>Ga0081527_100279_pt1 | contig 34982 bp, 38 predicted proteins | sample HotLakmasection5_FD_70992 | JGI IMG/M metagenome (GOLD analysis project Ga0081527, IMG submission 70992) | Hypersaline microbial mat communities from Hot Lake, Washington, USA - Section #5 (SPADES assembly) (version 2) | ecosystem: Environmental > Aquatic > Non-marine Saline and Alkaline >... | reverse complement strand
ACCCCAAAGCGGGCAATCTCGACGAAGCTCTCCGCCCCCGCCAGCACCGCCAACAGGCACAGCAGCAGCACCTCATCCAGCGGATAGAGCACCTTGCCCCGCTGCCGTGGGTCCGGCAGAGACTCAAAATGCTCAAGAAAAACAACGGATTCGCCCAGAGCGCCCGTCCTGTCCATCGTACCCTCCTTCGCCAACGCGCAGGCTGCCGATGGATTCAGAACTTCACCCCAATGTCACCCACTCTTTCGCCCGATTGCCCTGGCGCGGCCCGGCACGCCGATCGCCTGTCCCCGCGTTTCGATGATCCGACGGCCCCGTTGACGCGGCGCAAATAAACCATCGGTGTCGTCAGTGAATGCCATAGTATTCGCCGACCGGCAGTCTTTCAATCATCACATTCATCTTGCTTGCCCTGGGAGAAATGCACGGGCATTCTCGCCGGCGCATGAGCTGCAGTCCGTCCCGGTGGTCGTTTCTAAAGGAGAGCCCGATGAGCCAGCCCTACGATATTGTGCAAACCAGCTTCCTGCTGAGCCTGGCCGCCAACGGTGCGTCGAGCATTTCGGCCACGCAGAGCGAGCTGCAGGGCTATCTCGAGGCGTACCTGAACGGCGGCACCGACCCGATCGGTCAGCCCTTCCCGGGGTTCTTCCCGCAGCTGAACGCCAGCCTGGCCGGCGGCGACTGGCAGGCGGTCTGGGGGCCGCGCGTCTTCCTCAGGAAGCCGGAGACGCCCGGCTACGCGACCAACGCCCTGTACGTGGCGCACAGCGCCAGCCTGTCGACCTATGTGGTCGGCATTGCCGCCACCAACCCCAAGTCGTGGTACGACTGGATCATCGAGGACGGCGCGGTCAGCGCCACATATCAGGCCAGGTGGCCGTTCAGCGTGCCGTTCAAGGCCGAGCCGCACATCCCCTATCCCGGCGTCGTCGCGGCGGTGTCGGCCGGGACGGCCGTCGGCGTCAGCGACCTGCTCAGCCAGCCGGCCATGGTCGATCCGGCGAAGGGATCGCTGCACTCCTTCCTGACCCATGCGGCCTCGCGGGACCAGACGCTGATCTTCGCCGGCCACAGCCTGGCCGGCGCGCTGTCGCCGACGCTTGCCCTTTACCTGTACCCCCATCCGCAGTTCAGCGGGTGGAAGGACGTCTTCGTGCTGCCGAGCGCCGGCGCGTCGCCCGGCAACACCGGTTTCGCCGAGCACTTCGCGCGCGCCTACCCGGCGACGAAGGCCGGCGTGGACGCGCCCTACGGCCAGTGGAACGTGGACTACGCGAATGCCCACGACGTGGTGCCGCACGCCTGGAACCAGCTCGGCGAGGTGATCCAGACGCCGGACGGCGCCGGGAACTACCCGTCGATCTACGGCGTCCTGTCGCCCGGCCTGGGCAAGGCGCTCACGGATGCGCTCGACGCGGCGCAGGTGCTCGCCTTCGGCGGCCATTACATGAACGTCACCCAGACGACGTTCACGCCGAGCTGGGGGCACTGGGTGTGGACCCGGACCCCGGACGGCGCCTGGCAGTACCCGCCCGAGTGGCAGCCGATGCCGACCTATACCGACGCCAACCCCGCCGCGGCGGGCGACCTCGGCGGCCTGATTCTGGCCACCCACATCGACCAGTACTCGAAGTTCTTCGGCGTCATCGCCCCGCCGAGGATGGCGACCTCCCCGGAGCAGGAACAGGCCGCCGAGGCCTGGCGCAAGGCGACCGTCGCCGCCGCGGCGGCCGAGGCCTGAGCGGCACGGGCAGGGACATCCCCGCACGGTCCGGATCGGCGCCCGGCCCTCGCGCCGGGCGCCGGTTCGCATTCCGGCTTCCCGTGGGAAGCCATCGGACCTGTCGCCGCCCTACACCGGTTCGTACCGCTTCACGTCGATCTCCGCCGCCCGCTGCCGCATGGTGTCGGCGTCATACCAGGCCTGCAGCCGCAGCAGCATATCCATGGACACGCCGAACGCCTTTTCGATCCGGAGCGCCATCTCCGGCGACAAGGCGGCATGGCCGTTGACGAGATCCGACAGTGTTGCCCGACGCACGCCAAGGATCTCCGCCGTCCGCGTCATGGAGAGGCCCAGTTCGTCCAGGATCTCGTCCCGGATAAAGGCGCCCGGATGCGGCGGCCTCATGTGCGTCCTGGCGATGGGTTCACTGTTCAATGATAGTCCTCCAAATCAAGATTGCGGACTTCGCCACCCTCCAAGTCAAAGGTGATCCGCCAGTTGCCGGAGACGGACAGGCTCCAGGTTCCGGCTCCGTCTCCGGCAAGCTGATGGATACGCCATCCGGGCGGCCCCCGAACGCCACTCATGTCGGGAGCCGCAATCAGCGCCGCGAGGATGTTTCGAACGCGGCGGACCAGATCGCGGGGTATGTCACGATCATCGTCGTCCTCGATCAGGCGTTTCAGCCCCTTATGCCGGACGGTCAGGACCTTCATGCCTCGGAATGTACGCTGACGCCGTACAGATGTCGAGCGGCCCTGTAGGCATCGCGATCTGCTGCGACGGCTCGCTCAGCCCGTCCTGCGGCTGCTGACGCGGGGCAACGCGGCATGCTTTGACGGACCGCCGGGCCCGCCCGTATACCGGGCATGATCCGGAACCCACCCGCCAGCCGTCAGCCCCGCGATGACCCGCCCCGCATCCACCCCCCGCCCCGGTACCGCCTGCAGGCCGCGGGCGCGGCTCGGGCGGCCGCGGGAGCAGCGCCCGCCGGTGCCGGCGCTGGTCGAGGCGTTCACCGACATGCTGGTCGCCGAGCGCGGTGCGGCGGCCAACACGCGGCTGGCCTATGCCGGCGACCTGACCGACCTGGCGGCGTTCCTGGCGGAGCGCGGCACCGCGATCGACGGGGCCGGCGAGGACGACCTGCGCGCCTACATCGCCGCGCTGACGGATGGCGTGCGGGCGGACGGCGCGGCGGCGGGCGGCCCCGAGGCCCCGCGCCGCCCCGCGGCCGGACCGCGCACCGTGGCGCGCCGGCGGGCGGCGATCCGGCAGTTCTATCGGTTCCTGGTGTCGGAGGGGCACCGCGGCGACGACCCGTCGGCGGGGCTGGACGCCCCGCGGCTCGCCCGCACGCTGCCGAAGATCCTGGGCGAGGACGACGTGGACCGCCTGCTCGCCGCCGCGGCGGACTGGCCGGGGCCGGAGGGCCTGCGCCTGGCGGCGCTGATGGAGACGCTGTACGCCACCGGCCTGCGGGTGACCGAGCTGGTCGGCCTGCCGCTCACCGGCATCGACCGCGACGGCCGCTGCCTGCTCGTGCGCGGCAAGGGCGGGCGCGAGCGGCTGGTGCCGCTGAGCGACCCGGCGCGCGCGGCGCTGGCCGCCTACCTGCCGGTGCGCGGCCATTTCCTGCCGGCGGGGCGGCCCGCGGCGGCCAGCCCGCACGTGTTCCCGTCGCGCGCGGCGGCCGGCGGCTGCCTGACCCGCCAGCGCTTCGGGCAGCTGCTCAAGGAGCTGGCGGTGGCCGCGGGACTCGAGCCGCACCGGGTCAGCCCGCACGTGCTGCGCCACGCCTTCGCCACCCACCTGCTGCACCACGGCGCCGACCTGCGCGCCGTGCAGCAGATGCTGGGCCACGCCGACATCTCGACCACCCAGATCTACACCCACGTGCTGGACGAGCGCCTGCGCCGGCTGGTCGCCGAGCACCACCCGCTGGCCCGCTTCGGCCGCACGGATTAGCAGCGGGCGCGCCCGGGGCGACATTTCCGGTCCCGGCGCCGCCGCCGCCTGTGCTAGGAAGGCGCAACCGCCGCAAGCCAAAGGTCCGGCGCCATGCGCACCTTCCTGGACTTCGAGAAGCCGATTGCCGAACTCGAAGGCAAGATCGAGGAGCTGCGCCACCTCTCCGACGCCGGCGACCTGAACATTGCCGAGGAGGTGGCGCGCCTCCAGGGCAAGGTCGACAAGCTGCTGCACAGCACCTACGAGCGCCTGACCCCGGCGCAGCAGGTGCTCGTCGCGCGCCACCCCGCGCGGCCGCAGAGCTCCGATTACATCGCCGGGCTGATCGAGGACTTCACGCCGCTGGCCGGCGACCGGGCGTTCGCGGAGGACCGCGCCATCCTGGCCGGGCTCGGCCGGTTCCGCGGCCATTCGGTCATGGTCATCGGCAACGAGAAGGGCCACGATACCGAATCGCGCATGCACCACAACTTCGGCATGGCCCGGCCGGAGGGCTACCGCAAGGCGCAGCGGCTGATGGCTCTGGCCGAGCGGTTCCGGCTGCCGGTGCTGACGCTGATCGATACCGCCGGCGCCTATCCCGGCATCGGTGCGGAGGAGCGCGGCCAGGCGCAGGCGATCGCCCGGTCGATCGAGGTGTGCCTGGGCCTGCGCGTTCCGATCGTGTCCGTGGTGATCGGCGAGGGCGGCTCGGGCGGCGCCATCGCCATCGCCGCCGCCGATCGCGTCCTGATGCTGGAGCACGCGGTCTATTCGGTGATCTCGCCGGAGGGCTGTGCCTCGATCCTGTGGCGCTCGGCTCAGCAGTCGGCCGAGGCGGCCCAGGCGCTGCGTCTGACCGCGGCCGACCTGCGGCAGCTCGGCGCGATTGACGAGCTGATTGCCGAGCCGGTCGGCGGCGCCCACCGCTATCCGGAGCGGACGGTCGCCGCCGTTGGCGACGCGGTGGAGCGCGCGCTGGGCGCGTTGCGCGGGCGCGACGGCGACGCGTTGCGGCGGCAGCGGCGGGACAAGTTCCTGCACATGGGCCGGCCCGGGCTCGGCTGAGGGCGGAGGACGCTCGGCGATGCAGCGGCTGCGGCTGTGGGCGATGCTGGTCAACGGCGCGGCGGCCGTCGCGACGGCGGCGCTGTTTGCCGCCCTGCTGCCGCTGATGCCGGTACCGGACGGGGCCGGCACGACCGCCGGACGGCTGGTCCTGGCCGTGCAGCTGGCGGCGGCCCCGGCGGCCCTGCTGTGGCTGATGGTCGCAGCGGTGTCGCTCAGCCGCGTCGCGGGCAACGCCTTCAACCCGATCGACGACGCCGAGCCGCGGCTTTACCGCATCAATCAGCGCGTGCTCAGCAATACGGTAGAGCAGACCATAGTCTTCATGCCGGCGCTGCTGGCCGTCGCGACCGTGGTCCCCGCAGAGCGGGGCGGGGTGCTGATCCTGGCGGCGGTATTCTTTATTGGGGCACGGCTGGTATTCTGGGCCGGGTACCTGATCCATCCGTTCGCACGGGCGCCCGGAATGACGGCGACTGCCGTCCTCAATCTCGGTTTGCTCGTTTACGTTATTTCGCAATGCGTCATTTAGATTGCTAAAGTCTCTCGCATTCAAGACAAATTTAAGGTCTCCGCAAGAGACTGCCCCGGCATCGCGGACGATTCGGGTGGAGACCGAGCGCATGAACACCGGGCCGGGCATTCAAGACCTGCCGTGGCGGGAACGGGAATATCTCGACGCGGCGGTGGTCGCGTCCGGCGACGACCTGGAACAGCCGCTGCTGCGGGCGCTGTACGGGTACTGGGACGAGAAACGCGGCGGCCGGCCGCTGCCGGCCCGCCCCGACATCGACCCGACCGAGATCCCGCGGCTGCTGCCGCACCTGATCCTGATCGATGTGCAGCACGACCCGCTCGACCTCGTCTACCGGCTGGTCGGGACGCATGTGGTGCGCGCCACCGGCGGCGAGCTGACCGGCTGCCGGGTGCGCGATCTTCCGGTGCCCGGCGCCGGGCGACTGTTCAACGCCTATGCCGAGGTGGTCGCCGACGCGACGCCGCGCGCCCTGCGCGGCGCGCACCGCGCCACCAACGGCGCCCTGCGCCGATTCGACCGCGTGGTCCTGCCGCTGGCCGCGGAGGACCGGCAGCCGAACATGCTGTTGTGCGGGTCGGTGTTCCACATGTCCGGCAGCAGCGCCGGAACCGTGAACCACGGTTCGGTCCGCGAGAGCTATCGCCCGCGGTTCTGACGCCGCAGCCCGGACGGCGCCGCCCGGCTCAGCGCAGGAAGCGCTCGCTGGGAATCGGCTTTTCCACCGTGCGCGTCGGCGGTTCGATGTCCCACAGGCCCAGAAAGACGACCCCGCCGACGACGGCCAGCGCGATCAGGACCAGCAGCGTCTGGATCAGCCTCGTGCCGACCCCGCTCGAGGACGACTGGCCGAACACCGACTTCGACTTGTAGCGACGCCTTGCCACCCCTTGACCCCCGTTTGCTTCGGCCCAGCCCGGCGGGCCCTACCCGCCGCGGCACCGGCTGTGCTATGGCTCGGGCATGCGGACTTTAGGGCGAACATCCCGGCATCGCAATTTGTCGGTACAGCACGGCCGCGCGATGGTGGCGCCATGACCGAGCGGCTCGACCGCCGGCTGCCGCGGACGGTGGTGCTGGTCGGCCTGATGGGGGCCGGCAAGTCCGCCGTCGGCCGCCGCCTGGCCGCGCGGCTGGGCCTGCCGTTCGTCGACGCGGACCAGGAGATCGAACGGGCCGCCGGCTGCTCCATAGAGGACATCTTCGATGATTACGGCGAGCCCGCCTTCCGCGACGTCGAGCGCCGCGTGGTGGCGCGCTGCCTGCATGAGCCCGTGCACGTGCTGGCCACAGGCGGCGGCGCGTTCATGAACCCGGAGACCCGCGCGCTGATCGCCGAGCGCGGCATCTCGCTGTGGCTGCGCGCCGACCTGGACATGGTGGTGGCGCGCTGCACCCGGCGCGGCAACCGGCCGCTGCTCAAGAACGGCGATCCGCGGCAGATCCTGGCGCGGCTGATCGAGGAGCGCTATCCGGTCTACGCCCTGGCCGACGTCATCGTGGACAGCCACGAGGGCCCGGCCGAGGAAACCGTCGACCGCGCCGTGATCGCGCTACGCGGGCTGCTGGACAGCCGCGACATGGTCGGGGCGGGCTGAGCCGGCGCAACGCGGGCTCAGGCGGCTGCGGGCGGCGGGAAGTCCAGGGTCACGCGCAAACCGGGGGCGTTGTCGACCAAGTCAAGCCGGCAGCCGTGCAGGCGGGCGACGGCGTCGACCAGGCTCAGGCCCAGGCCGTTGCCGGGGGTGCTGCGCGACGGCTCCAGGCGGACGAAACGCTGCAGGACGCGCCCGCGCTCGGCCTCCGGAATGCCGGGCCCGGTGTCGGCGACGGTCAGGCGCGGTCCGGCGCCGCCGGCACCGGGCGCCACCGTCAGCGTCACCCGGCCGCCGGGCGGCGTGTACTTGACCGCGTTGTCGAGCAGGTTGGCGACCGCCTGGGACAGCAGCTGGCGGCTGCCGCAGGCGACCGGGTCGCCGTCGGCCGCGACCTCCAGCGTCAGCCCCTTGTCCTCGGCCGCCGGCTCGTACAGCTCGGCCACGCCGTGCGCCAGCCCGGCCAGCGGCACCGGCTCGAAATCCTCCCTCAGCGCGCCGGATTCGGCCTGGGCGATGCGCAGCAGGGCGGTGAAGGTGGCCAGCAGCCGGTCGCACTCCGTCAGGCCGTCGGCCAGCGCCGCGCGCAGGGCGTCCTCGTCCCCGGCCTCCATCAGCGCCACCTCCAGACGGCTGCGCAGGCGGCCGAGCGGCGTGCGCAGGTCGTGGGCGATGCTCTCGCCGGTGCGGCGCATGCCGGCCATCAGCCGCTCGATCTGGTCGAGCATGGCGTTCAGGTTCTGCGCCAGCCGGTCGAGCTCGTCGCCGCTGCCGCGCACGGGCACGCGCTCGCCCAGGTCGCCGGCCATGATCCGGCCGGTGGTGCGGTTGATGGCGTCGATCCGGCGCAGCGCGCCGCGGCCGAACAGCCAGCCGCCGGGCAGACCGAGCCCGACCGTCAGGACCAGCGCCCAGAGCAGCGCCGTCACGACGCGGTCCTCGAATGCCTCCAGCTCGCGCAGGTCGCGTCCGACCAGCAGGCGGATGCCGCCCGGCAGCACGAACGTCGCGGCGCGGGCGGGGTGCGGCTCGGCCTCGGGGAGGGGCGTGACGATGTCGAAGGTGATCCATCCCGGTGCGGAGCGCCGCGCCGCGTCCGGCCAGCGCTCCAGGTTGCCGGCCAGCGGCGTGCCGCCGGGCGCGGCGATCAGGTAGAGCGCATTGGCGTGCGGCATGGCGGTGCGCTCCCGCACCACCCCGATCAGGCCGGGCAGGCCGCGCCGCCGGTACTGCTCGCGCAGGCCCGCGATCTCGGCCTCGATGGTGTCGGTGATCTGCGCGTCGATCAGCCCGGCGGTGGACCAGTAGATCAGCCCCAGGATCAGCAGCACCGACGCCACGAACAGGCCCAGGTACGCCAGCGCCAGCCGGAAGGCGGTGGTGGCGGCCAGCCGGAAGGCGGTGGGGGTGATGGGGCTGGGGCTACGCACGCAGCGTGTACCCGGCGCCCCGGACGGTGTGGATCAGGGGCTTGGGAAACCCGCGGTCGATCTTCTGGCGCAGGCGGGCGATGTGGACGTCGATGACGTTGGTCTGCGGGTCGAAGTGGTAGTCCCAGACGTTTTCCAGCAGCATGGTCCGCGTGACCACGTGCCCGGCGTTGCGCATCAGGTATTCCAGCAGCTTGAACTCGCGCGGCAGCAGCTCGATCGGCCGGCCGGCGCGCTCCACCCGGCGCGACAGCAGGTCCATCTTCAGGTCGTCGACCTGCAGCGTCGTTTCGGAGGACGCGGCGCCGGCCTTGCGCCGGCCCAGCGCCTCGATGCGGGCGAGCAGCTCGGCGAAGGCGTAGGGCTTGGTCAGGTAGTCGTCGCCGCCGGCGCGCAGGCCCTTGACGCGGTCGTCGACGCTGCCCAGCGCGCTCAGGATCAGGGCGGGGGTATCGTTGCCGGCGGCGCGCAGCAGCCGGATCAGCTCCAGCCCGTCGCGGCCCGGCAGCATGCGGTCGACGATCAGCACGTCGTAGTGCTCGCTGCCGGCCAGAAACAGGCCCTCGGTGCCGTCGGCGGCGTGATCGACGACGTGGCCGCTCTCGCGCAGGCCCTTGACCAGGTAGTCCGCGGCCTGGCGGTCGTCCTCGATCAGCAGCACCTTCATGCGTCAGCCCAGCGGCAGGGTGCGGTCGGCCGGCACCGGGAGAGTGCGGCGCCGGCCGGCCGCGCGGCCGGCGTGGAGGGGCGAACGCCGGCCGATGCCGCTCAGCCGCGCTCAGGCGTTGCGCAGGGTTACGGCGACGAAGCGCTCGTCCCCCTGGCGGTTGACCAGCAGCAGCACGGCATCGCGGCCGGCCTGCTGCGCCTGCTCGACGCCCTGTGCCAGGTCCGCCGGGTCAGCGACCGGCTCGCCGCCGACCTCGACGATGACGTCGCCGGGCCGGATACCGGACTCGGCGGCCGGCGCGTCGACCCCGGTGACGACCACGCCGGTCACCGACTCGTCCAGCCCGAACTGGCGGCGCAACGCCGGGTCGAGCGCGGCGACCTGTAAACCGAGCGCGGTGTCCGTCGGCTCCGCCGGCACGTCGGCGGCGGCGATCTTGGCGTCGTGCTCCAGCGGGGCGATCGTCACGTCGATGGTCCGCTCCTCGTCGTCGCGCCAGACGGTGAGGGGCACCGTGCTGCCACTCTCGGTGTAGCCGACTTCCCGCGTCAGTTCGCGGGTCGATGTAATCCTGTCGTCGCCGTAGCGCAACACCACGTCGCCGCGCTCCAGCCCGGCGGCGGCGGCCGGGCTGCCCGGCACGACCTCGGCGACCAGCGCGCCGCGCGCCTCGTCCAGGCCCAGGCTCTCGGCGATTTCCGGGGTCACGTCCTGGATCTGCACGCCCAGCCAGCCGCGGTCGACGTGGCCCTGCTCGCGCAGGTCGGCGATGACCGGCTCGGCCATGGCGGCCGGGATGGCGAAGCCGATGCCGACATTGCCGCCGGACGGCGAGAAGATCGCCGTGTTGATCCCGATCACGCGGCCGTCGGTGTCGAACAGCGGGCCGCCGGAGCTGCCCCGGTTGATCGGCGCGTCGATCTGCAGGTAGTCGTCGTACGGCCCGTGCCGGATGTCGCGGCCGCGCGCCGAGACGATGCCGGCGGTCACCGAGCTTTCCAGACCGAACGGGTTGCCGACGGCGACCACCCAGTCGCCGACGCGCGTGCCGTCGCTGTCGCCGAACGCCAGGTAGGGCAGGTTGCGGTCCGCGTCGACCTCGAGCAGCGCCAGGTCGGTGCGCTCGTCGGTGCCGACGACGCGGGCCTCCAGCTCGGTGCCGTCGTTGAGCGTGACGGTCACCGCGCGGGCACCGTCGACGACGTGCTGGTTGGTGACCACGTAGCCGTCCGGATCGATGATGAACCCGGAGCCCATGCCGGTCTGCTCCTGCGGACCCTGCGGACCCTGCGGACCATGGGGCGCGTTGCCGAAGGGCTGGCCGAAGCGGCGGAAGAACTCGTCGAACGGCGTGCCCTCGGGCAGGCCGGGCACGGCCGGATGCGCGTCAGCGGCGACCACGCGGGTGGTGACGGTGACGACGGCCGGCTTAACCTGCTCGACCAGCTCGGCAAAGCTGCCGGGCAGGGCCTGGCTGAAGTCCGGGGTGATCGGCGGCGGCGGCGGCTCGGCGAACACCGAGGGCACGGTCAGGGCGGCACCCGCGGTCAGCATGGTGGTGCCGAGCAGGGCGGCCGCGAGAGTCCGGCGCAGCCGGCGCGGCCGCGGCGTGGTGGCGGCAGTGGTCATGGCGGTCTCTCCGTGATGGCTCATGGATTTGCCGGCCGGCCGGCGACGGGTATCGCCGTCCTGCGGCGCCACGGCACGATGTGGTCGCGCGGGCTGACAGCACGATTGCCGGAACATTAAATCGCTGTCATGAAACCGTCCGACCGGGCCGGCCGGGCGGACCGGCGCTCAGCCGTGCGCCGGGAACAGCCCGCGCGGGCGCACAGCCAGCACCGCCGCCATGACCAGGTAGATCGCCATCGACGCCAGGGAGGCGCCGACGGCACTGGCCTCGGTCGTCTCCATGAACAGCCCGAACAGGCCGGGCAGCAGGGCGCGGCCCAGCGTGTCGACCAGCCCGACCAGCAGCGCGCCGGCCAGCGCACCGCGGATCGAGCCGATGCCGCCGATCACGATCACCACGAAGGTCAGGATCAGGATCTCCTCGCCCATGCCCACCTGCACCGCCAGGATCGGTCCGGCCATGGCCCCGGCCAGGCCGGCCAGCCCGGCGCCGAGCGCGAACACCAGGCTGAACAGCCGGCCGATGTCGACGCCCAGCGCCGTGGCCATCTCGCGGTTCGATGCGCCGGCGCGGATGCGCATGCCCGTGCGCGTGCGCGTGACCAGCCACCACAGGAACAGCGCCACAGCGATGCCGACAACGATGATCGCCAGCCGGTAGGCGGGGTAGGGCGCCCCCGGCACGATCTCCACCGTGCCCGACAGGAAGTCCGGCGGCGCCAGGAACACCGGCACCGGGCCCCACAGGATGCGCACGAGCTCGTTGAAGAACAGGATCAGCCCGAAGGTGGCCAGCACCTGGTCCAGGTGGTCGCGGCGGTACAGCGTGCGCAGCGCCGCGACCTCCACCGCCAGCCCGACCAGCGCGGCCGCCGGCACCGCCAGCAGCACCGCCAGCACGAAGCTGTCGGTCCACTGGGCGAAGGCGGCGGTCAGGAACGCGCCGACCATGTAGAACGAGCCGTGCGCCAGGTTGATCATGTCCATGACGCCGAACACGAGCGTCAGCCCGGCCGCCATCAGGAACAGCATGACCCCGAGCTGCAGGCCGTTGAGCACCTGTTCCAGCAGGAGGAGGGGGGGCATGAAGAGATGTCCCTCAGCCCCGACACCAATAACTCCCTCCCCCGCAAAGCGAGGGAGGGTTGGGGAGGGGGTGTCGCCGCTGGGCAGGCCCGAATAAAGACATCACCGTGCGCACCGATATCATATTATTAAGAATCCCGATCATGGCATTCCATCAGCGCCAACCGGATAGAGTCGAGGACGCCCTCCAAGTTCCTTAGAACGTCGACGTTCCAGAACCTTAAGACGCGCCATCCCTGAGCGGTAAGACGTCGGTCGCGTTCCGCATCTGCCGGGCAGTCGGCGTGCTGATCGCCGTCGACCTCGATGATAAGGCGGGCCTCGATGCACGCGAAATCGACAATGAACGGCTTGATGACGTGCTGACGGCGGAAGCGATGGCCGTCGAGATGATGGCGGCGCAGATGGTGCCACAGCGTGGCTTCAGCCCTTGTGGGGATGCGCCGGAGGGCGCGGGCCCGCTCAGTCAGTTCGTCCGGGCGTCGCATGTGTTTGTCACCGTGCTCGCGGCGGCACCCCCTCCCCAGCCCTCCCCCGCAAGCGGGGGAGGGGAGTTCGGCTCGGTGGCGGCTGCCGATCATTCCATCTCGCACTCCGCCGCATACGCGTCGCCGTGTTCGGTGAACACGGTGCCGGCGAGGCGGTTGGTCAGGCGGCCGTCGCGGTCGCGCACGACCTGGCGCAGATAGAAGTTCTGGATCGGGTAGTGGTTGGCGTTGAACCGGAACGGTCCGCGCACCGACTCGAAGTCGGCGGCCTGCAGCGCGCTGCGGAACGCCTCGGCATCTTCAATATTGCCGTCCACGGCGCGCACGGCGCTGTCGATCAGCATGGCGGCGTCGTAGCCCTGCGACGCGTACAGCGAGGGGATGCGGCCGTAGGCCTGCTCGAACGCGGCGACGAAGGCGCGGTTGGCGAGGTTGTCGAGGTCTGGGCTCCACTGTGCGGTGTTCATCACGCCGAGCGCCGCCTCGCCGACCGCCTCCAGGATGGTCTGGTCGAACGAGAACGCCGGTCCGAAGAACGGGATCCGGTCCTTGAGCCCGGCCTGCTGGTACTGGCGAATGAAGTTGATGCCCATGCCGCCGGGATAGAAGAAATAGACCGCCTCGGGGTCGGCGGCACGCACCTGCGCCAGTTCCGCGGCGTAATCGAGCTGGCCCAGGGGCGTGTAGATCTCCTCGATGATCTCGCCCTCGAAATAGCGGCTGAAGCCGGCCACAGCATCGTGCCCGGCCGGGTAGTTGGGCGCCAGCACGACGACCTGCCCGAAGCCCTGGCCGGTCATGTGGCGGCCCATGGCCTCGTGATTGTTGTCGTTCTGCCACGCGACGTTGAAGAACCAGGGATTGCAGCGTTCCCCGGCCAGCTCCGACGGCCCCGCGTTCGGGCTGATGAAGAACACGCCGTTGCGGTCGACCGTCGGCATGATCGCCAGCGCCAGGTTCGACCAGACGATGCCGGTGATGACCTGGACGCGGTCGCGCTCGATCATGCGCTGGACGAGCTGGCGCGCCACGTCCGGCTCGCGGCCGTCGTCGCCCTCGACGACCTCGGCGGGCAGCCCGCCCAGGGTGCCGCCCAGTTCGTCCAGCGCCAGCATGAAGCCGTCGCGGATGTCGATGCCCAGGCCCGAGCCGGGGCCGGACAGGGTGGTCACCATGCCGATGCGCACGGTATCGGCCGCGCCGGCCGGCGTGGCCGCGAGCGCTGCGATGGCCGCCATGGCCGCAAGCGAGCGTCTCATGTTTTTCCTCCGGTATGTCGTTCCGGTTGCCGTCGATCGTCATGATGCGGCGGCCGGATGCACCGTGGCAACGGCGCCGTGCGGCAGCAGCAGCTGCTACCGTCAATTGATCGGCCGCGGCGGGACGCTGCACGTTCAAGCGGCCTTGCTGCATGGCAGCAATGCGGCAACGGGCAATGGTCGTAGGCGTTTATTCACCAAAGTTAGAGTACCATGAGACACAACAAGACGGGTAGGGGAGGGCACGCCTCGAGCAACGGAGGCTGTCCCGTGTTGAAGACATCGAACCAGACGAATGCGTCGTCCGCCGCCGCATCCCGCGGCGACTATGGGCTCGACCTGAGTGCGGAGCGGATTCTGGCCTACCAGTTCGCTGCCCGGCGCCTGCGCTGGGAGGTGACCTGCCGGCTGGCCGCGGCCGCCGTCGCAGGCGTCGAGCGCCTGTTGGCATCCATCCTCCACCGCCATCCTCACGACCGGAGCGGCCTGAAGCCGCTGGGGACCTGAGCGGATACGGGAGCCCTGCGCGGGCGCGGAAACATCCGCGCCGCCCGGGGGCTGCGCCGCCGGCTGCCATCGGCGCCGGCAGAGGGACCAGGAGGGTAGACGGATGACCACTCTGTACAGGAAGCTTCTGCCGCAGGAGTTCCCGCTTTATCAGGCGCATCTGCAGCGCCTGAATGCCATGGACCGCGGCACGCGGTTTCATGCCGCCATCGGCGACGAAGCCATCGCGCGGCATTGCGGGCGTCTGGCCAAGGCCCCGGTATGGATCGTCGGCTGGTTCGTCGACGGCGTCTTGCGCGGTGCGGCCGAGCTGCATGCCGAGCGACAGCACTGGCTCGAGGGAGCCGAACTGGCCGTCAGCGTGGAGCAGCCGTGGCAGGGCCGGGGCGTCGGCAGCGAGCTGGTGCGCCGCGCGCTGACCATCGCCAAGAACCGCGACCTGACGCGCGTCGGCATGATCTGCCTGCGCAGCAACGTCCGCATGCGCCGGATCGCCAGGAAGGTCCACAGCGCGCTGGAGACGGAGGACGGCGATCTGGTCGCCCAGATGGAGGTCGGCGGCCCGACCCCACAGTCGCTGTTCGAGGAGCTGCTGGACGACGAGACGGCGCTGGTGAGCATGGCCCTGGCGTACTGGGGCAACGCGATGGCGGCGCTGATGCGCCCGCCGGCGGCGCGCGCGGCCTGATCGGCACGTTTGCACGCCACGTGCGGCTGCCCCCGCGGGCACGCCGCCGAGGGTGCGTGCGAACCATAAATCTCATGTGGTCTTGCTGCGCCGCATCCATCGGCGGGGCGGCGTGATCGCAATCGTGGTGAAGGTTTTCCTTTCCTCGGGTAATCACGAAACACCGACGCCCAGTCCCGCTTTCTTCTTGTTTCGCATTGCACTTCAAAAGAGACATAAAGAATCCACCGCACAAATGAGGATTTGCGGTCCCCTCTTTTCGCGGGCCTGCATTGAGCAAAAAGCAGGCCTTTTGATTTGCGTCAATCGCAAGGCACCGGCCAATCCCGCATAGAAGGTGTGGATCGGTCACCGTCGGCCCGGCGCATCCCCCGTGCTCCGGCTGCGGCCCGAACCGTTAAGCGGGCCTGCCCCGTCAGGCACATCGCCCGATGCTTTCAGCCGACCGGCCCGAGGGCCCTGGGGCGGCAAAGGTGCCATTGGCCTTGGCGATGGCGCCCGCATGCCGTCCGGCGGCGAACGGGGCGACCGGTGGGATCACCGGCAATGCAGCGGGGCCGTGCACCACCAAACATGCGCGAGAGGAAGCGCCGATGAAGCCCGATATCCTTATAAAGATCGAGCAGAACCCGAAATACCAACAGCTTGTGAAATCCAGAACGCGGTTCGCCATGATCCTGTCCCTGATCATGATCGCGGTCTATTTCGCGTTCATTCTGCTGGTCGCGTTCGCACCGGGCGTGCTTGGGACGCCGATCGGCGATTCCGTGATCACCGTCGGCATTCCGGTCGGAATCTTTATTATCCTGTTCGCCTTCGCCCTGACTGGTGTGTACGTCGCCCGGGCCAACACCGAGTTCGACAGGCTCACCCGTCAGATCGTTGAGGAGACGAAATAATGGGTCGCGGAATCCAATGGGGCGCGGCCGCCGCGGCGGGCGTGCTGGGTCTGGCCGTGGCGGGCGGTGCGCTCGCGGCCGGCGCCGACCTCGGCGATGCGGAGCAGCAGGCGACGAACTGGGAAGCAATCATCATGTTCCTGGTGTTCGTCGGCGCGACGATGGGCATCACCTACTGGGCGGCGAAACGGACCAAGTCGGCCGCCGACTTCTACTCCGCCGGCGGCGGCATCACGGGCTTTCAGAACGGCGTGGCGATCGCCGGCGACTACATGTCGGCGGCGTCGTTCCTCGGCATTTCCGGCCTGGTGTTCCTGTACGGCTATGACGGTTTGATCTTCTCGATGGGCTTCCTGGTCGGCTGGCCGGTGATCCTGTTCCTGATCGCGGAGCGGCTGCGCAACCTCGGCAAGTACACCTTCGCCGACGTCGCGTGCTACCGGCTCCAGCAGAAGCCGACGCGCAGCCTGGCGGCGACCGGCGGCCTGGCCACCGTGATCTTCTACCTGATCGCGCAGATGGTCGGCTCCGGCAAGCTGATCCAACTCCTGTTCGGCCTGCCGTACTGGATAGCGGTGGTGATCATCGGCGCGCTGATGATCATGTACGTGACCTTCGGCGGCATGCTGGCCACGACCTGGGTGCAGATCATCAAGGCGGTGCTGCTGCTGTCCGGCGCGACCTTCATGGCGCTGGCCGTGCTGTACCTGGTCGGGTTCAGCTTCGAATCCCTGTTCCAGACGGCCGTCGATGTTTCGGAAGGCGTTCGGGCCACCGACATCATGGCGCCGGGCGGGTTGATCCAATCGCCGATCGACGCGATATCAGTGGGGTTGGCCCTGATGTTCGGCACGGCGGGACTGCCGCACATCCTGATGCGGTTCTTCACGGTGAAGGACGCCGCGCAGGCCCGGAAGTCCGTGTTCTATGCGACCGGCTTCATCGGCTACTTCTACATCCTGACGTTCATCATCGGCTTCGGCGCCATCGTCCTGCTGTCGCCGAGCGGGCTGGAGAACCTCGGGCTGAACGCGGCGAACTTCCTGGTCAATGCCGACGAGAACCCGACGGCGCTGATCGGCGGCAACAACATGGCCGCCATTCACCTGTCCAACGCGGTGGGCGGCAGCCTGTTCCTCGGCTTCATTTCGGCCGTGGCCTTCGCCACCATTCTGGCGGTGGTGTCGGGCCTGACCCTGGCCGGTGCTTCGGCCATCAGCCACGACCTCTATGCGACCGTGCTGCGCAAGGGCCAGGCGACCGAGGCCGAGGAGATCCGGGTGTCGCGGATCGCGACCATCAGCCTGGGCATCATCGCCATCATCCTGGGCATCGCGTTCGAGAACCAGAACGTCGCGTTCATGGTCATGCTGGCCTTCACCATCGCCGCGAGCTGCAACTTCCCGGTGCTGCTGGTGTCGATGTACTGGTCGAAGATGACCACCCGCGGCGCGGTGCTGGGCGGCTATCTGGGCCTGGCCGTGGCGGTGGTGCTGATGATCTTCAGCGGCTCGATCTGGACCGACGTGATGGGTCTCGAGAACCCGCCGTTCCCGTACGCGTCCCCGGCGCTGTTTTCGATGATCGCGGCGTTCGGCGGGATCTGGCTGTTCTCGCTGATGGACGGCAGCGAGGCCGCCCGCCGCGAGCACAAGCTGTTCGAGGAGCAGTACGTCCGCTCGCAGACCGGTATCGGCGCGCACCAGGCTTCGGTCCACTGACCGGCGCCCGGATACGCTCCGGACCGCACGAGACGGTCGCCCCGGAAGGTCGAGTCCTTCCGGGGCGTGCCGCCGTTCTGGAATGACTTCGAGGAACCATGCCCAAGGCGTTCGATTTCTCAAGCGCACCCTTCGACCGTCTGACGCCGCCCGAGCGCGAGCGCGTACGCAATGCGATCGACATCGGTTATGTGCCGACCGGCGAGACGGTTATCGGCGAGGGCCACAGGCCTGACCACCTGCACGTCGTCATCAAGGGTTTCGTCGAGGAGTACGACGGCGACGAGCTCGTCGCCATCCGCGGCCCCGGCGACAGCTTCGACAACCAGGCCCTGCTCGACGGCGCGACCAGCCACCGCTTCGTCGTGCGGGAGGACCTGATCAGCTACCTGCTGCCGCGCAACCTGGTGCTGGAGATGATCCGCACCAACGCGGCGTTCGGCGCGTTCTTCTACCAGGACATCTCGCACAAGCTGGACGCCCTGGCGACGCTCAAGGGCAACCGCGAGATGAACTCCCTGATGATGGCGCGGGTCGACCAGGCCTTCATCCACCCGGCGCAGTTCATCGACGCCTCCGCATCGATCTACGACGCAGCGAAGATGATGGAGGACAAGTACGTCAACTCGCTGCTGGTGCGCGACGGCGACCGGATCGGCATCGTCACCGGCATGAACACGGCCAAGGCGGTGATCCTGAACCGCAAGTCGCCGGAGACGCCGATCGGCGAGGTGTCCCATTACGACGTGATCACGGTCGAGCCGCAGGACTTCCTCTACACCGCGCTGATCGAGATGACCAAGCACTCGATCCGCCGCGTCGTGGTCAAGGACGGCGACGCCTATGTCGGCGTGCTCGACGAGATCGACCTGCTCAGCTTCCTGTCCAGCCACTCGCACATCGTCGCGGTCCAGGTCGACCGCGCGACCACCAAGGAGGAACTGAAGGAGGCCAGCCAGAGCATCATGCGCACGGTGCGCATCATGCATAACAGCGGCGTCAAGGTCCGGTTCATCTCCCAGCTCGTTTCCGAGCTGACCCGGCAGATCCTCGCCAAGCTGTTCAAGATCGTCGCCACGCCGGCGATCAAGGCGGATACCTGCCTGATGGTCATGGGCAGCGAGGGCCGCGGCGAACAGATCATGAAGACCGACCAGGACAACGCGCTGATGCTGCGCGACGGCGCCGAGCTGCCCGAGCTGGAGGCGTTCTGCCGGGAGTTCACGGACACGCTGGTCGAATTCGGCTATCCGCTGTGCCCCGGCGGGATCATGGTCAGCAATGCCCAGTGGTGCAAGCGCCAGTCCGAGTACAAGGACGAGCTGCGCCGCTGGATCTACATGCCGGACGATTACGCGCCGATCAACCTGGCAATCTTCCAGGACGCCGTGGCCGTCGCCGGCGATGGCGCGCTCTTGGCGGCGACCCACGATTACATGCTGGACCTGGTCGGCGACAACGACGCCTATCTCGCCAACTTCGCCCGCGCCATCGACACCTTCGCCACGCCGCTGGGCCTGTTCTTCAACCTGATCGTCGACCGCTCCGCCAGGACCAAGGGCATCGACATCAAGAAAGGCGGCCTGTTCCCGATCGTCCACGGTGTTCGCAGCCTTGCCCTGAAATACCGGATCGAGGTTACCGGCACGGTCGACCGTATCCGCCGGCTGGAGGAGCTCGGCGTCCTCGAGCGGCACTTCGCCAACGAGCTGATCGAGTCGTTCTCTTTCCTGCTGGAGCTCCGGCTGCGCCGTCAGCTGTCGCGTTCGCCCGGCGGCCAGACCGGCAGCAACAACCTGATCGACCTCGACTCGATCTCGTCGCTGGAACGCGACCTGCTCAAGGACTCGCTGTTCGTGGTCAAAAAATTCAAGGAAATCGTCCGGCACAACTTCAAGTTGGCGGTGTTCTAGCCCATGATCCACGCGATCCATCGCACGGTTACGAAATGGCTGCTGCAGGATCCGGAATTCGCCTTCCTGTGGGAGCCGGACACCAGCGGCGAAGTCGTCAGCATCGACACCGAGACCACCGGGCTCAACACCGAGGTGGACGAGATCATCTCCATCTGCGCGATCAAGATCCGCGGCTCGAAGATCCTGACCAGCGAACGTCTGGAGCTGCTGGTGCGGCCGTGGGTGGAGATCGACCACGAAAGCATCATGGTCCACCGCCTGCGGCCGATCGACGTGGCCGAGGGCATGATCGCGCCCGACGCCATCGCAAAGCTCCTGCAATTCGTCGGCAGCCGTCCCCTGGTCGGTTACTTCATCGCCTTCGACTCGGCAATGATCAACAAGTACCTCAAGGTCATGATCGGCACGACGCTGCCGAACCGCCTGATCGAGGTCTCGAGACTGTACTATGGCTGGAAGTACCGGGGCCGGTCGGGGCGCACCATCGACCTGCGCTTCCAGACGATCATGGAAGAGCTGGACCTGCCGCAACTGGACGCGCACGATGCCTTCAACGATGCCCTGATGACCGCCATGATGTATGTAAAGCTGCAGTCGCTGACCGGGCAGCTCAAGCGGCCCCGCGCGGTCCGTGCGCGGCAGCGCCAGTCGGAGGCCCAGATCGTGAACTCCGGGCCGAGGATCCTGGCCACCGGCGACGCGGAGCGGTAGCCCGTGGCTGACGCACCGGTCCCGGACCGGCCCGCGGGCGAGGCGGCAGGATCCGGTCTGGCCGCCCTGCTCGCGATGCCGGTCGGCCGGGTCGTGCGGCCGGTGCCGGTGCTCGATGCCGACACGCCGCTCGGCGAGGCCGTGGCGAGCCTCGAGGCGCAGGTGGCGACGGCGCTGCCGGTGCGTTGCGGCCGGGCCGTCGGCGTGGTGAGCGCGGCGGCGCTGGCCGCGGCCCTGGCGTCGGACGGCGGACCGGCGGCAACGGTCGCCGCGGCCGCCGAGTGGGACCCGCCCGTGGTGCCGTCCGAGGGCGCGGTCGCGGCGGCCGTGGCGCTGGCCGCGGAGCACCGCGGCGTGCCGGTCCTGGTGCGCGACGGCGAGCACACGGTCGGCGTGTTCACCGAAACCGACCTGCTGCACCTGATCGCCGGCGATCCGACGGTGGCGGACCTGCGCGTGGGCGAGGCCGCCACGCACGAGCAGCTGCGCGCGGTCAGCGCGGCGGTGGACCGCGTCGCCGGCACGCTGCATGCGGCCGGGGCCGACGCCCTGCGCATCGCGGCGGTCGTGTCGGGCCTGCGCGACCGGCTGTTCGCGGCGCTGTTCCGGCTGGTCGCACCGGCCGATCTGGCCGCCGACTCCTGCCTGTTCGTGGCCGGGAGCGAGGGCCGGCACGAGCAGATCCTGCGGACCGACCAGGACAACGGCCTGATCCTGCGGCACCCGGTGCCGGAGGAGCGGCTCGACCCGGTGCGCCGGGCCTTCACCGGGACGCTGCTGGAGTTCGGCTACCCGCCCTGCCCCGGCGACATCATGGTCAGCAACCCGGCGTGGTCGAAGCCCCTGGAGGCGTTCCGCGACGACCTGCGCAGCTGGATCCTGCTGCACGAGGACAAGGCGTCGCTCAACCTGGCGATCTTCTACGACGCGGCCGCCGTGGCCGGGGACGCAAGCCTGCTCGCCGAGGCCAGGCAGGCGATGTTCGACCTGCTCGGCGACGACGACGCGTTCTACGCGGACTTCGCGCGCGCGATCGACACGTTCGAGACGCCGCACGGCCTGATCGCGCGGCTGCGGCTGCGCAGCGGCAGCCATGCCGGCACGCTGGACCTGAAGCGCAGCGGCATCTTTCCGGTCGTGCACGGCGCGCGCAGCCTGGCGCTGCAGCGCCGCCTGCCGGAGACCGGCACGGTCGACCGGTTGCGCCGGCTGGAGGATGCCGGGCTCTACGACCGCCCCTTCGCCGACGATCTGGTCGAGGCGTTCGGGTTCATGCTGGATCTGCGGCTGCGGGTGCGGCTGACCCGGCGCGAGGCGGCCGGCAACGGCAACATTATCGACCCGCACGACCTGAGCACCCTGCAGCGCGCCCAGCTCGCCGAGTCTCTCGGCATCGTCCACCACTTCAAAGAGGTGGTCCGCCACCACTTCAAGCTGTCGTTCCTGCTTGGCGCCTGAGCGGGCCCGGATGCCGGGCGGTCGCGGCGGGGCCGGTCAGGCGCGGCTGACGTGGCAGAGGATGTGGTCGATGCGCCGCTGGTCGTCGCTCAGGGGCACGGCGACGATGCGGTAGCCGGCGCGGCCCCGTGGCGAATCGAACACCTCCTCGTCGCGGATCGCCTCGCCGTAACGGGCGACGTCGCGGCCGGTGGCCAGGATCCACTCGATGACCGGCTCGCTGAGCGGCAGCGCGTGCTCCCGCCCGAGCTCCTCGTCGCCGCCGACCCGCGCCGCGCAGCCGATGCGGGCCGGGCTGCCGTCGCCGCCGTCGCAGGCCAGCACGAAGCTGTTCGGCCAGCGCCGGGCGACCTCCTCGCGGTCCACGTCGCGCCACGCCGGAAAGCGGCGGCCCTGGCGCAGCTTGGTCCAGTACCCGAAGATGTCCGGCGGCAGGCGCACGGCCGTGCGTGCGCGTGCCGGGGCGGTTGCTCCCGAATGCGGCTCGGCGGCGGCCGGGTTCGGTGGAACCGGTGGGGCCGCTGCGACCGGCTGCGACGTCGCGGCGACTGCTTCGGGCGGCGTTTCCGGCGTTCGGCCGTCGTCCGCGCCGGGACGTTCCGCCGGAACGGATGCGGCCGCATCCGGTGGCGGCGGAGCCGCGGCCCGTGCCTCGGCCGCAACCGGACCAGGCGCGGCAACGGGGCGCGGCGCGTTCCGGAGCGGCGTGACAGGAGACGGCTGCAACCGCGCCGCCGCGCCGTCGCTGCCGGCCGGCGTCAGCGACAGGTCGCCGGACTTGGCGCGAACCGGCGGCGCGCCGCGGCGCCGGGTCAGTTGCAGCGAGGCCAGGCTGGCGGCGGGGGCGGGCCGCGAGTCGGTGGGGGTAGCGACGGGAGCGGACGCCTCGCCGCGGTCGGCCGTCTCGCCGAGCGGCTCGTCGGCGGCGACGGTCCCAGCGGCGGTTCCTGCGGCGGCCTGCGCGGCGCCGGGCATCAGTCCGCCTTGTTTCCGGGCGAGGGCCATGACCGCGCCGCCTCCTCCAGTTGTGCCAGGCAGGTGCACTGGCCGCGGGTCGCCTCGACCGCCACCTGGTCGGCATAGTTGTCGAGCGCCCGGACCAGCAGGTCCTGAAGGCTGATCTGCATGTGCGCCGCCAGCAGCTTGAGGCGCAGGTGGCGCACCTTGTCGAGCCGCAGGGTCAGCTTGGCGATCTCGTGCCGCAGCGCCTCGGCCGCCCCGGCGCCGAGGCAGCAGCCCTGCGTCTGGGCCGGCACGCCGTCGGCCGGTCCGGGGTCCGCATACGGCGCCACCGGCACCGGGCGCGGCACCGCGGGGCGCTTGAGCGGGACAAGGTGGAGGTCGGCCGGCGCGGCGCTGCCCTTCCGGGCCAGGAGCGAGCTGGTCAAGGCGGCGGGTTTCATGCGGTCTCTCCTCTACCGGCCGGTCAGGCGCGACCGGCCGCGGGCGCGTCTTCAGCGCCGAACCGGCCGGGCAGACCGTAGGACGGCACGCCGTTGGCCGCCGGGCGGGCGCCGCGGTCGAGGCGGCTGGCCAGGTAGTCCCACAGCGCGACGACCTCGCCCGCGGAGCGGCCGCTGCCGGGGATTTCCATCACCGTGCGACCGTCGATCATGCTGGCGGCAAAGTCGGTGCGGTGGTGGATGATTGCCGGCGCCAGGGTGCCGTGCTGGGACAGCGCGAACACCGCCTCCGACGTGATCCGGGCGCGCGGCGTCGCCGCGTTCATGACGAACACCAGCGGCCGGCCGAAGCTTTCGACCAGCTCGACCGTGGCGCCGGCGGCGCGCAGGTCGTGCGGGCTGGGCCGGGTCGGGATGACGACCAGGTCCGAGACGCGGATGACGTGGGAGATCGTCGCGGTGATCGCCGGCGGTGTGTCGATGATCAGCAGCTTGACGCCCAGATTGCGGATGCGCTCCACGTCGGCGGCAAGCTGCGGCACCGAGGTGCGGGCGAACAGCGGCGTGTCCGCCTGGCGCTCGTTCCACCATTCGGCGAGGCTGCCCTGGGGATCGGTGTCGATCAAGGCGACCGGGCCGGCCCCGGAGCGCTCCGCCTGGACCGCGACGTGCCCGGCCAGGGTCGTCTTTCCGGAACCGCCTTTCTGCGAGGCGAACGCCACCACCTGCATGATCCAAGCTCCCCCAACTGTGCGCGCCGCCGCGGCGGGAGTTGCCGCGGGCTGCCGGCGCGCCGCGGCAATCCTCCATGCATATGCGACCATACCGGGCGTCTGTTAATTCTCCGTAAAGCCATATGTTGCACTTGAGGGGATATTGTTCGATATACTATTGGATTACTTGACGAAAACCGGCCATGACTGCGGCCGTAGCCCGCCGCTCGCCGCCAATCGCCGCCGGTCCGCCCGCATGCCGTCCGTTCAGGCGGCGGCCGCCGTCGCAGCTGGGGCCGGGCGCGCATCGGTGACCGGCTTGACCATCCACATGCCCGACAGGCAGACGCCGCCGGGCAGGGCGAACACCCCCGGCCGTTCGACCGCATAGCCGAGCCGGCGGTACAGCGGCACGCCGGTCAGCGTGGCCAGCAGGCGGAAGCCCCTGCGGAACCCCGCCTCGCTCGCCGCCGCCTCGGCCCGTGCCATCAGGACCGTGGCGATGCCGCGCCGGGTCCAGTCCGGGTGCACGAAGACCGTGCGGATGCGCACCGGGTCGCGGTCCGGGTCGAGGACGCCGGACCCGTCCAAGGCACGGTCGCCGCAGCCGTGCATGACGTTGCGGCTCCAGGCGGCGCAGCCGACCGGACGCCCTGCGGCCTCGGCCAGGAACAGCGCGCCGTCGATGATGAGCTCCGGGTCGATCAGGCCTGACGTGTCGATCCAGGTCTCGATCTGCTCCGGTCCGTAGTAGGCCGAGCCCAGCCCCCGCAGCGATGCCCGCGCCATGCCCTCCAGCGCCGCCGCGTCCGCCGGTACGGCGCGGCGCACGATCAATACGGTCGACGACATGAATGCCTCCCTCCTCGCGTTCTGTCGCTTCCGGCGGCTAACGGTACGATGCAGCCGCCGGGCGCCGGTGTGCGCCGTGGCAATACCGTCCGCAGTGCCGGCCGTCACAGAGCCGGGCCGGGGCGGCGAGGGCACCGGCTGGACGGCGCTGCACGGCTTGACAGGGTTGATGGAAAGCTCGCCGATGCACCCGCGGCCGGGTTGGGCCGGGGCAGGCATGGAGGAGGCGGTCAATGCTGCGGCTGTACGACTATCTGGACTCCGGCAACGGCTACAAGGTGCGGTTGCTGCTGAACCGGCTCGCCATTCCGTTCGAGCTGCTCGAGGTTGACATCCTCAAAGGCGAATCGCGGACGCATGACTTCCTGAAGCGCAACCCGAACGGCCGCATCCCGGTGCTGGAACTGGAGGATGGGACCTTTCTGCCGGAGTCGAACGCGATCCTGTTCTATCTGGCCGAGGGCACGCCGTACCTGCCCGACGACCGGCTGGACCGCGCCCGCGTGCTGCAGTGGATGTTCTTCGAGCAGTACAGCCACGAGCCGAACATCGCCACGGTCCGCTTCTGGCTGAACCACGGCGCGCTGACGCCGGAACGGGCGGCCATGCTGCCGGACAAGCGCCGGCAGGGCCACGCCGCCCTGGCGGTGATGGAGGGGCACCTGTCCGGCCAACCGTTCTTCGTCGCCGACCGCTTCTCGATCGCCGATATCGCGCTGTACGCCTACACCCACGTCGCCCCTGAGGGCGGCTTCGAGCTGTCCGGGTACCCGGCGGTCCGCGCCTGGCTGGACCGGGTGGCGGGGCAGGACGGGCATGTGGGGCTCACGGAGCGCTGATCGGGCGCAGCGGCGCCCGGCCCGCAGTGCAGCGAATAGACAGGCGCGATCGGGGAAGGTTTCTCATCTAGGCTTTTAATATCACGACACAAGCCGTTGATCGGAAATGCGAGTTCAGAAACGTGACATGGCAATGTGGCCATGCCGCCCCTCGACTCCGCCGGTGCCCATGGCCTAGATTCCGATCCATGCGCACCAAGTCTCCGTCCCCGCCGCCGATCCACACCATCGGCCATTCGAACCACCCGATGGGGCGGTTCCTCGAGCTGCTGCGCGGGGCCGGGATTGCGGTATTGGCGGACGTACGCTCGGTGCCGCACTCGCGGCGATGGCCGCAGTTCCGGCGGCGGGATCTGGCCGCGGCGCTGGCCGATGCCGGGATCGACTATGCGTATTTTGGCGAGGCGCTGGGCGGCCGGCCGGCGGATCCGGGCTGCTACCGCGACGGCCGGGTCGATTACGACCTGGTCGCGCAGACGCCGGCCTTTCGCGCCGGCCTGGACCGGCTGATCGCGCTGGTCGCGGACCGGCCGGCCTGCATCCTGTGCGCCGAGAAGGAGCCGCTGGACTGTCACCGCACCCTGCTGGTCGCCCGCCGCCTGGCCGAGCGCGGCATTCCCGTGCGCCACATCCTGGCCGACGGCCGCATTGAAGATCACGACGAAATCGAGCGGCGCCTGCTCGCCGCGGCCGGGCGTGCCGCGCCTGACCTGTTCGATGCCGCGCCCGGCCAAGCGGGCGACGCGGCCCTGGCCCGCGCCTACGCCCTGCGCGCCGACCGGATCGGCTTCGCCGGCCGCAAGGGCAGGGGAGCGCGCAAAGGACACGACGAAACGCCGCCTTGACGCGCGGCGGCCGGCGCCCGTCCAATCGCCACCATCGGTAACCCGCGGTCCCCGCCCATGCGCGACCTGACCCGCCATACCCGCATCCTGGCCATCGTCGGCGACATCGTCCGGGTGCGCGCCGCCGGGGCGGCGATGAACGACCTGGCCGTGGTGGAGAACATCGACGGCACGGCCTCGCTGGCGCGGGTCATCGAGCTCGACCGCGAGGTGGTGCACCTGCAGGTGTTCGCCGGGTCCAAGGGCCTGTCCACCGGCGCCACGGTGCGGTTCCTGGGCCACCCGATGCGCACGACCTATTCGCCGAACATCCTGGGCCGCATCTTCCGCGGCTCCGGCGAGCCGATGGATGCCGGGCCGGACCTGGGCGCCGACCCGAAGATCGACATCGGCGGGCCGACCGTGAACCCGATGATGCGCGTGCTGGCGAACCGGATGATCCGCACCGACGTGCCGATGATCGACGTGTTCAACAGCCTGGTGGAAAGCCAGAAGATCCCGATCTTTTCGGTCCCCGGCGAACCGTACAACGCGCTGCTGGCGCGCATCGGCATCCAGGCCGACGCCGACGTGGTGGTGTTCGGCGGTCTGGGGCTGATCTTCGACGACTATCACTTCTTCCGCACGGCGTTCGAGGACCGCGGCGTGTTCCACCGCACGGTCATGTTCGTCAACCTGGCCTCCGACCCGATCGTGGAGCGCCTGCTGGTGCCGGACATGGCGCTGGCCGTGGCCGAGCGCTTCGCCGTGGAGGGCGGCAAGCGCGTGCTGGTGCTGCTCACCGACATGACGGCGTTCGCCGACGCGCTGAAGGAGATCGGCATCGCCATGGAGCGCATCCCCTCCAACCGCGGCTACATGGGCGACCTCTACAGCCAGCTCGCCCGCCGCTACGAGAAGGCGTGCGACTTCAAGGGCGCGGGCTCGGTCACCATCCTCGCCGTCACGACCATGCCGGGCAACGACGTGACCCACCCGGTGCCGGACAACACCGGCTACATCACCGAGGGCCAGTTCTACCTGCACGACGGCATGATCGACCCGTTCGGCTCCCTGTCCAGGCTCAAGCAGCGGGTGATCGGCAAGGTCACGCGCGAAGACCACGGTCAGGTCATGAACACCATGATCCGCCTGTACGCCGCGGCGCAGGAGGCGGACAAGAAGAAGGCCATGGCCTTCGACCTGTCGCCGTTCGACGAGCGCGCGCTGACCTTCGGCAACCTCTTCCGCAAGCGGTTCATGGACGTGGACGTGTCCATGCCCCTGGAGCGCGCCCTGGATACCGGCTGGCGCACCATGGCGGACTGCTTCCGGCCGGAGGAGCTGCTGATCCGACAGGCGCTGATCGACAGGTACTATCCGCGCGACGCCGCGGCGCCGGGCGGGCTGGCCAAGGCGGCGCAGTGATGGGTCGGATCGCGCTCAACAAGGCCGCCCTGCACCACGAGCGCGACCGGCTCGGCACCTATCGGCGGTTCCTGCCGTCGCTGGACCTAAAGCGCAAGCAGCTCATGGCCGAGCACGCCGCGATCCGCAGGGACCTCGCCGGCCTGCGCGGCGAGGCGGAGCGGCTGCGCGCCGAGTCGGCCGAACGGCTGCCGATGCTGGCGTTCGAGGGTATCGACCTGGCCGGGCTGGTCCGGGTCGCCGACGTGCGCCTGGGCGAGGAGAACCGGTTGGGCGTGATGCTGCCCGTGCTGGAGGACATCGCCTTCGCCCCGGCCGACTACGGCATGATGACCCGGCCGCATTGGGTCGATCCGGCGGTGGCAGTGGTGCGGCGGCTGGCCGACCTGCACCTCCGCGCGCAGGTGGCCGCGCGGCGGGCGGAGCTGATGGCCCGCGCCGTTCGGCGCATCACCCAGCGCGTCAACCTGTTCGAAAAGGTCCTGATTCCCGAGGCGGAGCGCAACATCGCCCGGATTCGGATCTTCCTGGCCGATGCCGACCGGGCGGCCGTGGTCCGCGCCAAGATCGCCAAGCGCAAGCATGCCGCCGCGGGCGGCCCCGGCCCGGCGCCGGACCCGGTCGAGGAGGGGCGGCCGTGAGCATCGTCCCGCTGGTCCGGGTCACGCTGTACGGCGTGCTCGACGACAAGGCGCAGGTGCTGGCCGACCTGCAGGGCCTGGGCTGTCTGCACCTGGTACCGCTGGCGCCGGGGCAGGGCGGTCGCGGCATCGGCGGCCCCAGCCCGGAGGCGCGCGAGGCGCTGAAATACCTGCTGGCCTGCCGCCAGCGTCGCCACCAGGTGCGCGACCCGGCCGGGTTCGACGCCGCAGCGGTGCAGATCCAGGCGCTGGCGGTGCGCGACCGCGTGCGCGAGCGCGAGGACGAGCGCGACGCCCTGGTCTGCCGCATCGCGGACCTGGAGCCCTGGGGCGATTTCCGGCTGCCGCCGCCGGACGCGCTGGGCGGCCTGCGGCTGTGGTTCTACCAGGTGCCGCTGTGGCGCCTGCGCGAGGTGGCGGCGACCGACCTGGCCTGGGCGGAGGTGGAGCGGGACAACCGGTTCGCCTACGTCGTCGTGGTCGCGGAGCGGGAGCCGCGGGTCATGCCGGTGCCGCGCGTCCACAGCGGCGACCGGCCGCTGTCGGAGCTGGAGCGCCGGCTGGAGGCGGTCGAGCTGGAGCTGGAGGACCTGCAGGCCGAACGCGCTTCGCTGACCCGCTGGTGCACCTTGCTGGCGCGCAGCCTGGACCGGCTGGAGGACGAAGCAGAGCGGACCCACGCGGCAAGCCGCACCCACGATGATGCCCCGCTGTTTGCCGTGCGTGGCTGGGTGCCGGCGGCCGCCGCACCGCAGGTCGCCGAGTATGCCGAGGCGCAGCGGCTGGCGCTGACCGTCGAGGACCCGGCGCCGGGCGACGATCCGCCGACCCTGCTGGTCAACCGGCCCGGCGTGGCCGGCGGGCAGGACCTGGTGCAGTTCTTCACCACGCCCGGCTACCGGACCTGGGACCCGTCGGCGGTGGTGTTCTTTTCGTTCGCCGTGTTCTTCGCGATGATCCTGTCCGACGCCGGCTATGCCGCGCTGCTTGGCCTGGGACTGGCGCTGGTCTGGCGGCGGCTCGGCGCGGGGGAGACCGGGCGGCGGCTGCGCGCGCTGTTCGCCTGGATGGTCGCGTTCGCCGCGGCCTGGGGCGTGCTGGTCGGCAGCTATCTGGGGGTCGAGCCGGCGCCGGGGTCGATCCCGGCGGACTTCGACGTGATCGACGTCGGCGACTACGACGCCATGATGCGACTGTCGATCCTGGTCGGCATCGGCCACGTGCTGCTGGCCAACCTGGCCTTCGCCTGGGAGCGGCGGCGCGAGGCGCGCAGCCTGGCGTCGCTGGGCTGGGCGGTCATGGTGCTGGGCGGCACCGCCTATTGGCTGGGCGGCGAGGCGGGCAGCGCGGGCGTGGTCGCGGCGGCGCCGTGGCTGCTCGGCGCCGGGGCGATCGCCGTGGTGCTGTTCACCCGGCCCGGTGCGGGGCCGGTCCGGCGCCTGCTCGGTGGCCTGCTGGCCTTGACCCAGGTGACCAGCGCGTTCGGCGACGTGCTGAGCTATCTGCGCCTGTTCGCGCTGGGGCTGGCCAGCGCGTCGCTGGCGCTGGCGTTCAACGGGCTGGCCGGGCAGGTGGCGGCGGTGGTGCCGGGGGTCGGCGTGCTGCTGGCCATCCTGGTGCTGCTGATCGGCCATGGCCTGAACTTCGCGCTGGCCGTGATGAGCGGTTTCGTGCATGGCTTGCGCCTGAATTTCATCGAGTTCTTCCGCTGGAGCGTGCCGGAGGAGGGGCACCCGTTCCGCCCCTTCGCCCGCCGCGCGGCGCTGCGGCGCGACGGCGGCGACTGAAGGGCAGCGGCATGGAGCAGGTCATCCTGGCGCTGGGCTGGTTCGGCATCTACGGGCCGATGGCGCTCGGTGCGATCGGCAGCGCCATCGGCTGCGCCCGCGCCGGCCAGGCCGCGGTCGGCGCCATGCTGGAGACCGAGAGCGGCCATGGCCGCTTCGTCGGCGTCTCGGCGATGCCGTCGTCGCAGAGCATCTACGGCATCGTCGTCATGCTGACCCTGAACCGCACGGTCACCCTGGACAACGCGCCGGGGCTGTTCGCGGTGGGCGGCATGGCCGGGCTGGCGCTGCTGGTCAGCGCGGTCTACCAGGGCTATTGCTGCGCCTCGGCGATCAACGTGTCGAAGAACAAGTCGGAGATCTTCGGTCTGTCGCTGGCGCCGGCGGCGATCGTCGAGGGCTTCTCGGTGTTCGCCTTCGTGTTCGCGCTGATCGTCAGCGCCGGCATCCCGGGCGGATAGAGGCGGGCAGGGGAGCGTCCCATGGCCGACGAGGGGGGCCTGCGCGAGTCGTCCGGCGTCCAGGCGCTGATCGACCGGCTGCGCGAGGACGGCGTCGCCGCCGGCCGCGCCGAGGCCGAGCAGATCGTGGCGGACGCCCGGTCCCGCGCCGCCGATATCGTGGCCAGGGCGCGCGAGGAGGCCGACGGGCTGCGATCGGAAGCGCGCGAACAGGCCGCGGCCGAACGCCGCGCCGCCGAGGACGCCCTGAAGATCGCCGCGCGCGACACGGTGCTGGCGCTGAAGGAGGACATGGCGCTGCGCTTTTCGGCCGAGGTCCGGCGTCTGGTCTCGGCGGAGATGGCCGACCGCGAGCTGCTGCGCCGGCTGGTCCTGGAGGTCGCCGGCCGCGCCGCGCCGCCGCCGCAGGAGCCGGTCGAGGTGCTGCTGCCGACCGAGGTCGTCGGCGTCGAGGAGCTGCGCGCCCGCCCGGAGGAGGCCAGCCGCGGTGCCCTGGCCCACGCCGTGCTGGGCCTGTCGCGGGACCTGCTGCGCGCGGGGGTCACCTTGAAACCCGACGAGGCCGGCGGGCGCGGCATCCGCCTGCGCCTGACCGAACAGGACCTGGAGATCGACCTGAGCGCCGAGGCCGTCGCCGAGTTGCTGCTGCGCCACCTGCTGCCGCGCTTCCGGGCGCTGCTGGAGGGGATCGTGCGATAGGGCCTGCCGGGCGGCCGGGCGCGAAGGAACGGGAAGGGAAGCGCGCATGAGCACGTGGCGCACACGCCTCGGCCGGCTGTGGCACTGGCTGGTGCTGCTGCTGTGCGTGGCCGGCGCGGCGGGCGCGGCCCGCCTGGCCTGGGCCGGCTGGACGACGCTGGACGAGGCCGCCGAGACCGGCGACACCACCCTGTGGTGGGGCGTGACCGCCCTGGCGGTCATGACCGGCCTGCTGTTCCTCATCGAGGCCGTGCGCCGCGTCCGCGCCCTGCGGCGCGGCTAGCGCGGGGGGTTTGCAGCCCCCCGGCGTGCGACCTGCCGCGACGGGTCCCGGCCGGGCCGCTCGCCGGTGCCCGCAACACGGTGCGCGCAACAGTTGACGAATGCGGTCGTATGCGCGATACTGAGCTTGCGGGTGTGACGCGCCCACCAGGGCACGGATACCCGAATCGCGGCGCCGGACTCGCCTCGGGCGCCGCCAGCCTGCCGGAAGACGACCAAATGCGCGACAGGCGGCCGTAACGCATCCTGGAGCGGCGTCGCCTTCCGGCGCTTTTTTTCCCAAGTCCATCGGTCGCCCGCGCCCGGATGGCCGCCGGCCTTGCCCGGCCGTCCCCCGCGACATGGCAGCCCTGCGACCTTGGCGCTTTCGCTGCACTGCCCTATGTTACGAATTGATAGCGAGTTCCTTCAGCGAGCGAGCAGGGGAAACACATGCCCGTGTCGCCCGACACCGTGCGTCATCCGGAAAAGCGCCACCGGCCCGACAATCCCATCCAGCGCAAGCCGGACTGGATCCGGGTCAAGGCGCCGACCTCGCGCGGGTACCACGACCTGCGCCAGCTCATGCGCAAGCACCGGCTGAACACGGTGTGCGAGGAGGCGGCGTGCCCGAACATCGGCGAGTGCTGGTCCAAGGGCCATGCCACGGTGATGATCCTGGGCAGCGTGTGCACCCGCGCGTGCGCGTTCTGCAACGTCGCCACCGGGCGGCCCGACCAGCTCGACCCGCACGAGCCCGATGAGGTGGCCGAGGCGTGCGCGGCGCTGGGCCTGAAGCACATCGTGATCACCTCGGTCGACCGCGACGACCTGCCCGACGGCGGCGCCGGCCACTTCGCGGCGGTGATCCGCGCCGTGCGCGCCCGCTCGCCGGAGACCACGATCGAGGTGCTGACTCCGGACTTCATGCGCAAGCCGGGCGCCGCCGAGATCGTCGTCGAGGCGCGGCCGGACCTGTTCAACCACAACCTGGAAACGGTGCCGCGGCTGTACCCGGGCATCCGGCCCGGCGCGCGGTACTTCACGTCGCTGCAGCTGCTCCATCGGGTCAAGGAACTCGACCCCGGCATGTTCACCAAGTCCGGCCTGATGGCGGGACTCGGCGAGAGCGACGAGGAGATCGGGCAGGTGATGGACGACCTGCGCGCCGCCGACGTCGACTTCCTGACCATCGGGCAGTACCTGCAGCCGACGGTCAAGCATGCCGCCGTGGCGCGGTTCGTCGCGCCGGAGGAATTCAAGGCGTTGGAACGCCTGGCCCGCGGCAAGGGTTTCCTGATGGTGTCGGCGTCGCCGCTGACGCGATCGTCCTACCTGGCGGGTGAGGATTTTGCCAAGCTGCAGGCCGCCCGCCAGGCCAAGCTGGCCGGGCTCGACACGATGAACCTGGTCGATCTGGCCGCCGGCGCGGCGGCCGAGTAGTGAGGACGGGGATAAGGAGAAGACAATGCCGACCCATGCCGAAAAGCGGGTGTTGCCGTACACCCCGGCCCAGATGTACGAGTTGGTCGCCGACGTCGAGCGGTACCCGGAGTTCCTGCCGTGGTGCCTGGCGGCGCGGGTGCGCAAGCACGAGGGCAACCTCATGGTCGCCGACCTCGTCATCGGGTTCCGCATGGTGAAGGAGCGGTTCACCAGCCATGTCACCCTGAAGCGCCCGCATTGCATCGATGTGGAATACACCCACGGCCCGTTGCGCCACCTGAACAACCACTGGCTGTTCCAGCCGCACCCGGAAGGCTGCCTGATCGACTTCTACATCGACTTCGAGTTCCGCTCCAAGGTGTTGCAGAAGCTGATCGGCGCCCTGTTCAACGAGGCCGTTCAGCGCATGGTGCGCGCGTTCGAGGCCCGCGCCCACGACCTCTACGGCGAGCCGGAGATCCACCACGCCCCGGCGCACGGCGCGCCGACTCCCTCGGCGGGATAGGGCGTTACGCTCGTCTTTTGACACAGCCTCAGAAGAAGACGCGCGCCTCCAGCCGGTCGAGATCGTCGCGCGGGCTGACCAGCGTGTCCGGGGCGGCCAACGCCGTCTGCCACAGCGCACAGGCGGCGATGACCGCATCCAGCGCATCGCCGCCGCGGTTCTCGACCGCCGTTTCATAAGCGGTTTCCGTTACTTGCACGCCGTTCTTCACAAACAGGTTTAGGAGCGTCCGCCGTTGCGTCCGGGCTGCGGGCGTGCGGCCCTTGTAGGTGCCGGCGGCGCCGAGCCGGCGCAGCGTCGAGGCCGGGCAGGCCTCCGCCAGCAGCACGCCGTCCTCCGGCGCCGGCAGCATCGGCGCCACGCCGACCCGCCCGGTCGCCACCAGCGGCGCCAACAGGTGCGCGATGCCCAGCCAGGTCTGCCGGTACAGGCGCAGATTGTAGGCCGAGAACGGCGTGCGGGCCTCGGTATCGCAGCGGCGCTTCAGTTCGCGGCCGCCGGTGCTGCGGCGGCAGGCGGCGCGGAGGGCGGCGGCGTCCGGATAGCGGGCCGCGAAGCCCTGCACGAACGCCGGCCACGACTCGGCGCCGACCAGCGAGTGCGGCAGCCCGAACGGGAAATCCATCCCGGCCAGGGCGCGGCGCTGTCCGGCCAGGAAGTCCGCCAGCGCCGGCACGAACGCCTCCGGCCGCCGCCCGCTGTCCGGCAGGGCCATGGCCGGGAACAGGGCGGTCACCGCCAGGCCGCCGCCTCGCGGCTCCGCCACCGCGATCCAGGTCCGCCGTCCGCCGTCCACGGCGCCGCTGAAGTCCACGCCGATGAAGGTGTCGAAGGGGCGGGCGGTGGGGCGGGCGGTCATCCAGACGTCATCATGCTTGTTGTGTGAGCCACGGCGATGGCGCCTGACTCCAGCTCTTGACCTCGGGAACTTTACAACATATAGTCGCGCCATGGGAATACGCAGCTTCAAGCACAAAGGGTTGAAGCGTCTCTTTCAGGCGGACGATTCTTGAGGGGGTCCGCCTGAAAAAATCGTTAAGATTAATGATATTTTGTTTGCGCTTGATGCCGCTTCGGAAGTGGAGTATCTGGAATTGCTTCCAGGTTGGAGACTGCACCAACTGAAAGGTGAGCTGAAAGGAGTTTGGAGCATTTCAGTCAGCGCGAATTGGCGGATTGTATTTCGATTTGAAGACGGCGATGCTCTTGATGTAGACTTGATAGACTACCACTGAGAGGCGCTCCGATGTCGCACATTCAGATGGCAAATCCTCCGCACCCGGGCGGCTTCATTCAAAGGAACGTGATCCAGCCGCTTGCGCTCGGCGTGCCGGAGGCGGCCGAAGTCCTTGGTGTCGATCAGGCATCGCTTGCGGGTCTTGTGGAGGGACGGGATCGGTTGTCTCCCGAGATGGCCGTACGGATCGAAAAGGCGTTCGGGCCGAAGGCGGATCATCTTCTGCGGATGCAACTCGTCTACGACATCGCGCAGGCGAACCGCAGGCGCGACGAGATCAAGGTCCGGCGATACGAGCCGGCCTGATGCCGAAGCGTTCATGAAATATACTTTTTCGCGACTCCATAGCTGAGATTTGCGTCATCTCAGCTGCAGCGAGGCCGCTCAGCGCCGATGCCGGGATGAGTGCCGCGCGGTGGTCCTAGGGCGTGTCTGCAAAGCTGGCGTTCTTCAAGGGCCGTCGCCACATAGCCCGTTATGAGACGCCATGAACTGACAGACAGCGAGTGGCAGCGGATCGAGCCTCTGCTGCCACCGGAGAAGC
>Ga0081527_100278_pt1 | contig 35164 bp, 37 predicted proteins | sample HotLakmasection5_FD_70992 | JGI IMG/M metagenome (GOLD analysis project Ga0081527, IMG submission 70992) | Hypersaline microbial mat communities from Hot Lake, Washington, USA - Section #5 (SPADES assembly) (version 2) | ecosystem: Environmental > Aquatic > Non-marine Saline and Alkaline >... | reverse complement strand
ACAGCTATCTACAATCTCAGCAATAAGGGCACAAATTACATAAAAAATATTATCGGTCTTAAAAATTTCAGATACTGCGCATATCTTCAAGAAATAAAACCTAAAATCATATGGCAAACAATCATTTTAAAATACTGCATGATTCCTGTTAATTAACCGAATCTTCTTTTTAAACTTACTGCTCCACCAAGCCCTAAAAGGCCAAGGAGTATTGATGTCGGTTCGGGTACAGGAGTCGGGATTTCTTTTGCTGTTATCCAGGCTCCAATGTTGTCATTATATGGAGTCGGATGATAAGAGCTGCCACTGGATTGCGAAATCAGATCATTAGTTTCTTTATCAAATTTATAACCCCAATAATATCTGTAAGTCGGATCGGACTGGTAAGGGGAATGTTCATCATAACCGCCCAAATAATAGATGGTATTCCATGCTATTCGTGAAGGTGTGAATACAGAACTTATTTCTTCAGGACTATGACTCCGTAGCAATGACATATCTTCACTTTTTGCCCAATACCAGGTACCAATGTCATTAGATTTAAAATCATCGTTGTTATTTAGTGAATCTATTAAATTATTTAACTCACTCCAGCTGGAAAATAAAGCTATCTCTCTTAAATTCTTGTACCAAAATTGATTGTTAACATCATCTTTTATAATTCCGTTACCCAAATCAATCAATGCAGCTTCTGCCTTACAGCTCATTATCAAAAATAATAAAACGCTTAAAATACTTATCTTTAACAATTTCATAACTAAAGCCTATCCTCTTACTTATTCGTATACTTCTTTCTTCTTAAACTTAAGGCACTACCAAGTCCTAAAAAGCCAAGGAGTATTGATGTCGGTTCAGGCACCGGTGTTGTTTCTATGACTAAAGCAGGTTTGAATAACATTCCGAAAGCTCCTGGACTATCTTTGCTAAAATAAGACACCTGATAGGGAAATCTGAGGGGTGTTTCACTACTATTATCCAGAGCAAAGGAAATAAGGTTATCGTTTATATCAAAAAATTCATTTATATCCTGAACATTCAGATCCCATCTCATTATTCCTGAACCATATGAGTTAACTCCATCCCAGTATCCGGTACTTAAGTAATTTTCATTGGAATATACGGGCCTGTCTGCATAGTTAAAATGAATATCCTCATCCCAGGTATCATTTTGTACATAAAAAGCGTTAATATTATCTGTTCGGCCATAAGTAAAATGTGAATGGAGTAATAAATAAGCAGAACTAACCCGTTCTAATCTATAATCCAACAGCTTTGAAACATTAAATTTTAAATAAGTATAAGCTGGAGGTTTATCAGCGGAATAAGGATCGTAAGCTCCGCTGAGAACAGCAATATCCTGATAATTTATTAAACCATGACTGCTGCTAACCCAGATATCATCACTTGGGTTGATATCTAATGTAGCCGCATTTACTTCGGGAGCAAATACAAAAGTCAATAATAATGCGGTTATTAAAGTTAAAGTTTTTTTTATCAAAAAAATTCCCCCATAAGATGTTATTTATATATTTGATTTTTAAGCGGCGTCTTTTCCGAGAAACACAACAGGAAGCGTCCTGAACAGAATTTCTATGTCTTTTAAAATAGACCAGTTTTTAGAGTATTGATACTCTATATTGATTACTTCATCAAATTTTTTGATACTTGATCTTCCGCTAACCTGCCAGGGACCGGTCAAACCAGGCATTGTGGCAAACCTGACATAATGCCATCTCTGGTATTTTTCAACTTCTGAAGGTAATGGCGGCCTAAATCCAACCAGGCTCATTTCGCCTTTTAATACGTTTATCAGTTGTGGAAGCTCATCAAGACTATATTTTCTGAGGAATTTACCTACTTTTGTTACTCTTGGATCATCAAACATCTTAAACATAAGTTCATTTGTCTGATTATATTTTTGCAGCTCTTTTAATCTTTCCTCAGCATCAATATACATACTTCTGAATTTGTACATATAAAATTCTTTTCCGTGTTTGCCTATTCTTTTTTGTTTAAAAAACACCGGTCCTTTGGATTCAATCTTTATAGCAAGTGCAATTATTACCGACACAGGAAATATTAGTATCAAACCAATTATGGTTCCTGTTAGCTCAATCAGCCTTTTTATTAAAATTTGAAATGGTTTTTCTTTTGAATTGTCTAAATTGATCGATATATAAAATGGATTATTTATACAGGTATCTGTGTTACTTTGGTAACATTTTTCAAGATATTTAATTATTTCCGAAGAAATAATAGAATTATTTATTCCTATTACTGCACTCATGATTTTTTTATTATTCTTTTGTATATCTAATTTATTTCTATGACTTATAAATTAAAACAAAGACTTTTTAAAATCAAGAGAAAACTATAATAAATTAATAATCAAATTTATAGTTAATTTTGATATTAATGTTTACGTTTGATAAATTTTTATAAAAATTTACAAAATACACATCATTCAAATCCTGATATAAAATTAAATTTAAAATTAAGGAATTAAATATGACTGATGAACTAAATAAAAAGGTTATAAACCTGTTTTCAACGAATAAAAAAGCAAAATTATGCCAGAATGGTAATGTTTGCGAAACTGCTGACGGTTATTTCTATGTTTCTATTGAGACAGACGAAAACGGGAGACATTTTGACGAAGATGCATTATTAAACCGAGCAAACGAGTTTTACTATATAGTAAAAGTTATGGTCAAAGATGGGCTTAGGGTTTATATAAACAACTATAAAATACCTGCTGATAAGCTGTTGAAGTTTATAAAATTTTATAATGACGGAAAAGGTGAAGGCCGGATAATTGAAATCGACAAATTTTTTCAGGACGAATGGGCATGACATCTTATAAAGAAACAATGGGGAAATAATGGGGAAATAATGGAGACAAAGCCGTCATCTTTAGGAATTTTTAAAAAAGCAGTGCTTTTAATAATAGGAGTAGTGCTTGTTGCATTTGGACTGGAACAGTTTCTTGTACCCAATAAAATTATCGACGGAGGCATAGTCGGAATTTCCATCATAACCAGCTATCTGACAAATATGCCTCTTGGGCTGTTTGTTTTCTTCTTCAACTTACCTTTCCTTTACTTTGGATATAAACATCTGGGAAAAACCTTTCTTTTCGCATCATTATTTTCTATTGGACTGCTGGCGATAATGGTTTCTATATTTCACCATTTCCCCAGCGTTACAGAAGATCTGCTGCTTTCAAGCATATTTGGTGGAATAATAATAGGTATCGGGCTGGGAATAATCTTCCGGAACAACGGTTCGCTTGACGGCACAGAAATCCTGGCCATCGCATTTTCAAGAAAAATCAGCTTTTCAGTTGGTGAAGTTATAATGTTTTTTAATATCTTCATACTGGGAAGCGCTGGTGTTGTATTTGGTTGGGACAGGGCAATGTATTCCCTGATTTCATATTTTATTATTTTTAAGACAATTGATGTTGTGCTGGACGGTATTGACGAGTCAAAATCCGTGATAATTGTTTCTGACTACCACAATGAACTCACAACAAAAATTATGACCAAACTCGAAAGAGGAGTTACGCTCATCGAAGGTCAGGGCGGATATACCAATGAACCAAAAAAGATCATATTCTGCGTAATAACAAGGCTCGAGCTGGCAGAATTAAAGCATTTGGTATTCGAAACAGATCCATCAGCTTTTATAGCCATAGAAAATGTTCATGAAGTCGCAGGAGGGAAAGTTAAGTCTAATAAACCGCTATTTAAATTTAAACAGAAAAAATTATTAAATGACTGAATATTTTATTTAAAAAATAACCTATTCGGTGTTACCAGGCATGCTAAAATCCGGGTATTATATGTATAGTATAATTCAATTAAGAAGTGATCGGGAAGTCGTATTAAATGCCTCAATACAGAACTCAGGCAATCAATCTGAAATCTTATAACCTGGGGGAAGCTGACAAAATTATCATAATGTACTCCAGGGACCACGGTATTATAAAATGCGTGGCAAAAGGGGTTAAAAAGACAAAAAGCAGCCTCGGCGGAAGAATGCAGTCTTTTATGGCTAACAACCTGCTTATCGCAAAAGGCAGGAACCTTGATATTGTTTGCCAGGCAGAGAATGTTGAAAGTTTTTCAAAGCTAAAAACAGACTATTCAAAACTTTCCTATGCATTTTACTGTGCTGAGTTAATCAATGTTTTCGGTACAGAAAATGATTCACACAGTAAGGAAATTTATGATATTTTATTTGAAACTTTTAAAAATATGTCCATTTTTGATAATCCGGAAGACAGCATGTGGGCACTATTACGCTTCAAACTAAAGCTGGCGGAATATCTGGGTTATGCAGTGGAACTGGATAACTGCGTCAGGTGTACCGGAACAGAACAAAAATACAAAACATATCACTTTTTCTGCCCGGATACAGGAGGCGTGATATGCAGTGAGTGTTTCCTCAAAAGCCACCGAACTTTTGAAATTGACAGACGTCATATAAAATTGTTCAGGGATGCACTAAACTATGATTTTCCTTTTGAACCTGATTATATTGATAAAAATCTTTTATTCTCAAGTTTTAATATTTTAAAGGAATTTATTTCACATAGATCAGACAAAAAACTTAAAACATCAGAAATGATTGAATTTTTATGATAAAAATTAAGCTAAAAAGGAAGTACGTACAGTAAGTTAAAGTTATAAATTAAATGCTGCAAACACAGGAAAAACCGTTAGAGCAAATAGAAGAAGTGACTTCAGACCAATCTACTCTGAAATCACAGGGATATAAAGCGATTCTAAAGAATAAAAACTTTCTTTCGCTGTGGCTGGCCCAGATATTTTCCCAGATTGCGGACAGGGTGATTTTTGTTGTATTTGTGGCGTTTATTGCGCATACATTTTCAACAGCAACAAAATACCAGAGCTGGCTTTATATCGCTTTCACAATCCCTGCGGTGCTTTTGACAGCAATAGCAGGGGTTTTTATTGACAAATGGAATAAAAAATACATTTTAATCACCACAAATATTTTAAGAGCGGGACTATTGCTGACATTGCCTTTCTTCAGCTCAACCCTGTTCGGGATTTATGCTCTGGCATTTCTTATTTCATCTGTAACACAGTTTTTTGTACCGGCAGAAGCAAGTTCTATCCCTTTGATGGTAAAGAAAAATCAGCTTATGTCAGCCAATTCGCTTTTCACAGCAACCATGATGGGGTCCTTGATATTTGGCTTTGTGCTGGGAGATCCGTTGATAAATATTTTCGGGCTGCACAACGTACATAAAGCCATTTCGGCCTTTTTCCTGATCTCAGCTGTATTTCTTGTGTTTATAAAATACCAGCCCGGTGATGGGGAGAAAGAACAGCATAAAACGTTTAGCGAATTCATAGATGACTTTAAAAAAGGAGTAAACTATATAAAAGGCAGCAAAGTTACGTTTAATGCACTTTTGAAACTGACTGCGCTGTTTTCAATTGTTGTAATGCTCTGTATACTGGCAATCAGCATAAGCCAACAGTTGTTGTACCCTGACGATCCCAAGCTTGGTACTCAAAAGTTTGTTTATGTAGTCGCATTCAGCGGTGTTGGAATGATTCTGGGTGCAGGTATTGTAGGAAAATTTTTTAAAAACTTTAACAAGTTATTAACTACATTTATCGGCTTTTCAGCAGTGGGTGTTGGTCTGTTATTGTTAAGCGGAATAGAATTAATACCAAATAAAATTTTAATACCTGTAAAAGCTTATACGGTCTGGGGATTTTATCTGGAAGCGTTTAACTTAACCGGAAGAATAATTTATTCATACGCAGTTGCGGCAATCATAGGTTTTGGATGTGCAATGGCAGCCATTCCTGTGCAGACCATTTTGCATACTGTGGTACCCGAACAAATCAGGGGTAAAATATTTGGTATACAGTTTACTCTTTTAAGTACTGCATCAACCCTGCCTATACTAATTGCAGCATATGCGTCCGATCTTCTTGGAGTAACAAAAGTTCTTGTTTTAATAGGAATTCCTATTGCACTATTTGGTATTTGGGGTATGTTTAAGAATATCGGTACAATGACTGAAAATCAGCTTTAAAAATTTAATTTATACTGAACAATTAAAGCAATTAAATTAAAAAATTAACTGGTTTTGTGTTAATTTTAATTGAGAGCAATATTTGCGGGTGAATAAAAAAATTTAATGGCTTTATTTGATACACAAATAGTTAAAAAAAAGAAAATTTTTAAACCTGATCACAAGGTATATTTATCATTTAGCAGTGAGGGACTGGGACACTCAAGCCGGGCAATGGCTATTGCAAGGGAATTTGATAAAAACGAGGTCATAATCGGTTCATACAGCTATGCTCTGGATAGATTTAAAAAAGAAGACTATAACTGCATTGAACTACCGCAGGAATTTAAGATAATCGGTACAAAAGGCGCTTTTGACGTAAAAAAAACCATTATTAAAAATCATTCCTGGGCATTAACGTTTAACAATATTATTAACAAAGAAATAGAGGCAATAAGTGAAAACAATGCGTCTTGTGTAATCGCTGACGGAAGGCTTGCTCCTGTAATGGCAGCGGACAAGTTAAGCCTGCCATGTATTGTTATTACAAACCAGAGCGCATTTTACCCGTTTTTCGCAAAGGATTCAGCCTTAATCAGGGTGTTTGGCAAATCATTTGACTGGATAATGAAAACATGGCTGAGTTCAGCTGAAGAAATTATGATTCCTGATTTTCCTCCGCCTTATACGGTTTGCCTGTATAATTTGAGCCAGAACTTCAAGGTTAAAAAACGCACAAGGTTTGTTGGCCCGCTTATTAGTTTTGATCCCAATAATCTCGAAAAAATTGAAAAACCCGGAGAAAACTATGTAGTAGTTATGTTAGGCGGGCACGCATACAGAAAACCACTGCTTGATACAGTTGTGGAAACAGCAATAAACTTTCCGAATATACATTTTGATGTATTCGCTAACTTTGAAATAGATAACCTTCCGGAAAATGTAAGAATAACAGGCTTTACCTCTAATATTGCCCCGTATCTCAATGCAGCGGACTTTGTTATTACCCAGGCCGGACATAGTACAGCAATGGAACTTCTGACTTTAGGAAAACCTTCCATAGTGATTCCTGATTATAAACAAATCGAGCAGGAAAACAATGCTCAAAGAATGGAAGAAATGAAAACTTCAATAAAATTAGAATATAAGGATTTTACAGCTGTGAAATTAAGCGAATCCATTATTGATATAATGAACAACCCTGTATACAAGGAACATGCGGAAAATTTCCGGGAACTGGCCGCTGAGATACAGGACAGGAATAAAGTTATTGAAGTTATAAAAGACTATTCAAAACGTTTAAAGCATTATTAATTCCTATACAAAGACTAACTCATTAGGTATAGGTCATGCAGTAGTCTCATACAGATCATAATCCTCAATGTATTTTCTGACAGGTTCTGCCACAAGGTATTTTATGGATTTGCCTGATCGGATTCTTTTTCTGATAAAAGATGCGGAAACTTCTACAATAGGAGTTTCAAGTATCGTATATTCAATGCCTTTTAATTTAATATTTTTAATTATTCTTTCAGCATCAGGACTACCATTTCTGGCCAGAATAATAAAATTAGCCAGCTTAACAAGTTCCTTCGGCTGATACCATGATTCAATATTCAAAAAAGCGTCTGTACCGATTATAAAGTTTATCTTGCCTTTAATATCAGGGAATTGATCGTAAAGACGTTTGAGGGTATTTACTGTGTATGATTTGCCGGTTAGTTTGAACTCTATGTCAGATACGTCAAAGTAAGGGTTATCCTGAATTGCCAGTTTAACCATATTATAACGGTGCGCAGCTTCGACCAGTTCAGTTTGCCTGTGCGGAGGAATATAAGAAGGAATGAAAAGGATTTTTTCAGAATCTAATTCAGCCCTGACAAATTCTGCCAGAATAAGGTGCGCTATGTGGATAGGATTAAATGTTCCTGCAAATACAGTTAAATTCATAAAAATTACTCTTTTTGAAAAATGCCTGAATATAATTATAATATTAAAAACTTGGCTTAAACTAAAAATTAATTTACAATAAATACCAGCAGTTCCAAAGAGTATTTTGCATTATGGGTGATTTAAAAAGAGAATTTCGAGTAAAGTTCCGTGGAGTAAGGGGAAGCTACCCGGTATGTTCCAGTGACCAGATAAAATACGGCGGAAACACTTCCTGTGTAGAAGTTAACATAAACGGAAAACTTATTGTGATAGATAGCGGAACAGGGGTTATAAATCTGGGCAGTGATCTTGTAAAAGACTATATTGCAAGCGGTACGTCATCTGAAAATAGAAAACCTATCGAAGTTGTGCTGCTTTTCAGCCATTCTCACCTTGATCACATACAGGGATTCCCATTTTTCAAACCTGCCTATATTAAAAGCAGCAATATTTTTATGTTTGGGTTCAGGCCGAGAAACAAAGATTTTGAACAGGTACTGGCAGAAACAATTTTTGACCCGATTTTTCCTATAGAACTCAAGGAAATGTCAGCTAAGATTTCTATAAACAACCTCCACGAAACACAGGCAATCATTATCCATCCTGATAAATCAGCTCCTGAGCTTATCAGGGTTAATGACGAAAGCGAATTAAACGTGCCGGATGATGTAATACTGATTAAATGCTCAAAAAGCTATGCACATCCTAAGGACGGTGTTCTAATGTTCAGGATAAGCTGTAACGGCAAGTCCCTGGTATATGCAAGCGATAAGGAAAGTTATATTGGAGGGGACAGCAAGTTTACTACATTCGCCAGAAATACCGACCTGCTTATTCATGATGCGCAGTATACAACCGAAGACTACATATCACCAATAATTCCAAAACAGGGCTACGGGCACAGCACACCGGATATGGCTATTGAAGCTGCAAAGCTGGCTAATGTAAAAAATCTTGCGCTTTTCCACCTTGACCCTAATTATAACGACGATTTTCTGGAGAAAATGGAGACCCGTGCCAAGGGTATGTTCCAGAATCTTGTTATGGCTTATGAGGGAATGGAAATAGACTTAATGCAGATTACACAGCTTTCAAAAGCCTTTAATAAATAAATTTAGCGGTTAAAATTATGCAAAAGATAAAAATATTAGTGCTAATAGCAGTTATGTTTTTATGCCAGGGAGGTACATTTGTGATTGATCCATCTAAAAATGCTGTCTGGCATAATGAAAAAGGAATGTTTTACCTTGAATTAAAGTACTATGCTGCTGCTATAAAGGAATTTCGACTGGCGATCCTGCTTAATCCGGAGTCAGAAGTATCTGCTACTTTTTATAATAATCTTGGAACAGCTTATTATAAAATAAATTATTTAGATAATGCTGAAATGAGCTTTGCCAAAGCAGTTGAGCTGCGGCCTTATTATCTGGAATACAGGGAAAACCTGATAAAGACTTACAAAGAAAAAGAAATGCTGAAAGAAGTTGCGGAAAAGCATAAGAAAATAATTATCGAAGACCCTAAAAACATTCAGTCTTATCTTATGCTGGGCTTAATACAGAAAAACTACGGCAATAACGAATATGCAATGATTTATTTAAACAAATTTATTGAACTTACTTCGGATTTTAGGGTTTCAGAACAGATCAAATCTATAATTAAAGATCTTGAAGCGGAAAAAAAGCAATAATATTGACTGTTTTGAAATATTTATTTGACAAAGTATTATTATTTTAATAGTCTGTTTATTGAGAATCAGTTTCAATAAGAAGAGATTAGATTAGGAAAAAAATGAATTTTTTGGGGAATAACTGCAAAAACTGCTGGAAAAAAGGCAGCTGTAAAGAGGATAAAGTCCTCGGCCAATTAAAAATTGCGCTTGTAGGTAATCCAAACGTTGGCAAATCAGTAATTTTTAATGCATTATCCGGGTTTTACGCAGAAATCAGCAATTATCCGGGAACAACAGTTGATATTTCAACCGCTTATATGGAAGAAGGCCAGCTTATAGACACCCCGGGCGCTTATTCTATAGGAAATTACACGGATGATGAGATTGTAACCAAGAATATTCTATACTCAGCAGATCTTGTTATTAATGTAATCAGCGCAATAAGCATAGAAAGAGATTTATTTTTAACCCAGCAGCTGATTGATATGGATTTTCCGCTGATTGTGGTAGTGAACCAGGTTGATGAAGCCAAACTGAGGGGAATTAAAGTTGACTACAAAAAATTGGAGGAACTGCTTGGTGTAAAAGTGATTCCTACGGTAGCTATACGAAATCAGGGTATTGGGGAGATTAAAAAAAGCGTAGCTAACTGTGAATATCGTGTTTCTGACTCCAAAACTCCTTATATAAGCGAATTATTTCATAATATAGATACACCCGGATGCGAAAAACTGGTTAAGCTAACTGAAATTGAATCCAAAGAGAGCGAAAATAAACCTGAAAGAGAGCTTATTTATACTCAAAGAAGAGACAGAATTAACTATATAACATCAAAAGTGATTTATGAAGTTGAAAAAGGACTGGATTTAGCAGAATACATAGGAAATATTCTTCTAAACCCGGTAGTCGGGATAATTACCGCTCTGGCAATACTGTTTTTACTTTATCAGGTTGTAGGAGTATTTGTAGCAGGAGAAATTGTTGATTTTCTGTCCACCGGGATAAATGAAAACTACATTCCCTGGATTTCCGGTATTGTAGAAAAATACAGCAATATAGGATTTATAAATGAGATACTTGTCGGGGAGTTCGGGGTTTTGACAATGACAGTTGAACTTACAATCGGTGTTTTATTGCCGCTTGTGACCAGTTTTTATCTGTTTCTGGCTGTTCTCGAAGATTCCGGTTATATGCCAAGGCTGGCTGTATTAACAGACAGGTTGTTAAGCAGGATCGGCCTTAATGGCAGAGCCGTAATTCCTCTCCTGCTCGGTTTTGGTTGCAGCACCATGGGCGTAATAACAACCAGGATTCTGGGTTCTAAAAAAGAAAGAATCATAGCTACAGCCTTACTTGGCTTAACCATACCCTGTTCAGCACAAATTGGAGTAATAATTGCACTTATAGCAGCCATAGGAGGGTTTAAAATCTGGCTTTTATATATACTGACGATATTTATAGTGATGGTACTGGCAGGAACATTTTTAAACATGTTTTTAAAGGGACAAAGCACTGATTTTTTAATGGATATACCGCCAATGAGGCTTCCTATTCTGAAAACTTCACTTAACAAAGTATTTTTCAGGGTATTTAACTTTATAAAAGAAGCTACACCGTTATTTTTGATAGGATCGTTTGTTGTTTCACTCCTGAAAGTAACAGGGGTTTTGAATTTAATCCATAAAATTCTTTCGCCTATAGTTGTTCACCTTTTACAAATGCCTGAGGACTTTGCTAATGTGTTTATTATGGGAATGATAAGAAGGGATTTCGGCTCGGTCGAAATACTTAAAATGGCGGGACTTGAAGGCAACACAGCTGTGCTGGACCCGGTACAAATCTTTGTAGCAGCTGTTGTTATAACTCTTTTTGTGCCCTGTCTTGCCGTATTAATTGTTATATATAAAGAAAGAGGGTTCAGGGAAGCCACATTAATCTGGTTAGGCTCATTTGTGGTATCAGTCATTACAGGTGCGCTTTTAATAAGGCTCGGATACCTGTTTTAGCTTATTTTTCAAAAATCATATGTTCTCTGGGGTTAAATTTTCGCAGTTTTGCCAGTTCCCTGTAAAGTTCCTTTTCTTTTTCGTTAAGATTTGACGGCAGTTCAATCCTTACAGAAGCGATTTGATCGCCTCTTCTGCCGGTATTAACATCGGGCAATCCTTCTCCTGCAAGTTTAAACTTTTGGCCGGAGCGGGTTTCCGGCGGAATTTTCATATTAATAAACCCGTCAATTGACGGAATCTGTATTTCAGCTCCCAAAGCTGCTTCTGTAGGTGTAATCGGTACTTCGCAATGGACATTTATACCGTCAAATGTAAAATTAGAGCTTTTTAATATATGGACTAAGAGAAACAGATCGCCGTTTTCCCCGCCGTTAGTTCCTTTATTCCCTTCGCCTGTAATTCTGATTTTTGAGCCTTCTTTGACTTTTGGGGGAATCTTAACGTTGAGTTGTTTGTGTATGGAAACTTCGCCTTTTCCGTTACAGTTGTTGCAGGAAATATAGTTAATTATGCGTTTTCCCTTGCATTTTGGGCACATGTCGATTCTTAGTATGTTAACCTTTCTTACTGTACCATTATGCGCCTCTGTAACAGTTATATTAACGTCAGTTTGTATATCCTCGCCCTTTTTTGCAGTAGGTTTTTGGGGTTCTTTTGTTGATTTATTCTGCTGTGAACTTTTTTCTTCAAACTTAGAGAACTTCTCTGTAAATCCTTTGAGTATATCGTTGAAATTTACGTCAAACTGCTTATACTGCTTCTTTTTTGTTACTTTTTGTTCCCGGTTCTTAGAATCCTGTTTTTGACCTGAATACGCCTTTGAAGCCTGACTTTTTGTCTGCTCATTGTCGGCAGTTTTAGTGTTTATAAAACCTTTTAAAATGTCATACTGCAAACGTTTTTTATCATCATTTAATATGGAGAACGCTTCTCCCACTTCCTTGAATTTTACCTCACACAGCTTGTTTCCCGGGTTGATATCCGGGTGAAATTTTCTTGCCAGTTGCCTGTAAGCCTTTTTGATCTCTTTTTTGTCAGCGCTGTGCGTAATTTCGAGTATTTTATAATAATCTTTATCTTTGTTCAAAAAGATATCTCCACACAAAAATCTTATGTATTTATTATAATTTTAAACTTTTTTTAGACAAAATACACCGAACTATTTTATGAAAATTTTGTATTTATATAAATTTTAAATTAAAATTAAGCAAAAAAAAGGCCGCTTATAAAGAGCGGCAACTAGACTCGGGGAGGAGGTTTTGGGTATGGTCTTAAAATGGCCTTACAATAATAATGTCGGAGACTTTAAAAAAAACTTTAGAAAAAATTTAATATTTGTAACGGATTGTAAAGTAAATTTAGTACAAATAAGTGAAACCAGTCTAAAATTATTGATTTTTTGCTAACAAATTATATACATTTTGTCGACATTTCTTGACTTTTATACCTAAATGAGTTTGTTTTCTTAAAATCGGGCTGAATGAGACTATGCTCCCGATTGCCGGGCATGAATGAGACTATGCTCCCGCATACCGATTTATGTTAATTTCTTTCATTTTAAAATTACTTATTGAAATCGATATAGATAAAAAAAATTGACTCGTGATTTTAATCCACGAGTCAATTTATACAATATAATTTTTAGAGAATTATTAAGTTGTTACAACTTCCTGTTTTTTTTCTTTTTTGCTCATATGTTTTTCAATGAAATTCGTGCTGAAGTCGCCTTTGATGAACTGGTCATGTTTGAGCACGTTTATATGGAACGGAATACTGGTTTTAATACCGGTGATCGCATACTCATCAAGTGCCCTGAGCATTCTTAACCGTGCTTCTTCACGGTCTTTGCCCCAGCATATCAGCTTGGCTATGAGCGAATCATAATATGGCGGAATTTTATAGTTACTGTAAGTATGACTGTCCACCCTGACTCCAGGTCCTCCCGGCGGAATATAGCCTTCTACCAGTCCCGGACTCGGCATAAAGTCTTTTTCAGGGTCCTCAGCGTTAATCCTGCATTCTATAGCATGCCCGCTAATCCTGATATCTTCCTGTGTGAAAGAAAGTTTTTCGCCTGCTGCAACGAGAATCTGCTCTTTCAACAGGTCAATATTACATACCATTTCTGTTACCGGATGCTCAACCTGGATTCTTGTATTCATTTCCATAAAATAGAAGTTTTTATTATCATCCAGGAGGAACTCTATAGTGCCTACACCTTCGTAATTAATGCCTCTTGCTGCATTAACGGACGCCTGGCCCATTTGCTCCCGGATTTCCGGGGTTATCGCAGGAGAAGGAGCTTCTTCTATAAGTTTCTGATGTCTTCTCTGTATACTGCAATCCCTTTCACCCAGATGAACCACGTTTCCATACTGGTCAGCTATAATCTGGACTTCGATATGACGAGGGTTTTCAAGGAATTTTTCGAGGTAAACCCCGCAGTTTCCAAAACATGTACCGGCTTCTGTCTGGGCCATGTTCATCATTCTCTCAAGCTCTGATGCCTCACGGACAATTCTCATCCCCCTACCGCCGCCGCCTGCTGTGGCTTTGATTATAACAGGGAATCCAACTTCCTTTGCCCAGGTTTCAGCTTCGCTTACTTCTGAAACAAGACCCGGTGTCCCGGGAACTGTGGGAACATTATTTTCTATCATAGTTTTCTTGGCAGAGGCCTTATCACCCATTGACCTGATGTTTTCCGGTGACGGGCCGACAAATTTGATTTTGTGGTCCCTGCAAATTTCGGCAAAATCGGCGTTTTCCGCAAGGAAACCATATCCCGGGTGAATCGCATCAACCCCGGCCATCAGTGCAGTGCTGATAATATGTGGTATATTTAAGTAGCTTTTTGATGAAGGAGCCGGTCCTATGCAGTATGCTTCGTCTGCAAGATTCACATGCAGGGAATCCTCATCCGCCTGTGAATACACAGCAACTGTAGTGATACCAAGCTCTTTACACGCACGTATAATTCTTACGGCAATTTCGCCTCTGTTAGCTATAAGAAGTTTTTTGATCATCATTCTCTTACCCTGTACTTCCATTATGTTATGTAAATTTTTAATTAGCGTAAAAACACTACGGCTCCAGGATCATTAATGTTTCGCCGAATTCAACCGGTTGTCCGTCTTCCACGCAAATCTGAACAACTTTTCCTGAAACCTCTGATTCAATTTCATTCATAAGTTTCATTGCTTCTATTATACACACAACCTGTCCCGGACTAACTGCCTTGCCAACTTCCACAAATGGCGCAGATCCCGGTGACGGTGCTTTGTAGAAAGTCCCGACCATAGGTGAGGTTATCTTTACCTGGTTCACTGAAGTTTCTGCCTGTTTGGTTACCGGCGCAGCTTCTGACTGAGGTGCGGCTGGTGCTTGTACTGCTGCGGGAACCGATTGAGGTGCAGCCTGTGTTGTTATAACCGCACTTTCTTTTCTTATAATAACCGCTTTTTCCCCATCCTCTACAGATAATTCTGTAAGTTCGTTTTTAGAAACCAGTTCTACAAGTTTTTCAATATAATCAAATTCCATCTTCATTTATATTCCCTCTTAATCCTGATACTTTATTGTCATTGCCGGAAGAAGCTATTGCTTCAATACGGTACTCTTAATTCCTTATACTCTACGCTCTGTCAAGGTAGGTGTTTGATCTGGTATCAACCCTTATCACATCCCCGTTTTTAACAAAGAACGGCACCTGAACAACTGCTCCTGTCTCGAGAGTAGCAGGTTTTGTACCGCCTGATGCAGTATCACCTTTTTCGCCCGGAGGTGTGTCTGTTACTTCCAGCTCAACCACGTTAGGCAGGTCGATACCGATTATTTTTCCCTGATACATAAGCACTGTAATATTTATGTTTTCTTTTAAGTACTTAATTCCTTCGCCTATTTGACCAGAAGATAAGGTTGCCTGATCGTATGACTCGTTATCCATGAATACATACTCGTCTTCGCCGCTGCTGTACAGATACTGCATTTCTCTCCTGTCAACTATAGCCCTGGGTACTTTTTCCCCCGCCCTGAATGTTTTTTCCATAACATTTCCGGTCTCAACGTTTTTTAATTTTGACCTGACAAAAGCTGAACCCTTACCGGGTTTTACGTGCAGAAACTCAACAATTGCCCAGACATTTCCGTCGATTTCAATTGTCATTCCGGTTTTAAATTCATTAGTAGAGATCATATTTGTTTCCCATAAAAATTTATATACTTTTTCAGTCCAAACAATAATATACGAAACTAAATGACAAGACAACCGTATTAATGTTGTTTTTTAAAAATAACAGTTGATTGCAGAATGTTAAAACTGTTTTTTAAAGATATATCCAGGTTTTTGAAAATTTTGCAAAAGTATTTAACGGAAACTTATTAAGACCAATAACTAAAAATATGATATATAATTAATTATTAATAGTTGAAGAGTAAAAACTATGCAAAAGAAATTATCAGGCCCTACATTAAGAAGACTCCCAAGGTACTACAGGATCGTATGTGAGCATTGTGAGCGGGGTGAGGAATACATCAGGAGCTGTGAGATTGCATGTAAGCTTGACGTGGATGAGACACAGGTCAGAAAGGATATTTCCGCAATAAACTACTCCGGCAAGCCTAAAATTGGTTTTAATACCGGAGAATTCAAGGCACACCTCGAAAACTATCTTGACCTTTTGAACACCAAAAAAGCTTTTGTAATAGGCGTGGGCAACTTGGGGCTTGCTCTTGCGAAATATAATGGTTTTAGTAAATACGGACTTGATATAGTTGCGCTGTTTGATAATGACCCCCAAAAAGTAGGGATAAAAATCGGCACAAAGGAAGTTTTCCCGATTTCCCGCCTATCAGAGATGATTAAACAGGAACAGGTAAAGATAATTGTCTTAGCAATTCCCGGTGAGGAAGCGCAAAAAATGGCGAATATTGCTGTTGAATCAGGGGTCAAGGCAATATGGAACTTTGCTCCGGTTAATATCGAGGTTCCGGAGGGGATTATCGTTTCCAATCAGGACTTAGCCGCAGATTTTGTTGTGCTGTCTATGAAAATTGCAGAACAGTAAATATCTAATCAACTATTATTTCCGGGGAAGCGCTAATGCTGCCGCCTTTAATGCTTCACCTATTTTTCTTGTATTATGAGTATTTTCTTTGTCATCAGCTACCTTCAAATAGACTCCGGCCTGCTCATATTCGTTATTAGTTATTGCTCCTATAGCTGCATTGCTTAATAACATATCAGCAATCGCATGATCAGGATTCTCTAGTTTGCTGTTGCCTTTTAATGTATTCACAACATTTGTACTGCCAAAACCAACTGTTTTGTTTACTGAATTTAAACTTACTTGCATTTCTTATCTCCTAAATAATATATCTAGTTGTTTTAAGCCCGTAAAAAAATTTATTGACACTTAACGGGTCTAAAAATTAAGAAATATGAAGACAAATTTAAATCCCTGCTTTTGAGACCGACTCATATACATTCAAGGTGGATATTTTATAAAATAAAGTTTTTTATTCTGATTTAATACAACTTGATTCTATAATTAACCTGCTGCTCTCTACCTTTACTACTGACCAGCGCAAAGGGATATATCCCAGATTCATAATAAAATTTTCGATTGCGTCAACAGTTGTTTCTTTTAGATTTTCCAGGACAAATTTTTTATTTTCCAGCTGCATTTGTATTTCCCCCATTTTATTTCTGACTTAAATACTTTGTTAATTTCATTATATCAGGATCTGAACTTGCCTGGAGATTTAAGGATTTTAAATTACTCAAAACTTCTTTTGCCCTGTCATATTGTTTGTTTTCCGTTAAATACAGGGCATAGTTATATGAATAATTAATACTATCCGGGTCTATTTCCACAAGTTTCTTAAATTGCTCAGATGCACTGCTGAAATCACCCATTGCCTGATACACAAAAGCCTTGTTTTCAATTGCGCTTGGATAGTTCGGGTTAATTTCCAATGCCCTATTAAGGCTTATGAGCGCATTACTATACTGTTTCAAATTTAAATATACTTCTCCAAGCTGAACCCAGCTTAAAACATTATCCGGATATTTTTCAGAATATTCCATGGCTTCCTGAAGCTTATTCATCAGGCGTTCTTCTTCTGTACCCAAAACTTCCTCATTCTTTTGGGAGTGAGCAACTGCTTTTTCTCCTTTGTCAAAATTGGATATATCCGGATCCAGGGTATATAGAAGAGAAAGTGTATTTATATCTCTTTCAGAAAGTCCTGGTTCCTGGTCTTTTACAACACCGGAATACATAATATCCCTTTTATCACTGCTATGCCCTCTTATGCCAAAAGCATGTCCGAGTTCGTGAAGGACAGTCCCGTATATTTCTTTTTCTGTGAATGACCTGTTCTCCGGTTTTTTTTGAGTAAGTATTTTTACTTCATAATTATATAGTATATGGCGTTTTGTTTTGGGTATTGCATGTCCTGCCACATAATTTTCTTTCATGTTTCTCATTATCTCTCTTACAAAATAAACCTGGATATCTGCGTTTTCAGGAGAATTTACAGCTTTATAACTAATAATATTGCCATGAGCATTGTTCACCCATTCGTTCATCGCTCTTAAAACCGTGGAATAATAGTAATCTTTATAACCAGGTACACCTGTTGCTCTCTCTACGTATAATTTTATGGGCATTTTATCTGTATGCCACCTCAAAACCTTACTTCCGGCTATGGCATTCTTTATATAATTATCGCCTATAGATAATGTCCTTACTTTTGTATTAATATCTGCATTGATATTTGATGCATTTTCAATATTTGATACACTAAAACCGCCTTTTTCAATAAGCTGGTACTTCTTGATCCTGGAAATTCCGATAGAAGAAAGTTTTGCTTCATAACTTAAAGGAGCTTTTTCAATTATTTTTTCGTATTCTTTTTGAGCTTTTTTAAACTGCCTTTGGTTGACCAGCACCTGAGCATAATAATAACGGCATTTTGTATTATCAGGAAATTTTTTCAGAGCTTTATTCAAGTAATATCCTGCTTTTGCATAATCACTTTTATTAAATGCAGCCTTGCCTGCCGCATAATAATCATAGCCCTGACAGGAACTCGTCAGAAAAATAGAAAAAATTAAAACCAAGCTGAATAAATTTAAAAATCCAGCAGCGTTTTTTTTATTCCTTCTGAATAATTTCCTCAAAAAGCCCTTTTTTATCATTAGATTATGTAAAATACTTATTATTTTTATTAAGATCCTAATTATATGATCGGCTATTTTTACAAAAACTTTCTTTTACAATTCGTAACAAATAAACTGACTTGAGTTTTGAAAACCTAATTTGTAATCATAAAAAAAGATTTAGGAAGTTAATTTTTAAATTTTATTTCTTTAAAACTATTCTGCATAAAAATTTCAGGGCTTATATTTCTTATCAACAGGACTTGCGTATAAAATTCGGTTGTGTTAACTATAATAACATTAACCAAAGACTAATGGAGATTACACACGTATGGTCAAAATTCGTTTAAAACGCCTGGGCTCTAAAAGAAACCCTATATACAGAATCATTATTATTGATAATCGTGAAAAAAGAGAAGGCAGACCCATAGAAGAGCTGGGATTTTATAACCCCAGGAAAAAAGAATTAAAATTTGATAAGGCAAAAGCACTTGAGTGGGTAAAAAAAGGAGCTCAAACTTCTGAGACAGTTGCCTACCTTATTAAAAATTCTGACGATGAAGGAAATTTAGTCAGAAAAGAGTCTGAAGGTGAAAAACTATCCAAAAAAGCCAAAGCAAAAGCTGAAGAAGAAGCAAAGGCCAAGGTGGAAGCAGAGGCAAAAGCAAAAGAGGAAGCTGAAAAAGCTAAGGAAGAAGAGGCTAAAGCCAGGGCGGAAGCAGAAGCCAAGGCAAAAGAAGAAAAAGAAGAAACTGAAAAGCCTAAAGAAGAAGAAAAGTCTGAAGCTCCTGCAACTCAGGAAGAGAACAAAGAAGAAGTACAGGCTGAATCAAAAGAAGAAGCTAAAGCTGAAGAAGAATCAGAAGCTGCAAAATCATAAGCATAAAAAAGAAATAAAACCTCCGAAACACGTTTACCGTTTACGGAGGTTTTATTATACTTATAAACCCTTAAACCTGACTTATCTTCTAAGCTTTTTAAAGTTTGGGAGAAAAGAAAGCCCACGCTTTACAAAGTAAACAAAAGCACCAAATTTAATGCTGAATTTTATTAAACTAAAGAGGAGCTTAAAAATATTTTTGGATAGTATTGCACCAAAAATTCCTACCACCAACAAAATTAAAACACCAAGCACAGGATTTTCTTTTATTAATGTTATAGGGGACGCTTCCTGTGATATAAGCTCGGTTAACCTTGATATCCTGTTTCTTGTTTCTTCTATTTTTTCTACATTTTCATATTTTTCAGCCATTTTTCTGTTTCATCTCCAGTTTTTTTAAATTCTTCCACAAATTTCTTAGGGTCCTTAACTACCTTACCAAGTAAATTAACAGCATAAAATATCATGATAAGCGGTATACCCAAATATAAACCTGTTACAAGTAACAAAGCAACCCACGAAGGAATAATGAGCGAAAGCAGGTAAATAAGCAAAATGCCAGAGAATATTAGACCTGCGTATGCAATAATTGCAGCACCTATTAACAGGAGGATGGATTTTACTACCCGCTCTGCATTTGTGGCAAATTCCTTCTTTAAAAGCATGTAATGCTGATAAACAAGCGTAATTACTTCTGAAACGAGTTCTTTGATTAGTGTAATAAGGCTTTCATTTTTATGTTCATGCTTTTCCATTAATTTTTCCAGACTTTTCTTAATTGTGATTCAGTTTAATTTTGGACATTCTTATCATACATATAGCAAAACTGCTTTATGTAAAAAAGATTTCTATTAATTTCAATGTTTATTACCTGAATAATATTTTTCCTACGAGGAAACCAAGGGCTAAAGCGCCAAGAAGACTTCTGCCGGGGTTTTTTCTTACTACAGAAGACATATCTTCTTTAACTTTGCTGACATTGTTATGCCTGAAAAACTCGGCTGTGTTGTGCATTTTTTCAGCGGCCTTGTCAAGTTTTTCAGCTGTTGTACCCATTAATTCATTAATATTTGCACTTACCTGTTCTTCAATTTCACAGGCTCTTTTCTTAAGCTCTTCTGCTCTTTCTGCAATATTATCCTGAATTTCGTTATTATTTTGCTCTGTCATGGTAAATCTCCTTTTAAACATGCATTATCCTTTTTGCATAAATTTATTATGACTAATTTTTAATTAACTTTCATTGGTTAGCTTAATGATTTTATATTTTAACTTATAATTTTTTATTACTCATCCTTTTGAATATATTCTTAATATTTTATGGGTTTTTATAGTGAACAAATTATTAGTGTTCTAAAAAAATAAACGATAAATAAGAAATCTTATTCAGAAATAAACAAAACGGATAAATTTTCAAAAACCTGTATAAAAAAGCGGTGGCTTTGCCACCGCCACCTTCAGGGAAGGGTGGGCGGGCAAGGTTTTTTAAAATTTTGCAAAAGTATTTAACGGAAACTTATTAAGACCACTAATAAATAAAATCAGGGGACAATGGATTTATCCCCTGATTTATTATTCGTGGTTTATACAGGTTTTGAGAGGATTTTACCTTTCAAAATTTCTTCGACTTTTTCAGGAGTTGTTTCCGGAATGAATTCCCCGTCAATTACCACTGATGGTCCCTGTGAACAGTGTTCCATGCAGAAGGTAGCCCTTATATTCACTTTATTCTCAAATCCATGCTCTTTTATGAATTTAGACAGGGATTCAATTATGTTATAAGAACCTTTTGAATAACAGCTTGTTCCTACGCATACCTGAATATCAGTTATTGCTTCGCCTTCTTCAGCAGAGGATAAGGAAATAATCTCGCCGAGAATTCTCTTTCTGTTTTTGTAATGTGTATGAAGAAGTTCATGCGCTATATGGCTGTTTGGTTTTTCAAGCCATTTGTTATAAAGCCTGATGATTTCAGGGTTATCGTGGGATTTATGCAGTGGTGTATGAACATCCGCCTGATAAAGCCCTTTCATCCTTTTTTCTTTGATTTGTTTGTCTTTATAGCTCTGAGGCTGTCCGGCACCGCCGATACATCCGCCCGGGCAAGCCATTACTTCTATCATATCGTATTCGGCTTCACCGCTTTTGATTTTTTCAATTAGCTTAGCGGCTTCGCTAAGGGTATTTACGATAGCAAGTCTAACTTTAGTGCCTTCAATGTTCATTATGAATTCTTTTAATGTATCGAATCCACGGGCTTCGTTAATAGCAACTTTGTCAAGGCGTTTGCCGCTGACTGTTTCAAATGCTGTTCTTAACGCAGCTTCAGCAACACCGCCTGAAGAGCCGAATATTACGCCTGCGCCTGTGAAGATTCCGAACGGGGAATCAAGGTGTTCGGGCTGGAGATTCTGGAAGTCAATTCCGGCTTCTTTTGCCATTCTTACGAATTCCTGTGTAGTGAGTACAAAGTCAACGTCTTTTACACCATCTTTCTGGAATTTCTCTTTATTAGCCTCGGATTTCTTGGCTGTGCAAGGCATTATGGATACTACAACCAGGTCTTCTTTAGCAATATTCATTTCCTCGGTAAGAATTTTCTTGGCAACTGATCCGAACATCTGTTGAGGAGAACGGCAGGTTGAAAGGTTTTTGAGAAGGTCAGGGTATCTCTGCTCAACAAACCTCACCCATGCCGGGCAACAGCTTGTGAAAAGCGGGAGGTCTTTACCTGATTTAAACCTTTCGATAAATTCTGAAGCTTCTTCCATAATGGTTAAATCAGCTGTGAATGAGGTGTCAAATACTGCATCAAAGCCCATTCTCTTGAGAGCAGCAGTCATTAAACCAAGGGAATTTTCCCCGGGTTGTATGCCAAAAGCCTCACCGGCAGCAACTCTAACTGCGGGGGCGATTTGTACCACTACTTTCTTTTTAGGGTCAAGTAGCTGGTCCCAGACTCTGTCTACGTCGGATTTTATTCTCAGGGCGCCTGTAGGACACACAGAAGTACATTGTCCGCAGTATGTGCAGTCAACTTCTCTTAAATGCTTGCCATAAGCAGGCATAACTGTTGATTCTGATCCCCTGTTTACAAAGTTAAGACATCCTGTACCCTGGATTTCTTTACACGCTCTTACACATGCTCCGCAAAGGATGCATTTATTGGGGTCTCTTACGATTGACGGGTTGGTGTCATCTATAGGGAGTTTCTTTTCCCTGCTTTTGAATCTTACATTTCTTACGCCGAGTTTTTTGGATAAGTCCTGAAGGTCACAGTTCTCGCTTTTTGCGCAAACTGTGCAATCCCTGTCGTGACTAGCCAGAAGCAACTCAACACTCATTCTCCTGATTTTTCTTGTTTTCTCTGTATTTACACGGACTTTCATATTGGGCTCGGGTTTTACTGTACAGCTTGTCTGTATTCCCCTGCCTTCTATTTCCACAACGCACATTCTACATGCGCCGTAGGTGCTCAGGTCAGGTCTGTAGCAGAAAGTCGGGACTTCTATCCCTGCTTTTCTTATGACTTCAAGCAGGTTCTTTTCGTCAGTATAAGCGACTTCCTGACCATCAACAAATATTTTATTTTCTGTTTTTTTATCGTCTATCATCTTGGTGCTCACTATATTTTCCTCCATTGTGCATTGGATTTTGCTGTTTAACTTAATTTTTACTTATCGCATTAACCGGGCATACAGGTATGCAGGCCTCGCATTTAATGCATTTTTCCTGATTTATCTCATAAGGCTGTTTAATTTCGCCTGTTATAGCCTCAACAGGACAAGTTTTAGCGCATTTCGAGCAGCCAATGCACTGTTCCTTGTTGATTTTTATTTGTTTTAAAGATTCGCAAACACCTGCCGGGCAGCTTTTGCCGACGATGTGTGCAAGATATTCTTCCCTGAAGTATTTAAGGGTGGATGCAACAGGGTTTGGAGCTGTTTTACCGAGTCCGCAAAGTGAACCCAGTCTCACAACTTCCGCAAGCTCTTCTAAAAGCTGGAGATCATCAATAGTTGCTTCTCCGGCAACAATCTTCTCCAGGATGTAGAGCATCTGTTTTGTACCTTCACGGCAAGGAATACATTTTCCGCAGGACTCATTCTGGGTAAATTGCAGGAAGAACCTTGCAACTTCTACGATACAGGTATCCTCGTTCATTACAACAAGTCCGCCTGATCCTACCATTGCCCCTACTTTGGTCAGGGATTCGTAATCAAGGGGCATATCAAGATGCTCTTCAGTAAGACATCCGCCTGATGGACCGCCTATCTGGACAGCTTTGAACTTCTTGTTGTTTCTTAACCCGCCGCCTATGTCAAAAACGATTTCTCTTAGTGTTGTGCCCAGCGGAACTTCAATAAGTCCTGTGTTGCTGACTTCGCCGGTAAGCGCAAAGGTCTTTGTGCCCGAGCTGGTTTCAGTACCGTATTTGCTGTAAGTATCAGCTCCATTGAGTATTATTACAGGTACGTTTGCGAATGTTTCCACGTTATTGATCAGGGTCGGTTTTCCAAATAAACCTGATTGAGCCGGGAATGGAGGTTTGGGCATCGGCATGCCTCTTTCGCCTTCGATGGAAGCGATTAATGCAGTTTCTTCACCACAGACAAAAGCTCCTGCTCCTTCTTTAATCTTTATTCTAAAGGAAAAGTCGGATCCCATTATATTTTCGCCGAGAAGCCCTTTTTCTTCGGCCTGCTGGATTGCTATTCTTAATCTTCTTACTGCAAGAGGATATTCCGCTCTGACGTAAATGTATCCTTCGTCTGATCCTGTTGCATAAGCTGCGATTAGCATACCTTCAAGAAGCTTGTGCGGGTCGCCTTCCATAATTCCGCAGTCCATAAATGCTCCCGGATCCCCTTCGTCTGCGTTACAAATTACATATTTTTTATCAGAATCGTTTGCACGGACAAACTGCCATTTTTTGCCTGTGGGGAATCCACCGCCGCCCCTGCCTCTGAGTCCGCTTTTTACCATTTCTTCACAGACTTCTTCCGGTGTATAATTTTTTATAGCTTTATCAAGAGCTTCGTAACCTCTTGAATAAATATATTCTTCAATGCTTTCCGGATCGATTTTCCCGCAGTTCGCCAGAACAATTTTAGTCTGGGATTTATAAAAATCTATTTCAGATGCATTTTTGATTTTTTTCCTGGTATTGGGTTCTTCATAAAGGAATTTTTCTAAAATTTCACCGTTTTTAAGGGTTTTTTCCACTATTTCCGGTACATCGCTTGCTTTAACCTGTACATAGGTAAGTTCAAGATCGGGGATGGAAACAAAAACACCCTGTTCGCAAAAGCCATGGCACCCGGTCTTTACTGAGGAAACTTTTTTCTCTTTTTTAAACTGAACATCAACTCCGTGTTTCAGGAATTGTTCGTATATATCAAATGCTCCGTTGGCAACGCATCCGGTGCCGGAACAAATTAAAACCCTCATTCCTGTCTGTTTAAAATATTCCTCTGCTTTTTGAAATTCTCTTTTTAAGTCTGTTTTTATCATTTCCGTCATTTATAATATCTCCTGTCAATTAAAACAATATTTCCAATCCTCTTTTTTGTCCGTCCTGCAAAGCACCGTTATTCCTTGCAGTTTCTATCAGCCATTTTTTTGCTTTTCCAAATACATCTTTCATTGATTCTGTTGTCGAGCTTGCGAAAGGAAACCTTTCTCCGCCATTCGGCAATCTTCCTTTTAGTCCTCCCAAAACTTGTTGTCTGGGAGAAATATAAGCAGGATTAGTTTCAATGTTTAGCTTTAACCTTTTTTGTTTTGGCCCATTTCTTTCTACTGCAAGTCTTACGTTTATTTCGTCTGTTTTTCCCAGTAACCTTTTTATAAATCCTTCTTTTTTTCCAACATTTTTGGCCATCCTTTTGACATCTTTTACAAATTCGTCAAATTTCTTTTTTGTGCCGGTTCTGTTTAATTCCGCCAATGCCTCTTTTGTGACATAAGTGGATACTTTTGCATATCCAAATGCCGGTTTTGGGGAATTAAAACGGTTGTTGGTGTTTAAGTTACTGATCATCACCTTCTCCGGATCTTTCCAGTAATTGGTCGATAATAATAGTCACGGCTTCCGGAGTAACTTTTGAGTAAACTTTTTCATTTATCAATACAACCGGTGCAAGGGCGCATGCTCCGACGCAGCGTACGGTTTCCACGCTGAACTGTAAATCCTCTGTGGTGAACTTTTCGCCTTTAAGTCCGAGTTTTTCTTTAATGGCCTTGTAGACCGGCATACTTCCACGTACGTGACAGGCTGTTCCGTCGCAGACCTTGACTTCGTATTTGCCTTTCGGATCAAGACTGAACTGGCTGTAAAATGTAGCTACTCCATATACTGTTGCCGGTGAAATCTGCATCATCATGGCAATATATGTCATTATTTCTTCAGGAAGATAACGGTATTCTTCTTGTACTGCCTGGAGAATTGCTATTAGACTTGATTTCTCGTAATTGTATTTTTCAACAATTTCATTAACCTTGCGGAATTTTCTTTGTTTCTCAAATACTTTTTCTAAGTTTTCTTGTGAATCAGCTATCATATGTGCCTCCTTAATTATATTGTGAAATATTTCTCTAATAAAATCAAAAAAATTTCCTATCTAACTCTACGTATATAGCTAATTTTGCTATATCTTAATTTTTATTTTGTTGTCAAAAATCCAATTTATGATCTCTTCTTCTAACTAATTCCTTAACAATTCATTGGTTGAAAAAAGTAAAATTGAATTTTTACCTTTGGTCTTACCGTTTAAAACTATTGTATTTAAAACAAAATTAAAATAAAAGTTGTTTTAATTTTACAAAAGTATACTTTACGATAAGTTTAGTGATTTTTTTCACTTTATACTCAAATTATCATGTAATAAGTGTATATTCAACCCTTTATTTTATAAATTTTTCAGTTTTTTACACTGAAAAATTTATATATTTTTTTGAGGCAGGTTAAACCTGAAATTTACTGTAAATGTGGGGTGTTTGGCGGGTATGGCAATAAAATCCATACCGGTATGACCAAAGGTTAGTCCAAACATTGGCATGATTATAGGGGTAAACCCTGCAAGGTCAGGGTAATGATCAGCATAACCGTGCATTACTATGGCTTTATATTTAATATCAAATTTTAAATTTTCTCTAAGGTAATGTTCATAAATTTTTCTGCTTATTCCTGCATAATATGTCTGATCAGAATAACTGTTTTTGAATGTGCCTATACTGTAGCCTTTATAGTCAATTCCTATAATATTATGTGTTTCATTATGCCGATTGGGGGATGTATGGTGGCTGAACATTCCCAGAAGTATGGAATTATCAATCTTTTCACCTTTCAAAAAATCCCAGGTCCTGGTTAAAAGTTCTTCCTGTTCTTCCGGCGGTAAATTTGATTTTGTAGCTTTTAGGTTAAACAGCCTTACCCCTGCTTTGTCATTATAGCCGGTTATTTCCCATTGATAAGCCTGTTTGGGGGAAAGTTTTTTTGTGCATTCGTTTATAGGTTGTTGAATTTCTTCCAGGCTATAGTTTCTCTTAAATATGGGCGGGTCAATAGTTTGAAAGTATGGTTGATTACGTATAAACTTCTGATCTTTGTTTATAATATCAATACTAATAAGCGAACTACCTGCAACATCATCTATTATTTCCACCTTTTGGGGATCAATAGGTTTGGTTCTTTTCTCTTCTATTGAGTCCAGCTCATTTAAAGTAATGGGCTGCTTCAAATCTTTTTCTCTCTGTAGTTTAATATTGTTTTGCAGTAATTCTTCTTCATTTGCTTCAGCCAGCTCATTAGCCTTTACCTGGCCTGTAAACAAGGTTAATATTGCTATAAATATTATTACTCGGATGTTCATAATTATCTTAACTTTTATATATAATAAATTGATTTATTTAATGTAATTTAAAGTAATATTGTTAAAAAGGTATTAGCTTAAGTGCTAAATTTTAGATTTATTCATAATATTGATAAAATTATAAACAAAATAATAGTCCCCAGGGCAATATTTTTATTTTAATTTAAGGTTTATCAAGAGGAGAAAAGGATGGAGAATATTCAAAAATATATTGATCAAACGTTGCTTTTACAGGATGTTACAAAAGATGATATTATTAATTTTTGTAAAGAAGCAAGTAAATATAATTTTTATGCTGTCTGTGTTCAACCTTATAGGGTTATAACAGCTGTTGATACGCTTAAAAGCAGCAAAACCAAAGTAGCTGCGGTTGTTGGATTCCCCTGCGGTTCTACTTATACTGAAGTCAAAGTTTTAGAAGCACAAAAATGCATTCAGGACGGGGCGGATGAAATTGATATGGTAATAAACATAGGAGCCCTTAAGGAAAGAGATATTGAGCGGGTAAAGTCTGATATAAAAGCTATTGCAAACCTTTCCAGACGAAGTAATGTTATTTTAAAAGTAATTATAGAGACTGTTTTATTAACCGAGGATGAAAAAGTTTTGGCCTGTAAAATTGCAGTGGAGGCTGGTACTGACTTTGTTAAAACATCCACAGGCATGACAAAAAACTCAAAACCGGCAACTGTTGAAGATGTCAGGTTAATGTATGAAACGGTAAGCTCTTCCGGAGTTAAAGTAAAAGCAAGCGGCGGTATAAAAGACTATGAAACTGCTGTAAAAATGATTGAAGCCGGAGCTGGCAGAATAGGGACAAGTTCCGGCGTGCAAATAATTAAGAAAGAAATTTCCGCATAAATCCGTTAATTTTAATGAAATAAAAATTTTGGTTTTTCCGAAATCAGGCTATCCAAATACTTTTATATCAATTATAATAATTTTAGCAATTTATTTTTTTTATTAACTTTTAATAATTAAATAAAAGAATTTTGTTAAAGAACTTGTGTAATATAAAAAAATATTTTATATTTTAATAAGTTATATAGCGCAAAGAGAATAGTGTGAATATACGATTATAGAAGAAAGGGAAAAATCACATGAAAAACAGTAAAAGAGGTTTTACACTGGCAGAGGTTCTGGTAACTCTTGCAGTAATCGGTGTTGTAGCAGCATTGACTATTCCAACAATTATCCAGAGTTCAAGCGAAAAGCAGGCAAAAACTTCAGTTAAAAAAGCTTTATCAGTAATGAACCAGGTTCTTGCTATGTCAATTGCAGAAGATTCAGTTAGCGGTTCATCAATAAGCAATAGTGCAGAGCTTAAAAACTTATTCGCAAACTATATGAAAGTTTTAGCATATGACAACGTAAACAACGCATTCACCAGCTCAGACGGCATGATTTACACATTCTATGCAGATGATACTTGTAATGACCCGGATGATGATGATCCTGCTGATGCAAACTGCATTATTGAGATCGACATTAACGGGGAAAACGGCAGTGAAATTGCAGCGAATACAAGTTCTTACTCAGACCTTTATTACCTGATTGTTAAAGACAATACTGTATCACCAGCAAACGGTAATTCAGACGGAAGTGGTAACTGGGCTCCGTCAACTACTCACTTCAGAGCAACAGCCGGAGATGTTGATAACGTAGCATTAGACGCACTACTTAACTAGAATTCTATAAAACAAATAAAAGCCCATCTTTAAAAAGATGGGCTTTTAAATTAGCCTAATTTAACCGCAGCTACAAGAAGAACTGGAGCAGTCTCCGCTGCATGAACAACTGTTTGCTGTTGATTTGCAACCTTTCAGCTGTACTTTTTTCCATACACGGTTAACGTCTTTTGATCCGCATTTGTGACAGGCCGGAATTGTTTCATCTGTCATAGACTTGCTTATAGTAATTATCTCACTACAATTATTACACTGATAATCGTATTCAGGCATTTTCCTTCTCCATACTTTCCGGATTTTTTTCTTTAATATTAATATAAGATTATCCTGAAAAAAAGAAAATTTCTATTATTAGTGTTTTAAAGAAATAACAGATAAATAAGAAATTTTATTAATAAACAAAAGGGATAAATTTTAAAAAACCTGTATAAAAAACCGGTGGGAAAGGTTTTTGAAAATTTTGAGTAAGAATTATTTGTGATCCATTTAATATTAATACTGAATTTTTATTTATAATTTATCTGTTATGAGGGCAAAAATATCATTGAAAATTATTATGAACATCAACCCAATAAGGAATACAAATCCGTATTTTGCGAAGGTTTCCTGAGTTTTTTCCTCAACAGGCCTTCCTCTAAGCTTTTCAATAATCAGGAACATTATATGCCCGCCATCTAAAGCCGGTATAGGAAGTAAATTAACTATAGCGAGGTCAATGCTTATCAGGGCAGTTAGGAGTAATCCGTCCCAGATACCTCTGTTTTCTATGATATCACTGCCGATTTTTGTAACAGCTACAATTCCATGAAGGTCGTTAAGCGGGATTTGTCCTGTAACAATCATCCACAGGCCTTTAACCATATAAACAGCGTTTCTTTGCAGATAATCCCAGGATTTAACCATTGCATCAGCCGGGGATTTTACCGCAACATTTACTTCCTGTACTCTTAGTTTTATGCCTATCATTCCTTCTTCATTGGGATAAGCCGGGCTTAAATCCACAGGTTTGCCGTCTCTTAGCACTACAATATTTATAGGATGGACAGTATCCCCAATCGCAGCAGCAAGCTGGCTTACTGTTACATCTCCTTCTGAAGTAAATTCCTGTTTATCCTGAATATTTTCTCTGAGTTGTTGTTCCTTTTCAGTCAGGTATTTCCCCTCTGGTTTATATTCCTGGTACCCTGCAAAAATGTCTTTAGGTACTTCTACCGGCTTCTCAGGTCCGGATGCCGGTAATTTTATTGTTGTTCCTTCAGGAATAACTCCTTCCTGAGGCAGGTCAGGGTTTGCTTCCAGGATTTTATCCACCATTGCCTGATGGCGTTCATAGGAAATATAGTCATTAAACTTTTTACTGCGTTTTGCAGTACCCACAAATTTAAACAAAGTATCGATTTTTTTGCCGTTAGCTGTAAGGATTTTATCTCCGGGTTTCATGTCTATCTGATGAGAGGCGTGATTTTTATTTTCCTGTAATCCGTCTACATAAATATCATACTGGTTTGCCGGAACACTCCCTGAAAAACCTGCAACCATAAGGACTATCAAATAAGCTATTATAGCGTTTGCTGTTACTCCGGCAGAAACTACCAAAAACCTTTCCCAGACTTTTCTGTTAGCAATTCTCTCCGGGCTATCCTTAGGAATTTCGCTGTCAGGGTCGTCATCAGGAAACGATACATATCCGCCTAAAAGAAACGAATGTACACAGATTTTTGTATCTCCCCATTTTGTTTCATAAAGTGTGGGTCCAAAAGGCAGGCCAAATCCAAATTTCTCAACCTTTATCCCCAGCTTTCTTGCTACAATAAAATGTCCGAATTCGTGAACCAGTATCAAAACGCTCAACAATATGAGCATAGTTATTATGTGCATTTTCTTATATTATTCTCCGTGTTTATAATTACAATAAGTTTTTCAATTAGCATCAATCATATTAAACAACAAATTCATAAAAATCTGTATTGCATATCCGGCATATTTTATATTAGTCGGTAGGCATATTTAATAAAAATTATACCAAAACTTAGGGGAAATATTTTACATTCAAATAATTTTTATGAAAAGTAGCAACTCCTGTATTGTACCTAAAACATAATTAACTACAATAAAGCCGGTAATTATTTGAAGGATTCCCATATTCCAGACTTTTTTGAAAAAAGAGGGAGACTCCGGCGAAGTGTCTTCTTTATTTATCCTTAAAATTTCCTCACCTGCTTTTAACCCGGATCGAATATATTTTTCCGGAGCTTTTACAGTGGTAAAGTACTTTTGTAAAAGCATTCCACCTTTTTTCCAGTAGGAAAACAGGAATGAAAAACCAATAATCAGGAATAAAAACTGAAGTAATGGATTAAAAGCTGTTAAGTAACTTGCATAAATCAAAATCAACAGCTGAATCCCTATTATCAGCACCATTAAATTTGTACCGCAGCGCACATGCTCTTTTGGCTGTGTTCTTACGGTTTCAATACTCAATGGCATGCCTTTTTCAATAGCATTAATTGTTTGATGTTCTGCGGCATGGATTTTTACCAGCGGTGTTGAACGCAAAAGCAATAGAAATAAAACTATCTGCCCTATTAATATTAATGGGACAAGCTGAGGGTCAATATTTTCAATATCTGTTCCTCCGAACAGCAGCAATGACACAAACTGGACAATATAAATAATTACCCCTAAAGAAAACCCTGTGAGGAAAAGTCCTAAATTCCCCGTACCTGCCTGGTGTTTTCCATCGGTAATATAAACTCCTAAAGGAGTAGCAAGCCCGCCCAGTGACCTGGGTTTAACAAACTGTGTAAGGTAATGTACTATAGCTGACCTCGTAATTGCTGTACCTGTGTAAGTCCCGTCCTCCTCTACTATTGGAACAACACGGTTGTGCATTTTATTGACTTTGGAAATTATTTCAGAAATACTTGTGTCTTTTGTTTCTGACCACACGTCTTTTGTCATAAGAGTTGAAACTTCCTGCTCATGCAGGTAGCTTTTTTCTTCAAAACTCCATTCCGGCAGAATTTTAGCCAGGTCAAATTCTGAAATTATCCCCACAAGGCGTCCATGTATATCCACTACCGGTAAGGTATCTATATTAAGCCCTTTAAAGAGTTCAGGAAGCCTTGTTGCAGGGCAATATTTGGACACGGCAGGCAGGTCTATGGAGATTTCATCTATTGACGGCAGTTCCGGTATGTTTTTTTTGTAATTACTCATTATTGCTTTTATTTCCCTCTGTTTATTGTAAATTTATTTTATAAACAGGAATAAACTATTTATTGTTCCTTGTATAAACGGATTAAATCTTTCTTTACACCATGATCTTATCATTTTACATATATTTTAGGTTATCTTAATCCTGCGCAGGTTTAATAATATTGAAAAGTTTTAGTACTATACTGGACTATATTTTTTATAAAAAGTGTTATTTTTGTTCAAATAAAGCCCGACAGGAGCTTATTTGCGATAAATGTTTTAAAAAAATCAAATCAACCGGTTTCAGGAAGAACAAAAAAGTTAATGGAATTGAAATCCTTGGCTATTATTTTTACAAAGACGAAATCCTGCATCTTATACGAGCGGTTAAATATCATAATAAAAAAGAAATGGCGGGTATCATCGCAAAAATCATAACGGAACTCGCCGGGAAAGACTGCTTTTCTGACAAAAACACAGAGTTAATACCTGTTCCACTGCATAAAAAAAGACAGGATAAAAGAAAATATAACCAGACAGAATTGATATCAGAAGAAATTTCTCTTTTAACCGGTTGTAAGACAAATAAAGACCTGATTAAAAGAGTAAAAAACACCAGACCGCATTATAAATTAAAGCAAAGGGAGCGCCGGGAAAACCTTCGAGGCGCATTTAAGGTAAACCCCGAGTTTTATACCGGAACCCCCCTTATTATCCTTGATGATATTTCCACCACCGGGGTTACGATGGAATTTTTAATAGCAGAACTGAAAAAACACAATATCAATAACGTTAAGGCGCTGGTAATAGCTTTTGCTTCATAGAATTTAAAAATTAGAAAACAAAGGGCAATTATTTTCTTTGTTTTTTTTTATATTTTATGAATAAATTACAAATTTAAAAAGGAAAATTCAGTATGAGTGTAAGTTTATATGGAAGCAACCTGGCTTTTGGGCAGGTCAGTATAACCGGACTGTCTAAAAAAAGAAAGAAAAAAGGGCGTGACTGTACGACCGAATCTGTAGATTCCTGTTATAAAAAACCGGAATTCGGCACAAAAGTAGGGAGTACCAGGGTATATGATAAGGCAACCGGACTTCCGCTTACAGCTGATATAAAAAGAGAAGATAATGTTTTCAACATGGTTGTAGGTAATGAAGTAGTAGGGATAATGGAAGTTTTGCCCGGAGAATGTGTTGCTCAAAAGCATGGTCTGCCGGATTTTTATAAGGAATATGTTCTGGGAGAGAGACTTAAGGTCGGTGATCCTAAGCAGTTTAACAAAAAAAACATTCTTGAAGTTAAACAATTATCTTCAAGCGGTAAATATTATGGAATCGGAACAGAATTAATAAAAACTGCAGTGCAGGAGAGTGTAAATACCGGAACAAAAGGAAATTTATTCTTAATTGCAGAAAATAATATAAATCCTGAAATGAGATTTCCAAGGCAAAGGACTGATTCTCCTGACAGCTTCTATAGAAAGCTTGGAATGCAGGACGATCATATGAATGGTATTTTTTACCTGCCTCAACATCAGGTCAGGCATTATCTAAACTTACTGAAAGAAAATCCTATTATAGAACAATAATGGATTAAAAATTTGCATAAGAAAAATGCGCCATCTGCGATTCGAACGCAGGACCTCTCCCTTAAAAGGGGATTGCTCTACCGGCTGAGCTAATGGCGCATTTATAAAATAATTAAATTGTCTATTAATTAGTGTATCAATAAAATACCAACAGTATAATCCTAAGTCAAGTGGAACAGCTTATGATTTAGTTTTGATTGTTTAAGCTTAAAGGCAGTATTTATCAAATAATATTCCTTTTTTTGTCGGAATTTTATTTGAAATTTTTCTATTGTTGTATAATTTTTTATATAAATCAGAAAAGGAAAATAAACTATGATCCTTATTACAGGCGGAGCCGGATATATAGGAAGTCACTGCACCCTGGAAATGCAAAGGAAAGGTTTCGAATGCGTTGTGCTGGATAACCTGTCAGAAGGCCATAAAGAAGCCCTGCAAACAGACAAGTTTTGCCGGGCTGACCTTGCAAACATTGACAGTGTAAGGGAAGTATTTAAAAAATATCCTGTAGATGCGGTAATACACTTTGCGGCAAGCTGCTATGTAGGCGAATCCGCCATTAATCCCCAGAAATACTATCGGAACAACGTAGTAAATACCCTGAACCTGCTTGAGGTTATGCTGGAAAATGATGTTAAAAAAATAGTATTTTCCTCAACCTGCGCCACATACGGAAACCCCCAGTATACCCCAATTGACGAAACTCATCCCCAGAACCCTATAAACGTCTACGGAAAAACAAAATTAATGATCGAAACCATCCTCAATGACTATGATAACGCTTATGGCTTGAAATATATGGCGCTGAGGTATTTTAACGCATCAGGCGCAGATAATGAAGTTAATATAGGCGAAAGCCACGACCCGGAAACCCATCTTATCCCGCTGGTGTTGGAAGTTGCAGCGGGCAGGAGGGAGTTAATCAAGCTTTTTGGAGATGATTATGATACTCCTGACGGAACCTGTATCAGGGATTATATTCACGTAAATGACCTTTCAAACGCACACAGGCTTGCTATGGAAAAATTACTTAACGGAGCTGGCAGTAATTTTTACAATCTTGGAACAGGAAAAGGTGCGTCTGTAAAGGAAAT
>Ga0081527_100277_pt1 | contig 35293 bp, 45 predicted proteins | sample HotLakmasection5_FD_70992 | JGI IMG/M metagenome (GOLD analysis project Ga0081527, IMG submission 70992) | Hypersaline microbial mat communities from Hot Lake, Washington, USA - Section #5 (SPADES assembly) (version 2) | ecosystem: Environmental > Aquatic > Non-marine Saline and Alkaline >... | reverse complement strand
CAGCACATTTTAGAAAAAGACCAAGCTTAATTTAAAATGAGGAAAATACTTCAAAATAAAAAGCTTTTAGCTTTTTTAACATTAATCGCTTTGTTTATTATAGTAGCATATTTAAGTTTCCCATTTTTAACTGCTTTTTTCGGAGGGCTCATAATGTTTGTACTTTTCCTTCCCATAAAAAGAAGATTAAATAAAAAATATTCAAATCATACCTCTACATGGATAACTGTTTTTATCTCGGTAATCGCCATAACCCTTTTCTTTACTATTTTTTTAATGGCTGTAGCAAGAGGAATAATGATTTTAAGCGATGATTTAATTTCTCTTAATATTTTCGGAAGAGAACTAAAAGGTTTAATTCCAGGAATAGAATCAGATATAACTTGGGGGGAACTTATAACTCGATTTGCTCCCGACATACTCGGTCCAATTGATTCTATAATTTCAAACGTATTTCATTTATTCTCAGTTCTATTTATCTTACATGCCCTTCTTTACTATCTGTTATTAGATGAACAAAAATTCTTTAAAAACCTAAGAAAAGTTCTTCCATTTAATGAAAAAAATACAGAGATTATAATAAAAAGATTTTACGATGTAACATATTCAGCAATATTAGGAGATATTATTATTGCATTTGTGCAAGGAGGTTTAATGTCTCTTGCCTTTGTCGTCACAGGTCTACCTGCTGCACTTTTCTGGGGACTTATCACAGCACTTTTAGCACTAATCCCTTTTCTAGGATCTCCTTTTGTTTCTGTGCCTGCCGCAATTTACCTATTATATACAGATCAAATTCCTCAGGCAATAATAATGATAGTATTTGGAATTGTTATAACCTTAGTAGATAATTTCCTTAGACCAATAATAAATAAAAAATTTGGCGAAATTCATCCGCTAATAACTATCATAGGAGTATTTATAGGAATATATGAATTTGGATTTATAGGCATATTTATAGGCCCTTTATTAGTTGCATATTTTATTTTAGTTTGGAAAATGTATAATAAAGAGTATATGTAATACAACAAACACCTAAAAACAAATTTTTCTAAAAAATATTATGGTTTCAGTTCCTAATTTCAATGTGGGTGATATTGTCGAGTTACAATTTGAAAATAATATTTATTCTAAAGCGGTTATTCCTGTGAAGGTAATGGCAATTTACACAAATCGTCCTGTTCCAGGAATAGACACTGTTGTGATAGGCACAGAAACAAATCCTGCAGTTAAATTTCAAATATATCACAAAGATGAAGAAGGAAACCTTATTCCCCTAGATGAATTTGCAGCATATACATTCAGAGAATTACAAAGAATTTTAGTTCCTTAAATAAGCTCTTAAAATTATAATATCTTCAATAGGCCTATCATTTCTATCAGTCTCAACTCTCGAAATTTCATCAATAATCTTCATTCCTTCTATAACCTCTCCAAAAACAGGGTGTTTATTATCTAAATATTCATTATCTACTAGATTAATAAAAAATTGACTTCCGCCCGTATTAGGGCCTGCATTAGCCATTGAAATTGTTCCCCTTAAATTACTATACTCTTTAAATTCATCTTTAATAGTATACCCAGGACCTCCTGTGCCCCATAATTCTTTTTTAGAATCATCCTTTGTCAAAGGGTCACCTCCTTGTATCATAAAACCCTCTATAACTCTATGAAATTTAATTCCATCATAAAAACCCTGCTCGACTAATTGTATAAAATTCTGAGAAGTATCCATCTCATAAAGCCTTATTACTATCTCTCCTTTATTTGTCTCTAAGACAACTTCTTCTCCTTGTATTACATTACCTGTTAGATTCATCATGTATAATCCTGCTATTATCACTGCTATTAAGAATATAAGTTTTATCACAACTATAAATGATTTTAGAGTATTTAAATTTAAAAAAAAGAAAACAGTTGTAATTAATTAACTATAAGCCTTCCAGGTTCCATTTCCAGTCATATAAACCTTTCCAGTTCCTTGCAATATTAATTCTCCCTCTCCATCAACAGATAGCTTTCCAGGTTCATTTAAAGCAGTTATTGTAATAAAACCATCCCCTTTACAAACCCAATGATCATCTTGTTTTACACATTCAAAACCAAATTCATCAATATCATCTGTTCCAGAAATCATTACCTCGCCAGCACCAATAAATGTCATAACCCCTAATCCTACTGCTTTAATCTCTCCGTATCCCTCTGCAAATAAACTACCATCGCCTCCAACTTTATGGGCAAGGACAGGAACAACTAATAATAAAGCAAGAATAAATGTAAAGGCAATAACCTTTTTCATTAATTATAATAGCAGAGGTTATATTTAAATCTATCCAAAAGATTTTTAAATAGATTTGTAACTGAATAGGGATGAATAATGCTTTAGAAGACTTAATATCTGGATTTATAATTGGATTTGGAATAGGGACAACAGAAGCTAATAATTTAGAGGACTCTCCTGAAATTAGGAATGAAGAATCATTTACAGTTCCCTTATTATTCTCTACCGCTTATTCAGCAATGGCAAGATTATTATATTCAACAGAAGGAATGTTTTTTGAAAATCTCTGCATGTCTTTCCCCGGAGCATTTGCAGGTTATGGACTAGCAACAGGTTTAAAAAAATTAAAAAGGGGATTTACAAAATGAGTCTAAAACATGTTTCAAGAGAAAATGCAATTAAAATCGCAGCCTCTTTAGAGATGATTGAAGAAACGCTTGCAGAAAAAGGAGATTCGAATGACTTGCTTGAAGTTTATACCTCTCTAAGAAGACCCTCTTTAGCAGAAATGACCGACCCTAAAAACTTAAATGTTTTAGAAAGATGGGTTTCAGAAGAGGTAGGAGAAAGAATAGTTAGAGGAAAAGCAAGAAAATATATTTCGGACTTCTATCATCATAATATCGAGGGAGACATTGGAATTTTTGGTTTGGAATCAGAGAAATTCCATGTTCTAAATTTTAACGATTTAGAATTAACTATTTTCAGAGGAGAGATAAATAATCGCAGAATAAATAAATTAAGAATGGTATCTACAGAATATTGGAATGAAGATACTAAAGGCCTATTAAATAGGGACATAAATCCAGAGGTCATTGTGTTAACCAAATATGGAGAAATTGAAGAGAGTGAAATGCTTTCAAACCTTAAAAAACATTTAAGATTTGATTGAAAAAAATTATAGTCCATTCTCAACTGCAAATAGATTTTAATCCTTCTTCTCTAGAATTTTATGCAAGAAGGGAATATACATGGAGACAGTTCTGGATATAGAGCAAGAGAGTTAATAAGTCTAGATCAAAGTTTAATAAATAATCTAAAATTAGTCCATCAAGAATTACAAAAATTAGAAGACGGAGAAGGTCAGGTAAAAATTAAAGACCCCCTTCTAAAAAGAAAAATAGCAAAGGTATCTTTTGTATTAACAAATTCTCCTTTAGAAAAAAAAGAAATATTTGAAAGGGCAAATATAATAGCTGATTTTGGGAGATACAAATTCAATGATGGATTAGATGATATCTTTGCAAAAGCAATGTCTCTCTCACCCCCTGAATCTTATGAAAACGTCTATATAATCACAATCTGGAAAGAAATTAAATCAGATCTAGAAAATTATCTCACTCTTTAAAAAATAAAATAAACCACACAAACCAAATAAAATTAATCGGATTTTCAAAGCCCATTATTCCGAAAAAACCAAAAAACCAAAAAAACCAAGCCATTTCTTGTTTTTCATAGAATATTAATAAAAAGTTAGTTTAAATGTTTTAGTAAATTACTCTTCATTTATTATAGACTCTAATTGTCCTAACATTTCTATTCTTTCTGGATTAGTCGCGCTTGAATATTTTTCTCTTAACACAGAGATATAACCTTCAAGAACACTATTAAAGCCATGATTTAACCCATTTGCATTTATGTTATGTTCTGAATGAAATCTCAAAAATTCAAATCCTTTATTTTCACCAAGCAAATCATAAATGTTTCTTGCAATACTATCTGGAATTTTACCTTCTTCTATATATTCCCTTATCTTAGTTATAGCATTATTTCTTCCTAATCTTCTAAAAAATCTTCCTTCATCTTTCTCATTAACAAGTTCCGCGAGTTTTTCATAATTCCCGATATTTTGTGCAAGCTCCGCTATCAGAGTCTGTGTTTGTTCAGAGTCTAATCTTATAGTTCCGGTCGTATATCCATGTTTTTTCTTTGCCATGATAATCTTTTTTAAACGTCTTTTTTAAACCTTTCGAATTTACTACTATTTAATTATAAAGATTTAAAACACACAAGACAAAAAGAAAGCTCTCTAGTAGAGATAATTGATAACAATAATCCTTAAAAATAATTTAATTTTTATCAAAATATGAGATTAGATAATTTAAGGTCTGATTCTGACAATTTTGATACAATTGCAGTAATTAGAAGAGCCTTGGAAATTTTACCAGACGATACTTTAGAAGGGCTTTCAAATTATAATCCTGCTAGAGCGGATTGGTTTCAGCAAGAAAGGACATTAAGAATAATTATTCCACAAGAAACAGGATGTGATATAATCCTAAATATACCTGAAGAATCAAAAAAAATTAAAGTTGACAGAGGTGTAGCTCGTTTCACTCTAAGAGATTTAAATTATGAAATTGATTCTCCCACAAGAATAAATTATCCAAGGTAAAAATTATCAAATTAATTAAATTCTTTAACAATAATTATCTTTCCCACCGGAGAGCTTCCTAATAAACTTCCACTCTCAACAGAAATATCCTTCCCAATATGTCTATACCTTTTAAGTCCGCTATCTGAATTTGCATATAGGATTCTATTTCCTTTTCCTCTAATTGGAACACCATCATTATTGAGTTGAGAAAATGTGCCTGGTTCAAGAAATTCAGTTCTAATTATTTCTGCATCTTCTCTTAATTTAAAACCTAATTGATCCTTCTCTTCAAAAAGATCTAAACTTGTTAATGGAATTAAAACAGATTCTTTAAATCCTCTTTCTCTGATTTGTCTGTTTAAAGATTCTGCAACAAAAGAGTTTGTTCTATCCAATCCTGTTAAATAAAGAGCTGTATCTGCATGAATCATAGAAGGATGAAGACCGCTTTCTAAAAAATATTCTATCTGCCTTGGAGTTGCAGTTGTAATCCCAGTTCTTAAAATTTCATTTGTAAGAACAACTGCAAATGGATTAGAACCCACTACAATTCCTTTTTCACTATCAAAACTTAATACCTTTAATGCCTCTGGATTATTATACCTATTAGCTCTTTCATTAAATTCTCTAAGAAATAATCTTGCATCTCCTCCTTCTATAAAACTAGGAACAACTCTTGGCTTTTTCCATTTAAAATCATTAAACATTTTTCTGATTAAAATTAAATCTTTTTAAATATTTTTACAATTGCTTAATTTTAAAAGTACAATTTTTTAATGTTTTTTATGAAAAAACTAGAAGAAATAAAGCTAGCTTGTAGATATAATAGATGTAATCGATGTACTCAAAGGGTATTTGCTGATTTATTAAAAGAATTAGAAAATTCAAGAAATCCCGCAGTAATTAAAGAAATAGTGCTTTCTTTGAACCAACTTTATTTTGATGGGTTAATTGAAGGAGATTATTCAGCAGAGCCTAAATTAGAACAATTTGGGCTTAATAAATTAATAGAAGCAGGAATTTTAACAATAGGAAGTTTTTATGACGGCAGTTTAGAAGGAAGATTAGATGAAGTAAAAAACATAATTTTTTCAGCTGAAAGAGATATAAGCAAGTATTCTTCAAAAGAAAGGGCAAAAAGTAGACACTTAAGAGGTTTTGAAGATGATATCCTAAATTGGGGAAAAGAGTTATCTAAAAATGAATTAGATATAAATCTAATAGTGCCTGTAGCTAGTGATGGATCTGAACCTGCATTTTTAGCAGCAAGCCTTATGGGTTTAAATCCAGAAGAAATAATTCCTTTAAGATTCTCGAGAAAATCCAGAAATGATTCTGAAGTTAGAAAACCTAAAAATTTTTCACACGAGGATGAAAGACTTAAAGGAAAAAGGATTTTAATTACCGAAGGAGTTTCTTATCAGTTCTATTCCATAGCCAAAGTAAAAGACTATATAAAACTACAAGAGCCAGAGTCAATAACTCTTTCAGTAGTCTTACCTTATAAATTAATAGTTACTCCCTAAAATGAATTAATTTCCAATAGAGTTACTATTGCGTATAGAGAATAGTCCAAAAGTCCTTCTAAATAATTTTTAAATAAGACCAATAGTATTTAAAATTGAAAGCCTATGTTTTTACATGTCAAAAATAAGAGTTCTTCCTGTATATCCAGAATTTCCAGACACTTTTTGGGGATACAAGCACGCCCTCCCCTTTGTGGGTAGAAAATCTTGCATGCCACCGACAGGACTCTTAACTGTAATGGCAATGCTTCCAGAAGAACAGTTTGATTTACAGCGGGCAATAGACTTAAATGTTGAACCATTAACAGATGAAGATTTAAGGAACACAGATCTAGTTTTTACTTCTAGTATGATTATTCAAGGAAAGTCGCATGCGAGAATAATCGATAGAGCACATTCTCATGGAAAGAAAGTTGTTGCAGGGGGACCTTGGGTTACTTCATATCCCGAAGAAAATAGAAATGCCGATTATCTTGTAACTGGAGAGGCTGAAATAACCTTGCCGCCATTTCTAGAAGATTTTTTAAACGGTACTCCTAGACAGATTTATACTGAAAAAGATGTTTCTGGAAGAAGTGCTGAATTAACTGTTGGAGGAAAAACAACACTTAGAAACACACCAATACCGAGATGGGATTTAATAAATTTAAGAGATTACTTTTCTGCAGCTATCCAATACTCTAGGGGTTGTCCATTCGATTGTGACTTTTGCGACATCACTAAACTATTTGGTAAAGAACCAAGGACAAAATCTCCTGAACAAATGATTGCAGAACTTAATGCACTTTATGACAGAGGACATAGAGGGCCAGTATTCATTGTAGATGATAATTTTATTGGAAACAGAGCAAACGTTAAAAAATTACTTCCAGCCATAACAGAGTGGCAAATAAAAAGAGATTACCCCTTCGAACTTTTTACAGAAGCTAGTATGAATTTAGCCTGGCCCGAAAATTCAAGTATCTTAGAAGAAATGGTTAAAGCAGGTTTTAACCAAGTATTTGTCGGAATAGAATCTATTGATAATGATTCTCTTAAAAAAATGGGAAAGAAACAAAATCTTAAATTGCCCCCATTAGAATCCGTAAGGACAATTCAGAGAGCAGGAATAGAGGTTATGGGTGGATTTATTATTGGTTCAGATGGAGAGAAACCAGATTCATTTGAAGAATTATTTAAGTTTATACAAAAAGCAGGCATAGTAGTTGCAATGCCTGGCCTTCTAACTGCATTAAAAGGAACAGACCTCTATGATAGGTTAAAAGGAGAAGGAAGACTTAGAGGAGAATCAACCGGAAATAACACGCACCAACTTGACTTCAACTTTACTCCAGAACAAGATAAAACAAAATTATTAACCGGATATAAAGAGTTATTAAAAAAATTATTCGACCCAAAAAACTTTTATGATAGGGGAAGAGTTCTTCAAGAAAATTTAGGATCTCATCGCCGTACAAAAATGCCAATAATGGAAGGAGTAACTGCATTAGGAAAGTCCCTTAGAAGTCATCTATTTGCTGAAGGGGGATGGCAATATGCAAAATATTTAACAAGAACAGCACTAACAAACCCAGGGTATTTACCTATAGCAGTCTCTCAAGCAGTAAAGGGAGGCCATTTCAGAATAATCACAAGGGCAATGTTGGAAGCAGATAAATTTGTTCCGTTATGCGAAAGACTCTCAATAGAAGTTGACAAAATTTCAGAAAGATCTGGCGGAGACACTGAAAGAGCGCACGGGCGATTATACAAAACAGCAAACAGAGTAATTAAAACTGCAGAAAGGGAATATACGCGACTACATCAAGATTTTAGGGACGGCCCACCTAAAAGAGCTATTGAAAATTTAAGAGAAAAAGTTTCAAATATATCAAAGAGATAAGACGCCCCAACCGGGAATCGAACCCGGGTCTTCGCCGCGACAGGGCGATGTACTAACCACTATACTATTGAGGCACGAAAAACATAATTCTGATTTGTTTTTAAATCTTACCACATAAAAATATTTAAACCATTCTTGAAGATAATTAAAATGAAATGGAATTAAAAAGAGGCTTAACATTCTCAGATGTTCTTCTTATTCCTAAAAAAACAATTCTCAAATCAAGACAAGAAGCAGATATTAAAACAAAAATAACAAAAAATATTCCTTTAAACATTCCCCTAGTCTCTTCAAATATGGCAACTGTCACAGAACATAAAATGGCAATTGCTCTAGCAAGAGAAGGAGGAATAGGAATAATCCATCAATTCAACACAATTGAAGAACAAGTTTATGAAGTAAAAAAAGTAAAAAAAAGCACAAGTTATGTCATTGAAAACCCTCTGACAGTCAATGATATTACAATCAAAGAAGCAGTAAAGTTAATGGAAAAAGAAGAGGTTACAAGTCTTCTAATTACAGAAAATAATAAACTAAAAGGAATATTCACAAGAAGAGATTATTTATTTGAACCAAACTTAAATAAAAAAGTAAGCGAAGTTATGACTCCTATTGAAAGAATGATTACCGCTCCTACAAATATCTCATTAGATGAAGCAAAAGAAAAATTGCACAAACACAGAATAGAAAAACTTCCTTTAATAGAAAATGAAGTAGTAAAGGGACTTATTACAACTCAAGACATTAAGAAAATAGAGTTCTGGCCAAACGCTTCAAGAGATGAAAAAGGAAGATTAAGAGTTGCAGCAGCTGTTGGAGTTAAAGACACAATTGAAAGAGCTGAAAAGTTAATTCAGGCAGGAGTAGATGTGATTGTTCTTGATGTTGCACACGCACATTCAACTTATGTAATTGAAAAAATAAAAGAACTTAAATCAAATTTTCCAAATACAGATATTTTAGTGGGCAATATAGCAACAAAACAAGCAGCTTTAGATTTAATACAGGCAGGAGCAGATGGATTAAAAGTGGGAATAGGTCCTAGCCCTGTTTGCACAACAAGAATAATCTCAGGAGCAGGAATACCCCAATTAACTGCAATAATAGAGGTTTCTGAAATAGCAAAACAATACAGCATTCCAGTATGTGCAGATGGAGGCATGTCTTTCCCAGGAGAAATAACAAAAGCAATTGCAGCAGGTGCATCAACAATTTGTTCTGGTTCTTTTTTCGCAGGAACAGATGAGGCTCCAGGAATTATCTTAACAAAAGATGGAAAAAGATACAAGAGATATATTGGTTCTGCATCTTATGAAAGCAATCACGAGAGAAAAGAAAAATCAGAAAACCTAAAATTAAAAGACAAAATAGATGTTTTTGTAGAAGGAGTCTCATCATTAGTTGATTATAAAGGCTCTGTCCAAGATGTAATTTTATCTTTGATAAAAGGATTAAAAAGCGGAATAAGTTACTGCGGGGCTTCAAATATCCAAGAAATGCAGAATAACGCAGAGTTTATTGAAATAACTTCAAATTCATGGTATGAAAGTCTTTCAAGAGGCAAAAAAACCTTTGATTAATCCTCATAATCTTTATAAATTGCTTCTCTATTTAATTTTATGAAAAAATTAGCCTTACTTTTATTATTACTGTTAATTGTCCCCACCGTATCAGCGTATCATTATTATTACGATTATTCTAAAGATGTTCACAAAGGCCCCTATGGAAAAGTTGTTGAAATAGAAGAACAAACTCCTGATAGCTATTACTATTATTACAAAAAAACATCTGATCATTCATATAAAAGAGTTTATGATTATTGGGGATACAGGCCTTCTTACTCAGACAGATTTCATTCAGATTATTTCAGAAGTTCTTATCAGCCATATTATTATGACAGTAAATATTATTATAATTACGACAAAGATTACTATCATTGGAGATATTAAACATTAAAATACTAGACTTTTTCAATTTTCGATTCAATCTAAAACAAATTTTATTCTCTACAACAATAACTCTAACGTTGCTTTACACATTAAATTTATTTATGAATATTGGCACTGAAACCTCTTTTTCTATATTTCTTCTTATTAAATCTGGAGTAATTAAACCCATTCTTGAAGAAATAATATTTAGAGGATTAATTCTAGGAGGGATAATTTATTACATTAATTATTATAAAAAATCAAAATTAATTTTCACCTTCTTCTTTTTTTTACAAATTCTCCTATTCACCCTACTCCATTCCAATCATTCCCCTGACAATTTAATCGTTATTTTTTTATTAGGTCTAAATTTATCTACTATTTTTTTAATTTCTAATAAGAATCTTCTTCTCCCCATATTATGTCATATTATTTGGAATTCAATAATTATAATTTCATCAAACTAAAATATCTTAAAATAATCTTTAAAATTAGTAGATATCAAAGATAATTAAATCTTAGATTTTCTTAATAAATTCGCATTTGTAACAACGCTAATAGAAGAAAGGGCCATTGCAATTTCAGCTATAACTGGATTCAAAAGTCCTGCCATTGCAACAGGTATCGCTATAACATTATAAGCAAAAGCCCAAAATAAATTTTGTTTTATTTTCCTAAAAGTTGCCTTGCTTAATCTTATAGCTTGAACAACTCCAATCAATGAACTTTTAGCCAATACCAAATCTCCTGCTTCAATTGCAATATCAGTCCCAGAACCCATAGCAATACCAACATTTGCTTGCTTTAATGCAGGAGCATCATTTATTCCGTCTCCAACAAAAGCAACAAAACCTATTTTTTGTAACTCCTCAATTTTTTTTGATTTATCTTCAGGTAAGACATTAGCTATAACCTCTTTAATTCCAACCTGATCAGCAATAGCCTTTGCTGTTCTTTCATTGTCCCCTGTTATCATAACAGTCCTATAACCCTCCTCATTCAAAATTTTCAAAGTTTCAATAGAATCCTCTTTAATAGCATCAGCCACAGCAATAACTCCAATTATTTTCTTATCTCGCGCAATAATCATTGTAGTATTTCCTTTTTCTTCAAATTCAGTTATTTTTTTATCAAATTCTTTAAAATTAATTTTTCTCTCTTTCATTAAAGTTCTATTCCCTATCAAAATTTCTTTATTAGAAATCTTTCCTTCAACACCTCTTCCTCTTAATATCTTAAATCCAGTTACTTTCTTATAATTCCCTAAATTAGCACGAATAACAATAGCTTTTGCAATCGGATGCTCACTTAATTTTTCCAAACTTCCAACAATTTCCATCAACTCTTTTTCTTTTATTTTAGAATAAACCTGTGTAACCTCTGGTTTTCCTTTTGTAATTGTCCCAGTCTTATCAAACGCAATAATTTTAATTTCCTTCATTGTCTGAATAGCCTCTCCCTTTCTGATTAGAATACCTCTTTTAGCTCCCATACCAGAACTAACCATTAAAGCTGTTGGAGTAGCTAATCCTAAAGCACAAGGACAAGCAATAACTAAAACTGCAACACTTACTCCAATCGCCCTACTTAAATCTTCAGTAAAAAACCACCAATTAAAAAAAGTCATAATTGCTAGTATTAATATAATTGGGACAAACACAGAAGTTATTTTATCTGCTAATTTTTGTATGGGAATTTTTGTCCCTTGTGCCTCTTCAACTAACTCAATTATATGTGCTAAAAAGGTATCACTTCCTATTTTTGTAGCTTTTACATATAAAATACCATCTTGATTTATAGTTGCTCCTATCACCTTATCTCCCTTTAATTTATCAACAGGCAAACTTTCTCCTGTAACCATTGATTCATCAACACTGCTTTCTCCACGAATAACAATTCCATCTGTAGGAATTTTTTCCCCAGGTTTAACAATCATTATATCTCCAACTTTTACATCTTCTATCGCTATTTCCAGTTCTTCATTACCTCTTAAAACTCTAGATTTTTTTGCCCCTAATTCTAATAATTTCTTTATTTCTTGACTAGCTCTACCTCTAGCTTTTGCTTCAACATATTTCCCAGTTATAAAAAAAGCCATTATCATAGCAGCAACGCCTGAATAATCTTGAACCCCTCCTGTAAAATAAAATACTCCTGTTAAATACGCTACAATTGTTCCTAATGAAATCAGGGAATCCATATTAAAATAAAATGTAAATAATCCTCTTATTCCACTTTTTATAGTGCTCCAACCAAAAACAAAAATAACTGGAAATCCTAAAACTAACATGAAGATTATAGAATAGGGCATTTGAATAAAATGAATTCCTAAAACCCTTTCGAACAACATAATAATTGTTATTGGAATTGTAAATATCCATGCTCCAATAAACTTCCTTTTCCAATTAATTATTTCTGAATCCATTATTCTATTTTCAAAACCTTATATCCTGCTCTTGCTACTGCTTTTTTTATCTCTTCTTCAGAAACAGAATCCTCTGCCTCTACAGTTCCTTTATTTAACATTATAGTCACAGAAACCTCTTTAACTCCCCCTACTTTCTTTAAACTTCTCTCTATATTTGAAGCGCAAGACGCACAATGCATTCCTTCTATTGTTAATTTTATTTTTTTCATTTTTTACCTCCTTTCATTCTACAATTAAATTTCCTGTTCCCATGCCCATGCTACAAGCAAAAGTATAAGTGCCTTTTTTAGTTGGAGTGAATTCCACATTATCCTTCGGCGTTCTAAGATATTCATGTATTCCGAAATCTCTAATTGTAAAATCTCTAAAACATCCAGATACAGTTTCATCAAGAGTAATGCTTACACGCATTCCCAACTTTACTTTAATTGTATTTGGATAATAATTATAATCTTTCATACCTATTACTATTTCCTGAACATCTCCTCCTGAATTTTCTTTTATTAAATTTGCACTTGCAGACTCTCCTGATAAAAAGAAAAATCCTGCAATAACAATTAAAAAAATAATTCCTATAAAGTATAAAGTTGATTTTTTTATTTTCATTGTAGTAAAATACTCCTCGGACCGTAAACAATCATCAAGATAGTAAGAATAGTCAATACAAAACTCAGTACAGATACAAATAATTCTCCATCTTTATGTTTTCTCTCTGCCCCTCTTGTCTCTTTAAAAATCATGAAGTTTAATCCAATCATAATAAATGCAGAAATAGCAAAAACAATAATCCCTGCTGCCTTGAGATTATCATTAAACATCATAATAGCAGTCATTGCCCCCATTAAACCCCCCATAAATCCAGCCATCATCCCCTCCATAACGCCCATAACTCCACAACATTTCCCGTTCCAAACCCCTGAAAAAATACCAATAGCCATTCCAAAAACACTTCCCCAAAACATTCCATTTGTAGCACCGACAAAAAATCCTGGAAGAAAACCTGCAATCATCCCAATAGTCATTCCAATCATCATTCCGCTCATGCAAGGAAATTCTTTATAAGCCCTCACCTGTCTAATTGAAGGTAGAATCAAAGCATAACTCAAAATACCAAAGAATAAGAAAAAACCATATTTAGGTATAAAATTTTCAATATCTCTTAATCTAAAGAAATAAAAAATTCCTAAGATCATAAAAGAAGTTAATAATGAAATAAAGATAGTTTTCAATAGTTCACCTTCTACCCCTTCTTTTGAAAGTGACTTCACAAATTCCTTAAAATTCATAATCTGCATAAAACTATTTATTTTAAAACCATTTTTGTGAAACTAGTTTCATTAAGTTTATAAAATAAGAAAATATTTCTGATTATGGAAAATAAAAATGTAGGCTTTATTCTTTTAGGAATATCGGCAATTATGGTATTAATTGTTTTTATGTTCAAGTCAGCACTTACAGATTTTGTTGATTATAGTTGTACAATTGCACACGGAGGAGATTATTGTCCGATGTATGATACAATAAGTCAACAAACATACTTAGCTTTGGGCCTAGTAGGAATTTTAATTATTGTAGGAATAGTTTTAATCTTTTCAAAGCCATCTATTAAAACAGTTATAAAAACTAAAACAATAGAAAGAAAACTAGAAAGAAAGAAAGTAGATTTAACTGACCTAAAAACAGAAGAAAAGAAAGTTCTTGATTTAATAAGAGAAAATAAAGCCATTTTTCAAGCAGATTTAATAGAAAAAACAGGCATTGGAAAAGCAAAGATGACTCGAATTATTGATAGACTTGAAGGCAAAGGCTTAGTAGAAAGAAAAAGAAGAGGGATGACAAACGTTGTTGTTCTAAAAGATTAGAAACATTTATTAAACAAATTCTCTAAAATTATTTATGATATCTAAAACAGCTGTTTTTGCATTACAAGGATTAGTTACATTTATTGTCTGGGTTACAGGAATTATTATCTCTTTGGCAGTTGGTTTTGGAATGGTTGATGGAGTTTTAACTGTTAATTTTATGCCAGAAGCAATGACTGTTGCAGCAGGATGGGTTGTAATTGTTCTTACAATTTCTAGTGCCCTCCTAGCGATTATTGAAAGATTAATTAGATGAAAAAAGTAGTGGTCATAGGAGGAGGTTTTGCAGGCAATCAGATAGCTAAAAGATTACAAAATAAATTTAATGTTCTTCTTATAGACACAAAAGACTATTTTGAATACACTCCAGGGATTCTAAGACTAGCAGTTAATCCTGATTATAAACATAAAATTAGAGTAAAATATTCTTCATTTATAAAAAATCTAAAAATAGGAAAAGTAACAGAAATTAATAATAATTATATTCTAATAGGAAAAGAAAAAATCTCCTTTGATTATCTTGTTATCACAGCAGGAGCAAAATACGGAATACTTCCAGGAATAATCGCAGGAAATAGCGAGGAATTAATAAAATCTCATGAGAAATTAAAAAAATCAAAAGAAGCAATAATTATAGGGGGAGGATTAGTAGGAGTTGAACTTGCAGGAGAAATACTAGAAAATTTCCCAAATAAAAAAATAACAATTATTCATTCAAAAGACTCATTAATTGAAAGGAATCATAAAAAAGCAATAGAATTCACAAAAAAATTCTTTGAAAAAAAAGCTAATCTAATTTATTTAGAAAAAGCCAAGATACAAGGAAATCAAATCGCGCTCTCAAATAAAAAAATAAAATCTGAATTGATTTATATCTGCACAGGAATCTCCCCTAACACTGATTTTATGAGAAAAAATTTCTCTACATATTTAGACAAAAATCAAATTAAGGTTAATAAAAACCTTCAGGTTACCAAGAATATTTTTGCAGCCGGGGACATAACAAATATACAAGAAGAAAAAACAGCCCAGTCAGCTGAAAAACAAGGGAATATTATAGCTAAAAATATACTTAATCTAGAAAAAAACAAACCCCTATTAGAGTACAAACCAAAAAAAAGAGCAATGGTAATCAGCTTAGGAAAATATAACGGAATATTTGAATATAAAAACTTTATTCTAACAGGAAAAATTCCAGCTTTACTAAAGTGGTTTATACAACTAAAAACAATGATTAAATACTATTAATATAAGCCATAAAATTCAAAACACCTGCAAAACTAACCCATAGAAAATAAGGGATCAATAGATAAGTTGCCCTTCTATTTAATTTCCAGGTATAAAACATCATTAAGATTATAGTTATCCAAATAAAAATTAAATCAAAAAATGCAAATAAAGGACTTTTTAGATTAAAAAATAAACAACTCCACAAACCATTTGCAATTAAATTAATTCCAAATACAATAAATAACACACTTTCTTGCTTATTATCTTTAACATTTATCCAGGCTAAATATAGACTAACTGCAATTAAAATATACAGTATTGGCCATACAACTCCAAAAGTCCAATCAGGAGGAGATATCGAGGGTTTAATAGATTCATACCAATCACTATTAACTCCATCACCGACAAAAAGATTCCCGAGAAAAGCAACTGCAAATACAAATAAAATGAAAACTAAAAGCATGTAAGGCTTATGTTTATTCACCTTCTTTTTCATCTTTTTTCTAATCATCTAATCTTTATAACTCTTCCCTTAACTCCCCTTCAAAAGCAAATTCACTTACAGGATTTCTTAAACTTGGTTTTTCTCTTTTCTGATTTTTTTCACTTAAACTTTCTTTATCTCCGGGTTTTCCAATTGCAATCATATGAACTATTTCATAATCACTTCCTACTCCAATTTTTTCTCTAACTTTTTTTATATCAAAACCAGCCATACCATGTACAACATACCCTTTCGAAACTCCTTCCAAGGCTAAATTCTCCCAAGCCGCGCCTGAATCAGACATACAATTTCTATTTTCTCCCCCTTTTGAAAAATGTTTTTTCGCAATTAAAACAACTAAAACAGATGCATTCTTACACCACTCTTTATTCCCATCATCTAAAAAATTTAAAAAATCATTCCAAAAAGGAGTTTCTCTAAATGCATAAATAAATCTCCATGGTTGTTCATTACTTGAAGAAGGTGCCCATCTTGCAGCTTCAAATAAGATTATTAATTCTTCTTCGGTCATCAACTCTCCAGACATTGCTCTCGGGCTCCATCTATCTAAAAAAATAGGGTCAATAGGATAATCAGCATTTCTAACCTTAGAACCTTTTTCATATTGCATATATACAGAAATAAAAATGCTTATTTATAATTTACTAGTTAGATTAAAACTTCTAATTAAAGTTTCTTTCTTAAATCTGTAAATGGCTTAAGAACATCTGGATGCAAAGTTCCTTCTAATCCTTTCATAGCTTTATCAACAGCTTGTAAATCAGCAATAGTATAAGCTTTTATGTTTGAGGCACCATTGCCCGGCGAACTCAGCGCCTCCTGTGCTATACCGACGAAACGACCAAGATCAAGGTCAAGATCGTACATGCCAAAAGCAACCGACCTGAACACGAGCCCGCCGACATACCACACCCGCATCTTAGGATTATCTCCAGCTGAATCTGGGAAAACTCCCATTGCAGTATCATAGCCAAACCTTTCTTTAGCTTCTGCAAAAATATAATCAGCGTAATCATTAAGCAACCCTTGATCTCTTGCTAAAACTTTCCAAACAGGATGAGCCTTAACATCTTCTCTTGACATCCAGTCATTAACTTTTCCAAGCTTTCCTTTCTTAAATTCCTCTCCTTCAAGAGCATTATAAACATCTTCTCCAAATATCAAAGCCCCATTATCTCTGGGAGTATTAGGAGTCATATCTCTCAATGTTTGAGAATCAAGAACTATCTTTACTCTTCCATCAGGATGATAAGCAACACCATCACCAGTACTAAAATGATTATCCATCCAAGCCCGTTTTAAATCAGCTTCAGCGTTTCTAACCTCAAGTCGTCTTTGCATTAATTGAGCAACATTCATAGGAACTCTGCCCACAGCTATTAACAGAGGCATTTGCTCTACATTTTTTCCCCTAAATTCTTTGTATACATCTCTATCGTTTAATTGTAATGCCATTAGAAATTTACTCCTGCAAAAAAGCCAAGTTTACTATCCCTTTCATTAACGTCTGCTTTTACGCCAACTTCATAATTTTTAGAACCAAACCTAAATTCTCCGGTTACTCCATTAAATTCATCAGAAAGATTTCTATAAAGCCCGATAGCTACAGCACTATTATCTAGTCCAATATCTCCAAGCCTTAAAGCAAGATTTCCATATACCTTATTATCTTCAATATATCTTGTATAAAAAGCTAAATCTCCAGGCTCGCTTCCTAATGCAGAGAACTCTTCATAAAATTCAAACCTTGGATTTTGTCCAATTCCAAATTGAAAAGTATTATCTTCAAGATTTCTAATCTCATTTATTCCTGAATTATCAACACTAGAAAATACATGAGATGCTCTTGGTTTATGATCTCCGATAACAAATCTTGCATCAAAAGGTCTATCTCCAAACATAAAAGCTACTCTATAAATATGGTTATTTAGAGCAATATTTCCAACAAAATCTTGGGTTTCATTAACTCCAACACCAACCCCTATACAACTTCCATCCCAATGGGGCATTAAAACAGCTCTCATTACCCCCTTTGTATTTGCAGTTGCTTCTAATCTTAAATTATCATTAACTCTATGTCTTGCAATCAATCCCGCTATATTTTCATCAAGAGATTCAAAAAAACCTCCCAACATAAATTCTTTGTCTTCTGAATAAAGTCTTACAACCCCTCCAAAATTATCTTTTTCTAAATCATTATAATTAAATTCCAAACCAGTATTTTTTCCATCAATCCTTAATCCAAATTTATTTACATCTGGTTCAACATTAGCCATAAATTTAACCGAATTATTTCCATCATATGATAAAAGAGTCTGTGAAAATAACCCTTGCCTTGAAATTGCAAATTTCTGCTCTAAACTAGAACTATCTAAGATGCTTTGAAAATTATTAAATGATTCTCTATTTCCTTCTAAATAATTACTCTGAGCTAGAGAATTACCTGCAAGACTTCCAGCTATTAACGCTGATGCAACCATGTTTTTTGTTTTTCTTTCCATTGTCACTACTGAGTTAAACACAAAATTAGCACCTTTAAACTTTTTTATTAAACTATATAAATTAGTATAAATCTATATACATTTTAGAAAGGTTTATATAAGAAAAAATACTCTTAAAAAAATGAGAAGAAAATTAGTAAAACAAGGGTCTGCAACAATGATGATTAGTTTGCCTTCTAAATGGATTAAGCAAAATAATCTAGATAAAGGAGATGAGATAAATCTAGAAGAAGATGAAGGGAATCTAAAGATTAGCGCTATTGAAAATAAAAAAAAGCAAATTCAAATAAATATTTCTACTCTAACAGAATCATCAACAAGAACTCTAATCACAAGTGCATACAGATTAGGATATGATTACGTAATAGTTAACTATCAAAATTCAGAATCCTTAGAACTTATAAAAAAAATAGTCGACAATAATCTTCTAGGTTTTGAAATAATAACAGTTGAAAAGAATAAATGCATCATAGAAAACATTACAGAACCCTCAATAGAACAATTTGAAAATATTTTATCAAAAGTTTTTCTAAATATAGAAAGCTTATTTGAATCTGCTATAAATCAAACAAAAGAATATGAATTAATAGAAAATAAGATAATTCAATTTGATAATTTTTGTAGAAGAGTAATCACAAAAAAAGGAAATTTATTAGAAGATTCATTTCATTCTTCTATAAATAGGGGACAAAGAGAGATTTATCATTTAATAAAACTAAATCAAAAATTAAAACCAGAAACAATAAATCTAATTAAAGAATCCCAAGAAATTTTCTTTTTACTAAAGGAAAGCTATATTAAAAAAGACATTAAACTTATTGAGAAATTACATGAAACCTATAAAAATTTTGAGAAAAAAATTAAAAATCATTTTCAAAAAGAACAAATAGCTATACATAATATTCTATCCGCCACAAGACAATTTTATCTTGCAACCTCTCCTTTAACAGGTATGCTCTTAAAAAACTAATTCTCTAAACTCTTTTCAAGCACATTAAGTCTATTCCACTTAACTCCTGAAAATGAACTAATTTTATATAATCCCACAGCAGTATCAATTAAATTTCTTTCAAGCTTTGGTAAAACTGCCCTATATCCAGGATGCATTGTCTCTCCATTTTCTATAGCTGGAAAATAGCTAATTGTTTGACCCCAATCATCTAAATTAAAATCTCGCCTAATCTTAGATTTTGCTTTTTCTATCTGAGCAGGAGTTGCAAAATAAGTGGCAAATAAATCAGGCAAATCTTGTTGGTGTGAAATCTGGCTTTTTAAAAAGCTGCTTGTTGCAGAAATAGGGGAAATACGAGTGAGATCTCCTACTATATCCATATTTTCTCTTATAAATCTCTCGGGAACTAAAGTTGAATTATATCCTTCGCCTCTCTGAATCTCGTAATGAATTTCAGGATTTCCAGTTAATAATATAGACCTTAATATAGATGAAATCAATCTTGACTCAATAAGGTGAATATCTTCTGCACGTCTAGAACTATGTTGAATCTCTCCCCAATCATCCAATATCCTTAGATCATTATTCTCTAGGTTTTCTAATCTTTCTTTTCCATCCAAAAGTCTAGGGACTATTATTCTATTTATTTCTTCATTAACTTCAAAAGGAAAACCTTCTCTATCATCAACTCTTTCAAATATCCCATAAGGAGGTATAGAATTAACATCTTTAAAAGAATGTGTTGTTGCAATATAAGCAGATAATAATCCTCCCCCTATAATTGCTCCTGCAATCCCAACCCCTCCACCTATTTTAATTACATCTGGCAAATCTTCCCTTATAAAAGACCTTAATTTAGATTTTGATTTTGCCCTAATCATTTTTAATTCTTTTAAGAATAATTCTGAGCCAGAATAAGGTACATCTCTAGGAGATAATAATTTTTTAACAAACTTTCTTTTTGATTTTGTTACCCCTTTTTTCTTTAATCTTGTAATTGCCTGATTAATATCTGATAAAAACTCAGCTTCTGAAATTTTTTCTATATCTGTTCCATTTCTTCTTATCGAGACCCTTAAATCAGAATCTCCTACCCTAATGGGTTTACCTCTTTCATCTTCAACAATATTATATTCAAATGGTTTTTCTCTTGTTAATAACTCATAAGCAATTACTCCTACACCGAATAAGTCTTCTTCAAATGAAGATTTTGAAGGAGTTTGTTGAATAAATGAATTAAGAAGAGAAGGATGAGTATATCTTTCACTGCCTCTTGTAGGAAGAAATGAAGGTTCTATGTGACGGTGATTTTTAGCTGTCTGAAGATCTGTAATAATCACTCCTTCAGGGGTAACCATTATATTTTCTGGCTTTAAATCTCTATGAACTATATCTCTTGAATGTAAATATTCAACTCCTGAAAGAAGGCCTTCCATTATATCAAAGAATTTTTCTTCTGTAGGAACTCCTCCCCATTCCAAATTTTCTCTAAGATTATTTCCTCCAAAATATCTTTCAACATTCCAATTCTCTCCATTTATACTTAAACAATCAATAATTGAAGCGACATTGGGATGATTTAAACTAGGGGCAATCCTAACCTCAGAAGAATTCCAATCCCTTTTTTTTGAATCAGCGACTCTAGCTTGAACAGATTTTGTTCCTGGAAGAGTTTTCGGTTTTTTCATAACAAGTCTTTGTTCTAATCCTGATCTCGTTCTTTCAACAAGAAAAGCATCTCTTGTATACCCAGCCCCTATTCTTCTAACAACTTTATACCCCTGGTCTTCTAAATAATCTAATTGTTCTTTTGTAAAAAAATTAGTCACATCTTCACTATCTGGATTGGGATTAAGCCCTCTATTCTCTAAACTAATCATTATTTCCCTCCATTAATCTTTCAATAGAATACTCAAAAGCATGACTTCTATTTCTAAATCTCTTATTTTTCACACTTTCATCTATCTTTTCAAGCGTTTCCGAGTCTACAGATATACTGATTTTATCTTTCACAAAAAGTATGACTAAGTGGGATTTTTAAATCTTTCTAATTGTAACTACTAAGAAATTACATCTTCTGATTATTTTTCTCAAGGCTTTCCCAATAATAATCTGTTGCCCTTTCCCCTATAGAAGGCGCTTCCGCATCTAAATCTGGCTCAATATCTTCTAAATCTTTATCCCTCATAATCTCATTAACTCTTCTATTAAGTTCATCATAATCTTGATCACGATTATTGTTTTCTTTTAATTTTTCAAGCTGGTTAATTTTTTCATCTATCCTTCCAATTTCATAAACATAAGAGAACAAATTGGTAAAAAGAGGGATAAATAAGATTTCTCCATATCCTTTTGAAGCAAGATTAGCATATAAGGCAATTTGTAAAACACAAGAAGCTGTTCCAAGTGCTATTCCAATCATTTCATAAGGTCTAATAGGGCAATTTGAATTTTTTGGATTTAGAATATCCTTCCTTAAAGAATATATATAAGGTGCGCCAGAAATTTTCATAGCAACAGATAAACTTTCCTTAGATGATTTCAAAATTTTTTCTAGCATCTCAAATTTGAATTAAAAAATATGATAAAATTTTTAACCTCCCCTATGAGAAATTAATTCTACAAATTTATTCGGAACCTTTGACAGCCCATATAAAGAGTTTGGAAGTGAAAGAATCCTATTATAATTAACTCCTCCATATATTAAACCATTATCCAAGCCAATCTCGTCTTCCATTTCTTTAATGTGATCTTCATCAGGAAACCCCAGGGAAAAATCTAAAAAAAATTTTAAAAAATTTGGAACAGTAAGTATCCCCAAATCGCCAAAACCTGCTCCAATTAGATTAGAATCACTAAATCTCCTACCTTCAATAAAATTTCTTATTTCTTCAGCCTTATTTATATCCCCTAAATTAAGGTTTAGTAAAGCATAAGGAATTAAAGATTGATATAAAATTCTTTTATCCCCATTTGAATGTTTAATTAAACCCCTTTCAAAACCAATTCTTTCTTCAATGGTTTCTTTTATCCCACTTGCATTGTCTTTATCACCCAAACCTGAAACTAATAATGCATACAAAGCACTATCTCTTGTGAAAATTTCCTCTCTAATATCTCCTTCTCTAAGTTTTATCAAACTATCAGCAAAACCAATTCTTCTTTCAATTCCCTCCTTTATTTTCTCTGCTCTATCTCTATTTCCTAAAACCAAAACAAGAAGTCCGAAAGCGCTATTTGAAGATGAAGAAACCAATTTAGAATTTTTAGCATCTTTTATTAATTCTCCATCAAGGCCAATTCTTCTCTCAATAAGATCCATTATATTATTAGCTTCTTGAGGAGTATCTGAAATTAAGTCAAATAAAGAAACCGCAGGAAAATGATTGGGTTGACTATTATGCATTGAAGGGTCAATAGTAATTCCCATTTAAAATAATAGCTTAATACTATTTTTAAAGATTCTTGCTCTCGATAACAGGCTTTTTTCTAACATAAACTTGCCTTCCTTCATCATATTCAAATCCAGACCGCCTTGCAGTAACATCATAAATTAAAAATCCATTATCTCTCTCTCCTTTTATAAAAAATCTGTCTCTTCTCATAAACCTATAAGTATTTCTTGAATAAGGTAAAACAAAAACTTCTGGAATATCATTTCTATCAGCAAAACTAATAATCCGGCTTAATAATAATTTGGACCATTTTAGGGGTTGTAATTCTTTAACAGCTCCTTCAATTCCCTGAAGCTGACGAACTAAGATTCCAGGAGTGTTTTCAGTTACTTCAAAACTTGAAACTGCTAAAGGCACAGCATTTTTTTTCAAAATAAATCCATAGGGACTTTCAAAAAGTAAATCAACCCCATTTAAATTAACATCTTTAAAAGTCTGTCCTGCCCATCGTCTTATATCATACTCAGAATAGTTTAAACTCTTAAATTTCGATTTTATAAAAGGATTAATATCAAATGTTTCAACAGCCCCTGTTCTAAATCTCTCTAAGTCCCTTAAAATTTTTCTATCTGAATGTCTTCCAGTCATTGGCTCAGCATCTTCTTCTAAATTTGCATCCTGTCTTTTTGTTACTAATTCTATCTTCATATAAATGCACAAAAAATTGCATTTTTAAATCTTTTCAGAATATGGCTTTGTGTGAGTAGTATCTATTTAAAAAATCAATAAGATAAAATCTTCTTTTTTCTTAAAGGATAATAAATCACCCCAACTAAAATTAAGATTAGACCAATACTCAAAGCACCATAACCTGCATAAACATATTTTATATTTTCTTCGAATAATTTGATTAAGGCAATTCCTAAAGCAAAAGAAGCAAAACCTGTTCTTACATAAGCAAGGGTATTTCTTTCATTAGCCAATATTGTTCTTTCCTGCGCTAACTTCTTATGACTTATCAATCTCTTTTTTATGTAATTTCCGTTTTTCATTTATGAATCCCTTTTCACTTCTTCGGACCAATAGACATTTTAACAATCTTTTTTGCAGCCATTATTTGCTTAGAAAAATGATATAATCCCGCACTAGGATTATCAAATGATGCTCTCTCGTATTTTAGAACAAAAAAATCTTCTTTGGCAACCTTTTCATTATTAAAATTAATTTGATCATTTACCATACTACTTATAACAAGAATATTGCATTTAAAATTGTTTTGATTAATCATTTTTCTTTTTAGAAAGTAACCCCTTCATTTGATTTATTAAATCTTTCCAGAACTATCTCTTTCCAATAACCTTCTTGCCAAGATAAGGCTGTAATACTTTTGGAATCTTTACACTTCCGTCTTCTTGTTGATGATTCTCTAAAATCGCAACTAAAGCCCTGGATGTCGCAATTGCAGTATTATTCAAAGTATGAACAAATTTTTTTTCATTATCTTTATCTACAAATTTTATCCCTAATAATCTTGCCTGTGCATCAGTCATATTTGTAACAGAAGTAATTTCTTGATAAATTCCTTCACAAGGCCTATAAACTTCTAAATCCGCACCTTTTGCCTTTAAATCAGATAAATCTCCTGAACAAGATTCATTCTCTCTGATAGGCAATTCAAGATTCTTAAACAACTCTTTTGAAAACTTTAACAATTCTTCATAAAACTTCCAAGAATCATCAGGATGACAAATTACAATCATCTCTTGTTTATTAAACTGATGAGTTCTCCACAAACCTTTTTCATTAATTCCGTGACTTCCTATTTCTTTTCTAAAACACATTGAATAAGCAGTCATCTTTATAGGCAAATCAATATGATTCATCATCTTTCCAATAAACATTCCAATCATTGGATGTTCAGAAGTTGCAATTAAAAATAAATCATCTGTCTTATAAGCCATGCTTTCAATTTCTTTTTGAGTGTAAACTCCTTTCAAAACATCTTCTTTAATCATTAAAGGAGGCTCAACATATAAAAATCCCTTCTTAACCATAAAATCCCTTGCATAACTTATTAATGCCTGATTCAATAAAGCTAAATCCCCTTTCATAAAATAAAATCCATTTCCAGATATTTCAGCAGAAGATTCAAAATCAAGCCATCCATTCATTTCTCCAATTTCAATATGATTTCTGGGCTTAAAAGAAAACTTAATTGGATTCCCTATTACCTCTCTAATTTTATTTTCCTTATCATCTTTCCCAATAGGCACATCTTTATGTAAAGTATTAGGAATTTCAACAAGACCTTTTTTTATCTCTTCATATAACTTATCTGCTTTTTTTTCAACCTCTAAAATCTTTCCAGGAATTTCTTTAGCCTTTTTCATCAAAGATTTATCATCTTTGCCTTTTTTCTTAGCTTCTGAAATTTCCTTACTTATCTTATTTCTATCAGCCCTTAACAAATCAATTTGATACTTTAATTTTCTCCAACTCTCATCTTTTTTCAACAAATCATCAACTAATTTTAATTTGTGATGTTGAAATTTCTTTCTAATATTCTCCCTAATTGATTCAGGATTTTCTCTTAATATATCAATTCCAATCATAAATAAAAATAAAAGAAAGAACTATTTAAAGATTAACAAAAATAAAAATTAAAGTTTTAAAAAAATATATGGATCTATTAATTATAGTTCTTCTTCAGATGATTCTTCTTCTTCGTCGTCATCCTCAGAGTCATCCATGTCTTCATCATCTGAATCCATGTCTTCGTCGTCGTCTTCATCCATATCTTCTTCTTCTTCTAATTCGTCTTTTGGCATTTTTGAAACCCCCTTTCAACTCTCGCTGAAAACCTACACGATTTTTAAATCTTCTTATGGAAAAAAACTAGCTATTAGGGACAACAAAAACTTAATAAACTTAATTTAAGAAATTAAGAAGTATAAAAAGGAGGGTGATATGAAAAAGAAAGCTGCAGCCAAGTCTAAGCCTAAAAAGACTACCAAAAAGACTGCTAAGAAAAAGAAGAAGTAATTCTCTCTAACAAAATTTTATTTTTTTTTGCTTAAATTTTTAAACCTTATCACCCTAAAATATAAATGCTAGAAGAGGTGAAGAACGGATTAACGTCTGGATACAATCAATTCCTATCTTTGATACCTGAGAGTTATCAGCCCCTAATTAATCTATTTATATTTGCTCTTCTTATTTCATTATATTCAATATTTACCTGGAATTTTTATAGAAATCTTTCAAAAAAAGACCTTCTTGCATTAAACTTAACTCAATATAATCGAACTACACATCCCTTTGTAAACAAAGTTTTTGCATCATTCCTAAATATTGTCGAATACCTTGTTATCCTCCCCTTTTTAATTTTCTTCTGGTTTGCAATTCTCGCTCTAATTATCTTAATTCTATCAGAAGGACAAACAGCGTCAAATATAATTTTTATTTCTGCAGCAATAGTAGCGGCAGTTAGAATCTTATCATATTATACAGAAGATTTATCCAAAGACCTTGCGAAACTCTTTCCATTTACAATCCTTACCATCTTCCTTCTTACACCTAATTTCTTTTCTTTAGATAGAGTTCTATCATTTATAACAGAAATACCTCTATTCCTAAATAATATCTTTTACTATCTTTTGTTTATAGTCTTTCTAGAATTAATTCTGAGAATTCTCGACACTCTTATAAATCTAATATACAGCGATGAATCAAATATTTCTGCTCCAGAACCTAGTGAAGATTAATCACTCCCAAAAAGAATCTTTTTTAGGATGAGTATGTCCTTCTAACTGTCTCTCATTCAACTCACTTATATGTTCTCTTCCTTCTCTAAATATCTTTCTTATGTCAAATTCAGATTTCTCTAAGATATGGGCTACATGTTTTCCTCCTAAAAAGTGAGGCATTATAACATAAGCTGCTCCAGATCTATACAAATCATAACTATCTCTAATAGAGTGAGATGTTGAAATAAATGGAATCTTCTTCTTTCTCAAATGACTCATAATAAATAAATTAATATGTTTATCAGGTATTGTAGAAATTCCTAACTTTACATCTGTCAAATCTAAGCTCTTCAAAAAATCAGGATCATGTGCGTCCCCATATAAACAATTCATACCTCTTGCAGATAAATCAGCTATTGTTGCAGGATTATAATCAATTATGAGATATTTCTTCTTTTCTTTATCAAATGCTTTAACTAAATTAAAACCAATTCTATTATATCCAAACAAAATCACATCAATCTTTTCTTTTTTGAACATTTTCTGAGCATCTTTCTTGTCACCCTTTCTTTCAAAAATACTTAGAGGTCTAGCAAAGAGATGATAAATTCTATCATTATAATTTACAAAATATGTAGAACCTCCTAGAGTTATAAGACTGACAACAGTTACAAAAGAGAGAACCTCTGGAGAAATATGTCCTAAACTAGCACCCATGGCCATTAAGATTAAAGAAAATTCTCCTATTTGTGCAACAGTTAAACCTGCAAAAAAGCTAGTTCTTTTTGTATATCTCATTCTTCCCATTATCAGCATTACAATAAATGGATTACCAATTAAAATTACTAAGGAGAAAATTGCAATAGGTAATATATAAGCAGTCAAATTCGCGAAAATAATTTGAGAGCCAAGCCAGATAAAGAATAACACGATAAAGAAATCCCTTAAAGGGGCCATCTTAGAACTTATCTCATACCTATAAGGAGATAAAGATAAAGCCATTCCAGCTAATAAAGCCCCCATTTCCATCGAAAAGTTTAACTCGAAAAATAGAGCGGCAATTCCAAAACACCATCCAACAGAGAATAAAAGCAAAAATTCCTGCGACCTTGCAATAAATTTAGTCAATCTAGGCAATACTAAAAAGCTAAAGAAAGCAAGCACAGCAAATAAAATTAATCCATTGATTAAAGTCTCTGTCATTAATCCAGTAAAACCATTGTTAGAGAACGAAGATAGCAACATTAAAACAACAACTGCAATTAAATCTTGTACAATTAAAAATCCGATTGAAATTTTTCCATAAAGAGTATTAATATCTCCATTGTCTGATAAAACTTTTGTAATAATAATAGTGCTACTAAAGGTTAATGCAATTGCAATATAAAGAGCAACAATAGGTGTGAAACCAAGAAGAATTGCTATAAAATAACCAACTACAGAAGTAAATACAACCTGTCCAACACCTGTAACAACTGAAACAAATCCAACCTCTCTTATAACTTTAGGATTTAAACTTAATCCAACTATAAATAAAAGAAAAGTTATACCTATTTGAGAGAAAGTAGTGATAGTGTCAGAATTTCTTATTAAATCAAGAAAATAAGGTCCTGCAATAATACCGGTAATTATATATCCAATAATCAAAGGTTGTCTTAAAACCTTCATAACTAAAGAAATAAACACAGCTAATAGAATGATAAGACTTAACTCAACAAAAACACCTTCTAACGCCATTTTACCTCTTTTATATAACACACCAAGCTCTTTTTTATATGTTGCTAAAATTTATCACTGAATATAAGCAAATCTTTAAAAAGCACTAATTTCTAAAAAAGGAATGGTAAGGGTAAGAATAAAACTTAACAGTGTAGACATAAACGCTCTAAATGAAATTGTAAGGATGATAAAAGAAATTTCAGACAGAGCAGGAGTTATAATGAGAGGCCCTATTCCCCTGCCAACAAAAAGAATGAAAATCACAACAAGAAAATCACCTTGTGGTGACGGAACAGCTACTTTTGATAGATTTGAAATGAGAGTGCATAAAAGAATAATTGATTTACCTGCAGAAGATAGAGTTCTACATCCTATAATGCATCTTAAAATTCCAAGATCTGTTCAAATCAAGATTGAGATGAAGGAGTAATTTCTTCTCCCTTAACTGTTTTTTCCTGCCCAGGTTCTACATATCCACCGACAATACTTAATGGAGCTTTAATCATCCCCTGAGGATTATAATCCTCTAATATAACATGTTCTGGTTTAATATCCTCTAAGTTTGTTGCCTCTTTACTTATCTTTATTTTAGGAAAAGGGTTAGGCTCTCTTGAAAGCTGTTCTTTAACCTGCTCAAAATGATCTTCATAAATATGCACATCTCCAAATGTATGAATAAACTCTCCTGGTTCATAACCTGCTAAATGAGCAAGAATATGTGCAAGCAAGGCATAAGAAGCAATATTAAAAGGCACTCCAAGAAAAACATCTGCAGATCTCTGATATAAATGTAAAGACAGCTTTCCATCTCTAATGCTCACCTGATACATATTATGACATATTGGAAATCTACAAGCTTCTTCAGGCTTTGCCATTTTATACAAATAAGGAGGATTCCAAGAGTTTACAATTGCATTATGACAGTGAGGATCTTCCTGAATTTCATTCAAAAGCCATTTTAACTGATCAATTTTCCTTCCATCATTGGCAGTCCAACTTCTCCATAACTCTCCATAAATATTTTTTAAAACCCCGTGTTTTTCAGCAAACTCTCTATCCTTTTTTATTTTGTCAATAAATTCCTCTTTTGTCATCTCTGCTTCTTGCCCTTTGTCAGCCTTTGCCTTATAAATTTTGTAAGGATAATCATCCCAGATATGAACATTATTATCTACAAGATACTTGATATTATTCATGCCTTTCAAAAACCAGAATAATTCATGTAAAACTCCATTCCAATAAACCTTCTTTGTTGTTAAAAGGGGAAATCCCTTACTTAAATCAAATCTTAACTGCTTACCAATCAAACTATAAGTCTTAACTCCAGAACCTCTATCAATCTGTTCAAGACCATTTTCCATAATATCCTTCAAAAGGTCAAGATACTGATGCTCTCCATGCCTCTCTTCCATATTTTTAATATTTGTTTTGATTTTATAAAGATTTATATAATTTTCTTTCAAAAGAATAATATGGAAAAAAGAGAAGTTAAAATAAAAAAATTAAATCCAGAGGCAAAAATTCCTATTCACGCAACAGAACACGCAGCAGGTTTTGATATTTACGCTCTAGAAAATACCTCTCTAGAATCAGGAGAAACAAAAATTGTCAAAACAGGAATTGCATTTGAAATCCCGAAAGGATTTTATGTTAGAATAGAAGACAGAAGCGGGATGGCCATAAAAGGGATTCATAAAGTTGCAGGAATAATAGACTCTGATTATAGAGGTGAAATAGGAATTGTGCTCCATAACTCTACAAAACAACCATATCAAATTGAAAAACACGATAGAATTGCTCAAGGAATATTAACCCCTGTAAGTCAAGCGTCTTTCATAGAGGCAGAGTTATCTGAAACCACAAGAGGCTCAGGCGGATTTAATTCAACTGGAAAATAATTAATCTTCTAAATCAAGGGGTTTCCAGAAAATAACTCCATAAACATCTTTTCTTTCTAATAAGACAGGTTCATGACCCTCTAAGTGTATCTTTCCTTTTTCTTCTTGGTATCTTCTAACAGCGTGTTCTCTATCATCTGATTCAAAAAAAGGAATGTATGCTCTTTCTCTTTGACTAACTACTTGTCCGTTATCATTCTTAAGCCATCTAACTTGTCCCTCTGTAGCCACGCCTACAGCATATTTCTTATCTCTGCTTTCTCTATTATCGCTAATCATTTTATTTCTTTTTTATTAAAACATGTTTTTTAAAGTTTTCCCTTTGAACCCTTTGTAAAATTAATTTTGTACAAAAATAAAAATATTTTACACATAAAAATTTATTCTAAAAGGCCATTTTTTACAAGCGCTGATAAATATCTTATTGCAGAATTATTTTTTGGAAGAGGAGTATCTCCTCTTTCAATTTGAGATATAAATTGTTTACTATAACCAACAACTCTTCCTAATTCTTCTTGGGTCATTCCCATAGCCTTTCTTATCTCTCTAGCTGATTCTGGATTAAATCTTTTTCTAGCACTCATAATTAATTCAGGATCTTCTATAATCCCTGAATTTATAGTCTCCTGAGTTCCAACAAAAGAATTTCTCTGAATATCGTTAACAACTTTCTCCAAAGTGCTAAGAAGTAAAATTCTCCGCCTTGTGGGAAGACCTTCTTACAAATCATAAATCTTTTGAAGATAGCTCTTAACAAGCTCATTATATCTCGAGTCTATATTATCTGTCATTAAAATAATGCAAATAATGCAAATTTTGCATATTTAAACGTTTATATCTGTCTAAAAATCAAATTAATTTGAACTTTCTATCTGAATTTCTTGTGGAACTTGATTAGAAATAATAACTTCTTCATTTGCATCTGGAGTTAATGAATATATACCCCACATTGTAGCAATAGAACCAGCAACCAACAAAGCAGCTAAACCTTTTTTAATAACAGAGGGTTGTTTTCTTAATAATTCAGGATAGGACGATCTTTCACAATTCTTCAGTCCAGTCAAATCTCTAGCAGCATCAACAGAATAACCCATTATTGGTCCCATTACTGTAGAAAAAGCCGCTGCAGTTAAACCACCTACAGCTGCTTGTTTTAAGTCTGCACCCATAGAAAGATAAATCGGGGGAGCTACAGCAAGATTAAAAGCAGCAGTATAAGCAAAATCGTGAAATGTTTGGATTCGTTCTCTAGTTTTATTCGTAATATGAAAAATTTTCCTGGATAAATCTCTCCCTCTTGAAAAAGCAAAGGCCATTCCGCCATAAGATAGTGCTGCAACTGTAAGTCTTGAATCAATTGAAACTTGGTCTGACATTCCTGATATTCCAACTTCCATGGCAGAATAAATTGGATTAGTTGAAGTAAGGAGTGCAGTAGTGTCCACTACATGATACTTTAATCCATTTCCTAATCTATTCAATCGATTTTTACTCATAAACAATTTCTTGATTTTAGACTTAAAAACATTTCCATAGCTAGAATAAAATACAATAATCCTTAAATAATAAACTTCAAAATTATGATATGCCAAAAGAGCTGATAATAATTGCAGGAGTTGCAAAAAACAATGTCATTGGTTCTAAAAATAAACTTCCTTGGCATATTAAAGAGGATTTGAAAAGATTCAAAGAACTAACATTCGGCTATCCTGTAATAATGGGAAGAAAAACTTACGAATCCCTAATAGAAATTTTAGGAAAACCCCTTCCAGGCAGAACAAACATAATTGTTACAAGGCAAAATTTATCATCTCAAGCAGTTGTAACAAACTCTTTAGAACAAGCAATTTCAAAAGCTCATGAAATTTCAGACAAGGCATTTATAATAGGCGGAGAACAAATCTACAAGCAAGCAATGCCTCTCGCTAACAAATTAGAAATAACTCACATCCATAAAAATTTTGAGGGAGATACTTCTTTTCCAGAGATATCAAAAGATGAATGGCTTGAAACAAAAAATCAAGAACATAAAGGAGAAAATCTAGAATTTACATTTTCAACATATGAAAAAAAGCCTTCTTATTTAAAAATAAAAAAAGGTCTTTTTATCGCATTCGAAGGCATTGATGGTTCTGGAAAATCAACTCAAATAAAAGAATTAGTACATCATATCTATAACAAAAGTAAATACAATCATGTAATTTTAACAAGAAATCCTTACAAAAATGTAAATATAAGAGAAATACTTCATCAAGACGAAGATCCTTACTCTCAAGCTGAAAAACTAGCAAATTTATTTATAGAAGACAGAAAACAAATGGCAGAAGAAATTGTCATCCCCAATCTAGAAAAGGGACTTTTTGTTATTGCAGATAGATATAAACTCTCAACAATCGCCTATCAATCTGCTCAAGGGATTGATATGAATCATTTAATCGAAAAGCAAAAACAAATTCAAAATCCAGACATAACTTTCATAATAGACTTATCTCCTGAATCTGCAATGAAAAGAATGAAAAAAGATTCACAGGATATTAGAGGAAAAGAACACAAATTTGAAGCCAACTTAGAGTTTATTAAAAAATTAAGAGAAAATTATCTCAAATCAGCAAAATTAATGAAAAACATCTATATAATCAACGGAGAAAGAACAAAAGAAGAGATCTCAAAAGAAATTAAATCCATATTTGATAATTTCTAAAGCATCATCTCTTGCAACTCTCTAACAGCATCTAAAACTCTTATATCAGGACTTAAAATTTGTACATGATCTTCAGGAGACCTCAAAGCCCTATAAATCCTCTGAATAAACTCTCTCCTTGCCTTATCCCTATAAAAAGTCCAATAATTTTCAGGCTGAGTTTTCTTTAATATCTTCCAAAAAGTATCTGAAACATTTGGATTCGGATATTTTGTAAATACAATTGAATTACAAGTATCTCCTGGAAAATCAACTCCTCTTGAACATTTAGTTGTAAACAATTTATCAAAAGCTTTTTGTTTAAACAAGCCAATCACCTTCCCCTCTCTATCATCCCTCTGCATCTCTCTTAACTTCTCAGAACTCATTAAATTAAACAACCCGTATCTATCCTTCTCCTGCCCATTAGGCAAATCTGCAAAAGCATTCACGTGAATCAATAAAGGTTTTTCAGCTTTATTTACACATAAAGATAAGGATTCCAAATATTTCCTTCTAGCATCTCCTATAGAAGATAAACTAGCATAACTACAATTAAACTCTTTCCCTGTTCTTACAATTTCTAAAGAACCAAAAGCACCTGTCTCAGCTTCAACAATCTTATAATCATCAATTTTAAACATAGCTTTCAATACCTCTTTAGAATGCAAAGTTCCTGACATAAACACTAAAGCCTTGCTCTTATTCAATAATTCTGTTATCTTCGCAGATAAATTAGTACTAGCTAACTTAGCATAAAAATTACCATCTTCATCTCTTCTAAAAGTTAAATAAATTTCATCAACTGCCTTAAAATTTCTCGCACTCTCTAAAACAGAGTTAGCATAATTCATCTCATCTAATAAGATCTCTGCCTCTAAATCCTGATTTAAAATTAACTTAAAAATATCTTTCATCTTTGTCTCAGAGATATGGAAAACTTTATCCTCATCGATACCTAACAATCTTTTATTCTTAATCTCTAATCCAACTAACTCAATAATTTTACTCAAAACTTCCTGAGTCTCCCTACTATCTGGAAAAACTTGCTTTAAAGATGCTTCCAACCTATTCAAATTTATTTCCTCTTGCTGAAATAAAGAATCAAGAAAATCATCTGCCTCATCTATAATCTCAACATCTGTCTTTGGCTTTCTTCCTAATGAAACCTCTGCAAGATACTTTGCCGCATTAAAAATAATCACATCTGCCTCTGAATAAGACCTATACTGATCATAATAACTACATCCCTCTTTTCTATGATAAAAAATATAATCCTTGCCATCACAACCTGCATATTTCCTCTTCCTTCCCCCTAAATGTTTTAATTCTAAATCAGCAGGAAGAATAGGACTCCAATAAGGATTCGCAGGTGCAACAGAAATTCTTCTCAATCTCTTAAAATCAAAATCCCTACTATTAACAATCGGATTCTGTTCATAATATTCAAATAATTTATCTTCATATTTATCAACTAACTTAATATTTTCGGGAAGAAAGGGGTCTGCACAAGACTTCCCAGGAAAAAATATAGAATCGTGATTATCCCTCCCTGTAATCATAGCAATCTTCATTTTCTTCCCTAATTTATTTTTCAAATGCAATCTTCTCATATAATCATCCTCATATTGTTTTTGCAAAGCTTTTACAGGAACAACAATACTTGCCTTGCCTAATGCTCTAGAAATATTCAAAGCAATTGCACTTTTTCCTGTTCCACAAGTACCATGAAGAAAAATAATTTTATTTCCTTGCTCTATTAAATTCACAACTTCTTTAACAATATCTTCCTGAGTTTTTCCATTTGAGAATTTTAAAGGAGCCAAACAATCTTCCTGATTATGCAAACTCCAATAATCTTTAACAAAAATATCTTCCATTTTAGAATTATCTTCTTCTAAAAATAATAATGAAGATGATTTCATCAAATCTTCTGACTTTTCTTCCTCTTCTTCTCCAAATGGCAATAATCTCCCGCTAGAATCAAATTTTAACACCATAATCATAATTCAAAAAACAGCTTTATAAAAATTTACTAATAAAATGGATATAAATTGCAAAGATTCCTAACTTTTTCTCTTATTATCTTTCGAAGCTCTATGTTTTCTCTTGCCTTAATAATATCTGCAATGTATTTTCCAACTAATTCCATTTCACTCTCCTTCATTCCTCTTGTTGTTAGTACAGGAGTCCCTAATCTTAATCCAGAGGGCTTAAAAGGAGTTGATTCATCATAAGGAACTGTATTGGCATTGCAACAAATTCCAGCTTCTTCTAACGCAACAGCAACTTCTTTTCCTAATCCAATTCCAAAGGGCCTTAAATCAATTAAAATCAGATGATTATCAGTTCCATTTGTAACTAGCTTTATACCCTCTTTCAT
>Ga0081527_100275_pt1 | contig 35801 bp, 59 predicted proteins | sample HotLakmasection5_FD_70992 | JGI IMG/M metagenome (GOLD analysis project Ga0081527, IMG submission 70992) | Hypersaline microbial mat communities from Hot Lake, Washington, USA - Section #5 (SPADES assembly) (version 2) | ecosystem: Environmental > Aquatic > Non-marine Saline and Alkaline >... | reverse complement strand
GTATTCTTTTTTAGCGCATAAACGAGCATCGTCAGAGATACGAGCATCGCCATAGATACGAGCATCGCCATAGACCCAAGCATCGCCATAGACCTGAGCATCGCCATAGATACGAGCATCGCCATAGACCCAAGCGTTGCCTTCTTGTGATAAGTTTTTTTCTTTTTCGATGTATCCTCCGAGTTCTCCTTTAGATACACTACCAAAGTTCTTTAACGCTTTTATTTGATAGAGTGTTACTCCGTTGTGCTGTATAGTTGTGTTAGTTAGTTCGTATTTTTTAGACATATTATTTAATTAAGTTTTCTAGGATTATTTCTATTGTTTTAAGAGCGTATCGCAATTTGTGATCTAGCTCTTTCTTTTGTTGGATTAAGTTAATGTATGCTTTAAGTTCGATTAGTCTATCTTTTAGATTTTCAGTTTCCATATTATTCTAGTTCTAGTATTTTTTGAATTTCATTTGTTAGTTTGCTTATAAGTGAGTCTCGTGCTTCTTTCATAGTATTAAACACATTTTCATGTTCTTTCTCAAAAATATGCACGCTACTTAATCTTGACTTATCTGTTCCGAGTTGGCGTATAACATTATATACAATTCGGTTACAAGACTTTTTAGGCTTACCCTTACTTTGAGATACTGAATCAATAAACCTTCTTACTTCTTCTATTTCAAAGATGTTTAGTTTGTTTGTGTAGTATTTCATATTATTTAGTTGTTTAATTAAGTAATTTCTCGTACAAAGAATCGCAGTATTCTACAAGTTCTTTGTACCGCTCTTCAACATACTTTATGTGCTTATCTTTGACTTGCACCATAAACTTTAGTCTTGCATTTTCTAGTTCAAGCTCTTTGTCTTCTAGTTTTTGCTTCATAAGATTGATTGTATTATTACTGTTTGTCTAATTGTTGATGGTTTAGTGAACTCACTAGAGTCATATTCTGCCCCTATCTCACTATATGCGTCTTGTAGTGCTTTTTCAAGCTTAACTGCGTCTAGTGAGTCAGGAGGGTATGAATATTTAATAATGATCTCAGCACCGTCATATTCAATAGGTTCTGATTGCTTTTCACCATTGCAGTGTACTAAGCTCTTAACTCCTTTCTCAATATCTTTCTTCATTTTGTCATAGGCTTGAGTAGCGGGCTTAATATCTGCCATAAGTCTTTGAAGAAGGAGGAACTTCTCACCCTGCTTCAGAGTAGGATCATTTTGTATTTCGCTTGCTACCTGAGAAAACAATCCTGCTAGTTTTGATATTTTTTCATTCATACGTAAACAATGTCAATTAATATATACATAATTATTTTACTGAGTAATTAAATCTTGTTTTGCCATTACTATCAACGCAGGTCAGTAATACAAGTTTACCGTCTACGTTGAAGCCACTTTGCCATACAAGACCTTTTTGGAATTTAGGTGTCATAACATACTTATCACCTTTTTGTTGATATTCACCTTCATTAAGGTTAATAAAAATTGAAGGGTATTCGTATAGTTCTCTACCAATTCCTAGATTGAAGCAAGCCCTCTTAAAAGCGTCTGAGGCTTCTCCTTTGACTCCTTCGGTTTTGCTAGGAACTCCTACGTCCATTTTCCAAATCCATTGACTAAGAGTTTCTGAGTAAATACCAACCTTACAAAAAAGATTACCATTGATTATCTCATAAGTCTTTTGCCATTTATCAACTCCGTAGACATCGTCAAGCCTCTTCATATCAACCCGAGCATCTTTATACGCTAACATAATAGCGAATACTTGCACTTCAGTACCTTTCTTATATGATCCTACTGATTGCACTCTAAAGTCTATTTCATCAGTAGTAAGCGGTGTGTTAAGTTTAATTTGAGATGTAGATTGAGTTGTCATAAGATTGAGAATATAAGTTAAATGAATAAATAAAAGAAAAAATAAGGAGGATTAAAATAAATAACCCTCTGAGCATAGTTAATAAATCACGCATAGCTCTGAAATATTAAATAATTCTTGTGCTTTAGATCGCTTATTAAGCAAATCCTGATAGTTAACATCTGGCTTAATCTCAGATAATCGAGAGCCGTAATATTCAGCAATATCAATCTCTGGAAGATATAAAGCATACTCCTCCATCTCTTGATCTAAATCTCTAATGTATTCGAGTAATTCGCTTTGAATAATATCTAAGTTAACTTCACTCATTAAACTAAAACATAGTTTAGCTTCATCAATATAGTTGTCTTTGAATGTTGAGATAAACGCCTCAACCCGTTCTGTGTAGTTTTGCATAAGTAAATGAGCTTAAGTTGCTCTGATATTAGTATACGTAATTATTATAATGTTGTCAAGTCTTCTACGGGTCTTCCTCTCGTTTCTGACTGCAACTCTAAATTGACCTGTCTTCTAATTGCATTGTCATAAGTCTTACCAGCTGTATCTGGAAGCTGTTTGATTAACTCTCTTAATCTCTCTCTAACCTCAGGCGTAATTCGTATCATGGTTGTATCATTCATTGTTTATTTATTCTACATTATTTGAGTGTTGTCAAGGGTAGTTAAAACATATTCATACAGGTAATGTTGAAGTTGGTTGGTAGTTGCCCCCCTACCCCCCAAAGTAAATTAGAGAAGATAGAGAAGCAATCATACAGTATAACGTATCGTTGTATAGTTTCAGTGGTTAAGGCTTACATATCCAGTATTGCTACTGCCCTTTTGTATGTTCCACAAATTAAGTTGCCCAAGCCTTTCAGATTATTGAGTTTGGTTATTAGTCAATAAGAGCTGTAACTGTTCACGATTCATCTTTTATCTTTGCACTAGAGCGTTGTCATTATCCAACGGTAGAAGATTATCACCGACGGCTTTGTATTTGACAAGTTATAAAAATTATACTATAAAGGCTATATAAGCCGTAAACTTATAGTAGCTCCCTTAATTGGGAGTTATTTTTTGTAACCTCGAATCTATTATAAGCCGTAAAACTTTGATTCATACACTAAGTTAAATTTACTTCTTGCGTATTGTCAAATTGTATGTTATTCTGATTGTATGAACACCAGAATTAAAGGAGCTAACGCTGAAAAGGAATATGAGCAACTTCTTATTGATAGAGGTTACTTAGTAGAGCGAGTGAAAGGTTCAAGTAAATTTAATAAGTCAGTAGACTTTTTTGGGATAGCTGATCTTATATGTCTTAACGCTTATGAAATAAAACTCGTTCAGGTTAAATCTAACGGCACTTCTGGAGCAGTTAAGAAGCTAACTGAGTGGTATAACAAAAATATGATTTACTTGCCTCAGAATGTAAGTATTGAGGTTGTAGTGAGATATGACAATAAGCCACTTGATACAAGGTGGAGAATAATAACAATAATATGAAAAAAGAAAGAACATACACCCGAAAAGAAATAATAGACGTCTGCAGATTTGTATTTAGCTCAATTGCTATTGCTCAAGGATTTAGTCCAGATTATGTGAACAAAATGATTAAGTCAGTGAATACATATTTAGACAATAAAGAGAAAGGATTATGATTGGATTACCGTACATGGGGAGTAAACGCAAGTTAGCGTCAAAAATAGTTACACATATACTTACAGCTTATCCAGAAACTGAATATGTTTATGACTTATTTGGAGGAGGTGGAGCTATATCTTTTGAGTTTTTGAAACGTAGAAAGAAAGTTATATACAATGATCTTAATACAGGTGTTTGTGAATTGCTCAGAAAGATACAAAGAGACGGTGTAACAGATGACTTTTTCAATTGGATTTCAAGAGAAGAATTTGAGTTATTAAAAAATGGGGATACTTGGAGATCAGGGCTTGCAAAAGTGTGCTGGAGCTTTGGAAACAATCAGTCAGACTACCTATTTGGCAAATCAGTTGAGCCTATAAAAAAACAAGCACATGATTCCCTTATGGCAAATAGTTATGATAGAACTTCTGCGACAAGAAACAAACTATTAAAGCAGTTTATAGAAGAGAAGAAGATAGAAGGGAGGTTTGAATTACAGCAATTAGAGCGATTACAGCAATTAGAGCGATTAGAGCGATTACAGCAATTAGAGCATTTAGAGCAATTAGAGCGATTAGTAATAAGCAATGTATCTTACGAGCAAGTATCAATAACAGCACCTATTGATAAGACTATTATATATCTTGACCCACCTTATTTTAATACAGCTAAATATCAGGAGCAGGTAGACCACGCAATGCTATACAGCTGGATAGAGCAAAGCAAATATACAATATATCTTAGTAGCTATGAGTCTACGTTGAACTTGGTAAATTCTTTTGAGCATAGATCCACATTATCAGCAACTGCAAATAACAAAGTCAAAGAAAATTTATACACAAATAAACTTGAAACTAACTATTATTTATTATGACAGCTACAATATTAATGCTCATTTTCTATATCATTTTACCGATTGCATACATAATTGAAAGAATGTTGAAGAAGTAGTCTTAACCCTCACTACACACTTTTGGTTTACAACTATTAGTTAATTTCCTACAATGTACTCATGAAAACACAAGAATGTTATTTTTGCAAAACCTTATTTCATAAAAAACAAGTAAGTAACTGTAACAATTGCAAGTGTATTTCATGCCCTAAACATATTTATCAATGGAGCGATGAAAGTAATATTTCAATCACCAGATACCAACCAGAACTTTGTTTACTGTGCTACATGCAACAATACCCAAACGACTGGAAAGAATTACAGAATAAATTAAAACAAGAATATGACAGAATACAAAATAATTAAAGAAGGCAACGGTTACACTGTCAAAAGATATACCCTTTACCTCAGTTCCGACTTACTAGACTTTGATACTAAGCGTAACGTATTTTTAACACGGCGACATGCTATCGATACATTAAACATCTATTTGAAAAACAAAACTAATTACACTATTTCAGAATTATGCACTTCATAACTAAGAACCTACATCACATTATATTCGCATTTATTTTAACAGTAGCAGCATTTGGAACTATAGCGTTATTAAATTCTCAAGATACTATCAATACTGAAGCTCAGAATAGAGCAGGGATCAAAGAAGGCCCTGGTTGTTACTGTGATTTCATTACAGGCTGGTGTGAAGGGTTAAAAGTATATAATAATCAATCATCATGTTAAGACAAATATTTTACAAAGATCATGAAATTACTATAGAACATCTACTATTCAATCAAGTAGCAGTAGGATTGTATGACAGCAAGCAGATTACTATTGATAAAGTTAAAATGGAAAATATAAATCAGAAAATAGCAGATCAAATAAAAGTCTACATGCAATATATTGACACGCTATGCTTGCCGACAGCCTAACCTTACTTGACTAAACATAGATAATAGGCGTTTATGCGATTATGAACATCAGAGAGTTAAACATTAGCGATCTGCAATTTGCAGAGTATAATCCTAGAGTAATAAGCAAAGAAGAATTTCATGGTTTGAAAGCAAGCCTTAAAACATTTGGCTAAGTTGAGAACATTATAGTCAATAAAGCTATGAAAAAACACTTGACTTAATCGGATAAATGAGCTAAAATTAAATCATGACTAGAGGAGGAAAAAGAATAAATTCAGGTAGAAAAAAGTTAAATCGCGAAAACGTGACTATTGAGATTTATAAAGAAACCCATACCTTGATAAAACAGTTCGCGGAGTTAAAAAACATATCAATTAAAAAATATTTAGAAAATTATGCCAACAATCAAAAAGAAAGTATCACCACTTAAAAGACTGATACTTAATTCAGAGTTTGAGCGATTGCCAAATATAGAAAAGGGATTTGAGTATCATTGCTTAAGCGTTGGTCAATATAATCTTATTGATATTGTTGAGCATGTAGCAGATCAAATTGGGGAGTGTTCAGTTGACTTAGCAGTTTGGACTGCGGCGAATGCAAGTCTTAAAAGAGCAGAAAACTTTGTTAAGTACGGCAAAATAAAAAACATGCGATGGATCATCGACCCAAGCTTTCAAGCCCGGCAGCCCTCGTATGTTAGAACTCTGAACGGGGCATTTGGTAGGAATTGTATTAGAACTATCCCCACTCACGCTAAGTTCATTGTTATGTATAACGATAATTGGAGCGTTTTAATTCAAACATCTATGAATCTGAATCAAAATAAAAGATTGGAAAGTTTCACGATTATCGAAGACGAAAAATTGTGTTCATTTTATAAAGACTTTACCAGTCTTGTTTTTAGCGATATCGACCAAGAATTAAACTTTGAAAGTCAAAATAATAAAGCTTTGAAAACTCTAATTGAGAAAAAGAATTATGAGTTAAACCCCGATATTCAATTAGAAGAATTACCAGAAATGTTATTTTAGTTATGCCGAGACCTTTAGTAGACCCTAAAAAGAAAAAGACTGGAAGACCCGCAAAAATCAACGGTTCAGTCGTGGACAAACTTGAACAGGCGTGGGCACTTGGTTGTACTGATTTAGAAGCGTGCTTTTATGCTGGGGTTTCTAAAGATGCTCTTTATGATTATGAAGCAACGTACCCAAAGTTTGTCCTCAGAAAAGAGCTTTTGAAACAAAGACCAGTCCTCGAAGCACGCCAAACACTGGTCAAGTCGATCAAGACCGACCCCGATATGGCTTTGAAATTTTTGGAGCGTAAACTTAAAGGTGAGTTCAGCACACGCCAAGAGATGACGGGTAAAGACGGCGAAAGTTTAGCAGTGCCATTAACATTACTCCCAAATGGTAAAAAGGATTAATCAAAGATACGTTGAAGAATACAAAGCCAATATTGAGCGATGTATCAAATCGCAGGGGGACACAATAACAAAAGCATCTATTAAAAAAGATTTAGCAGATCCAGAGTTAATAGCTCTTTTTGCATATCTCGTATTACCACACTACTTTTACAGATCATTTAAAGACGTACACTATCAATTACTAGATCATATTCAAATAGGGGTAAGGAATAAGCCCCACAAAGCAACCAAAGCATATAGAGGAGCGGGCAAATCTTCAATTCAACTCGTACTAGCGGGAGTATATGAAGCTATCTACAACACGCACTCGTACGTAGTTATTAACTCATATAACGATAAGATGAGTATTGACAAACTCAAGGCTATCAAAGACGAGTTTGAAACTAACGAGAATATTCGCTGGATATACGGTGAGCCAATACATGACAAAGATTCATGGAATAAATCCGATTTAACAATATTTGGTAAAACAAGAATAAGAACTATCTCAACAGGACAAAATCCTAGAGGATTACTTGATAAAGGTTCAAGGCCAACAAAGATTATTTCAGATGATATAATGGATGATGAAGATGTAAGGAGTGAAGAGATGCGTACGAAGTCTCTTGATTGGTATAAGAAAGCCTTGACACCAGCACTTTCAGAGACAGGAATAATGGAGATATTAAACACACCCTTGCACCCTACAGATATAATTGAGACGATATTCAAAGGTGAACCACCATACCATAACTGGGATAAACTAAAGATACCTGCTTTGATTAACGGTGAGTCGGTTGATCCAGATTGGAAGACAACCGACCAGCTTAACGAAATGGCAAAAGATGAGTTTACATTTAGCCAAGAATATTTATGTAATCCGCTTTTAGTAAGCAGTGGTATGGTCAAGTTTGACTGGTTAAGGTTCTGGACTGATGCCCAAGAGCAGGCTAATCAAGTCAAGCTTCCTGAGATTAAGAAAGTATATCTACATGCTGATACTACCCATACTGGCAAGCAAACAAGCGACTATTTTTGTTTAGGAGCGATTGGAGAAGGTAGCGACAGCAATTACTACTTACTCGACTATATCCTCGAAAAGTTAGACGTAGAAAAGCAAGCCCGCTTGTCTATCGAGTTCTATAAAAAACTTATAATTCAAGGGTACGAAGTAGGACGATTTACTTATGATGAGAAAGCTAATCAAGGTTTTGGGTATTGGATTAAGAAACTGGCAAAAGAAGAATACGGGTTAAGTTTACCTATTGAAGAGTTAAAGTATTCAGCGGATAAGGTAAGCCACTTTACACCACACAAGCCACATTTCATAGCTAATAGAATAATACTGCCCCACAAACATGAATCAAACAAGACTGCACTGGATCAATTACTGGCATTCCCACAAAAAGGAGTGCATGATGACTTTGTTGATATGATCTCGGGATGTTTAGATAATTACAAGATGAAAGAGAAGGCAAAAGTAGTAGGTATTATCTTCTAGTCATTATTTGCCAGTTAGATAAAATAAAGACGATATTAAGCGGAATATGAGACTACAAGATAGAATCAGAGCTGGGTTCAGTGCATTCAATCAAGCTAAGCCTGCAATTGCACGCCCTGATTATTCTGTACCACAAACACTGGACAATCTCAAAATCTCCGCTCTACCACCCTCCCTACAACAATACGCTCAGTTCATAGTAACACCCCCACCATTCCATACTTACCACACTTACTATCAAGTATTTAATGAAGTACAAACACCTATTGATAAGATTGCTGAGAGAGTCGCAGCTCTAGGCGGTCAACTGTATGATAAAGATGGTGTTGTAGATCAAGACCTAACTGACAAGCTCTATGCTGAGTACAATCTCGAAGAGTTAACATCTGAGCTAGTTCGACACCGCTTAATCTATGGACAAGTAAACCCTGCTTTATTCAATGAAGAAGATACTACTAAACAGATCCAACTAATACCAAGTGACCAAGTAACTCTTTGGCAAACTCAAGGGTTCAAGATCGAACGGCTTACATGGAGGTTTGAGTATACTACGCTTGATATTAAAGATGACTTTAAAGTATTCAGAATACCGTCAATCAATTCTAAGTTCTTTGGTAAATCACCTCTAACTTCTTTTTATGATGATCTTAATCAAGTAAGCCTTGATAGAGATAACTTCAATCAGTTCCTACTAAACAACTCGTTCTTTGGCGTTGCTATTATCCCAAATGAGGGACTTTCAAAAGACGAATTGGACGCTTTAGTTGAAACTGCCAAGCAACTCAACGACCCACGCTCACGTTACAAGACAGGAGTATATACAGGAGTAAAAGAACTCAAACAAATTAAGCAGGAGATCCAAGCACGCTTGAGCATTGAAGAAAAGAAATACATAGCTGTTAAGACTGCTAATGCGTTTGGTTACCCTTACCAATTACTTAAAGTATCCACAGGAGGCCTTGGACAAGGTGAGCAAAAAACCGTAATGCAGAATTACAAAGAAGAAACGATTGACCCCGCTCAAGCTATGGTAGGGCAATTTATCAATAACTTTGTATTGCAGGTAGTAGCTAATAAAGCAGAGTATGCAGGGCTAATATGGAAGCCAAATGAAATGGTTATCAGTACTCTTGATGACATGATGAAGGTTGCCAACGCTGGATTTGCAAGCGGTCTATTCTCAGCATACGAAGCAAAAACAAGATTCTTGGGTTATACTGATGATGAAGTACAGTATGATGATAAGTTCAGAAAGATCGGCTCTAATGTTGTTAAAGAGGGTGAACTAAAAGAGGGAGATGTTCAGACTGATGAAGCACAAGACGAAGTAGAAGAGAATATTAAGTCGGTTGTATCCGCTGAATACATTAAATCATACATTCAAAATGCCAAGTCACTAAACGGTAATGATAAGCAACGAATCAAGAAGTTTTTAGAACTGGTTAAAAAGGAACGTGATGAGGGCTTTTCACCAACCGAAGTAGTAGTCAAGAACGATAGAGCCAAAATGCTTCAAGACATGGTTGAACAGGCTTACACTGAGCAGATCAACGCCTTTGACTTTATAATTAACAAGAAGACCGTTGACGCTGATGGCTCACTTACTGAGGAAGAAATCAGAGAGGAACTAACGCCGCTGGCTAGCTTCTTAGACGTTGGATTGATGACCTACTATGTTAACTACTTAATGACTCTTGGTAAGATTGACGCTATTAATCAGATTGAAGAATTAGGCTTATCGCTTACAAACGCAGAAAGGGCTGAGGTCAATAAGGAAGTGACTGACTATGCTAATAAAAGAGTTGAGTCATTACTCGGAGTAGAGAACGGCGGAGATAATTCAATTGACAGTCCTTTAGTGTCAAGTAGCTTAGATGACACAACAGTAGGGCTTATCATGGCAGTCCTTACAATGGCAACGACCCGCAAGGAAGCAATGGAGCTATTCAGGCGAAGGATTAAAGACCGTGCTAAGCTCTTGGCCGATAATGAAGCTGGCAGGGCTTACAATGCTGCGGTTGATATTGTGTCAAAAAAAAACAATAATATTGGCTGGGAATGGCTATTAAGCAGATCAATAGATAAAAGAGAGATACACTTTGTATTGGTAGGCATGACAGCCCGCTATGGTCAAAGAATCAACGGGGAGACACCAGGCGAAAGAATAAATTGTAAATGCGGAAAGAAATTAATTAAATTAGTATGATCGACTTTATAATCAACACCAAATCATTAACAGCAGGCGGGCTTGTAATCCGTGGCACTGCAACCACTAATCACCTTGATAAGCATGGTGAATCAATCACTATCTCGCCAAACGCATTTAAACAGTCATATAAGAAGTTTATTGATAAAGGTGGTAAGATCATGGCTGAGCATGGTTTTGAGCGTAAATATGGTAACAGACAGCTTGGTAATGTACTCAACATGGAATACGCACCTGAAGACTATTCTATTGACTCACCAAAACCTTTAGAGATGAAAATTGATGTTGTTGCTAATATTACTGATCAAGAATTAATACAAGATATTTTAGCAAACAAGAAGACAAGCTTTTCACTCAACTGGAAAACATTGAACTGGTTGACCAATCAAAAGACTAAGCAACGCATAGACACCGAGGTAGAGATCAATGAGCTAACAGTGACAGGTGATCCAGCCAATCCTAAAGCTAAGTTTACCGTTGTTACAGATGAAGAGTTGGCTAAGCAGTACAAGCTAGGGGAACGAGTAAAAGTCTTTGATACAATCGGAAACGTTAAAACGGTCTATGTTGATAATGATAATCACTACTATGTTGATGTAGAGTTTGAAGACGAGATTGTTAATATGAAGACGGCAAGCAAAATCCCGTTTGAGTTGATTAATAAAAAGAGCAAAAACTACGGTTGTGTGATGGCGAAATACAAAGATGATATATTGAACCCTCTGACTAAGATTATTCGCAAAGAAGATTTGTATGTTGATCCAAACGATCCAATAAAAGATGGAATAGAAAAGAACCCACACACAACGCTTTTATATGGCTTATTGCCTAGTGTGACAAAAGAACAAATAGAAAACGTACTATTTGCATCACAAGACTGGACTAATGTTTTTACTCTCGTTGGGACTTATAATACTAAAATCAACCCAAAGTGTATTGGTGTAACTATATTTGAAAAAGACGATTATGACGTTTTAGTTCTCGAAATGGCAGACGAAAGATTCAACAAAGCAAATGAATTATTAAAGACACTACCATACGAGTCAGAGTACCCTGATTATATAGCACATACAACACTGGCCTATTTGCAAAAGGGTAATGCGGAAGGCTACCGTGAAAGCATTAAAGAAATAGCTAAGAATATAAGCTTCAACATAGAGTCAATTATCTTTTCTAGTGCTGAGCAGAATAGAGAGTATACAGTATTACAGCCGTATCGTGTAAATATTAAATCAAAATATAAAGTTAATATTCTTTAGACCAGTCTGGCTGATATTCTGAAATATCGAGCTTGCCATCCAAATACGCTTGAATAATCACACGCAGTAAATGAGCACGTGTAAAAGCGTATTGTTTAGCTTTATTCTTTAATATAGTAGCCTGCTCTTTATCTACGTTCAAAGCGTTAATATAACGTCTATCTTGCCAAGACTTATCAATTTTTTTCATAGTCATTGACTAGTCATTATTTGTAAAATAGTCAACATTAACTTTCTGTCTTAATGCTATGTATGATATACTAACAAGCAACGCACAGTCTGTACTTTCCAACGAGGGGGTGCAAACAAACAATGCTGGCGTAGTTAAATTCACATCAGACAACGAAGGTTGCGTTGAGTTTATCGACAACAGCAAAACTTACAGACTAAACTTCACAAAGAACGGTCAAGAATTTGACTTATCAAGTGAGGTGGAAACCATCGAAAACATTAAGTCTATGACGGACGCTGACGAAAACGGTGATGCAACACCAAGTATCGAATCGGAAGAAGGCACAGAGAAAGTTGTTGAGGAGGTATCCGAACCAACAGAACTTGAAGAAATGAAAGCTATGTACGAATCAAAGATGTCTGAAATGGAAACCAAAATTGATTCTATGATGACTGATATTGAAGAGTTAAAAGCTTGCATGCCTAAAGAAAACGCGAAGAATGAAGAAGAGCCTACAGCGGAACCCACTGAGGAACCTAAGGAGGAATCAACTGAAGAAATCACGAACGAGAAGACTGAAGCAGAAACTACTGAGGAACCTAAGGAGGTTGCTAAAGAAGAAGCTGAGGAAATCGACAACACTAAAACCGCTAAAGCTTATTATGGGGATTATGCGGAATATATAATTAACAACGAAAAAACATTTATTTAATATGGCTACTAACGTAGAAGAACAAACTACTCAACTTAGTACTGACGTTTCAGGACGTGCATCTAGATGGGTAAATACAATTAACAAATTCTTGGTTACTAATAACCAAGCACCAATTGACTTCGCTCCTATCATTGGACAATCAATTGACAACCTTAAGACCTTTTCTGGTGCAGGTGCTGCAACTGGACAAGGACTTATTGAAACTCGTGTTGATACTCCTATTACCTTCGTTGGTACTCAAGGTGGTGTATTCATCGAGGCTGGTGTAGACTACAAGACTAACCAAAACCACAATGTAACGGTTAACTCTTTTAGTCTCAACGGTACATACTCACAAATCGCTTGCGGAACTGCAACTGACAACGAAATCTCTACTTTCGCAACTGGAACGGCTACTCTTCTAAGAGAACGAGCTGAAATTCAAGGTTGTGAAGATGTAATCGCACGAACTCCTGATCGAACTCAGTTGATCGCCTCTTTCGAGAACGCTCTTGAGAACGAGAAACTTGTTCTTGCTGATCGCAAAGCTGCTGCTGCTGTTACTAGCAATGCTTCAGTTGCTGCAATCAACACGACTGGACTTGCTACCTATGGACCAATCACTGACGCAATGCTTGCAATGATCGGAAACCTTGGAGGATTATATTCTCAGCCAGGAACTGGTCATGTGTTCTTGATGAACAATACTGTATTCTCAAAGATGCTTCGTGAGCAAACTGCTGACGGTGCATTCCAGAACGCTACTGTATTCTCAGCTGGACACTTCCAAGCTGACTATCCAAATGGACGCCGACCAACCGTTGGACTCGTAGGATACTTCGCAGGATTCCCAGTCTACCTTACTAATGGTATTCTCTCAACATACACTGTTAACGCTTCAAACGTTATCCAAGCTCAAACTGGAGGTACTAACTCTGCTGTACTCTTCGGACTTCCTTACACTCTAGGACTTTACCGAGGTGCTGCTGAATTTGATACAATCACTGTATTCAACCCACAGAACGATCGCCAAAGCTACCTTGAAGGTGAAATCACTGTAGGTGCTGCAACTTATATGGCTGCTGTTCTTAAAGCTCCTGCAGCTTGGAACTACTACGCTGTTGCATAGTTGACAATTCTAACATTAAGACAAACCTTAACCTTATATGAAATACGTAATCAAATCATCATTCTACTCACCTGAAAATCAATACTCTGGACCAGCTGGTCGTATCATTGACGAAGAGCTCTACAAAAAGGCTATTGAATGGGGATATGAGGATAGAGTTGGCATAGAGGGGTATATCCCTGCCACCTTTCGCTCTGACGAAGAACTTGACAATGAAATTGCTCAACTACTTGCAGAACGTGAAAAACGTCAATCAGAACAGGCTAAGGTTGTCGATGTTGAAGTATCAGAAAAACAGGACGATACGCAAGTATCTGAAACAACTCAGAAAAGGGGACGACCCGCTAAAAAATAACTAACTATATGGCTACACGCACATTCACTACCCTAGTCGCAAGACCAGAACGCCTCGTGTTATCTGCTCTCGGAACTGCACTTGCAGCATCTGACGACACTAACGCGGTTGACGTTCTTAACTACAACAAAATCAAGGCAGTTGCTCTTACTGATGGCTTCTCTTCTGGTAACATCACTATTACTGCTCAATCTTCACAAGACGGCACTAACTGGGTTACTCTAGGAACAGCTGCAACAATTACTGCTAATGGATATGCTTACGTACTCTCAGGAGCTACTGCAATCCAAGACATCACCACTGATAGATATGTTCGCTTTATTCGAGGCGGAGACTCTAACACTGGTACTGTTCAAATCCAAGTTACCGCTGGTAACGCACCAATCAATCTTAACTAATTATGGCATGGGAGATAAAAGCTAATGACCTACGAGCAATCAAAGGGAATGAAGACAGCTGTTTTGACACTGAGCTTAACGCTTATATCTCCGCTATAATTACTGATATTGAATACATAACAGGGCTTGACTTTGACTTCCCTTCCGGAACTCAGACGGTAGTGTTCAAGAATACCAAACGAAAAAACCAATTTGTTTTAGACGGTGTTATTCTCCAAATAGGGGCATGGCAAACGGTAACACAAGTTGAACGAGGGTATATATCAAACCCACAGTATTCACTATTAGTTGAAGATTCTGATTATTCGCTAGAGATTCCACGTATTCAAGGCTACACGCCAATTACTGAGCTATACTTCATCTGCTCACATATCCGAGAACTTGAAACTATTAGAGTAACGGGAACACAGGGATTTAACGCAACTATACCACCAGACTTGCTTTATGTAATGGCAGAAATGGCAGATGCTTACTTCCAATCTCTGAGTAACGGTACAGGAGCGTATACAGTGCAATCTGAACGCTCCCTAACAAGATCAGTTACTTATCGTGATAATGACTTGACTTCTCTGAAGTTGTTTACTCCAACGAGAATACCCGAATTTCTAGCGATAATTGAAAAATACAATGTAAAGAAACAATACCCATTCTAATGTACATTCTAACTCACCCATCACACGCACAAGACTTAGGCAAGGTAAAGGCTTCAAAAGCTGAGATCGTTGACTATCTCGGAAGCGAAGAGTTGTTTAATCAATTCGTAACTACAGGTTTAATCTATGCCGACAACACTACCAAAGACAAGAGTACTGATACAAAGAGCAAGCCAGAACCTAAGCAATCCAACGGAGGGAATAAGTAACTCACAACTAGAGACTGTATTCGAGGGATTTATATTCTTAGAAGACATCTCAAGTAACAGTGACTTTGATAAATTCTATCCCACTGGATTACAAGAAGGCAAACGATTTTATATCGTATGGGATAAAGCTGATATTAGAAACGATGATATTATTAGCTTTAATCTATCGCAAATTGGTAATAGAAGAGGAATTATAGACTCCAGCGCTTACGATTACTACAAGATTCAACTCAAAGTACCTATCAAACAAGGAGGACTTGCAATTCTAGGCTCTCGGCACAAAGAAGGATTCTGTATCTCATATGACTAAGTTCATTATTAATCAAGCTTCACTCAATAGAGCAATTCAAGATATTGAAAAGGAGTGGGCTGATAATGCAACGAGACAAAGACAGGCTTTTGAAAATGAAGGCACACGATCAATTCAAAACGCAGTGAGGACACTAAGAGTTTATGATGAAGGTACACTTGATCGTAACTCAGTTATGAAGCAGGACAGGATTGGTAATAGAATAGAATGGAGTTTTGAGACTAACGGCGTACCTTATGCACCATCACCCCGAAACGGGTTAGGCTCATCTGCTCAATATGGCGCTAGAAAGTACGATGTTAAAGGAGCTGTTGATATGCTCAAAAACCAAAAACTACTTGCACCAAGTATTCCAACAGGTAGACCACGACCTGCCAAACCACGAGACGCTAATATACCACCACTTAACAAGATATGACATACACACGCTCAACATGGGACTTCAAACAACCTAATTCTAAACAATTAGACTTGTTTATTTCGCAGTTAGTAGATCAAGCAGTGCAAACGTCAACTATTTCATTACTTACAGGGGCTTATGTAGCACCGTTCTATAGATACCCTAGTGAGCAAGAACTCAAAACAAATAATATAAACACAAACTGTATTATTACAGTACAGCACGATCAAGACACGCAAGCACTCTATCCTGATGATTCAATCAGTTTAGCCAAAAAGCTTGATTATTGGATTAGGCCATATGTAATTAACGCAACTGTAAAGAACATTGTTAACAGTCAAGACATGTCAGAGCAAATCATTGAAATACAAGACGAGCTTATTGATCTACTTTGCTTTAATGATGGGGAATACACCAATAGCGGGACTTTAACGGAAACGTTCAAGAACCGACCCCTACATAATACACTTTTAGAGAAACGTATATTTTGGGAAGACACGACTAATCGACCTTCACACTATTATGTAACTCTTACAATCTTATTCACAATTTATAAATAAACTATGTCTATATTACTTAAAAACTCCGTAACGGATTACAGACTAGGTACTGTTGATGATTATCGAGAGATTCAGCCTATTGCTAATTTCTTCAATACTAATGCTGACCAAGTAGAGCGTCGTGTGTATGCTTCACAGTATCCAACACGTGCGGTTATTGCAACTGGTACAGTCGCTAACGGTACTACTCAACCAATCCTTGCTCGTAAATACACAAACAACGGTTCAGTGTTCAAATTCGGAACAGCTGGACGACCTACATCATCTCTTGACACTCAGTCAGTACTTATCACTGCTACCGCAGCTGATGACGGTGCTACACTTTCAGGAATCACTGTTGACGCATCAGGCGACTATATCTGCTTCTTAATGAGCCCCAGTACTTCACTTACTATTAGTGTTGTTCTTAGATCAAGCGTTGGTAATGAGCGAACTTTTGAGTTTACTTCATCTGCCTTCACCCCTGATTCTAATGGCTACGTTCGATTTATCGCTCGCAACGCCGTAGGAACTTACACAGGCTATACTGTTGCTGATACTGGTACTTTTGCACCTTCTGCTTCAAGCGAAGTTGATGTTACTTTGTCCGCAGCTGGAAACGCACAGTTTTATGACATTCAAGTAGGATCAAACCCTGAAACTTTCTTAGGTCACCAAATCACTACAATCTTTGAATGTCTTGTCGAAGGAACCTGGACTGATACACTTGAAATGGCTGATCGCAAATGTGGACTTTACACTGTTGGTAAATCTGCAACTGGTCTTACTCTTGAAATCACTCTTCAAGTAAGAACTGGTAATGCTAAGAATATGGCGGCTGCTAAAGGTGAGGTACTTAAACGTCAACTTGTTGACGTAATGTACATTCAGAACGCTCAAAACGGCGGTTTGACTTCATTAGCGGTAAGTGCTGGTGTTCTTAACATCGGAGGACTTAACGCAACTCGTATCGGAGCAGTATCAATGCCAGGAGGTGTTGTACTTGACCGTGTAGAGACCGCTGGTCTTGTATCTGAGACTACGTATCACTATAACGCTACTAGCGGAGACTTTACTTTCTCAACAGTATATAATGATCAGATTCCTACAATTGTCTACGTAGCTTCGCAAGAGGGTACTTACTTTGATAGAAAGAACTTGAAGACTGGATTTGTTGGTCAACTTAACGTACAGAGAAAGTCAGATACTGGTAAAACAGTTCAATGGCAGTTCCCTGAAGTTGAAATCACTAATGTTGAAATGACTCAAGAGGATTCAGAACCATCATACACCTACACCTTAACAGCAATTCCATTTGTTGAAGGAACTAATTACAGATTCTATCGACAGATCGAACTATAATTGACATTAAGATAAATCTTAATGTTCATTAGCGTATGAAATACGGAAACATTGAAATTAAATCACTTGTACTATATGGGGGAATGGAAGAGCAATTTGCTAACCTATCCCCTCTCTACGCTCACGCTTGCAAAGCATGGGAAGCCGCCGCTAATGGTCAAAGCCTAGAAGATATTCAAGCCCTCGGTTCTATTTATGAAGAATATGAAGAATGGAGGATTAAGGCGGAAGGTCTAGAGAAGAATCAAGACAGATCACCAGAACAGCAAGCGGAATACGAAAAAGCGATGACTGAGGCTACTAAACTAGCTCTCAAAATCACTAAAGGCACAAGCGTTGTAGCTGGGCTTAATCAAGATCAAAAAGAACGACTCGCAAGCAAGCGTCAAGAACTCTTAGACTTAATGAATCAAATCATTGGCATAATCGCTAATGGTCTACGCAAGAAAGACTTAGAGACTAAAGTCGCCAGCTTAGAAGACTTTATGAGCCTGCGTGAGCCGGTTAAGAAGAGATTGATTTATGATGTATCCGCTGAACCTGAAAACGGACAGCCACTGGGTTTTACACAAAGGCTGGGGGAAATAACGCCAGTCTTGCTAAATTCTCATTTATCTCAAGCTACTCCAAAGTCCTCTCAGACCTCCACAGCTGGGGACAAAGTGAGCGAATAAAATACTTGTCTGCTCATGACAAATGGGTGCTTTGGTATGAGCTGAGTAATCAGAAGATGATGGAAGTTCAACGCAGTGAGCATATAGACTATGTTAATGCAATCTTGCCGTATCTTAAAGAGGGTAAGCAACCTCCTAAATTCAAATTACAGACGAAATATCTATGGCAGACATCCAAACCAAAGTAGTACTTGAGGTAGATAATAGTAAGCTTAATAGCGGAATATCTCAAGGAATCAATAAAGCGACTCAACAAAATCAAGGTAACTTACAAAAACAAGGTACTCAAATGGGGTCGGTTTTGGGTCGTGCTTTGGGTGCTGCCTTTTCTGCTATTTCAACTAAAGCAATTTTTGACTTTGCTAATAATGCAGTACAGTCATACAAACAAGTTCGGATCGCTCAAGCTAGTTTATCTGGTTCGGTACAGGCATACGCTAATAGACAGCAAAATGCCAAAATGGTGATTGCTGATACTACCAAGAGCTATGAAGAAAAGGCTTTGGCTATCGGGTACAACATTGATAATATTTATAAAGAAACTAAAGCAACGGAGGGAGCAAGCAACGCTTCAAAGAACCTTAGTAGAGAATTAGACTTACAAGAGCGGGCTTTTAACGACTCAGTGCAAGCCGTTGAACAATCAATAGCAGTGAAAAATAGAGAGTATAATTTAATCAATAGACAGATCAACCTACTTAAAAAAGAAACTGATGAGCGGGTTAAATTAAGACGTGAGCAATTAGGTGGCGGTGTTCTTGATTCTGAACTTAGACAACTCAAAGTACAAAAAGATCAACTAGACGTTCAAAAGGCGCAGGCTGAGGTTGCCAATGATCCGTTCGCTACATTGGTTATTAGTAACCAGATTAACCAGCTGCAAAAAGAGATTAACTTAAGAGAAGAAAAGCTTGATGTTATAGATAATGAAACGCAGGTAATAAAAGATCAAGCTAAAGTTCAAGAGGATATTTTGAAGAATCAAGTTGATACGCTCAAGCTTCAAGTTGATGACTTACGCTTTCAATTATCATCTGCACAAAACAAGTTTGACATTGATATAGAGCCAGCGCGGCGCAAATTACAAGACTTACAAGCTAGTGTGAGCGGTGGAGGAGGTGGAACGATACAGAGTGTATCAGACGAATTTCAAAAGGCACTAGATGAAGCTGCATCAGAAGAAAATGTTGATGTAGGTAAGTTAAGCGCTGAAACTAACAAAGCTATTGATAACGTATTTAATAACTTAGGTAAAAAAGTTGGGGTTACTCGTTCTACGTTACTTAAGGGGGCGGCAGATTTACAGCTTGCAGGTCTTACTAATCCTGAAGAAGTAGAAAAAACCTTAGCAGGCTTTGTAAAAATAGCTAGTACAGGAACTATTGGCATGGAAGAAGGAATAGCTCAGCTCACGCAACAATTTAGAACTGAAAATGCAGCGCTTGGAGAGCGGGCAGGTTTGCAAGATGAATATATTAGTCAAATCGGGCCGAGAGGGCTTGCCATATTACAAGCGGAGGGTAAACTGAGAGATAAGAACTACGACTCTTTGACTCAAGAAGAAAAGGCACTGGCTAAATCAGCGGGGCTTAGACAAAACGTTGATGCAGCAGAAGCTGCCTTTCAAGCACGTCTTGAGCAAGGCGGATTCGCTGCGGATATTAATAGAGCTAAATTAGAAGAACTTGATATATTAATCGGAGAAGACCTTGACCCCACTTGGAATAAGCTTAATGAAGAGCTAGGCAAATATCTCGATTTAGCGCTTAAGATTGTTGACGCTAATCCTGGTCTTGCTACTGGTATTACAGGCGTTGCTTTAGCGGTTGGATTATTGGGAGGGGCGTTCTTTTTATTGGGGGGTCCTGCTACGCTTATTATAGGCGGGCTAATAATAGGTGTTGGTTTACTAGCTAAAGCTTGGAATGACGATGTTGGCGGTATTAGAACGCAGACGCAAGAACTAGGCGAAGAATTTAAAGAAGTATTTGGAGGAATAGGAGTTGATTTTGAAACAGTTAAAAAGATTGGTCAGATATTTTTAGGGTTCTTTGTAAATATGGCTGCTATGATAGGCTCACAATTAATTAATGTTGGTCGATTTTTCTTGAACTTCGCCACGGGTTTTAAAGATATATTTAGTGGAATAAAGAAGTTCTTTGAAGGTGATTTTAAGGGAGGATTAACTGATGTATTCAAGGGGTTAGCTCGTATTATACTTAACCCGTTTGAATTTGTAAGCAACGCAATTATTGACATTGTTAACAATGTACTGCGTAACTACAACAACCTTAATGATGTTCTAAACTTGCCTGATGTACCAGAGTTTCAAAAGGTATCTATTAGTAAGACGTTTGATAATATTCCTGGATTCGCAAGCGGTGGATTCCCACAAGGTCAAAACGCAATCGTACAGACTAATGAAGCAGGTCAAGAGTATGTCGCTAATGCTAGAGCAACTAACGCCCTTGCTACGTTCTTTGATGAAATAGGTAAAGATTTTGGGGGCAACTCTTCAAGTATAGCAGATTCATATAATCAATCATTTGAACAAAACAACTTTGGGGGTCAATCAAACATGGGATTCCCCGTCCCATATGGAATAACGTAATATGTTTTTAGACAATAAAATACCCTTTCAATTTGGAGATCCACGTAATGGAGACTTCATAGTTTTTAACTGTTCAGACTTAGGATTAAGCTACAGACCACGTGTTAAAACTGAGCGTACAAAATCGGCATTATTTGACGGTGAGGCTCGCTTAAATGGAGATGAAAGAAATAAACTTGATGATACTGTAATTAAATTAAGTTTTTCTTTACCAACAAATAGTCGGTACACGCAAGACTATATATTAGGGCTATTCTCAAATACTCCCCGCAAGTTCTTTGTATGGGAGGAAGGTATTCAAGAAGGCATATCAGTACAGCGTGTATTATGGCAATATGCAGAGTGTTCAGGGCTACCTCAAGTATTCTCTGGAATCAATGAACAAGGGGCTGAGTATAAGCGATATGATGTTGATTTGATACTTGCTAATCCAGAGTTCTATGAAGGTGATGAGACACTTAGTTACTTTACCAGCAATCAGACACTGTATAAGTTTACTGATCCAGAAATGTTTGAGTTCTTAACGGTTGGCTCTATCGAGTTTGGATCATATGAAATAAACTCATTCCCTGCTTTTTCTAATTTAACGAATACAGGACAACAATACGAATACTTACAAGGCGATCTACCTTTGTCGGTACTTGATAAATATTTTAGAGTTGAAGATTATTCAGTAAGCGCTGGGTTTACTCAAACGCTAACGTCAACACCATTATTCACCACAACCGCTGGGCTTGATCTTGCTACTTCACGCCCTAGCTACACCTATTCAATATTGTTAGACGCTCTGAGTCAAAACCAATTCATACAAGTAACTAACCTAACCACCGACTCAGATCTGAAGATTACGTGGCTTGACGCAGTTGCTAATCCGAATGATCTTTTGTTTATTTCAGTTGATAATCTATTATACGATCCCGTTACTCAGAATGAGATAGATCCTAGCTATTACGAGGTAGATTCAGATACAAATACCCCGCTATTCTTTAGTCATTATTTGCAATCAAGCAATAACCCTAATTTGCTTATTCAAAGAGACACTGATGATTTAATGTTACATTCAACAGCTACTAATCAGATAACACTACAGACACTCAAAGCCTTTATATAATATGTCAGTTACCACACCAATAATAACCAATGCAGCCGCAGTCGTGAACGGGGATAATGCAACCCCTGCCTTCATGAATGCTAATCTTAATCCGCTTAAGAACTTCACTAATGCGATTGACGGATTTACTCGGGTTACTACCTCAGCAAGTCCATACAACATAACCGCTAATACTGAGGTTGTTATCTACGTTGACGCTTCTCAGAACAATAAGGTCGTTAACTTACCCGCTGCCACAGGTCAACTTCAATCAATCACTATTAAAAAGATTGATACTACATTTAATACAGTTACTGTTACAAGTACAGGTTCTGATACGGTTGAAACGTCTGCTTATGCAATAGCGCCCGCAACCACAACTAATGTTATATCAATACCTAACGAATCAAGAACATACTCACCAAATGGTACCCAATGGAGAGTTGAGAGTCGCTATCTTAATAATCGTATAATGTTTCAAGCGTATTTAACAGCAAGTCAGTCATTTACGGGTGGTGCGACTGCTAAAATAGGAATGACAACAGAAACATTCGATTTGTCTAGCAACTATACTGCCGCTTCGTCAAGATTTGTAGCGCCTGTTACAGGCTATTATCAATTTGGTGGTATGGCACTTTTGTCTTCTTTATCAGGATCTCCTTTTGACTTCTTTTTCGAATATCATAAGAACGGCGCACCTTGGCAGCACGCATACAGACTTACAAGTGCATTAGCAGGCGTACCAGGTTTTGCATTAGCAGAAACAATAATACAATTAAACGCCAACGACTTCGTTGAGTTGTATGGTACTGCAGGAACATCAACTACCGTAACTGTTTTTAGTGGACGGCGCTTCACTTATTGGAACGGCAGTTTATTGCTTGCAACAACTTAATATGATACTACAAATTGTTAATCCTTTTGATGATACTGAGCAATATAATTCACTGTTTACCATAAACACTCAATCAAAGGGTGTAACACAAGCTCAGCTTACATACAATACTAATCAGCCAAATGAGCTAACTTGTAAATTTAATACTAATTTACCATTTGATGCTTACAATTTTATAAAAAATAGTGATTATGGCATACGTATTAAAAAAGACGGACATGATCTACTATTTGTTCAAGATAAATCATCTAAAAAAGTAGACTCACAGGGGCAAATAGAAGTCAGGTTTTATTCATCTATTTACAAATCATTATATGCTGAGCCAACGCTTATTAATCAACAGTTCGTCAATCAAAGTGGAATTGTTACAGCCAACAGAATACAAGGCTTTGAGTTTATCTTAATAAGTAATGATGTAACCCTTAGCTTGACGACAGGAGTAAACCAAAATCTTGCTATAATAGACGAACTACGTAAGTCAAGTGGTGCGTGGAGTTACTTCGATACAGGATTATATGCTAGAGGTGACGGTTCGTATTCTAATAGAATATTAATTGGCGATTATAACAATATAGAAAGCTACGGAGCAATAGACACACGGTTTGCAACCGAAAGATTGGAAACAAGTAATGTAAGAAGCATCTTTAACTCTAACCCAGTTCTGACAAACCTTCAAACATTCTACAACGGGAGACAAATACAATTCTTATACCCTATACTTGATACAGGGCAAGGTGGAGGCTCAAGCAACTCAGCGCCCGTGTTCGAGAGGACTAATTATACATTCGTTGACCCTGAGTTTCCACTCGTAGAAATTAACGGTAAGATATATATTCAAGACGTAAATTATACAGGATTAGAACGAAGGTTCTTTAATTACCCCGTAACCTTAACCGCTAACTCAGATGATGGGGCAGGTGCTCAGATTTATAACGTAAACGATGCTCTGGCGTATCTTTATCGCAAAGGGGTGTATTATCTCAAAACACAAAAAGAAAGCCTTAGAATTGACTGTGAGATAGCCTTTAGAAAATTAACCTTTCCTAAATATCTTGATGTTAATTATTCAAAGACAATCACTCGAAATAATAAAAAATATCTGATTCACGATATAAAAGAAAAGATACTATATACTAAACTTCAATTTGATTTAACAGAATTATGAACGCAAACGGCAGAGCAATAGGCACAAATGACTCACTTGCGCAGACAATGAGTACAGAACAGCAACAATATGCTGAGGTTATTGAGTTTAAAAAAGAATATCAAAGTGGAACTCGTAACGTGTTTATTTATGCACCTGAAAGAGTTAACACCCGTCAGCTCTTGGCAGGTGCTCAGAACTTAGCAGGTGCATTTTATGCTACCGCTCCTGATCAATATTCATTTACCACATTAACGGGGTCAAAGACACGCAAGCTTGGAGAAGATCCTAGATCAATAACCTTAGACGTTAATTATACAGTTTTGCCAAACTACGCAGCGTTTAGTGATACTTCTATTGGAGACTTTAGTTGCAATCTCTATTTTACTATACTCAATATATACTCAGACGATTATTTAGCTTCTGGAACGTTCCCACTCTTTGGCTTTACCGTTGAGCCTTTGATTGTAATAAATGCTGGATTATTCAACTGGTTTAAATCGACAGCAACGTATAATTTTGTAAACTTCAATACTAATCTTAATCTTAAAGACACGATTGGCGCACGGCCTAGTATTGCTTTAGGTGGCGTGTCATATCCAGACTTTAGTATAGACCCTACAAAACTAACTGCGGATCAATACCAACGCTTTATAGTAAATGGTAATAGACCACTGGCAGTATCTTTAGCCTTTGACGTTACGGGGGTCAACTTTAACAACGCAGCATTCCTAGCGAGGAACTTCTACGGTCAAGTCTCATACGCATTTAATTACTACGCACTGCTTGCCAACTTCTAATTAGTCAATGATTAGTCATTATTTGCACGTACCTATAAAAATAGGATTCCTTAATCATGTCTTGTAGTGAGCCAATTAATATTGTACGGGGTAACTTAGTTAATATCCCAGTTACTTTGCGCTTGGATGTGCTCAGCTTTAGCTTTACCTGTGGTGGTATAGTCGTCGTTCCTATAGTTGGCGATATTTACACTCAAACAGTTGATTCGCTTATTAACGGGCAAACTACAACAACAGACGGCAAAACTGTTACAGTCAGTGGCGGATTAATAACAAGTATAGTATGACTAATCCACTAACACACCCAATTACAAGCTCTTACGGCATACCTAGAACCCACATAATCAACGGGGTTACGTATCGTGATGTTCATGATGGTATTGACTTTGCATATCCCCAAGGCACACCTGTAACGTTACCACCTTCTGGAGCGTGGGACGGAGTAGTTACGTATGCAGGGCTAGATCAGTTCGGAGGGGCGTACGTTGATGTTAAGAGCGATAAAGATGGAGGTGTTGCTCGCTTCCTACACTTATCAAGAATAGACGTTAAAAAAGGCGATAGAGTGACTAGTAATCAGCGTATAGGATTATCAGGAGGAGCGAGAGGAACGTGGGGGGCTGGACATTCTACAGGCGCACACCTTCACCTTGGCTTACTAGTCAACAATAGAGCCGTTGACCCTAAACCATGGCTTGAGAAAGCATACACACAAACTACAATAATTGACCCAAACACTACTATGAATGACGAACTAATTAAATTTATACAAGGAAGCGGAGGCTCAGCACTAAGTAAAGATCTTCTCGTAAAAGCAATACAAAGCGGAGATAAAGAATACTTTGCAAAGTATTACCCTGCTTGGCTTTTAGAAGTTGAAGCAGAACGACAAAGTGCAAATAACAATACGACAAGTAAGCCAGAAACTAAAACTGAACCTTTAATTGCAGAACAAAGTGCAAATACAGCTGATCAATTCCACAAATCAGTACAAGAACGCAAAGAAGAGGTAGACGCTAGAACAAAGGAAATAGTAAACGCTACCGATCTTATTGGCTTAATTACAGAAGCTCAAGAACTCAACAAAAAGAAGCTCAGCGGTTCAGAATGGTTTTTAGGCTGGCTTACATTCGGTATTGATAAGTGGGCGATCATTACAACTACACTATCGACAGCCCTCTTCTACATTTCTCAGAACGTACCTAGTGAATATCACCAATTACTCTTCATATTCGGAGGGGTAGCAAGCCTTGGGGTGTTGTTCTTCTTTGGAGCTAATAAATTAATTGATAAATGGAATAAAAGATAATGACTTCGAGTAGAACACTTTCACTTTACGCACGCTTGTATAAGTTCTTTATAGCTAAGGAGAACAAAAAACAAACGCTCAGTAAGTATCTCCAAAAGACAATTATCAGAGGGGGTACATTTTGGGGATGGTTCTTGTTTGTCTTATTTCTAAACATTGATTATTTTGTACATACTGGCGACTATTATGCTCTCACAATCTTTATTAACCAACTTTATTTCATACCAATCGGTTTTACTTACGGGGTACTTAGAGAACTTTATTTTGACTATGAATCCACTCGATAACGTCCTTATTTTATTGAGCTATGCTACAGCATATTCGCAATTGTTATTCTGGGCAATAGTATTAATGTCATTAGACGAATACGATAGCTTATCAACTAAAGTACTAGCACAACAAAAAAAAGATACTCAAATACTACACGGTGAGCTATTAGAAATAAAAGAATTAATTAAAAAATTATAATATGGACGCAACAATATTTACAGCCATTTTTGGAGCTTTAACAATCCTAGGGGGTGGAGTGATAACCCACTTATTGAACGAAAACACCAAACTAAAGCAAGATAACGCTTTTTTGCTTGTGTCACTCTACGATCTTACCTCAGCAATTCAGTTTACTGATAGTGTATCAGATGACTCTAAACTGCACGATGTAGCTAAGAAGATTAAAGAAGAGCTTAAACTTAAGATCGAATCAAAATCTAAATAATCTTATACGTCCCGTACTTATTAACTAAGTATTTTTTCATTATATCAACGACTGGTTTAGTAAGTAATATTGGAGGTAGCAATATAATTGCAATGAGTAGTTTCATAGATTATGCCCAATCTATTGACATAGGCGAATTTATGGGGTATACTAACTCAATTATATGAGCATGTCAAGACACCCTAGAGTTCAAAAGGATTATGAACAACGTCTTAAAGATATAGAAGAGATGGGATTAACACCCGAAGAATATCTGATCAATACCCTGCCGTGGGCAAATGGTGTAGCGTATGTCCCTAATGAATTTCCGTATGAAGGAGACTTTGAACACCATGTACTTTGGTTTTTAGGCAAGACTCAGGAAGAGGTTGACAACGTAATTAATACTATCCGCAAACATAAGAACTGTACTATTATCAGGAACCACACCAAGTACCAATCAGTTAAAGGATTAGTTCATTATCATGTATTTATATGAGTAGAATACTAGAATTACAAAAGATTATAGCCTGTGATATAGTTCAAGGGACTGAATTACTCAAATATGTACGAGAGCAAGACAAGCTACTCAAAAAGCTATCAGTAAAGGCACGTAGAGAGGAGATTGCAAAGATATTGGCATATAAGCCTATTCAGTACACAAGAAAGCAAATAGAGGTTATTGTAAAAAGATTATACGCTAAGCCTGAGACACACTCAAAAATTAAAGAATTATTAATAGCTGGCAAAACAAATCAAGACATTGCATTGATTTGCGGTGTGTCGACTGAGACGGTAAGGAAGTGGAGGGGTAAATTTGGGTTTTCTAAACCAGCACAAAAAAGATTTACTGATGATCAGTTGTTGGAGCAGTTAGATCAAAAAAAGACAGATACTGAAATAGCTGAGTTGTTTGGAGTAACAAGATATGCCATAACTAAAAGGAGGCTAAAGCTAAAAAAAGCCACCTACTAAAATTCGGTGGTGGTTTACGCATGCTAAACTTTGTTTGCGTCTGTTTGGTATTCTTCAACTTTAGCTTGAGCTACATGGTGAGAAAACACCTGCAAGTCAGTTAAAACATTCTTACAGCAGTCTGAGCAATGACGAGCCCATAACCCACTTAATTGACTCACGTCTTTATTGCGAGTAACAAAGTAGAAGGTATGACCATTGTCAATTACCTTAGCCTTGTAAATGGCTGTAGCCATAAGCTTAACTCCTTACTAGATTAATACTACGTTTTCAGGATATTATAGTATTACATAGTTTTTTTGATTAGTCAAACAAAAAGCTACCCTTTTGGGGTAGTAGTCGGGTTGGATTGATACTTCAAGAGGAACTGGCACAGTTACTCTTGAGTGCGTTAATAATTTTGAGAGTTGCTAAAGATTAAACTTGCTCAAATCCCATTTCGTTAAAGTAGCTGATGGCATCTTTATTGTCTGTTTCAACTTTAAAGATATAGTTAAAGTCTGTGATTGCATTATTGTAATTTTTGATACTAATATCGAAAGCGGGGTCGAATCCGTGGTATCCTGTGTTTAACATGCTTTCGATTTGTTTTAGAGTGAGACTGAAAGTAGTCATAATTAGTTATAATTAGTTATATTGTGTAGAACTCATTATCCGATGTTCTGAATTAATTATAACATACGTGTCATGTATTGTCAAGTATATTTTTGTAATTCTCTAATACTAACCTTAAGAATTGCGAAAGGGTTAAGCCCTTCTTAACTGCCAGATCAGCATAATATGCTTTTAGTTCCGCACTAAGCTTTATGTGCAGATCAGTATCGTGATTGATTTTTTTAGGCATGCTATATATGTCATGTATTAATCAGTTTTTGTCAATCTTTTATATTCACTCTCGAGTTCACTCACTGTCATTGCTCCTGATTTTAGGAGGGCTTGGGAGAGGGTTGTAGTGTCCTTGATATAGTTTGCTATTGTCTGATCTGAGCCTGTCGGTTCATAGTAAGGGTGGCAAGATACCTCTAACTTAAAACGACCTGGTGTAGTAACCAGTTCGCAATCATAGCCATGCTCTGACAATGTTTTTATGTCTTGATACTTAATCAGGATATAATCGTTTTTTATTTTGTCTTGAAACGCAGGAAGTAGTTTGATACAATGACGGATTATAAATAACTTATCTCCTTCACTTAGATCATCAAATGCAAAAGGTACGTCTTCGATATTTAACCTAAAAGCTAATTCGCCTTGTTTGTAGCCAACCATTGTGCCTACTCCAAAGTATGGTTGCCCCTCATTAACAATCTTACGATTCTCAGGGTCTTGTAGTAGTGTGGTTATGTCTTTGATTAGATCGTTTGTTAGTTGGTAGTTCATACGCATATATTATATATTTTTCCAATATTTGAATCTCCATAATCTCTAAATTTTATTTTAGGCATTATACCTCTGTAGTTTGTATAATTGACACTCAAACTTAAATCCTTTTTGCCTATAGCAATATCAACTTCAAAGCCTTTCATCTGTTCTTCTGATAAAATCTTAATGGGGTAGCCTTCAAGCTGACTTAATAGAGATTCTTTCACTTTAGGATGAGCTTTGGGGAATAGTTTTTGCATACGATTAAATGTCTTTTTTGTCATTAGAATTTCGTTTGCAAACCACGGTATTTCTTTGTAAGTAAAGTTTTCTTTATTCATACTCTTTATATATTATTAGATTTCAAAAAGTCTATCATTTTATTATTTGATGTGATTTTTACACCCATACCTAGTGCGTCGAGCATTTTGAGAAATGTATCTAAGGTTATTCCACCTTCACCATTCATAAACCTTGTTACTGATGTGTGTGTAACTTTTGCCTCTTTTGCTAATTGCCTTGCACTCATATTTTGTATGAGCATATTAAGCCCATCTGGATTTGTATCTCTTTAACTGTCATACTCTGCATAAATTTCTTCTATTATATTTATAGCTTCGTCTACTGGTTTGTGTACTCTTAGAGCTTCGGTGAATTCATGATATAGGTGCTCTCCTAGATTATCTTCATAGACAAACCCGTTGCCATTATCGCGTGTGATATCTCTATCAAGAAACTCCATTACGCCTTTTGAGAGCATAGCCATTATTATTATTTTCTTGAAGTCTTGACCTAGATTCTCAAATCTTATCATATCCAGAATATCTATTGCATTCCAGTATTGATCGCTAATGGTGAATAAGCAATTATCACCATCAAGCCAACAATCAATATTTGGTGTAAGCGAATTTAATCTATCCCTAGCTTCTTCATTAGTTTTAAGCTCATTTAGTAGTTTATTTAGTAGTGTCATATTATTTAGTTATTTGTCCAAATATTGCCTTTGGTTCACTTGCAAACTTAATATACTTATCAAGATATTCTCGCAGTATTTTTTTAGTCTCATCATCTTTTATTGATTCTATAATATCAACTATCGATTTAACGTTTGCAATCATATTTGGCATTAAGTCCGTCACTGTAATATCTCCTATTTTAGTAGTTCGGTTAAACATATCTATTTTAAGTAAGTATTAATATTATTTATTATTCTCTTTATAATTATCTAATGCGAGGCGTGCTTGGTAGTAGGTTTCAAGAGCATTTTCAGCGTCAAGTGTAAATACATCCCACTTGTCTTGCCCTAGTGCGTAGATTTTGTTTATAGCTTTCTTGACTTCTGCCTCCAACCGTTCAAGCTCTTTGTCTTTTTTTGGGTAGTGGGAGGTTATATTTAGTGATACCACTGGTAATTCCGCATTACTAAACTCAACATATAAGACCTCTCCGCCTATAACAGTTAAGGCGTAAGGAAGCCCCCATACAGTTATTTTGTCCCCAGCAACTATCTCCACCCCATCAAACGTAAGCTTCTCAGGGTTGAAGCCTTTGATTGGTTTGAGTATTGTATTAAATTTTGTAGTTTCATTAACGTAATCAATATCTTCTACAACAGTATAACCCTCACCTGCAATAGCTTCGGCTATTTTAAGATAGTCTTGTTTGTATTGGTTTATGCTTTGATCTTCCATGTCGTCTGGGAGGTTGTCGTCAATAACTGGCTCTAATGCTTCGAAGGGGAATATCCACTCTTCGCTTTTGTCTGCTGTGTATACATAGCAATAGTCTTTTGTGCATTCTGTAACATCTTTAACCTCTAGTACCTCACCCAGCATATCTTTCATAGCGTCAGGGAAAGCTAAATCTTGTGTTCTTTCTACTATCTCCTTTGCATTATCTTTTATGCGAACTAAGTCGCCTGCTTTGAAATTAGTCATATAGTTAGTTATAAAGTTGATTATTTTGTATTGTATTATCGCCCTCAAGGCCAAGAAGTTCGTTAAGATCATCAATGTCACCGCTTAGTTTTAACTGCCCATCTTCTTGTATTTTAATGATTCTGTACGCATTGCATACCCCATAGAAGTAAGACACCATTTCAAATGAGCTACTTTATGTGCATCCTCGTCATCTATCAACATATATGTATTCGGGTATTTTTTTGTGCTAATGTCTATCTTCATGCTAATATGCTATATTTAATGATTGTAAATTCTGTATTCGTTCTTGATACTTTGCCAATGCTCTCCAATCTGTCATGTAGCGTTTGCCTTCTAATCCGCATCTTACGGCTCTAAAATCTCTGTCAATCCATGTTTGAAGTTTAATTGCCTCGCCTTCATGAAAATAGCATCTAGTAATTAAAGAGGCGAACTGGTCTAAGCCTTCTTCCCATCCTGATAAGCAGTTTGAATACAATGTACAGTTTGTAGCTTTGTAATCGCCTTCAGTAACATTTCCAACATTCATAGGGTTCATAGTCTCAACTGCTCGACCTTTCGTTCCCATGTGGCTTTCATTGTGTCCTACTGCTAAGACAAAGTTAACTGGTATCTGATAGTGCTGAGATACCTTGATAATCATATCTGTTGTAATTGGCGAATTAGGAAAGTACATTTGCCTATATGCTTCTATTGACGATCTTTGTTCTTCAAATGATATTTTTGGTTCAACTGGCTTGACTGATTCATTATACGATAGTTGCTCAAGGCTAATAGCTTCTTTAATATCATTGCTACTAGCCTCAAGGGTGATTGAAGAATTACTGTAACGTTCTAAATTAGGTAACTCTTCTGGTGCATAAGCGTTAACACTTACTGCTAACAACCCTGCTAAAGCGAATGTTACGATTATCGTTAAATTAGTTTGAGTCATTAGTTGTAATTGATAATGCTTGTAATTCAAGTTCTTTTGCTTGCTTTCTAAGCTCTGCAACTTGTTTATCTTGTTCAGCCTGTACAATTATTCTTTCCTGTTCTGCTTTCGATTGTTCTAACTGAGCTATTGGATTAACTGCCTCGGCTTGTTTTGGTTCAGGGGTTAAGAGAACACCTGCAAGAAGAATAACGGTTAGAACCATTGCTCCAATGAGCAAAGCACCTCCGATACTGTTCTTGTGATTAGATAACTTGGAATTAGCTTTAGTTTGTGAAAGTAATTCGTCTAAGTTGTTTGGCATAATAAATAGTTTAGTTTGTTTTTATTTTATTCACCCCTACATCCAAAATTCCTAAAAGTCTGTAGGGGCTAACTCAACCTACACCAGTGGTATAGGCTGAATTAGAGAACCGCTTAGGCGGTTAGTCTATAGTGAACATGCTCATTATTCCTCCTTTGTATAAATCATCAAGCGTGTTTTTGGTAAGTGTTAACTTTCCAGTGCACTTATTGTGGTAGCTCATGTATCCGCTTCCTCCGTGTTTTTCTAAAACATCCACTTCGGATTCTTCAAGCAGTTCGTCACTGATACAATAGCATTCTTCATCTTCAGCTATAATACATTTAAGCTCTTCTATTTTATCCTCATTGCCCGCAATAGGTAGGTAAAAGTTCCACTCCTCACCTTCATTGTCGTTAATTTCTGTGAATTTTACGTATTTCATAATATTTTAAGTTTATTTCTCAGCTCAAAGGCTGAATCAAGCAGACAGGATTCGAACCTGCGTAAGAAAGGATTAAGCCACGTATTATAGTGATGGGTCAGGCTGGGTAGTCATCACACTCCCCCGACGTCTATTTCCCTTTATTCTTTTATTAGAGTACAAAAACTAATCGTCTGTCTTCTGCACTTTTTCAGCTATTGACCGCTTTAGCTACTGCTTGATTCAATCTTTCAACAAGCCGTTTTTGTTAGGAACGACTGAAACCTAGGCACTTACGCATTCTTCAATAGCTTAATAAGTTTTGCAGCTATGTGTTCGTATGCTGACTCTGCTGCTGCTTGCCACGCAGACTCTGCTGCTGCCTCTGCTGCCGACCCTGCAGACTCTGCTGACTCTGCTGACCATACTGCTGACCATGCTGGCCGTGCAGACTCTGCTGACCATGCTGCTTGCCACGCAGACTCTGCTGCTGACCATACTGCAGACTCTGCTGCCTTTGCTGCTGCTTGCCATCCTGACTCAGCTGCTGACTGTGCTGCCTCTGCTGCCTCTGCTGCTGCTGACCATCCTGACGCTGATGCCGACTCTGCTAAAGACCATGCTGACCGTGCCACCTCTTCTGCTGACTCTGCTGCCGACTCTGCTGCCGACTCTGCTAAAGACCATGCTGACTCATCAATCTCTTCTCGTTTCGAACGACTAAGTAACTCAACAATCGAGTCAATCGCCGCTTTCCCATCATCGAATGCATATTGTCTGCAACCAAATGTTGGGTCAGTTAAGACAGCAATCTTCATATCAATTACGACCTTTACGACCTGTGACAAATCTTTTCCAGCTGGAATTGAATTATAAAAGTCAAATTGATCTGCTTTATTTTTGGGTAGGTTTTTAAATATTGTATCACCAAGATACAATATAGCAACAGCAACATCGAGTTTCTCTTGGAATTTTTCACCAAGTATTTGGCAAACAGCGAATTCACCAGAGCCTACATTGCAGCCTTGATTTTTTTCGATGTTCTGGACAACGTGTCTTTTGAATTTTGGATTATTATTGTATGATTGCATATGATTGCATAATAAGTATTTAATTTAACAGCCGTTTTTGAGAGATACGGCTAAACTCTGTTGCTTAGTCTTCAAAGAACTCTAAAAGTTCTTCTTTATTTGGTGTATATTGTTCTTGCTCTACTTGCTCCGCTAATGGTAAGCATACTTCGAGCCAATCTGTATTATATTCCATATTTGTTTTTATTTAGTTGGTGAAAATATCGCAATTATGATAATGATAAACAAAACTGCTAGGAAATGTTGAAAACTATCTGATTGTATAAATTCCATAATGTATAACTCTCCCGAGTTGTTACTTAAACCGTTATAGTCTAAGCCTTTTGTATCTCCAGAAGTAATTTATTTTAATGTGTTACTCTGTTGATATAATAAGTATACATAATTATTTTGATTATGTCAAGTAAATATTCAAATAATACTAGAAAGTAGCTTCTGTATCGCTTGAACACCCTTTGGAGTAACCATTGTTTTATTATTTATTCGTGAATTTCCTAGCCCATTTTGATATACTTGCACCTTAATTTCAAACCAACCTCTATCAATGTATTCTTGATATGGCTCATTATTGTATCGTAGCACGTTATTATCTCGTAAGAACTGGAATAGCTTATTACGTCCTGTGCCTATAACTTTAGCGACTGCGGTCATTTCAATAGTGTTTTTTGCTTCTGCTACTTTGTCATAAAAAAGGATTTTAGGCTTGTCTTCTTTTGCTTTTCTTTGACTTCGATGAGTGAGAATATACCAGATTGATCTGTTGGTGCAGTGTATGAATCAATTATATTGTTCATGTATAAAAAAATCACGGGCTAGCAACGACGCAAGACACCCGTGATTTAATTTCGTTGCTATTTAAGTCTTGGTCGTTAAGATTATAATATACGGCGTTTTGTTAGTTGTCAACCCCTCGACATGATGTCGAACCCCAAGATTTCCCCGAATCTGGGGAATACTTAAAACGGGAACGTAGCATTAAGTTCTTCCAGATCTACCCATCTACTGAGGGAGGCTCGTTGTAGACTTTAGCTTCATTAGAAGAGTTTGTAGCCTCTTTCTTGCTATTAGTAAAGATAATCTCACTAATAGTCCACACTTGCTTACTATAGCTCTTACCGTCCTTTTCCCAGTTATCAGTTCTACATTTAGCAAGGCACGTAAGATTATCACCCTTTTTGAAGTTGTTTTGGATTAGCTCAGCTCTCTTTTCCCATGCTTCACAGTTAAAGAAGTTGACAAGCGGTTTGCCGTTGCTGTCTTTGCCTTGATTATCTGCTATTGATAAGTTAGCTACTGTCTTACCGTTCTGCGTTGTTCTGATTTCAGGATCTGCTGTTAAGCGTCCTGATAGTGTTAGTTGATTCATATTATTTACTAAGTGCTTTTTTAATTTCTGATAATGTATATTCTTTACCTTCGATGCTTATAGTTTCTTCTTTTGATTCTTCAATATCAACTATTTCATAATCTCCAAGAACATACTGATCGTCACCGCCAACAAACCAGCCTTGTTTGTATTCTTTTTTAGCGCATAAACGAGCATCGTCAGAGATACGAGCATCGCCAGAGATACGAGCATCGCCATAGACCCAAGCATCGCCATAGACCTGAGCATCGCCATAGACCTGAGCATCGCCAGAGATACGAGCATCGCCATAGACCTGAGCATCGCCATAGATACGA
>Ga0081527_100274_pt1 | contig 35828 bp, 32 predicted proteins | sample HotLakmasection5_FD_70992 | JGI IMG/M metagenome (GOLD analysis project Ga0081527, IMG submission 70992) | Hypersaline microbial mat communities from Hot Lake, Washington, USA - Section #5 (SPADES assembly) (version 2) | ecosystem: Environmental > Aquatic > Non-marine Saline and Alkaline >... | reverse complement strand
GACAATCACGGATGCGCTACTTCCCATTCCCTTGGCTATAGGGATATTAGACTCTATATTTATCTTTAAAGCCGGTGGAATCTGGCCTACATAATTATAAAGCAGTTCTATAGCCTTATATACAATGTTTGACTCATCGGTTGGTATGGTCATTATAGAAGAATCTTTCTCGTTATCACCGGGCAGTATATTTATCTGTACTCCTTTATCCGGGTAAACCAGCTCTTCCAGGGTTATTTTATTATATATGGACAAGGCTATACCGAAGCAGTCAAAACCCGGACCCATATTAGCTGTTGTTGCAGGTACTTTTACCGTAACTTTCACAATTAATTATTTATTCCTCTTGAGGAGCAACCACTGATAAGATATAAGGATAACTGAAATACTTGTTTGCTGTGTTTATTACGTCCTCAGCGGTTACACTATTTATCAGGTCAGGAAAATCATAATTAAACCCGAATTCTTTGTCAATAACTTCCAGTTTGCCAAGTTTGTATGCTTTGCTCATATTTGTTTCCTGAGAAAGTGCATAGCTTCCTATAATTTTATTTTTAATATATTCCAGCTCCTCATCAGACAGGGGCTGTGTTTTGATTAATTCTATTTCCTTAAGGAATTTTTCCCTGACAAGCTCTATGTTCTTTGGTGCTGTGCCTATTAACAGTATAAAATATCCTTTATCCATGCTGGGAGAATATGAACTACCTACGCTATAAGCCAGACCCTGCTCTTCCCGGAAGGTTTTATGAAGTTTTGAGCTTAAACCGCCTGAAAGGTATGCATTAATCATTCTAAAACTTGCCAGTTCTTTATTATCGCTTAAATCTCCGACAGGCCAACCCATAATCATCCAGGCAGCTTGAGAATCATAGTCGGTTTTTATTACTTTATTTTCTTTTAACGGGGAATATTCGCTGTCATAATTCATTTCCGGCGCAGGTCTGTTTGAAGAAGGAAAAGCTGCCAACAGTCTGTGTGCCATTCCCTCATGCTCAATATCACCGGCAACAGAGACCACCATATTTGCCGGGACAAACGTCCTGCTCCAATAATTAACCACCTCTTCCCTTGTTACATCAGGCAGGTTTTTTTCAATTATTGGTCCTATATCACCATAAGGATGGTTTTTATACATTTCTGTAATAAATTTTTCGCTTGCAACCTTTAAAGGTTGATCCCTGGATTTCTTTATATTTGCAAGAATATCTTCCTTGTTCTGTTTAATATATTTTTCTTCAAAAGTCGGGTTTTTTATAACATCAGTTAATATCTCAAATGCTTTATCAAAATCGCTTTTCGTGGATTTAAGCTTTATTACAAAGTAATCAGAAGAAGCTGAGGGGGATAGGGTAATTCCCATATTCTCTATTTCCCTGATTAATTTCTTGTAAGACCTGTTTTTTGTTCCGTAAAGAAGGGTTTTTCTTAACAGGGCTGCTGTGCCCGGTTTGGGTTCAAGGTAGCGACCTCCTTTAAAGAACACGCTCATTGAAATTATATCATTGGAGGTGTTTTTGTTGGTTATTAAAACTGATCCATTGCTTAACTCAGACCTTGCGGAATTTTTAATTACTTTTTTATCTAATACAACGTTGTTAACCTCTACTTCTTCAGGAAGAATTACTGATACCGCTCTTCTTGAAGAATCAAGATATTTTTTTGCAACCCTTTTAATATCACGTATTCTGACATTATCTATATACTGAAGATGGTTTTTATAATGCTCAATGGTTCCGCTCATTACCATAGAATACCCTATAGACTGAGCTATGCTTTCCACGGACTCATTACTGTATACAAAACTTCTTCTGGCTTTGGTTTTTGCTCTTTCCAGCTCTTCTTTTGTTACAGAACCTTCCCTGAATCTTTCCAGCTCTTCAAGTATAGCTGTCTCAACAGCCTGGTATTTTTCCGGCTCAAAATCCGCAGAAATCAGGAATACGCTGTCGTCTTTCAGGGAATAATGTCCTGAACCTATTCCTGTAACCAGGTTCAGGTCTTCTTTAAGGGACTGGTGCAGCCGGGAGGTTTTTCCGCTGCCCAGAATCGATGCTGCCATATCAAGAGCATAACTGTCTCTTGTAGAATTGATCGGCACACCCTTGAATCCCATATAAAGATAACCGGATTTATAATTTCCTCTTTCTATTTTTTTGCGTGGCTTTTTCTGTTCCGGTTCATATATGCGTGTGGAAACCTTTGACTTGTTATCCGGGTTATATTCAGAATTAAAATTCTCCTTTACCAGCTCATGAGCTTTCTCTGTATCTATATCACCTACAATTACTGTAATCAGGTTTTCTGGAGCGTATCTGTTATTAAAATATTTCAGCATTTCTTCTTTTGGTATTGTTTTTATGACTTTTTGCGGTCCGAGAGTATCCATTTTATATGGATGTTTCTCGAAAATCAGCTGAAAAAGGTTCATCAGCATAATTCTCTGGGGATTATCATTCGCTCTTCTTATCTCTTCCAGAACCACGCCTCTTTCTTTTTCCATTTCTTCTTCTGGAATCACCGGGTTCTGCAACATATCAGCGTGTAATTTTATTGCTGTTTCTAAATAATCACTGGCTATGGTCACGTAATAATGGGTAAAATCCTTGCTGGTTGCAGCATTAAACCTTGCGCCTTTTGACTCAAGAATTTTTTCAATCTCCCCGTTTTTATGGTTTTTTGTGCCCTTAAACATTAAATGCTCGAGAAAATGAGATATACCGTTATTTTCCGGGGTTTCATCAGCTGTCCCTGTTTTTACCCAGGTATCTATAGTAACGATTGGGTTGGCATGAACTTCCTTTATTACAACCTTATGTCCGTTTTTTAAGTAAAAAACCCTGATAGGAGTATCAAAATTCTTTGCCGAACAGGCTAAACTTATATTTAAAACCAATAAAAACAGGAATACTTTAAAAATTCTATACATTTTAAAAACCTTTTCTCTTTCTATTTCCTAAGCATAAAAATTATTACTTATTAAAAATATACATTAAATTACCGAATACAATCCACTAACTTTTATTCAATAAGAGAATTGGACATAAACAATTTTAATGCTGTTTTTATCGCATACTTGTATGACATACAGCAATTGCCACCGCATCAGATGTATCATCAAGTTTTGGGAAATACTGGTCTGAAAACAGGATTTTTACCATATCCCTGACATCTTTTTTGCATGCCCGACCATAACCTGTTACTGTCTGCTTTACAACTAATGGAGTATATTCAAATACAGGAATATTATATTGTGCCAGAGTCATTAAAATAACCCCTCTGGCTTCGCTGACAGAGGTAATGGTTTTTGCGTTCTTAAAATAAAAAAGCTGTTCTACAGCCGCTGCCTCCGGTTTAAATTCCTTTATCAGGTACACAAGGTCATTATGTATTTCCAACAGTCTTTTAGGAGTATTCGAATTTTTGCAGGTCTGAATAGATCCACAGTTTATTATTTTATAAGGCTGATTTTCCTCATCTTTCAGATAGTCAAGCACACAATACCCTACAATTGCAGTACCCGGGTCAATTCCTAATATTCTCATTACAGCAGTTTCACCCCGAATTCTTTTAGAATTTCATACACCTTGTAAACAGAAATCCCAACTATATTAGAATAACAGCCGTTTATGGATTTGACAAACAGCGCAGCCTTACCCTGTATTGCATAGGCTCCTGCCTTATCGGCAGGTTCACCGGAGTTTATGTAGCTTTGAATTTCATCTTCGCTGATTTCCCTGAACAAAACCTCACTGGTAACAGAATCCCTGACTACTTTTTGCGTTTCCGTATCATATACAGCAATCGCTGAAATCACCCTGTGAGACCTGCCGCTGAGAAGCTTGAGCATATTAAACGCATCATCATTATCTTTCGGTTTTCCCAGGATTTTATCATCTACTACTACAACAGTATCCGAGCCTATTATAATTGCCGGGCAATCAACTTTATTACTTACATCCAGAACTTTCTCCAGGGCAAGCTCTTCTATAAGATCGTTTGAAAAAGGTTGATTTTCTATATCTTCTTCTATTTCTGAAGGAATTACATCAAATTTAAGACCAACGGTTTTGAGCAGGTCTTTTCTTCTGGGAGAAGCCGAGGCAAGTATAATTTTTTTATCCATAACAAAACTTCCGACTTTTTGGTTATTTATTTTACCATTCCTATAATAAAAGTCACCTTTGCTTATTGCAATATTATTTAACTATATTTGCTGTCGATAATGTTTATTATTATTGAAATATAAGAAAACAACAAAAAGTTCTTACTCGAAATTTTCGAAAGAATAAGGCATAGCTGACAAAGAATAAATACTTGACCGGAATGAATTCTTTATGGAAAGATTAAAACATGCTGGAATTCACCCCTTCTATACAAGAAATAAAAGAAAAGCTAAAAGAAGCAGACAAAAACGTTTTTGTCCCGGTCTGGACTGAAATTATGGCGGATCTGGAGACCCCGGTTTCTGCTTACAGTAAAGTCAGCAAAGGCAAAAAATATTCCTTCCTGCTGGAATCTGTAGAAGGTGGGGAATCCATAGGAAGATATTCCTTTATAGGTATTGATCCGGTGTTTTTAATAAAATCAGAACCGGAAAAATCTTATCTGATAGAAATTTCGAAAAATAAAAATATTCTGGAAGCAAATAATCCTTATGACCTTCTGAAAAAATTCTTCTCAAAATATTCAACAGCAGACTTTAATGTTCCTCTTCCTCCGGGATCAGTAGGTTATCTGGGGTATGACACAATAAGGTTTATTGAGCCAAGGCTGAAAGAGCATTATGAAAATATTGAAAAATGTGAAAGTTTCCCGGATTCCTATTTTATGACAGGCGGTATTGTTCTGGCGTTCGACCACGTAAAACACAAAATATACGTGATAAACAACCTTCTGATAGATACCATAGACAACCTTGAAAAATTGTATAAAGAAGCAAAGGCAAAAATAGAAACGGTATTAAAGCATCTTTCGAATTCTCATTCCCTTGACCCTCTGTATTTTAAATCCAAAGACCTGAATACAGAGGTGGAATCGAATATAACCAGGCAGGAATGGAACAATGCTATTTTACAAGCAAAGAAATATATAGAAGCCGGGGATATTTTTCAGGTCGTGCTTTCCCAGAGATTCTGTGTTGACAAGGGAAAAACAGACAATTTAACTATATATCGGGCTTTAAGGAGTATTAATCCGTCTCCATACCTGTATTATCTTAATTTTAACAATTTCAGCGTGATAGGCTCTTCACCCGAAGCACTCGTAAAATGTGACAGGAAAGGTACAATAAGTACAAGACCAATTGCGGGCACAAGAAAAAGAGGAACAACTCCGGAAAAGGACAATGAACTGGAAGATGAACTGATTAACGACGCCAAAGAGAGAGCAGAACATGTTATGCTGGTCGATCTAGCCAGAAACGACTTAGGGAAGGTAAGTGAATACGGTACTGTGCAGGTTAAAAGATTAATGACTGTGGAGAGATTTTCTCATGTAATGCATATAGTCAGCGATGTTTCCGGAAAACTTAAACAGGATTATGATTCGGTTGATCTTTTAAAAGCCTGCTTCCCGGCAGGCACTGTTTCCGGAGCTCCCAAAGTACGGGCTATGGAAATAATCTACGAACTGGAAAAATCAGCCCGGGGACCTTATGCCGGGTGTATCGGCTATCTGGGATTTAATAATGAAATAAATGTTGCCATTACTCTAAGGACAATGCTTGTCAGAGGTAATAAAGTTTTTGTACAGGCAGGAGGGGGAATAGTTGCAGATTCTGAGCCGGAATTTGAATTCCAGGAATCAAAAAACAAAGCCGCTGCTCTTATTCAAGCAGTACTAAGGCTGAAAACTATTAAATAAACTAATCGCAGCTTTAAAAGCTGCGATTAGTTTAAATTATTATAATATTAAATTATTCTTCAAGTAAAGCAGTGAGTGCTCCAATTAAATCTACGCTTTCGGCATTTCCGCCCTGGGTGCCGCCCTGGCCGACACTGCCGCTTAAAGCCCCCATAAGCTGCGTTAGCATAGCCATTCCGTCATTTCCGGCAGTTGCTCCACCTCCTGTGGATTGCTGGCTTTTTTGTCCTCTGCTTAAAACATTATTCCAGAAAGCATCATCAGTAAACTCACCGGTGAATGTTCCTCCGGATTGCCCACTTGCTTGATTATTAGTTGGTACACCTTTCATATTATTTATCATCTGGTTAATTTCTACCGGGCTGTATCCTTGCCTGCGGAGGTCGTCTCTGACCTGTGCCCATTGCATTGCTCTTTGCATACCTTGCTGGGCCAATACATCAGTCTGGCTATGGCCCTGGTTAATGTAGTTATCTGTGAACTTGAGCAAGTGATCTGCTTCATAGAGCGAACTGCCTATACCGCTAAAAGCCTGTCCGTATCCGACTGCACTTCCTCCGCCATTGCTGGTTCCCATACTGTCGAGATAAGAATAGGTATTGAATCCTCCGCTAAATGGGTTATGGGACTGAGCAAAAGGATCGTTATAACCGGGTAGTGCCCCGAAGAATGAAGACTTAACCTGGTTTCCTCCATACGGAGAACCATATGGAGAACTTCCAAACGAGGAACCGAAAGAAGAACCGCCAAACGGGTTATAAGACCTGCTTGCAGTAATGCCCTGATTTAAATTTAGACCATACATATATATTGCTCCTGTTGTGTTGTTAACGTCAAATTTATAAAAATATTATGTTTTCCTATATATATAAAAAAAAATTACAATATATATTTGCACTAAATAATAAAGAAATACTTAATATCTTTACAATTCTTAATTGTCTCTTAACAATAAGTTTGCATAAGAACACTGCATAAACCTAAAAGAGAACAACCCTATATTAAATGGTGTTAAAGTTTGTAAAGATTTTAAGTCAAAGCATCTATGATTGGCTGGCTGTGTTCAAAAATCTCTTCTCTTAATGCTTCAGGATCCTGTACTTCATAATCAAATGAATCAATTATTTCACTGTCAAAAATAGGAAACTTGAGCTGCTCCTGGGTAATCCGGTCAGCCACATACACAATACTGGCAGAAACTGCTTCCCCTGAATTAAGGGGATTATGGTGATACTGGGCAGAAAGCCCGATTATTAAAGGTAATTTCCATTTTTCTACCAGAGCTCTTCCCATTTCTGTATGTGTAAAACCGTAAAAAGTACTCTCCGCATCCAGAACATCGGCACCTATATTTACCAATTTTTCAATTTCCAGATAAGCTTTTTTGTTATAAATCTGCATAACTGTCTTGCCTATATCATGCAAAAGTCCCATAACGAAAGCTTCGTCAGGATCTCCATAATCCAGGCTTTTTGATATATGCTGGCATCCAACCGCACACCTTATGGAATGATTCCATAAAGCCTTACCTGAATAGGACATCATCATCGGCTTTACAGCAACACTTAAGATCAGGCTGCGGACTTTATCAAAGCCAAGTAACGCCATTGCCTTGCTAATAGATGTTATTTGCTGCGGAAAACCATAGTATGCTGAATTTACCAGTTTTAAAATCTGAGTAGTCATTGAAATATCTTTTGATATAACTTCAGCCAGCTGCTTAACATCTGTTTTAGGATCATCCAGCAGGGAAAGAGCCTCTCCCACTACTGTCGGCATAGACGGCAGTTCCGGCAGGTTTTCCATTACCTCAATTACTTTGGGATTAATTTCCTGATTTTTATTTATACCCATGTGATTGTTTTTACTATGTTACCTATTATTATATTCGACTTTTATGTATAAATTTTAAAATAAAAATTATATTTATAACAGAAATTATTTAACTCACACTATCATTTTATCTTACTTTTTGTTTATTTAAACATTAATTTATCTGGAGAATTATTAAAAATTCCGTTTAATTGTCCGCAGGCTGCGGAAATATCAGTACCTCTTTCAAGCCTTACAGTTACTTTTTTACTTGCTTTCTCAAGAATTTCCTTGAATTTCTTTATTCTCTCCGATGATGGCCTCTTAAAATCACAGCCTTCCACCGGATTAAACGGTATCAGGTTTATATTATATTTTAAATCTGTTAGCAAATTATTTACTTTATGAGCATGTTCAGGATGGTCATTTATCCCTTTTATCAGTATGTATTCAATAGTTATACGCCGTCCGGTTTTTTTTACAAAATATTTCAATGCTTCTATCACATCAGGTAAAGGATATTTATTTTCAATAGGCATAAGTTTTTTTCTTAGTTCATGATCCGGCGCATGAAGAGAAAGCGCCAGTATCAGCTGCCTGTTAAGCTCAGTTAATTTATAAATATTAGGAACTATCCCGCAGGTAGAAACAGTAATCCTGCGCATACCTATTTCAAGTTCTTCGTTTATTATTTTTATGGCCTTAGTGGTCTCGTTATAGTTTAAAAGCGGTTCACCCTGCCCCATAAAAACCAGATTCGTAACTTTTAAACCGCTGTCCTGCTGAATGGTTATTATCTGCTGAACGATTTCCCTGGCAGTAAGATTTCTGACAAAACCTTTCTTTGCTGTCGCACAAAAGGTGCAGCCTACAGCACAGCCAATCTGTGTACTTACACAGGCAGTCAAATTTGTCCTTTTTTCATAGCTCATTAAAACTGTTTCCACCCTTTTGCCGTCAGGGTATTTAATAAGGTATTTTAATGTCCCGTCTTTTCCGACAAGTTTCTGGATTATTTTTGTATCTGATATTACTGCTGTTTCATTTAACTTTTTTCTGAAATCCTTAGACAGATTTGTCATCTGGTCGAACTCAACTGCAGGCTTCCTGTAAATCCATTGTTGAAGCTGTTTAGCCCGAAATCCGGGTTCGCCTATGTTTAATATAAATTCTTCAATCTCTTTATAAGTTAAACCTGCCAGTACAGTCTTAATTGTTTTATTTTGCACTACTTAATTTTCCCGGTGTTATTCCTTTGATTCTCTTTCTGATACTGCTTCTTCCATTAGAAAATTCAAGTGATTTCTTGCTTCATGATAATTGGGATCAATGTCCAGAGCCTTTTTATACTGGGATTTAGCTTCTTTAAAATTATTTTGCCTTTCATAAATCAACCCCAGATTATAAAAGCCCAGAGGGTTATCAGGACTTATAGTTGTAGCCATATTCAGTTCTGTTTCCGCCTGGGAATAAAAACCTGCCGAACCGAGTGTAACGCCCAGGGCTAGCCTTATTTCAAAATTATTAGGGTGTTTTTTCACTGCATCATAATACAGGTCAATAGCTGCATTAATCTGATCTACCTGTTTATATGCCTGACCTATATTCAAAAGTATTGATATGTCTGATGTCGAAAGCTCAAGTGCTTTGTTAAAATGAGAAAATGCCGCATCGTAGTTTTTAACAGCCTGATTTGTTTTTCCAAGGTTAAGATAAATTTCCGGATTAGTTGAATCATACTGAATTGCTTCAACATATTTATCCATAGCATCCTGGTATTCTTTCTGCATAAAATGCTCATTTCCCCAATCACATAAGAGTGAACTGACCGTTCTTTTGTAATCATTGATTTTTTTAGGATTTATATTTTCACTAATCAGGATTTTAAAGTTAGAAAATGCATCCTTAAATTTACCTTTTTTTCTATAGGCATTTCCTAGTGCTTCTCTGGCAGGTAGGAAATCAGGATTTTCCGCCAATATTTTATTTGCCAGGTCAATGGCTTTATCATATTCATCTGACATAACATAAATGTCTGCAAGTCTTTTAAGAAATTTAGGCTGCACATCAACTCCTTTATCTATCATTTGTGAATAGATTTTTGCAGCTTTATCAAATTTATTAATTTTTATGTAAACTTCAGCGAGTTCCTTGTATGCAAAAATAGCACTGTCGTTATGATCAATTATTTTTTTATAAGCAAGCGCTGCATCCGCATAATTTTCTGAAGCATAGTGAGCTTTGGCTATTCTTTTCAAAATATTTACATCAATACCATCAACTTTTATTATTTCTTCATACTCAACCACAGCTCTTTTGTAGTCTCCTTTCTGGAAAAACAAATCCGCAAGGTTCTGCTTGACTGGGGTATTAAAATGATCCTTGGCCAGGATCGCCCTGTATTCTTTGATAGCCTGATCGATATTATCCTGTTTTACATATATCTCAGCTACTTTTGCCCGCACTTCCAGATCATCAGGTGATTCCCGTAGAATTGTATAATAACCACCCAGAGCCTTTTCATATTTTCCAAGGAGTCCGCAGCAGTCTGAAAAATTTTCCAGGGCTTTAAAATGGGACGGATCGAGTTTTAATATATGACTGAAGTGTTTTTGTGCCTTTGATGGATAATTTTTTTTAAGAAGATATTCTCCCAAAAGAAGCCTTACGCTTATTTCGTCAGGGTTTACTCTGTGATATTCCTCCAAAAGCTTGATAGCTTTGCTTAATTGTCCCATTTCATAAAGATTATGTGCTTTATTCATCACTATATCAGGACTATCCCCTTTTGAAAAACTACTCCCCGCACCAGGAATTACTTTTCCGACTCCATTTTTAAATGTGACCGCAAATATTACAAACAAAATAATTAGAATAAAAATTATCAGAAATATTTCTAGCATATATACATTATCCTTTTAGACCAGATTATAATTTTTTCAAAATTTTTATATTTTAAAACATATATTTATTATACAGTAACTTAAGCTTTCAATTTAATAAAAATTTCATAGATTTTGTTTTATTTTGATTTAACCAAATAATACATTAACAAATGTTAAGTTTTATAAACCTTTAATACAAGGCTGTTTTAAAGATTTTTAGATATTTATATAAATTTTATTTAAAGTAATAGTAAATTTTTATGGTTCAGCTGTTTTATCAGATCAGATACTTAATATAAAATTCAAGTTAAAGTTACAGAAACAGGGAGTAAAAAAATGGCAATAAATCGTTTAAATTTTGGGGCTCACTGGCAAAATGTCCAATTAAAACCTTGTTCCACTGAAAAAGCCGCAGCGCCTCAGATAAATTTTCAAACAAGCCAGGGTAAAGGCGGCCAGGGGGTTCCTGCAGCGGCAATGACAGTAGAAGAAGCAATGTACGGCAAACCCAGAAAAAAACACACCCTGCGTAACGTCCTTTTAACAGCATTGGGCCTGGGAGCACTTACAGTAGGTGCGGCTAAGCTTGGTACAAGGTATTTAGGAAATGAAAGCAGTTTAAGAAAAATAGCTAATCCTATTTCAAAAGGCGTAGATGATATTTTCAGAGCTGTAAAAAACAAAGTAACGGGATGGAAATCCAAAGGTATAGAACTTTCACACGATAAAAAACCTTTAAATGTAGGAGAAGAAACTGTAAAAAGAATAGAAATCTTGCATGATAAGCCTTTAAATATAGGGGAGCTGATAAAAAAACGGCTTTCTCCGATAAAAGAATTAAAAGATAATTTTAAACAAAAAATCCAAGATAGGGTTGCAGCCTCATTTCCTAAAAAAACATAGGGTATAGAGCAAGAAATATTTTCGACAAGGTTCAATGGCTCATAGCAATTCTCCCATAGTAAACAAAATCAAAAACAATAATAAAAAGCAGATATTTGAGACATCTGCTTTTTAGCGTTAAATCTTATCAGAGAGTCGGCAGCTGTCCTCAAAACATTTTTCCTGCTCACAGTAAATCGAAGTCCTGTTGATAATCTCGTCAAAATCAACCTGATGAGCATCAAAATCCGGGCCGTCCACACATGCGAATTTTACTTTTCCGCCCACTGTAAGCCTGCATGAGCCGCACATTCCTGTCCCGTCTACCATAATAGTGTTCATACTGGCTACCGTATAGATATCCTTTTCCTGTGTAAGGTCAGCAACAGCTTTCATCATCGGCACAGGCCCGATTGTCATCACATGGTCAATTTTTTCCTGCTGCATAATCTCTGCCAGCTGGTCGGTAACCAGTCCCTGCTTTCCAAGAGAACCGTTGTTTGTGGTGATAAAGTATTTATCGCTGACAGATTCCATCTTATCCTGCCAGAAAACCAGTTCTGCTGATCTTGCCCCTACGATAATATATACTTTGTTTCCTGCTTCCTTAAAAGCTTTTGCGATAAGATAAGCCGGAGCAGCCCCGTATCCGCCTGCTACGCAAACTACAGTGCCGAAATTCTTAATTTCTGTAGGGATTCCCAGCGGGCCTGCAAGGTCCTGGATTTCATCGCCAGGATTAAGCTGTGCCAGTTTTCCTGTAGAATATCCTACAGCCATAAATACCATAGTTAGCTCGTTTTTCTCTTTATCAACATCTGCGATGGTAAGAGGCACCCTCTCCCCTTCACTGTCCACCCTGAGGATTATAAACTGGCCTGCCCGGGCATTTTTTACGATATATGGCGCATTAACCTTTACCTCATATAGGTTTTCGCTTAAATTTTTCTTTGAAATTATTTTATATCCCATTTTTTCACCTGAAATTACATTGATATTACAAATATTATGAATAATTTAATAAAACTACGGATAAATTACAAACAAAAGTGCATCTATTTTTTCAGCTATTTTGGGCAAAAACAGCAAAAGACCAACAACAACAGAATTAAGAACAGCAAAAAGCACTGCAGCTGCTGCTACATCCTTTGATATTTCTGCTATTTTTGAATATTGATTGCGAAAATAAGTATCCACAACATACTCAATTGTGGTATTGACCAGCTCCGCAAAGATCACAAAACTACTTGTAATAAGAACCAGCGCAACCTCTACAGCGCTAAATCCGAACAAAACAGCGGCAAGCAAAACTATAAAGGCGATAAATAGGGAAATTCTGATATTTTTCTGAGTCTTGACTGCTATAAAAATGCCTCTAACCGCATATTTAAGACTGGAATTTGATGTTGTGTTTCTAAATTTAGTCATTAATCCGTATTTTACTTTTGTTTAAACAGTATGTAAAAAGGTTCTTATTTTTATTATAAATTAAATAATGAATCACAACCAAAAACTTACTATTATTTATGAAAAAAATCAGGGTAAAAACCCCTTCAAAAATAAACCTTGTCCTGGAAATTCTGGGAAAAAGAGCGGACGGGTTCCACGAAATCCGGAGTATAATGCAGGCTGTCAGCCTGTTTGATTACCTGAACATTACAGCACAGACTGATGATAAACAGAAAATACAGTTAAGCGGGAATTCTTCGCTTATTCCTTACGGTCAGGAAAATATTGTATTTAAAGCAGCAGAAAAGTTTTTAAATAAAGCAGGTATTGAAAATCAAAGTATAAATATTTATATAGAAAAAAACATCCCCGTAGCAGCAGGGCTTGCCGGAGGAAGCTCTGATGCAGCCGGGACCCTGTGGGGCTTGAATACCCTGTACGACAACTCTTTAAGCAATAAAGAGTTGCATGCCATTGCCGCAACCCTGGGTTCTGACGTAAATTTCTGCCTTCAGGGCGGAACCTGCGCTACAACTTCCCGGGGAGAGGTTCTTGAACCATTGAGTACTCCTGATTTACAAATAGTCCTGGCCAGGCCTAAAAACCTGTATATTTCTGCAAAAGAAGCCTATCACAGGTATTCTCAGCTTACGGCAAAACCCGAAACAAAGAATTTTAGCGGTATGAAAAACGCTATTAACAGCAATAGACCAGAAGAAATAGCCTCTTTGCTTAATAACGATCTGGAAAAAGCAATACTCCCAATTTATCCGAAAATTGAAAAACTGAAAAACATCCTGCTTAAAAGCGGATGCTATAACACCCTGATGTCAGGCAGCGGTCCTACTGTATTCGGCATATATTCTGAAAAAATTGATTTAAAAAAATTACCGGAAGAATACGAGGTTTTCACCGTCAATTCTGTTAATTACGGAGCCATTGAGGCTAATCCATAGCCAGCCAGAGTCCTTTTCTTAAAAGCCTGCCCAGGAATGCCGCCAGTATTCCGAATATAATATCATATAATATCTGTATTCCGCTTAACTGCCATATCCAGCCAAACACCGCAAAAATTGATTCCTGCATTAAAAGCAGCATTCCGCTGAGATAAACAATTCCAATAATATGTATTGCAAGAACCCCGATAGCACCTGCTTTTGCAATATTCAGCCTGCTGGTATCTCTCAGTAAAAGCTGGCCTGTAATAAACGTCCCTGCGAAAAATCCCAGAATATAGCCAAACCCAAGCCGTGCAAGATAACTTAACCCTCCGCCTGATGCAAAAACAGGGAAACCTGCCAATCCGGCTCCTACGTATAAAAATACTGAGATCATGCCAATTCTTGGCCCCAGCATTGCCCCAATCATTATTATTACCGGAATCTGTGGAATATAGTTCAGTACTCTTGTTATCTGATCAATTGAATTGAGATTTGCAAAGAATTCAGCAGGACTGGAAAGCGCTTCCCCTGGTATTGCCAGTATCCTGAGCGGCACAGGGGTAAAAGTTGCCATTACTATTAAAAAAGAGCAAAAAATAGCTATCAGCAAACTTCCCAACCGGAACTTCGGATAGGTATCCAGAAATTTAATAAAATGAAATCTTTTTAAAAGCTGCTTGGCCATTATTAAATTTTTACCCTTTGCTCAAGTTCTTGTTTCAAGTTTTCAAGATTTTCCCGAAAGGCTTTATCCCAGATATTCTCTGTCCACATTACCATCGCATCTTCTTCATTGTCCTGATAGTATTTTCTTCTCAGTCCCAGACTCTTAAAATTATACTTGTAATACAAATTCTGGGCAGCAATGTTACTTGCCCTGACTTCAAGTGTATACCATTTTACATTTTTTTCGTAGCCTGTTTTTAACATATTTTGCAGGAGCATTTCCCCGATTCCTGATTTCCTGTAATCAGGATGGACTGCAATTGTAGTTATATGCGCTTCTTCAAGGATGAGCCAGAATCCGCAGTAGCCTACTACCTGTTTATTTTCGTTTTCCGCAACAAAATAATACCCCACGTCATTATCAATTTCCGCTGCAAACGCTTCAGGCGTCCAGAAAAAATTGCCAAAAGACACAGATTCAATCTTCATGATCTGCTCAATATCTTTCTTCTGCATTTTTCTAATTTTAATATTATTCATGACAGGCCTGATTTGTAATTCTTTTTCTATATTTTACTATAATCTTAATTTTACTACTGCAATGCTGAATAAACATCAAAATTCAGCACTTGAGTAATTTCTGATATACAAGCCTTATTCCCGCACCAGCGAATAATTTACAGCTACTTCCTGTGTAGGTGAGTTGAGTACTTTTGACTTTTCGATTACCGGAGTAGCGAAAACCCCCAGCAGCAAAACTCCGGTTACGCTTATTGCCATAACCATTTTTACAGGAAAAGCGATTTTAAATACATGATCATGCCTTATTTCCGGCTCCGGCCTGAGATAGATTGCCTTTATAACCCGCATATAGTAAAACAGGGCGATTGCAGTATTTATCAGGGCGATAACCAGCAGGACCATATATTCATAACCAGCAACTGCCACTGCCTTGAATAAATAAAACTTACTGAAAAACCCTGCGGTAATGGGAATTCCAGCCAGAGACAGGAGGCATAATACCATTCCCAGCGCAAAATACCTGTGTTTTACGGCAAGCCCGGCAAAATCATCAATATTGTCCTTTCCGGTAGCCAGTGCAAACAGCTCTATAGCCGCCCATACCCCAAAATTCATGAATAAGTAGGTAATTAAATAAAAAATCATTGCGGTTATTCCGTCTACAGTCATAACAGCCAATCCCAGAAGAATATACCCGGCATGCGCAATTGAGCTGTACGCCATAAGTCTTCTGATATTCTGCTGCCCCAGCGCCATCAGGTTCCCGGCAGTCATGGTTATTACTGCAACCACAGCAAGTATTATGCTAAATAATGCGGTTTCCGGGAACAATTCGGTTATAAACCTGATTAAAACCGCAAACCCGGCTGTCTTGGACACAACCGAAAGATATGCTGCTACCGGGATCGGCGAGCCTTCGTATACATCAGGTGCCCAGGCTTGAAAAGGCACAGCGGATATTTTAAACCCAAACCCGGCCAGTACAAATAAAAATGCGATTACCAGTATTGAATTAAGTTCATATTCTGATAAAAACCCGGATATTTCCGGCAAATTTGTGGCTGCCGTTATTCCATATATAAACGAAAACCCGTACAGCATAACTGCACTTGCTGCTGCGCCGAAAACAAGGTATTTTAAGCTGGCCTCGTTGCTTAGCCTGTCGGACTTAGTATAACCGCACAGCGCAAAGCTTGATATACTAAGGGTCTCCAGAGCAACAAACACCATTATAAGATCATTTGCCCCGGTTAAAAGCATTGCGCCAAGCGATGCTGTCAGCAACAGGAAATAAAACTCCCCGGTATTTTTTCCGAAACCTTCAACATAATCCCTGGCAAGAAATAGGGTAAAAGCAGTTCCTGCAAGAATGATTGTCCTGAAAACCAGGGTAAAGTAGTTGGAAACAAATGTTCCGTAAAAAACTTCTTTTTCGCCGGAAAAATCCATCACCAACGTGGAAAGTAATGCCAGTACGATTCCGATAAAACTTACATAAAATATAGTGCCCTGTCTGGTTTTACCCGGCAGAAAACTTAAAACAGCAGTAAGGAGAATAAATATTACCATTACTGATTCAGGTAAAAGCGCAAATTTTATATCATTAAGAAGTTCCATATTATACTCCCGGTTAAATCATCAATTTTACCAATGTGTCCACTGTAGGGACAAATATATCAGTCATTCCCGACGGGTTAACGCCAAAAACAACTATTACAAAGATCAAAGATATTAATACCACCATTTCATGCGGGCTTGCATCGTGGAATTTCTGCCATTTATCCATCATATTTCCCCAAAAAACCCGCTGAAACATCCAGAGAATATAGATCGCAGTGAATATAACACCAACTATTGCTATAGCAGTAAGTGCCTGTACGGATATCGGCAAATAATCCCCGAACAACACAAACCCTCGGAATACATCTGAGGTAAACGTTCCGTAAAAAGCCAGGGTTTCTGCGGCAAATCCTATTAACAGCGGCAAACCAAGACTTCCCAGAGCAATAATCATTGCAAAATACATTATCTTGGGGGAATTCTGTCCCAAACCGCCAAGATCTGCGATTTCCCTGGTATGGGTACGTAAATAAATCACGCCTACAATCATAAACAGCCCGGCGCTAATTACCCCGTGTGCCGCCATCTGGAAGATAGCCCCGGAGATTCCCGCCACGTTCATTGCGCCTATGCCTAACAGCACAATTCCCATATGGCTCACACTGCTGTATGCAACCAGTTTTTTTAAATCTTTCTGTGCTATAGCCACAATTGCCGCATAAATTATATTTATCACCCCTAAAATAATAACTAACGGTGCTAAAACCTCCATTATTTCGGGAAGGATCTGTAAATTCATTCTTATTAGCCCGTATCCACCCATTTTAAGCAGGATTCCAGCAAGTAACATACTTACCGGAGTCGGGGCATCAACGTGCGCATCAGGAAGCCAGGTATGCAGAGGAACTATGGGTAATTTGACCGCAAAAGCAATGAAAAACCCAAGGAATGTAAGAATTCCGAACATCATCGGGTAGGTATATGCTTTCATATAAGTAAATGTAGTAAGATCAAATGTTAAAATACCAAGTTGCTGGTAGTGATAAAACACCAGAGCCAGAATTGAGGCCAGCATAAAGATACTTCCGGCAAATGTATACAGGATAAACTTCATTGCAGAATACTCTTTCCTGCCTGTGCCCCATACAGAAATCAGGAAATACATCGGAATAAGTTCAATTTCCCAGAAAATTATAAATAAAAACAGGTCTTTTGCCGCAAACACTCCTAAAATAGCGGTCTGCAAAACAAAAATCATTGAATAATAAAACTTATGTCTTTTAGTAATGCTGTATTTACTTGCAATCAGGGCAAGCAGCACTAAAAATGTTGTTAATACTATTAATAACAAAGAAATTCCATCAGCTCCTACGGAGAAATTAGCCCCCAGCGGCTCCAACCAGGCCTGTCCGCCCGGAAGGGTAAGAGTTTCAGTGAACTGGAAACCTTCTATCAAAGGATTAAAAAACGCCAGGAAAAACAGCGAGTAAATAAATATAAGTCCGGCATACCCTTTGGCAAAGCGTCTTATCTTGACTTCATTCTGAGGAAACCACGGTCCCCAGATGATGAGTGCGCCTATGAGCGGCAAAAATATTAATAATGATAGTGATAAATATTGCATTTTATTCCTCTACATCAACCACTGAAGTATTACAAAGATTAAAGTCAGTCCTGCAATTCCTGAAAACAAGACTGCAAGGTAAGTCTGCATCTGCCCGGTCTGGAACAGCCTTAAAACTTTTCCTGCGACCAGGGTCATAAGCCCGACCAGATTAACTATTCCATCTATTATGTACTTATCAAAACCTGCAATAAACCCGCAAATTGGCAGGAAAATGTCATCTATAAACCAATAATAGAGTTTATCTATGTACCATAAATTGGTAGTTAAAGCATATAAAGGTTTTGTTATCCTGATAATATTATCCGCAGTGATTTTTACTGACTCTCTCGCCTGTTTTAATCCATCCCAGTATAAGAAAGCAGCGACAAGCAGTCCCGCCAAAGATAATAACAATGAGATCACCGGTAACAACCAGGGCCCATGGTATTCTGCATGGGTAAAAAGGTCCTTTCCGGCTAGTATATACTCGTCAAACGACGGCAATCCCAGGGCCCCGCTTAATAAGAAACCTATTAAAGCAGAAGGAATTGTAAGCAGGATTAATGGTACTGACATAACTTTCGGGGCATCATGCGGATGTGCCTGCCCTCTGTATTCGCCTTCAAAGGTCAGGAAATAAGTCCTGAACATATAAAACGAGGTCATCAGGGCAACTATAAGCCCGACAGTCAGTAATGTTATATTATTGTTTCCATATAAGCCTGAGAAGATTGCCTCTTTTGACCAGAACCCGCTGAGCAGGATTCCGGAAATTGCCAGACAGCCTATGAGATAAGTATATGCAACCACCGGCATATACTTTCTCAATCCGCCCATATACCTCATATCCTGTTGGTCGCTCAGTCCGTGAATTACAGCGCCAGAGCACAGGAAAAGCATTGCTTTGAAGAAAGCGTGTGTCATCAGATGAAACAGCCCGGCAGCATACGCACCTGCGCCCATTGCCATTACCATATAACCAAGCTGGCTGCAGGTTGAGTAAGCAAGCGTTTTCTTGAGATCATACTGGGTTATGGCAATTGTAGCAGTAATAAATGCGGTAATAGCACCTATCCATGCAATCGTGGTCATAATACAGGGTGAAGCTTCAAATATGGGATAAGCCCTTGCAATCAGAAATACACCGGCTGCTACCATTGTCGCAGCATGAATTAAAGCACTGATCGGGGTAGGGCCTTCCATAGCATCCGGCAACCACGTATGCAGTGGAAATTGTGCGCTCTTTGCAATCGGCCCGAAGAAAATAGCAAGAGCTATAAGAAAATAAATCACTGTTCCGGCTTCTGTAAGGACATATTGCGCAGCTGGTTGCAGTGTAGTAAAACTTAAATATATGTTTCCACTGGCCTGCCACCAGTTAAGGGAATAGAATAAAAAGGCTATAATCCCTACTAATAAGCCAAAATCTCCGATCCTGTTAATTATAAACGCTTTTGTTGCTGCATGCGCAGCTGATGGTCTTCTGTACCAAAAACCTATAAGCAGGTAACTTGATACTCCAACCAGTTCCCAGAAAATATAAATCTGAAACAGGTTACTGCTCAGCACTAAACCAAGCATAGAGAAGTTAAACAGGTTCAAATAGGAAAAGAACCTGTGATAACCTTCATCCTCTTTCATATACCCCTGAGAATACACCTGAATCAACAGGCTTACCCCGGTTACCACAAGCAGCATCGTTGCCGCAAGGTTATCCACCAGCCAGCCTACTGACAGCTCTATATTCCCTGCATTTAGCCAGGTTATGTTCTTGGAAAACGGTTCATCAACCCCAAATGTCCATAACAGAATAAAAAACGACCATACAAGCCCTATAAATGTACTTAAAACAGTGATCCAGACAGTAATCCTTTTATCGTCATAAACTCCCAGATTCTGCCCGAATATTATGATAAGGAATGTCCACAAAGGTAAAGCGGGTATAATTCCTGCGTTTTCGACAAAAAATTCCAGAAACTGCTCCATTATATTTCTATACTCCTTATCCCTTCAGCTCTTTATACTCTTCCGTATCCACAGAAGGTTTATTTCTATACAATGCCAGCAGGATTGCCAGCCCCAATGCAGCTTCCGCTGCAGCTACCGCCATTATAAAAATCGCAAAGACCTGGCCTTTTAGATCACCAAGGTCTGTATAATTGGCAAATGCCACAAAATTTATATTTATTGAAACCAGAAGAATTTCAATAGACATCAAAACCCTGATTACATTCCTTGAAACTATAAGCCCCATAATACCAATGCAGAACAAAACAGCGCTTAGCACTAAATAATGCGTAAGTTCCACGTTAAATATTTTTATTAAAATTTCTTCCCAACTCATTTTTTTCACTCAACTCCGCTGTTTACAAACAGTTTTTAATTATTTACATGTTTTCAAATTTCTTTTCCACTTCTTCTAATTTTTCTATTTCCTCTAATTCCTCTTCATCAGGGCTCTTTTTCTTCTGAAAAGCTCCCAGCTTTATTCCATAAGCAATAACAATTGTTGATATCACTATTTTTACTGCATTATACTCTTCCGGCAAAGGGATAAAAAATAATAGTATCAGCAAAAAAGATACATACAAAAATGGATTTTTAAGTTTATTTAGAAGTTTATTTTTTTTATTATTTTTCATATTTATTCCTCTATTGTCCGGGTTGTGGGATTTATAAGCTTATCTCCGCCTTTACCCGCAATTACCACTGCACCCAAAATGGCTGCAAGTAACAATAATGAGAGAATTTCAAACGGCAGAACATAGTTAGTAAGCAATGCTTCACCAATTGTAGAAGTAGTTCCCTCTGTCTGAAGCCGCTGAATTACTTCCTGTGATGGCTGCTGGATGGCAAATAACTCCGCTTCTGCACTCATTGCAGTTAACCAATTGGTTATTGCTCCTACAATTATTAAAAACAATAATCCCGCAGCTCCTATTGCTGCTAATGTTCTAAATTTAAAAGCAACCCAGAGCTTTTTGTCTTCCCCGGTTGCTGTGAGCATAATGGCAAAGACCATAATTATCGTAATACCCACCGCATAGATAATTACCTGCGAAACCGCCACAAAATCAGCGTTTAGCAATACAAAAATACCTGCTGCGGAGAAAAAAGCGACTATCATGGAAACCGCAGAATATACAATTCTTGGCATAAACACTATACCAAGCGCCGCTATAATCAGCACGAATGCTATAAAATAAAAGAATAAAGAATATATTATATCCTGTGTTTCCATATACAGTTACTCTTAAACCCTTTCCTTCTTATCTCTCACCTTCTCTGACTCCTCCGGATTCAGGGTCAACGCTGCTTTATCCATAACCAGGCTTTCTCTGGAGTAGTCTGCCAGCTCAAACTGATCTGTTGTTACAATTGCGTTGACCGGGCACACATCTGTGCAGTTACCGCAAAATATACAACGACCAATGTCGATTGTAAATTGATCAACATTTAATTTTTTTGTTTCAGGATCTTTTGAGGTTTCTACCTGAATCAGATCCCCGCACGGGCATACTTTAGCACAGGACTTGCAGCCTATACAAACGTCCGATCCATCCTGCTTTGTTAAAAGCGCCAGCCTACCCCGGAACCTGCCGTTTAACTCAGGTTTTTTCTCAGGATACTCAAGGGTAATGGGTTTCCTGAAAAAATGCTTCATTATCGTGGACATCCCACGCCCGATTTCTATTATTCCGCTTATTGTCTTGCTTATAACGTTTTTCATATATTTATTCCTTAAATAAACAGTTTGAGTGTCGCCACGAGAATTAAATTCAAAAAAGATAACGGTAACAGGAATTTCCAACTAAACGCCATCAGCTGATCCGCTCTTAATCTTGGTAATGTCGCCCGTATCCATATTATGGCAAATATTATAGCGTAAGTCTTTGCTACCAGCCAGAACCCCTGCTCTATATGGACTAATAAATCCATAATTGCAGGGTTATTAATTATATTATCCAGTAAAATTACTGATAAATAATCATTAAACGGTGGTAAATACCCGCCTAAAAATAGTGTGGCAATAAGTACACTTATTATAAACAGGGCTGAATACTCTGCCAGAAAAAACAGGGCAAACTTCATACCGGAATACTCTGTGTTATACCCGCTTACCAGCTCACTCTCCGCTTCCGGCAAATCAAAAGGAATCCGGTTAACTTCAGCTATGGAGCATATAAACAACACCACAAACCCGATAAATGCCGGCAAAAAATTCCAGGAAAGAATACCGCCTTCCTGCGCTTTCACTATATCCAGCATATTGAGACTTCCTGCCAGAACCGCAATGCTTAACACCGCAATCACCAGCGGAATTTCATAGCTGATTGCCTGAGCAGCCGAGCGCATTCCGCCTAATAAAGAATATTTATTATTACTTGCCCATCCGCCCAAAACTATTCCTACTGTGGTTATTGAGGATAGCGCAAAGATTAAAAACAGCCCGACAGCAAGGTTAATTGCGATAAGATGCTCGGTAAAAGGCATTAATCCATAAATTACCATTACCGGTACAAACACAATCATTGGTGCCAGAGTAAAAAGAACTTTATTTGTCTGTTTTGACATTATATCTTCTTTGAAAAGAAGTTTTATGGCGTCTGCAAACGTCTGAAAAAAACCATTCGGTCCGACCCGGTTCGGCCCTTTCCTTATGGTGAGCCAGGCAAGTACTTTTCTTTCCATAAGGACCAAAAAAATCACCACAAATACAAGAAGCGCAGCAATGCATCCAAACGGGAATACAGGCCATGACATTTGTGCAAATATCTCCGGTATCCCGATCATACTTAAAATTTTTGTGTATAATTCGTACATTATTGTGTTTTTCTCCGTTTTTTATCTGTCAACTTCCGGCAGCACAACATCAAGGCTGCCAAAAATCGGCATTAAATCCGAATACGGTCTGTTTTTAATCAATTCCGGCAGGATCTGCACGGATGAATATGACGGTGTTCTCCATTTTACTCTGTATGGCTTGTTTGTCCCGTCACTAACTACATAGCAGGTTGCTATACCACGAGGAGCTTCTATGGAAACTACAGATTCACCTACCGGTGGTTTGAATACTGCCGGGTTAATTTTTTTGCCGGTTAACTGCGTATCAAATCCGCAGTACTGGCATTCTTCTTTTTTACAGCCGCAGTTAACCCTTTTTACCCGCAGTTTTTCCGGTATACCTCCGGGAAGCTGAGCCAGGGCTTTTTCAATAATCTTTACTGACTCTCTCATCTCGGCAATTCTGACTACATACCTGTCATAACTGTCCCCTGATTCTTCTAAGCAGGTATTAAAATCAATTTCACTGTAAACTGAATACATATTGGACTTTCTAAGATCATAATTTACACCTGACGCCCTGATATTAGGTCCGGTTACAGCATAATCCACCCCTAACTCCGGTGTCATAACCCCAATACCTTTGGTTCTTTCAAGAAGTATCGGGTTTTTGGTAATTATAGCTTCGTATTCATCAAAATATTTTGGCATGCCTTTACATAATCCCAGAACTTTAGCTATCCAGCCTTCAGGAATTTCTTTTTTCACTCCGCCAAAAGTGTAATAATTATACATCATCCTCTGTCCGGTAAGCTCTTCCAGCAGTTTAAGAATGTCTTCCCTTTCCCTGAAAACATAAAACAACGGTGAAGTTGCGCCAAGGTCAAGCAGGAACGAGCCCAACCATAATAAATGCGACGCTATCCGGTTTAATTCCATTGTTATCAGCCGGATATATTCGGCACGCCTCGGGACTTTCAGCCCGGTTATGGATTCCACTGCATAGCAAAAAGCTGCCTGGTAAAAGAACCCTGAAAGATAATCCACCCGGTCAACCATAGGCAAATACTGGGTATAAGACCTGCTCTCGGCAAGTTTTTCCTTGCCCCGATGAAGATAGCCGATAACAGGTTTTGTATCCCTGATTATTTCGCCCTCAAGGTTGATAATCAGCCTTAAAACTCCGTGGGTGCTGGGGTGCTGAGGCCCCACGTTTATTAACATATCTTTCTGAATTATATTTTCTTTTAACTTGCTCATTTTTTTCTCTTTATTTTTTTATCTGGCGTTCCAGCTCAGTCTTTCATCATCGTTAACGTAATCTTTTCGTAAAGGGTGGCCTTTCCAGTCGTTTGGAAGCAGAAGCCTTTCCGGGTTAGGGTGATTAAGGAAGTTTATCCCGAAAAGATCGTAAGTTTCCCTTTCATGCCAGTCAGCAGCAGAGTATACCCCGGTTAATGACGGCACATCCGGGCAGTTTTTAGTGATAATTACTTTTAAAACCAGGTTTTTGCTGAAGATTGTGGAAAATAAATGGTAAACCACCTCAAAACAACCGTCTTTATCCACACCGCTTACTGAATAAAGCACATCAAACTGTGTATCTTTATTCATTTTCAGGTAAGTAACGGTTTCTACCAGCATATCCGGCTTAACCTGAACAACTTCAATGTTATCAGATGTCCTGTCCAGAAATTTAACCCCGTATTTCTGATCTATAGCTATACTTGATTCAGACATTGCTTACCTCAGCGTTTTTATCATAACCTGTTTTCTGCACGCCCCAGTGAATAACCTCAATTTCCGGGTTAGGCAGTAGCACTTCGCAGCTTCTGTCATCAGAATAAGTTACCTTTGGCTTGTGAGCCTCAAGGAACTCTCTTCTTTCCATAAGTGATTCGGTTTTCATCTTTTTCTGAAGCTTGATTATTGCGTCAAGAAGAGCCTCGGGTCTTGGGGGGCAACCGGGAAGATACACATCAACAGGGATAATCCTGTCTACGCCTCTTACTACAGAATATGAATCATTCTCATACATTCCGCCGGTAACACAACATGCACCCATTGCTATTACGTATTTGGGTTCAGGCATCTGCTCATAAAGTTGGAGCATTGCAGGAGCCATTTTATGAGTAATAGTTCCGGCTGTAATCATAAGATCAGACTGTCTTGGCGAAGCCCGGAACACTTCAGCCCCGAACCTTGCGATATCAAAACTCGCCGCACTGGTTGATATCATTTCTATACCACAGCAAGATGTCGCAAAAGTTAAGGGCCATAAAGAATTTGACCTTGCCCAGTTATATACCACATCCACTGCTGTTAAAATAATTTTCATAAGCGGTTAATTTCTCCTGCTGGCACTTACAGGTTGTTTACGAAGTTCTGAATTTGAAGACAATATAGTTTCAGTATCATTTATAGCTGCATGCCAGGAAAGAGCATCCTTTTTCCAGGCATAAACCAATCCTATAATTAATATTGCAATAAATATAAAAGCCTCCACAAGAGCAAAAAGCCCCAGTTTGTCATAGGCTACAGCCCACGGAAAAAGGAAAACCGCTTCTATATCAAAGATAAGGAATAAAAGCGCAAAAAGATAATATTTAACATCATACTGAATACGGGAATCGCCAAACAGCTTCATTCCGCATTCATATGTGTTCTGCTTAAGCTTTCCGGGAGCCTTTGGCTGCACAAGCCAGCTCATAAATATGGCTGCCAGCGCAAAGCAAATTGAAAATCCGATAAACGAAGCTAATATACCATACCCTTGTATATACAAAAATCTTACCCTTATCCTTTTACCTAATCAAAAATTTATCTCAAAATCATTTTTATATCAACAAAAGTTTAATTTCCCGGTTATTCATATTATACCCGTCTTGAATTAATGCAGGTTTTGCATGTCAGAAATTTACACCAACATAATAAATTCCCTTATTATTGGTAAGAATCAGGAATTAAAAAATTATTAAATCAATAAACATAAATTTTTTTTGCATATTAAAATATAGATAAATTCTCATATAATTAATGAATTTTAAAAAATTGTTTAAGCTTTGAAAACTCAAGTTTATTGAAATACGGTTTATTTTAATGGAAAATATGCATTTAATAACATGGATAATTCAATCAAAATCGGGGTAGACAATGAAATATAAGGACTATTATAAAGTACTGGGAATTGACCGAGGGGCGGACGAAAAAGAAATAAAATCAGCATATCGTAAGCTCGCCAGAAAGTATCACCCTGATGTAAACAAGAGCGCTGAGGCATCTCAAAAATTTAAAGATGTAAATGAAGCGTATGAAGTTCTTTCTGACCCTGAAAAACGTAAAAGATATGATAGCCTTGGAAGCAGCTGGCAGGAAGGTGCTGATTTCACTCCTCCGCCAGGCTATGAAAATATAAATATTAATTTTGGAGGCGGTGACTTCGGCGGATTCAAGACATTCCATGATTTTGGCGGAATGGGTGATTTCAGCGACTTTTTTGAAACCATGTTTGCTGATTTTTTCCAGCAGGCACCCGGCAGCACAAGACAACAAAGACGTTCCGGAAGAGCAGAAACTCCCCGCCAGCAGGCACCACCTAAAGAAAAACTTGATATAACCCAGGACCTGCCTGTTGATCTGGAAGACCTGATGAACGACGGCACAAAAGCCGTTAAAATATCTTATATGGAAAAATGCAGGGAATGTTCCGGCAGGGGATCTTACTGCTATCAATGCGGAGGAAGCGGATTTTCCACAATAACAAAAACTTTAAACGTAAAAATTCCGGCAGGAGTCAAGGAAGGCAGCAAAATCAGGCTTACGGGAGAGGGGAAAACAGATAGCTACGGCAGAAAAGGGAATCTCTATCTTGTAATAAAATACAAAAAACACACTCATTTCAGGCCTGAGGATTCCAATATTTATGCTGATCTGGAAATCCCTGCGCCAAAAGCTGTATTAGGGACAGTGGCACAGGCAAGAACTCTGCACGGTCTGGTAAAAGTAACTATTCCGGCAGGGACACAGTCCGGCAAATCACTCAGGCTTAAAGGACTCGGTCTTCCTAAAAAAGAAGGCGGATACGGTGATCATATAGCAAAAATAAAACTCACCATTCCCGAAAAACCAACTGAAGAGGAAAAAAAACTGTACCAGAAGCTTGCTGAAATAGGCCAGAGCCAGTAAAAAAATTTAACCATATAAATCTAATTAATATTCTTTAAATAGAATAAAAATGCTATACTTTAACCTATCATAAGTAAAGCTGAAAATAAGAGGGTTGAATATGGTAAGAGGAAACAATACAGGGCCTTTTGGCTTATTTATAATGGGAATTATATTTATAGGTGCAGGACTGGCTATTGTTTATTTTCTGGGAAAAGATATTAATTTTATGTGCAGCCGTGCTGCAGACAGATGCATTATTGAAGAAACCAATATTTTCGGAGAGACAGAACTTGTAGAAACGCTAGAGTTAAGAAAACTTGCCGGGGCTGAGGTTATTGAAAAAAGGGACAGCGACGGTGATTATACATATAAAGTCATGCTCATAACCAACCAGGGCAGAATTCCTCTTTCCGGCATGTCCTCAAGTGATCACCGCTCTCACCGCAAAAATGCAGAAAAAATAAATGAATATGTTAATTCTTATAATGAGTCTCTTGAAATTGAACAGGCAGGAACTTTTGGAAGAATTTTTGGGTTTGTATTTGCTGGCATAGGCGGCTTATTGCTGCTCGGATCCCTGGTACCGCTGTTTAAACTCGCAGTTCTGCTGTTTGTCATGCTCGCTAAAAGAAATTAAGCTAGAATGAGTTAGTTTTCGGAAAAACCGGCAAATGAGTTCGGCTCTCTGCTGTCGGGCAAAGCCCGCCACTCCAGAGCCTCACCCCTGCTATCGCACGGCAAAGCCGGATTTTTCTAAAAACGGCACTCCCGCTTCGCCATACCGATTTATGTTCATTAATTTTATTTCAAGATTACTTATTGAAATCGGTACAAGCTCTATATTTTTATAAATCCTTAAAGATTAAAAACCCCGTTATTAAGCGGGGGTTTTAATCAGAAGCGGTCCATAAGCCGGGTTCTGTTTGAGGTGATTATCTATCTGGGATGTATGTTTCCATACACCTCAAGCGACTTACCCGGGAACGGCGGGCAACCTTAATTCCCATTTTAGCCTTGCTCCGGTCGGGGTTTACCTAGCCAGTACCTCTCGATACTGCTGGTGGTCTCTTACACCACCGTTGCACCATCTCCTGTGCTCTGAGAGCCATCGGAAGTCAACATTTCTGTGGCACTATCCTCACAGTCACCTGAACCGGGAGTTACCCGGCGACCTGCCCTGTGGAGCCCGGACTTTCCTCAAAAAACAAACATTTTAGAAAAAATAATTTCCTTCTTATGCCTGTTTTTCGCAATCACCTGGACTGCTTCCAATATTATTTTATAACAATAAAACTGCTATTTCTATGATAAGATTCTATATCTTAAGACGTGGCAGGTTAAATTTTGTGTCATCTTGATATTTTAAGTTAAATGTAAGATAATTATTTTTGCGCAGATATGGCATAGTAGCTCAGGTGGTTAGAGCGCGTGGCTCATACCCGCGAGGTCGCTGGTTCGAATCCAGCCTATGCTAATAAAAAAGACCGGTTTAACCGGTTTTTTTTATTAGCAAACAACTAATATTAGTAGTCTTATTAAATGATAAACAAAGTTTTAACGGACAATCCTGCTTCAAGAGGATATCAAGTATTTCTTAAGTCTCGTTAAAACAAAGAAGGGTAGGACAATCTCAGCCAAAGTCTTTAACACTGAAGGGCGGTAAGTCTCTTCCCTTCTTTTTTATTACATCATGAATAAAAATACTAAGCAGGTGGGTGGGCAAGGTTTTTTAAAATTTTGCAAAAGTATTTAACGGAAACTTATTAAAGTCACTAATTAAAGTAAAGGTGTGAATATTTTTTTATTTTTTTATTTTTCTTGTCTCATTGTATAGTTTATTATAAAAAACTACCATTGTAATCCATGCACAAAATACTGATGTTCTTGAGCTAATCGCTGTAATATTTGACATGGAATCAATTAAGATTACTGATATTACAAGAAATGGGACTATATAAATAAATCTGTTTTCTAATGTTTTATTCAAGGTTGCTTTTATAAACTTAAAGCCAAGAGTAAACAGGGCTAAAAAATACCCCCAAGCTAAAATTCCATACTCATAAATAAACTGGATGTATAAATTATGAGATGCAGTTGGTTCTCCGGGGAAGATTTTCATTATATAAAGAGCATCAGAATTTATTCCGTTACCAATGAGAAAAGTTCCAATATTAATGTTATTAATTAATGCACCCCAGATTTTCAAACGCCAGTACCATGAGTGCATATTCGAAAGCCGTTCCATAAATTTTTCTATTATTTCCAGGCTCAGGGCATAATTTACAAAAATAAAAAGAATGGATAATCCTACTGCGGTGTATATAAATTTAGCTTTTAGTTTTTTAGGCAGGTATAGAAAAAGAATAAATAAATTAAAAGCCAAAGTAATATAAGCTGCCTTAGTAAGGCTTATTAAAATTGCAAAAACACTAATTACAATTGTTGTGCCCACTAAAATTCTTTGTTTTTTAGTATTTGCCTTTAAAAACAGATATAGACCAATTGGCAGAAATATATTAAGGAAAAAACTGCTATCAACCGGATGCCCGAATATACCGCCGGGCCTGGGGATTCCTTCAATAATTGAGAGCCACATTCCTGTCAGCCTTTGAAAAATTATGGCAGAAGAATTTATAAAAGCTAATATAGCTATCCAGCTTAAAACCTTATCAGGATTGTTATTTTTTTCTTTTAAAAATGAATACGTGCAAAATATAATAAAAATTTCCATAAAATGAAATTTAAACGGGTTAAAAATCTCCATTACCGGTATATCCGGACGAATTATATTTGCAAGGATCAGAAATTGAAGCAAAAATAAATACTTTACATAAGGAAAATCCTTAAAGACTTTGTCATAGTTTTTAATTATTAAAATTATGGCAACAGGAAAGGTTAAGCCAGTAACAAAATATGTAAAAACATTGGTATTTCCAATTAAAAGTCCTCTATATGTATCCAGGAAAGGGACAATAAGAATCCATACAAATAAAAATTGTTTGTATTTGTTCAGTAGCAAAGGTGCGAGTAAAGTAAAAAAGATAAGGCCTGCTGATAGTGCATATCCTTTTATTCCAAGCATGTTTATTGATAAAAATATAAATAGAATTGAAGATAAAATTACTCCGATAAGTACTTTAAACCTGTATATTTTATCCAGCTGTAATTGATATTCCATAATCTTGATCTCTTCGTTTTATAAACTTTTATATAAATTTTTTATATAAATATATAAAACATGTAAAAATTAAAAATTCAGTTCTTTCTATATAAATTTATGTTCTATACCTAAAGTATCTATGTCAAGAATTAATTTCAAAAATCATCTAAGCAGCTTGTAGCTGCTGGTATTTAACAAAATAACTTTATTGACTTTAACGATATGATAAATCTTGTTCTTGATGCTTTTGACAGCAATGATGATTTATTAAAAAAAGTTTCTCGCAGACATAAGTTTTTTCTGGTATAGTGATTTGAGAAAAAAACACCTACGGAATTTACGCAGACCTCTGAAATCTTTTGGGAAGACAAAAAACTCTACAAAAAAATATAAAACTTAATCTGGAAAATTTAATAAAAATTTCCCCGTTTCTTGCAGGGAATTTGATAATTTTTTTAGTTTTTTCTCAGACTAGGTGATAATCTTTCTCACTTTAGGTGTCAATCTATTGTAAAGTAACAGCCACTTTGCAACAAAATATCACTAACTTTGCGATAAAAACTAAACGATAAATAAGAAATTTTATTCAGAAATGAACAAAACGGATAAATTTAAAAAAAACTGTATAAAAAAGCTGCCACCCGGTAGAGCAGCAGCTTTTATGTTTTTTTATAAGTTATCTAGTTTCTTTCAAGCTGGATTGTTTCTGTTGTAATGTCAGCCACTTCTGAAGGACCGAAGTACTGGATGGGACCCGGATAAATGTAGCAGTCTTCCAGAGCCCACTGATCACGGTTCTCGCTGAATTTCCTGAACGGTGCGCCGTTTAATTCAACAAGAGCCTTTTTAATTACAGGTTTTAGCTTGCCGTGACGTTTTTCCATATTCATCATTGATGTTAATGGTATACCGCCTGCAATCCACTGGCCTGCTGGTTTTGTAAGGTCTCTTACAGATGAGATATAACCGCTTAAGCCAAACTGGATAAGGGCAAATGCATTATAACCGAGTGAATAGCAGTAATCAGCGTCAAAGTTAGACGGTGCTGCACATCTGCCTTCATACCCAAAGAAATGAGCCTGTGTTGAAAATTTCCCCTTGTATTCGCCTTTGGCTTTCATTTCAGCGAGTTTAACTTCCAGCATTTCTGTGAGAAGCTTTTCTGTCTCAATTTTAGAAACCTGGACGTTTCCGTGCGGGTCCCTGTCTAAAAGCAGCTGGATCTGGATTGATTTTGGCAGTGAATTAAACAAATCACTGTCCTCATTTCTTAAAAGCCCTTTTATGTATGCTATTTTGGTATCCCAGCCAGCCAGGGTTTTGTATTCATTCTTGCTTTCCGCTTCTGCTAACTGGTCGTTAAGATTTGAGATAAGCACTTTCATTTCCGGGATAAATTCGATTAATCCTTCTGGAATAAGTGCTATACCGAAGTTTTTCCCGTTTTCCGCCCTTTTAGCGATAACTTCAGCCATCTGGTTCACGATTTGCGCCAGAGACATATTTTTTTCTGCAACTTCCTCTGAAATCAGGGTAATATTTGGCTGGGTCTTTAATGCGCATTCAAGAGCGATGTGGGATGCGCTTCTTCCCATTAATTTGATAAAATGCCAGTATTTTTTAGCGGAATTTGCGTCTTTAAGGATGTTTCCTACCAGTTCGGAATAAAGCTTTGTAGCTGTATCAAAACCAAAAGAAGCTTCTATTTGTTCATTTTTAAGATCGCCGTCAATGGTTTTTGGAACCCCGATAACCTGGATATCTTCGCCTTTTTTCTTGAAGAATTCGGCTAACATAGCTGCATTTGTGTTGGAATCATCCCCGCCTACTACCACCACAGCGGAAACCTCATATTTCTTGCAGGTCTGGATGGTTTTTTCAAACTGTTCTTCTGATTCCAGTTTTGTCCTGCCGGAGCCGATTATGTCGAATCCGCCAGTGTTTCTGAATTTGTCCATATACTCGTTGGTAATTTCGATATACTCGCCGTCAATAATGCCTGAAGGTCCACCAATGAAGCCTAAAAGCTTGTTCTGGGGATTGGCTTCTTTAAGAGCGTCAAAAATCCCTGCAATAACGTTATGTCCGCCCGGTGCCTGTCCGCCGGATAAAATTACGCCTACGTTGATTGTTTTTTGCTCAACCTGACTTTCTCCCGGTTCAAAAGTTACTACATTAGCGCCATAGAGGTTCGGAAACATATTTTTAATTTCTTCTGCGTCTCCGGCAGCTGTTGTAGCTTCGCCTTCAGTTAATTTTAAGTTTTTAATTCCCTGTTTTAATGATGCGGGAAGTTTGGGCTGGTATTCCATCCTTGCTTTCTGCAAAGGGGAAACCTGCTCGGTCTTCTGAAATGTCTTGGTCATTTTTAAAACTCCGTTTATATGCAATACGAAAATTTATTATCCTATTTATACCATGTTAAAGTTTGATTTCCAGAGTTTATATAAGAAATAAATAAGCGGAATCAACGGTAATTTTTTACAAAAATCCCTTGCAATATAAAATTTAACGCAGTATAAAAATACTACGGAAATAAAATCCAAGGGTGTAATTAGACCTGTATCAGGTTAAATTTGACATAATTTAGTGCAAGGATAATTAATTAAAACGATTCAGCAAATATTCGCAAAAGAGGAACTCCGGGTGAATAATAACGATAAAAATAAATCCATAACTATGCCCTCAGGCATAAAAGAGGTATTATCCCCTGATTTCCTGGAAAACAGCGAGCTTAATGATTTAAATAAAATAGAGACCCCTATACTTGATGCAATCGAGAATGCAAAAAAAAATCCTTCTATTCCGCTTCACATACCCGGTCATGCAGGCGGTGAAGGGATTTTACCCAGGTTTAAAGAAATTTTCGGTGAAAAAATAGTCACTCTTGATACAACCGATGAGTTCAGCGGGCTGGGAAAGCTTTACCCGGCTGACGGCCCTGTTGCAAGAGCACAGGAGTTGATGGCAGAACTTTATGATGTTAAGAAGTCTTATTTTCTTATTAACGGCTCTTCGGTGGGAAACCTTGCTATAGCCCTTACAGCTGCCAAGGAAAATAAAAAAATAATCATCGGAAGAAACTGTCACAGGTCAGTCATAGCAGGATTAACCTTTACCGGCGCAAACCCGGTATGGATAGTACCGGAATGGCTTGATAAATGGGGAATCTGGGGACAGGTAAACCCTGATGAAATAGAAACCCTTCTGGACGAAAACGAAGATGTTACCGCAGTCTGGATCACCAATCCGACCTATGAAGGCGTAGTAAGCGATATAGCAAAACTAGCTTCTATATGCAAAAAAAGAGATGTAATGTTAATTGTGGATGAAGCGCACGGTTGCCTCTGGAAATTTAGCGATGATCTTCCTAAATCCGCTTTGGAATGCGGTGCGGATGCGGTTGTGCATTCCCTGCATAAAACAGGTGGAAGTTTTTCCCAGAGTTCCGTCCTGCATATTTCTAAAGACAGCAAATTAAACACTGAAGAAGTAGAAGCCAACCTTGGCATGCTCCAGTCCACAAGTCCTTCATATACCCTTTTGGCAAGTCTTGATGCGGCAAGGGCATATCTTTCTTCCGAATATGGAATGGAGCGGCTTGATCTTGCATTAAAAAATGCTCAGGCTGTTAGGGAAATACTTAACCAGATACCCGGAGTTAATTGCTTGTCTGTAAAAGACGGAATCAATATAGACAATACCAAGATTTATATTACTGTTGAAGGGTTAAGCGGAAAACGGCTCCAGAGTATTCTTGAAATTGAGTATAATATTGAAATTGAAAGCGCAACAGACGAGGGGATTTTAGCCCTGTCCAACATTGGAAATACGTCTGAAGACCTTTATTTTTTCTGCGAAAGCATCCGTCATATTGCAGAAAAAAATTATATGGACATTACACACCTTGAAAAAACAAAGTATATGCCGCTTCACGTGCCGGAAATACTTTGTACACCAAGAAAAGCGTATATGGCGGATAAAGAGGAATTACCGCCGGCAGATGCAGTAGGCAGGATTTCTGCGGAAATAGTTGCTGTGTGCCCGCCAGGAATACCTGTTTTGGTTCCGGGAGAAATGATTACAGCATCTCATCTCCCGTATTTAAACCATAAACAGACGATTCAGGTCACAAAGCTATAACTTTTCAATTATTTTCTGTTAAACAAGTTTTTAGACCACTTGTACAAGACTCGTTGCAGGGAGTTAAATAAATAGTGTTTCAATAACTTCACAAACTTTATAAAAAGAGTGTAAAAATTATCAATTTGATCTAAAACATGATTTAATATAATCAATAAAATGTTTACTAAAATATGAAATACACAAAATACTCGGGGAAGTCAAAGTCAATAGGAATGAAGGCGGACGAGGTTATGGAAACAACAAAAAATTTATTTAATCAACTGGTATCAGGTACTGATAAAAATGGTATGAGTAATCCTATCGAGACCGGTTTTGATACCAGTTTTAATAATACGGCAATAGAAAGCATAAAACCTGATTTTATAAGAAGAAAAAATTTTTATCTGAGAAGAGGTGTTCCAGAATCTCACAGAAGAGCTGCTGATAATTTCATGATTATTAAAAAGATCTTTGGCCATCCTGTGGTTCAACCCAGAATCACTGCAGAAGAAGCTGACCTGCTTGCCAAATATGATTTTAACCTGCTTGAGTTTTCTACATCAAAACAAATTGAGGAAGAAATTGTATTCCTAAAAAAATGGAGTTTTTCAAAAAGCAGCGAGCTTCAGGAAGCAGCCGACAATATAATTAAAATCAGGGCTAAAGAATTAAAATACCTGATTGCCACAAAATACGTGAATATAACAAACAATATTTATAACGGATATAAGGTTATAGAAAAGTACTTTGAAGACATTTCAAAATATACTTCAGAGTACTAAAAACGGTTTCAAAAATACCGGGCAAAAAGCATTACCATTCTGAGGGGAATGAAACCGGAGGCGTTAAATATAATATTTTATTTATATTTTCGCCCTCCTTGTATATATAAAAAGGGTACTTCCAGGGAAGAGCGGGCAGGCAAGGTTTTTTAAAATTTTGCAAAAGTATTTAACGAAAACTTATTAAAACCACTAATAATATTAAAACTTTTCAGAATTTGCTGTTAGATTCCGGTAATTTACCTGAAAACCAACAAAAAGTTTGATAAGCTAAAAATGCCTGTATGCCTGGTCTTTGCCATATACAGGCATTTGTTTTCTCCATCTTTTGTAGGAGATTATTTTGAAATGTTAAAGAATGTAAACAGAATTTCGATAAAGTTAGTGTAAGAAAAAATTACAGAAAAAAAGTGGGAAACAACGACACAGGGAGAACATTTTGGAGGTTTTCTACATAGATTTTCTATACACACAAATAATATAGCTGTGAAGGAAAATTTCCAATTAAGTTCTTTACAACAAAATAAATAAAAGTAAGTAACGGTTAAAATTTTTAAGGGATTATCAAGCCGGAAGCTTGAGCGCATCCGGGAATCCCAAAGCTTTTACAACCAAGCCCCT
>Ga0081527_100269_pt1 | contig 36332 bp, 36 predicted proteins | sample HotLakmasection5_FD_70992 | JGI IMG/M metagenome (GOLD analysis project Ga0081527, IMG submission 70992) | Hypersaline microbial mat communities from Hot Lake, Washington, USA - Section #5 (SPADES assembly) (version 2) | ecosystem: Environmental > Aquatic > Non-marine Saline and Alkaline >... | reverse complement strand
AATGGTTACTGACCAGCCGCTGGATGTCTTTGCCAAAGCCCCGATGATTCCTCAGGACAGGGTAAAGGATGAATTTTACCACCCGATGAGGTCAGGCAAGGTAGAAGTAATGCCTGCGGAAGAAGAAACTGATCGATGTATGAGCTGCGGATATTGCAGGGATTGCGAATACTGCATGGAAATCTGTCCTGAACAGGCGATAGACAGAATACAAAAGCCGGACGGGACTTTTGAATATATCAGTGATCCCGAAAAATGTATAGGCTGCGGAATTTGCGCCGGTGTTTGCCCCTGTGGAATATGGGATATGGAAGATAACCTGGTCAAATTTCTGGAAGAATAAAGTTTTAATTTATCTGAATTATTGAACAATTAGATGGGTTTCTATTACAGGCTTCAATATTTCTAAAAAACCCGCCTAATCCTGCCCTTGTTGAAATTACACAAGCAATTTAAATTAACTTATAAATATAAGAACATGCTGAGTTAAGGGAGCAACAAAAAATTCTTACTTAAAAAAATTTTCAAAATAATCCCCACCCACAACCACCCTATAGGTGGCGCAGGCCTAGCCTGCGCACTTGTTAAATATAGATTTTTTGAAAATTTTAAGGCGTAAAAACTTTTTATTTGTTCCTTAGTATATTATACAGTATTGCCTGGTATTTTTATATTTTATATTTATAAAAAGCTTCATTTATAAGACCACTGCACAACTTAGGAAATTAGTTTTTCCTTGTTGTGCAGTGGTCGAATTAACAAAAGTGAAAAATGCCCGGCTGCGAAGAGCTGGCGGGTATTTTGACACTAGCCGATAAATAAGCACATTTTTGAAAAAATGGGGTTATGCATTAGTCTCTTTATTAAGACAAAACATAAATAAAAGTTGATAAAAACAGCCTTTAAAAGCAGGGTTTATTTTATCAACTATAGAGTTTTTGACAGGCAATTATTCCATTTTTTATTTCTTAAAATACAAAAACATATTTTCTTAAAAACAAAAATATGTTTCTGATTATTACAATTTTAAAAAAAAAGCTTTAAAAAAAATAAATCATAGGTAATAATGAAAATATGAAATCGCAAACCATATTTCTGGTTTTAAGAAATAAAAATATACAGGGTAGACAGAATATTCTTGCGGAAAGGACAAAAGCTTATGAGAAAAAGAAAAGGTTTTACATTACTCGAATTAATGATCGTAGTCGTTATTTTGGGAGTATTAGCACTTATTGCCGTTCCGGCTCTTTTAAACGCAGTAGAAGAATCTAAAGAATCAACAGTTTCTGGTAACGTTAGCGCAGCAGCTTCCACAGTTTCAAGCAGACTTGCAATTGGCGCAACTATAGAAACAGCAGGCGGTGGAGCAAATGATATTGTTGCTTTATTAAATGCAAGTTCTGAAAACCCGTTCACCGGTGCTGCAGCATTTGTATCCGGCGCTTGCGGAGCAGGCGAAGTAGGGATTACAGACAATGGCGACGACTCATTCACGATAACCGGTTGTGACGGCGCAGGAGATCAGTTAATCTCAAAAACAGTTTATGCACCGACAGATTCGGCCATAAATCTATAGCCTATAATTTAAATAAAATATATAGCCCAAACAGCAGGTTTATTACCTGCTGTTTTTTTATTTTAAGAAATTTTAGTAACTAAGGAATAAATAAAAAGTTTTTACGCCTTAAAATTTTCAAAAAATCTATATTTAACAAGTGCGCAGGCGTAGCCTGCGCCACCTATAGGGCGGTTGTGGGTGGGGATTATTTTGAAAATTTTAAGTAAGAATTTTTTGTTGCTCCCTTAATAAGAGATCCCGGAAAATAATTGCCTGTTTTGAGTGAGTGGTTTTAATTTTTCTTATAAGCATTAGATTTACAGAAAATTATTTGTTTTTTTGTTTTATAATTCAAAAAGATGGAGCTGAGGGAATATATTGTGCATGATACGAGAAGAAATAAATAAAATAGTTTTAGAAGCATTAACACAGGCTGCATCCGCAGGTGAACTGGGCACTTTGACTCCGGAAGACGTCGGCGGGCTTGTGGTGGAAAAACCCAAAAATCCCGAATTTGGGGATTTTGCGGTGAACGTCTCGTCTCTTGCCAGATATGCAAAGATGCCACCGCCTAAAATTGCTGAAACTATTGATAAATATATAAAAAAAGACCATATAGAGACCAATATAGTTGCAGGGTTTATAAATTTTAAAGTTACTAATGCAAAACTCTATGAGTGCATACAGGAAATAATAGTCAGGAATAAAGATTTCGGCAGGAACAACCTGGGTAATTCTGAAAAAGTTATGCTGGAGTATGTATCAGCAAATCCCACAGGCCCACTGCATATAGGACACGGACGCTGGGCAGCCGTGGGAAGTTCGCTGGCAGAGTTGTTGAAATTTTCCGGGTACGAGGTTTATCAGGAATTTTACATTAATGATGCGGGCAACCAGATAAATAACCTCGGAAAATCCCTGTGGATAAGAATTCTTCAGGAAATGGAAATTGAAGCAAATTTCCCTGAAGATGAAAAGGAATTAAAAAACTATTATCCCGGCGATTACCTGATTGAAACAGCAAAAGAATATCTTGAAGAAAATACTGACAGGGCAAAGGAGCTATATGTTCATAATCCTGACCCGATTAACCCTTCAGAGGAGCTGATAAAAGAAATATCAGGATTTGCGAAAAAACTGATTATGAAGAAGCAAAAAGAGTTATTAATTAGGCTGGGCGTGTATTTTGACAACTGGTTCCCGGAAACTTCCCTGCATGAGAATGATGAAATTAAACCTGCCATAAAAAAACTTGAAGATGCTGGCAAGATTTATGAAAAAGAAGGGGCAATCTGGTTTAAATCCTCTGATTACGGTGATGACCAGGACAGGGTAATTATAAAACAGGATGGTAACTATACTTATCTCACAGCTGACATTGCATACCATTATGACAAGATCAGACGGGGATTTGAAAGACTGATTAATATTTGGGGCGCAGATCATCACGGCTATGTGGCGAGAATTAAGGCCTCTATAGAAGCTTTAGGCAAAGATAGTTCCTGTCTGGAAGTTCTGTTAGGACAACTGGTTAATTTGATAATTTCCGGCGAACAGGTCAGGATGGGCAAAAGACGCAAAATGGTAACCCTTGAGGAACTTGTAGACGATGTTGGGGTTGACGGCACCCGATACTGGATGATTATGCGTGATATCAATACCACGCTTGATTTTGATGTAGACCTGGCAAAATCCAGTTCTGACGAAAACCCGGTCTACTACTCACAATACGCACATGCAAGGGCTTGCAGTATCCTGAGAACCGCAACAAACGAAAGACCTGACAGGGAAACCGGAGAGCTCCTACCAGGCTTGTTTAATAAAAAAGAGCTGGATGATTTGTTTAACCCGGAGAAATTCGACATTTCGCAGGTAAGTAAACTTCTGGAAACTGATGACAAGAGGGAATTTGATTCCACCAAATCTCTTATCCTTAAACTGGAAGGGTTTGATGACCTGATAGTTTCTGCGGCACAAACAAGAGCCCCCTATATAATCGCAAGGTATATCCTTGATCTGGCAAAAGAGTTCCATCATTTCTATACATTTACAAGAGTTTTAAGCCCGGACAGGGAAGTTGCCAAAGCAAGGTTAGTCCTTGTTCAGGCGACAAAGCAGGTACTGGCAAACGCCTTTATGATCCTGGGCGTTTCAGCCCCGGAAAAGATGTAATTATTTCTTTTTCATTTGTTTGTATTCACGAGAATTTTTTATTAATTCTCTAAGCTCTTTAATATAGGGTGGGGCCAGTTCACATCCTCCATTATGATAAGGAAAAGCAATTGTACGTCCGCTGTCATCAGTAAACATATTATGACCAGAGTTGTTTCTGACTTTTTGAAAACCAACAGCCCTGAGTGCCTGCTCAGCTTTATTGCCTGTAACCCTTTTTTGCTGGCCCGAAGCAATTTTTTCTAACAATTTTTTCGCTTTATTCCCAAAGCTGGTCTGATTTGTTCTGTAGTTTGAGATACAACTGTTAAATATCATAATTAGCTTAACTTGATACCTTTTGTTTAAATAAAACAACTAAATATGAAAAATTGACATTTATATATATATAATTAAAGATAAATTCCGTTTTTTATTGCCAGAAGCAGGCCGGCAGCTTCGTGATAACTTTTTGCCGCAATAACTTTATCCTGAATCCCCAGCGATTCAGCGGTTACATCAAGCACGGTAGTGTTGGATTCTACTGTTATTACAGGGATTTCCCGTTCCAAGGCAGCGAAAACAGGTAGTCCGCCAAGGGCATTATGTGGCATAACCAGCGCCTTTACACGATCGATAGTTATATCAGATAAAGCGGCTTCCTGTGCATTAATAAGTTTTGGCGCATTGTAAAGTCCTTTTAAAATACAGGGAAGGAAGGTTGGGGTTATGTATTCTGCGGCTGCACGCTTATCAACAATTTCACTGCTTATAACCAGCTCTGATTCGTCAAAAGCCGGTGCATGAGCAACCGGGATTTTAAATTCCCTTACCAATAGATGGGAAATAATAGCCTCAATTCCACCCACCGGGTCAACGCCGGAATTCAGGGCGTAATCCTCGTCGTTTTCCGGTGTATCAAAGTAGCACACAACAGCAATGGCTTCCGCTCCATTGTTTATAAGACTCCTTGCGGATTTAAGCAGGATGTCGGGGTTGTTCAGTTTGCCTGTGGAGATTCCTGATTCTGATACAGAAAATTCCACGCCAACCGGTTCTTCTGTAATTTCATAATCTGTTATATTCATTCCGTATGTTGTTTTTACGGCATTTAGTGTATTTATATGCACGTTCAGGACGTTTTTAGATATTGCTTTATCGAATAAAACCCCGATTTTGTTGTGAATTGAAGGCTTTAAAGCCAATTCTCCCTTGAATAAGGAGTCTATAGCATAACCTTCCGTATAATAAATATTGTCGTTAATTCCTGAAAATATTGCTGCATTAACAGAATTCGGGTTGGTGATAATGGGACAGGCTTTAGACAAAAGGTTTACAGATGCGGACGCATCCCCTGCAAATCCGCCAATAGAAGCCCCGATACCTGTGGGAATTATACATGCTGCAATAAAATCGTGATTACACATTTTCCTCCTGCGGGAAATAACCTATATAAGGCAAATTCCTGTAATATCCCTTAAAATCCATACCATAACCGACAACAAACTTGTCATCCACTTCAAACCCCCGATAATCAATCTGTACATGTTCTTTTCTTGCGCAGGTCTTATCTAAAAGGGTTACAAATTTTACATTAGCAGCTTTATGCTGTAATTTCAGGTAATTAATGATGAATTTTGCAGTTAAGCCGCTGTCCACTATGTCTTCAACAATAAGTACATTTTTCCCCTCAAGACTTGGCAGGGTTAAATCAACCGGTTTTACTTCACCACAGGACTTTAAGTTATTGCCGTAGCTTGAGAGTCTAATAAATTCCAGCTGGACAGGCATGTTTAGACGTTTCACCAGGTCTGAGGCGAAGAGGATTGAACCTGCAAGCACTGCAACCACTACAACTTCTTTATCCTGCGGAAAAGTGCTGTTTATCCGGTCTGCGAGTTCCTGTATTCTTTCCTGAATTGCGTTTTCTGAAAATAATTCCAATAAGCAGTCTTTACTTTTACCTGAATCCATTTTTCTTCCTGTCTGTATATTCCTTTAGATAAATTATACTAACCACATAAAAAAATTAACAGAAATTTATTATAAATTCCGCCACTCTGGTTTAATAAATTGCAAACAAAAAATATACTGGTATTTTTGTTTTGAGTATATAAAATTAGATATAAAATAGAAATAGATAATTGATTGTATAAAGAATCACAAAAAAGGAGAGAGAGAAGTGAAAAAATTTGCAATTGCTATTGCAGCAGCATTAATGTTAGGAACATGTCAGGCTGATGCGGCAGTCATCAAGTTTGACGACCTTAGTAATGACGGGCAGTCCCATCCAAACGGCGCTTATGATTTTGTGCCCACAAATTATGCAGGTTATGTCTGGGAAAACTTTGAAGTTGTTTCAGAAAACAATCATAACAGAGCAAAAGCAACTTCTCCAGAGAATGTTGCATACAATGGAGGAGACGGCGGAGGATGGCCGAGTGCAATGTCCAGCGATTCCGGATATTTTGATTTCAATTCCGCATACTTTGCGACATTCTATCCGGAAAATGGCTTTACCCTTGAAATAGCTTCTTATAGAGATGGAGCTCAGGTAGCTTTTGAAAACTTGTTCCTTGATAAATCTCATTATAAAAACCCAACACAATTTAATTTCGGAGGTCCGGAATTTTCAGGAATAAACAAATTAACGTTTACTCCTTTAACCGATGGAGAACCGGCATGGTTTACCATGGATAATATGGATGTTTCACAATCTGCCCCTGTTCCGGAGCCAACAAGCATAACTTTAGGGCTTATGGGAGCAGCAGGTTTAATCGGGCTGAGAAGAAAAAAGTAAATATTTATTTATAATTTTTAAAAGCCCTGTTATTTCTACTGGCAGGGCTTTTTATTTATGCAGGCTTATTATATGTGTGGGAATTTTTTTTACCCTCAGTAATTCGCTTATTCCGATTCCTGCAACCCACAAAACCTCGTTTTCATCAACAAGCAAAGGGATTTCATCTCTGACATGTTCGGGGATTCCACGGTTTATAAGATATTTTTTTAATTTTGTTTTTTCTTTCATACCGAATGGGCGGATAACATCTCCTGGTTTCCTTGTCCTGATGTACAAACCGCCTCTGATTCGTCTTAAATCCGCATATACTACATCAGCTGTTTCTTCAGGAAAGTTTTGAGGCTCCTGCCCATACCATTCCTCTATCTTTAAGCTTATATTTAGCTCAGGATGAATGTTTTCCATCCCAAATTCTACAGAAACCACTAAATCCGAGTTTTTTGCTTTTGTCTGGCCTATCACTTTTATTTCTCTTGAGGAAACAAATGCCCATAATTCCTTCCCTATAGAAAAAGTCTTGCCTGATCTGGAATTTTTATTTTCTTTTATGAAATTCAGCAGGTCTTCAATCCGCTCATAACTGTACTCAATATTGTTTTGAACAAGAAAATCCAGTAGAATTCTTTTTTTAAGCGGGTCTGATAGGTTTATAAAATTTTTTGTATCAATTTTTTCGCTGTCTTTAATTATATCTTTTCTGTTTATTTCAATATATTCCTGAATAATTTCCTCGGATTCACCGGATATTTCTGATAACCGAATTAATGCCCTGTCTATAGCGCTGTTGTATGTTTTTAATTCAGGCAGGAGGCTATGTCTTATCCGATTTCTGGAATATTTTTCGTCATAATTACTCGGGTCAAAACTGGGTGAGAGATTATTTTCTTCACAATATTCAACACAATCCTCCCGGCAAACCTCTTTTAACAGCGGTCTATAGATTGAAGGAAACCCTTCCTGTCTTCTCATTTCGGGAATTCCTGCCAGCCCTGTTATTCCTGTACCTTTTATAATTCTGTACAAGACAGTTTCAACCTGGTCTGTTATTGTATGGCCGGTTAAAATAGCAGTTGCATTGGTTTTTTGGGCTGTCCTGTTAAAGAAACTATACCTCCGGTTGCGGGCTTCTTCTTCGTTTTGCGGAAGGTTCGGTGGCAGTGTTTCTGTATGAAATTCAATATTCCTTTCTTTACAGTAGTTTTCTGCCTTTTTTGCCTCGGCCTCAGATTCTTTTCCCCGCCAGTTATGGTTTAAATGCGCTGCTATTAATCCAACTCCATATTCCTTCTCTATATTATGCAGTACATCAAGCAGGCATAACGAATCTGCCCCTCCGGAAAACGCTACCAGCAGTTTGTTTTCTTTTTCCAGGATGTGATGTTTTTTTAGAAAGAATGTAACTTTTTGTATAGTTGTGTCTGATTTTTTGTTCATGCTATGTATATTACTACATAAAAAGCCGATTAATGTAGTATATTTAGTTATGTATTAAGTTTATATTCAGATTTAAGCCGACAAAATAATAAAAAACGGAAATTGTAACATTAAAGACATCAGGAAAAGTGAAAACCTCAGATAAAATTCTGAAAATAATCTTGTTCGAATTGCTCTTCAGTAACCCACAAAATAGAGAATATACTGAAGGGCTGACTGCAATTGAGCTTTCCAGAAAATATAATATAAAGATTGACCAGGTAAAAAAGAAATTAAAAATTCTACAGGAAAAAGGTGTAATAAGGGCTGTGGGTGCAAGTCCCAAGTTTTGGATTTTTGATGAATTCCAGTTCCAGCGGATAGACGATGATGACCCGATCCATTACCTGCTATGCAACACAGAGGACATAGATTTTGATAATTACTTTAATTATAAATAATTAATCTGTGGCTTGATCGTCCTGCTGTGTTGATATTTCTTTTACCTTATCGGGTTCGTCGGCCCCTGATATTCCTTCTACAAGCGAACCAACTCCAGCAAGGCAGGCTGCGGCAATAGCCAAAACTGCTGATAGTCTTAACGGATCTGGCGGCGGAGAAGTTGGATATATATCAGAGTTAGATAAAATGTCTTCAAAATCTTTATTTTTATTTGCTCTGAATGATAGGCAGTTATTTTGTACTTCTGTATTTTTATTTTGTGTATTACCAGCGTAAATTGCGCCAGAATTAATATTGGAATAAAATGAAATATTCATAATTTTTTTTATTAATCCTCTAATTCGCTATTTTCGTTTAAAAAATTATCAAAATAAAAGTTGACATTAAATTAAAAATGATTTTACATTTTTTAATCTGTATTAACTTACAGTAAATAAATAAATCGAAAAATGATGTTTGTTGAGTTGGCGGTAATGTGATACAGAAAGCGCTGAGCGACTTTAGTTATTATAAAGCCGCCGGGAAATAATATAAATTTTCTGATATACTTTTTATGCTTAAAATTTAATTTTATATCCCTGAAAAATATATGAATGAAAAAGAAACACAAAATATAGATAATATTTTTCCAAACCTGCCTGATGAAATAAAAGAATTAAACAGGCTTCTCCTTGATGTTAAATGGGATAATCTGGATTTTGATTCATCGTATTTTCAGGAAGGGATATATCCTGATAATCAAATTCTGAACACGGATCAAATAAGGCTTATACAGGCAATACTTGATAATATTCCCGAATGGAACAGGATTATTGCGTGCAAACAGCATTATACGCACGATTATTGCCTTGATATACATACTTTATCAGTATTGAAGAAAATTAGAGGATTTAACAGGTTCAATACACTTGATGATTATAAAAAATTGATACTTTTATATTCAGCGCTTTTGCATGACATAGAAAAGTATGAAAACGAAGTTGATCCTGAGCATCCTAACAGGGGAGCAAAAAAAGCCAGCTCAATTCTTTTCAGGCTTGGTTTTGATGAAAAGTTTATTAACAGCGTTTATTTGCTTATAAACCACCATCAGGTACTTGGTTTGCTTGCGGCAGGGAGAATTTCGTTTTCTCCCGAGCAACTTATTGAAATTTTTAAGGATGCAGAACTTTTAGACCTCCAGATTATTTTGTCTATCGCTGATATAAAATCAGTTAAGAAAAATGAATCCTTTATGGGAAAAGGAATGGAAGAAAAGCTTGAGCAAATCATACAAAATATAAAAGAAGTAATAAATACTAAAGAGATAAAATAATAAATTTTAATATATAGTAAAATTTTTTTTTTATGGGTTTTTATCTTAATGAATATGTAAAAATAATTTCTATTATATAAAAATGTTTTCTTATGTAATAAATCCATGTACACACATAAATTACCGGACTAATCCAGTTTGTTCAGTTCTGACAAAAAACAGGCAGGTTAATAACCTTCAGTTCAATGATTGTTCGGATCAACTTTCATTCGGACAAAAAAACGATTTGGAATGCAGGGCAATTAACCTGGCTAAATTTTATAATGAGGGCAAAGGGCTTTCGAGAATCTGGGACAAGGCCTTTAAAGATAATTCAATAATATTTGAAGGTGCTGATAGAAATTTTTTGCAAGTATCACATGGTTTATATAGAGGCCCTCAGCCAGGTGAGAAAGGAATACAGAAACTGGCAGATAAGGGAATAAAAGTAATAATTAACTTAAAACAGGATAGCGAGAAGAGGGTAAAAAAATATAAAAATATGGCCGAAAAATGTGGACTGGATCCGGAAGATTACCATAATTTACCATTCAATCACTTTGATAAACCTGATAAAGATAATAATAAGAAAATCAAGGAAATATTTAAAATAATCGAGGATGCAGAAGAAGCAAATAAACCGGTATACATTCATTGCCAGCACGGCGAAGACAGGACTGGCATGATAATTGCAATATACCGGGTGATAAAGCAGGAGATGCCTATTGAGGATGCAGTAAAAGAATGGCAGGATCTCGGATATAGAAATATAAACTATCCCGGCCTAAGAGAAATTTTTAATGAGGCGATTAAGGAAACTAAAAACGAAGAGAAGTCAGATAAATGATAAATATTACACAAAATAAAAACCAGTATCAGGTAAAGCAAAATGTCCTGAATTTTAAAAAACCGGCATTCGGCAAAATCATACAGTCTGATACGAAAGACAGGCCAATAGTTATGGTAACCGATGCATGGTGGCCTCACATCTGCGGCCCAACCAAAGCAACCAGCGCAATAGCCTCTACACTGGCTAAAAAGGGTTATAACGTACAGGTTATAGCCCAACAAGGAAAATTTAGCGAAGATTTTAGCCATAAAAGTGAAAAAGCCGAAAGTCCGCATCATCCCGATGGATTCAGGGGAATTACAAGCAAAAAAATATACGGCAAAAATCTAAAAGTCTGTATAGGCCCTTTTAACGAGAAAAGAATGAGGAATATGCTTGCAGAATCCAATCCATCTGCTGTTTACTGCGCAACCGAAGGCCCGCTTGGCTGGTATACAAAATGGTCCCTGAATCCAGAACAAACTAAAATCTCTTATATGACTTCTTATCTGACATCATGGCCAGAATATGCGGAAGATAATACAAAATTCTGGATAAATAAAAATTTAAAAAGAATTGGACTCGATTCAAACAAATTAACGGAGAAAATACCTGAAGGAGCAAAAGACTTTGTTAGCCGGGCACTAAAAAAATTTCATGCTGCGGCTCCAAAAGTAATGGTAACAACCAAAACCTTGAAACAAGACCTCACAGCAAAAGGAATTGATGAAGAGAAAATAACCATTATTCCCCGGGGTACACATATTGATAGCTACAAGCCCGATTTAAAAGATGAAAACTTTAAATTTGTGGATTCCGCAAATCCTGAGAAAAATGTATCCGGGAAAGACGGCCAGCTTATAATCGGTTATGTGGGAAGGGTTTCACCGGAAAAAAATATTGAAGAACTGCTCAAGCTTTCAAACGAAAAAGATAAAAGAATTAATAAAGGAAACTACAAAGTTGTTGTGGTCGGGCCTCCATCTTCTGATGAATATATGAAAGATTTAAGAAAAAAATACCCGGAAGCAATATTCACCGGGCCGAAAAAAGAGGACTTGCCGGAACATTACGCTAATATGGATATTTTTGCGTTCCCGAGCCTTACAGATACCTTTGGAATAGTACTTCTGGAAGCAATGGCAAGCGGGGTTCCCATTGCGGCTCATAATGTTCCTGGCCCTGCAGACGTACTGGACAGGGAAATTATAGGGGATGAGACAGTAGGCCATCTTGAAAATGACCTGGGCGAAGCAATAGCAAAAACAGCATGGGATCTGGAGGAAAGGCCGGATGAAATAAGGCAGAATTGTGTAAATTGTGTAACAGAAAACTACACCTGGGATAAAGTAGCGGATAAGTTTGTTGATACACTGGATATGATTGACGAGAAGGCCCTGCAGGAAACCCTTGGCGTTAATCCTGCCCGCAAAGACCTTGGAAAAATCGCTTAAATAAAAATTAATAATTAATTAAATTAACAAAAATATAGTAAAATTTTTGTTAATATATTTTTGTATTGTTAAGAATAAGATTTAAAGAGGAGTCTTAAAGAATGGATAAGTACGTATGCACAGTTTGCGGTTACATATACGATCCTGCAGAAGGCGATCCGGACAATGGAGTAGCAGCAGGCACAGATTTTGCTGATGTTCCGGAAGACTGGGTATGCCCGCCATGCGGAGCGCCAAAAGATATGTTTGAAAAACTGGGCTAAATTCACAACAAAATTTGCGAAAGGAAGAATCTAAAGTGGCTGTTCAAAAGATAAAAGATAATTTTTATTTTGTAGGTACAAGAGATTGGGACAGAAGGTTATTTGACCAGTTAATACCATTGCCTCACGGTACAAGCTATAACTCTTATTTTATAAAAGCAAGCGAAAAAAACGTATTGATTGATACAGTCCATCCCAGCAAAAAAGAAGAGTTTTTATCCAATTTAAAAACTCTTGAGGTGGACAGGATAGATTATATAGTTGTAAACCATTCTGAGCAGGATCATTCAGGGTTATTGCCTGTAATACTGAATAAATACCCGGAAGCTCAGATCCTGACAAATGCAAAGTGTAAAGACCTTCTTATTGATCATTTACCTGTTCAGGAAGATAAAATCACGGTAGTAGACGGTTCAACAGAAATTTCCCTGGGAAATAAAACCCTGACATTTATGATGTCTCCATGGGTACACTGGCCGGATACAATGTTTACTTATGTCCCGGAAGATAAGATCATTTTCACTACAGATTTCATGGGATCACACCTTGCCACAAGCGACCTGTTTGTAACGAATGAAGGCTTGGTATATGAGGCAGCAAAAAGATATTTTGCGGAAATAATGATGCCATTCAGGACCCACGTACAAAAATACACAAAACAGCTGAAAAACATGGATATCGAAATAATAGCCACAAGCCACGGACCGCTTTACGATAACCCCCAATTTATTTTGGACGCTTATGCTGATTGGTCTTCGGACGAAGTAAAAGGTGAAGTTATTGTACCATACGTATCAATGTACAACAGCACAGGCATGATGGTTGATTACTTTACCAACAAGCTTATTGAAAAAGGTATTAAAGTTACACCATATAATCTGGCGGAAACTGATCTCGGAGAGCTTGCAGTATCGCTGGTTAATGCAACAACAATAGTTTTTGGGGCATCAATGGTTCTTGCGGCACCGCATCCTTCAGCTATTTATGCGGCATCTATAATTAATGCGCTCAGGCCCAAAGCGAAATTTGTTACTACAATTGGTTCGTTTGGCTGGGCTGATAAGCTGGGCGAAAAAATGAATGACCAGGTTAAAGCTCTCATGCCTGCTGTTAAGGCCGAGAGTTTGACTCCTGTATTGATAAAAGGCAGTCCTACAGAAGAAGCCTACCGTCAGCTTGATGTACTTGCTGATGAAATTTGCAAAAAACACGAAGAAGCTATGATGGTTGCAATATAAAATAATTTAAAATGAATAAATAAAAAGGCGGTAGATAAAATATCTCCGCCTTTTTAATAAATTTATCCGAGGTTAAATATTATGATTTTTTTATATAAAATATCTCATAGTAAAATAAGTAATTACATCAGTATAAATGAGTAATACAATTATGCGGGCAGAAGTCTTATGCATAGGCACAGAGCTTCTTTTGGGCGATACGGTAAATACAAACGCAGCTTATATATCCAGCAGGCTGTCTGAACTCGGTATTGACTGCTTTTATCATTCCGTTGCAGGGGATAATCCCGAAAGGATACAAAGCGCAATTGGCACTGCATTAAACAGGGTTGATCTTCTCATAATCACAGGGGGGCTTGGGCCGACTGATGATGATATTACAATGCAGGCAGTTGCAGATTATTTTAATACAAAACTGGTTTTTCATGCTGAACCCTATAAACTGATAGAAAAATTTTTCCGCTCCAGAAACCGGGAAGTGCCGGAAAAAGCCAAAAAACAGGCATACCTGCCCGAAGGTGCGGAAGTTGTGTTTAACCCGGTCGGTACGGCTCCGGGGGGTATATGGAATATACAGGATAAGACCGTAGTTGTCTTACCGGGAGTTCCTGAGGAGCTTTATGCAATGTGGGAAGGAACTATTGAAAAATATTTGTCTCAATACTCTGAATTTACAATCACAAAAAGGTTTCTAAAATTTTTCGATATTCCCGAAGGCTCTTTAGGAGAAGAAATCAAAGACCTGATGGAATCCCCGAACCCCACAGTTGCACCTCTTGTTGCTGAAGGCCAGCCGAATATCAGGATTGCAGCAAAAGCTAAATCAGCAGCAGAAGCTGAAGCAATGATAAATATAATAGAAAATAAAATATTGGATAGAATAGGCAAATTTTACTGGGGCAGGGATGGGGACACCATCGAAGAAGTAGTCGGTAATATGCTTTCCGCTAAAAATATGACGCTTTCTGTAGCGGAATCCTGTACAGGCGGGTTAATCAGCTCAATGCTTACTGATGTTTCGGGATGTTCTTCTTATATAAAGCTCAATCTGATCACATACTCCAATGAGACCAAGATCAATACTCTGGGGGTTAATGCGGCGTTAATAGAAAAATATGGAGCAGTAAGTGAGCCTGTCGCAAAAGAAATGGCAGAAGGTATAAGGAAGTTAGTCGGAACAGGTTATGGATTGGGAATTACAGGGATAGCAGGGCCAACAGGCGGGACTTATGAAAAACCTGTAGGACTTGTTTATATAGGAATTTCTGACGGAAACCGGACAAAAGTGCATAAGGTGAATATAAATTCAGCGTTTCCCCGCAAATTAATAAAGCAACGCTCAAGTATGTATGCATTGCAATTTTTAAGGCAATTCATTAAAAAAGCCGACTAATTAAAAGCCGGCTTTTATTATTATAAAAATTATTTAGTTTATGCGGGAGTTGTTCCTTTATTTACGTGTCTTGTGAGCCTGGATTTTTTTCTGGCTGCTGTGTTTTTATGCATAACGCCTTTAGTTACGGCTTTATCAATTATACTATATGCTCTATTAACCGCAGCTTTTAATTTATCCTGGTCTTCATCATTTTTTATAGCTTCAAATACTTTTTTGATTGAAGTTTTTACAGCTGAGCGAACAGCAACGTTGCGCTGCCGGTTACGTTCGTTTGTTTTTACCCGTTTACTTGCTGATTTTATGTTTGGCAAAATTCTACTCCTCTTTTACCTTGTTCTACGTGTCTTGTTAATAATTTTAAAGTCTTTAAAAAAATAAGGGTCAGTTATTTTTTACCGGACTTTAGTAAAACTGTAAAGTTTTGGACGGTGTTTATAAGGGAATTCAAAATGAATTATATAACATAAATATCGGCTGTAAACTAATTATCCTTAAAGAGAATTTAAAAATTCTTAAGACATGTTTACATTCTTGTTAAGAACTTATTATGGAACTGGAAAAACAGATAAAAATATGAAAAAATAAGATTAAGATAACTCTCGTGCAGTCGTATCGTTTTGATCCTACAAATGTTTTGAATAGGGAGCTCTATCTCCGGTATAGTGCCGTACGTCTGATGTGATATCAGTAAACGAATAACCTATACGGGGGGGCACCCACCTGGTGGAACAACCGGGTTTCAAAACCTCGGCTGCATGGGGGTTATGTTATTATTAGTATATGGAAAATAAAATTACATATCAGGCAGACAGCCTTTCATATACAAAAAAGCTTGCTGAGGTTTTATCCCACTCTATAGATAAGTCAGGGGTCTTAATCTGCTTATACGGCGATATCGGATCCGGCAAGACAACTTTTACAAAATTTCTGGCGGAGTACCTGGGGATTGACCGCAGGGTTACCAGTCCCAGTTTTGTTATCCTCAATGAATACCATACAGATGAGATAAGTTTATACCATTTTGACCTATACAGGCTTGAGCGGGAAGGCGTAGATACAATCCTTGATGAGTTATCAGAATATACGGAAAAAGAAAATTCCGTAACTCTTATAGAATGGGCGGAATTTTCATCAGGCAACCTCCCGGCCGAGCGGCTTGATATAGAAATCAGGTATGTTGATGATGAGAAACGGGAGTTTTTAATCACAGCATATGGGAATAAAAACCAAAAAATTCTTGAAAAACTAAACACCCACCTCCACTGCGTACAATAATCCAGTCTTTTACGCCGGGGCATGCACACTTCCTCTATCCTAAACCGCAAACCCGGAGTTTGTTTGTCTAAACATTATAAATAAGCCACGAGATGTTATAGAATCCCTCGACAAGGCTGGAACGAATGCTATGGTCATTTTTTACCGTAATTTCACATCTGTGTCAGACTTCTGGTGTTTACGCCTGGAGAATTTAAAGAGTTCCATTATTATAAGAATGGATACTGAAAACAAAAGCAAATAGAACCATTCTGATATTTTGACCGGCTGAATATCCAAAATTTCCTGCATGATAGGGATATTCATTGAGATTATATGTATTGCCTGCGCAACTAATACCCCTGTTACCAGGAACATATTGTTTCTCGGCGAAACTTTAAAAGCAGACTTATGTTCGGAACGGCAATTAAATACATGCATATTCTCAAAGAAAACCATCAGGAGCAGGATAATATTTCTTGCTGCATAAACTGATGTTCCGTTAGCAAGGAGAACATACCAGAATGAATACGCTATAATTCCCATGCTAATCCCTGAAACAAGGATTTCCTGAACCATAAGTTTGTTAAATACACCTTCCCCCGGACTTCTTGGAGGTTTTTTCATTGTTTCTTTCTCGCCTTTTTCAAACGCAAGCGCAACCCCCTGTATTCCGTTAGTAACAAGGTTCAGCCACAAAAGCTGTACTGCAACAAGCGGAACCGCCATATTAAACCCTATTGCCAGGGCAAAAAGTACAATTTCCGCCGTACCTGTAGACACAAGCAGGTAAATTACTTTTCTAATGTTATCATAGGCGTATCTTCCTTCTTCTACCCCGGCAACAACCGAGGCAAAATTGTCATCAACAACAATTATAGAGGCGACATCCTTGGCAACATCTGTCCCTGAGCCCATTGCCACGCTAATATGAGCTTTTTTTAAGGCAGGAGCATCATTCACTCCATCTCCGGTAACAGCAATATAGTTCCCGGTTTTGGAAAGCGCCTCAACAATATGCAGTTTTTGTAACGGCGCAACCCGTGCAAAGATAATCCCTCCGCTGACAAGCCTGACGTATTCGTCGGATTTCTCGTCTATCATAGCCAGCTTTGACCCTTCTATAACTTTATCCCGGGACTTTACAATACTCAGGTTCCTGCCTATTGTATAAGAAGTTCCGGGATGGTCACCTGTGATCATGATTACCTTGATTCCAGCTTCTTTGCACTTATCCACGGCTGTTTTTGCCTCAGGCCTGAGCGGGTCAATCAAACCGATTAATCCCAGAAATGAAAGATTTTTCAGGTCAGATTCATAATATTCATGATCGGGTTTTTGTTTTATATCCCCTCCGGCCACGGCTATAACTCTATGTCCTGTACCGGAAAGAGCATTAATCTGGCGTTCTATGCGTTTTCGCTTTATAACTGTTGTTTTATTTTTTACACTCATATGAGTACAAAAATCCAGCACAACTTCAAATGCGCCTTTTACTGCAACTTTTACACCTGACTTGTCTCTGTAGAAGTTAGCTGAAAATTTTCTTTCTGATTCAAAAGGTATTTCTCTGAGTGTTTCAACTTTTTCGTTAAGCTTTTCCGGATTATAACCATACTTATATCCCAGCGCCAGCAACGCAACATCTACAGCATCGCCCTGATGAACCCATGTTTCATTTTTTCTGGTCAGGCTTCCCTCATTGCAAATAACCGATGATTTAACAAGTTCTTTTGCATGTGAGATTTCATATTTATTTTTTCGGGGCAATACTTCTCCTTCACCGTTATAGCCTTCCCCTGTTACAAAATATGTCTGTCCGTCAGGCAGGTACAATAGTTTTACCGTCTGTTTGTTTACGGTAAGCGTGCCTGTCTTGTCGCTTGCAATAAGAGTACAGCTTCCCAGTCCTTCAACGGCATGAAGCCTCCTTATAATTACGTTTTTCCGGGCCATTCTGCTCATACCTACAGATAGAGCTACAGTAAGAGCAGCAGGTAGCCCTTCCGGAATAGAGGAGACTGCTAGTGCAACCGCAAGAAAAAACACCTCTATAAGGGAAGCACCTCTTGAAAATTCGACAAAAGCAATTAATCCGCAGGCAATAAGGACAATAATGCTGATTTGTGCGGAAAATTTCTCCATTCGGGTAATCAACGGTGGTTTTACTTTTTCCAGCGTTGTTACCGCCTCAGCAATCTTGCCTATTTCTGTCCTGATCCCTGTTTCAACTACAACCCCCTTACCCCTTCCTGTAGTAATCATTGATCCCGCATATACCATATTTTCCCTATCACTTAACGGGACTTCCCGTTCAATTTTGTCTGTTATTTTCATAACATCGGTTGATTCGCCGGTTAAAAGGGATTCATTGGTCATAAGCCCGGTTTCTTTTATCAACCTGATATCAGCAGGGACTTTCCCGCCGGATTCCAGATATACAATATCGCCCGGCACAAGGTAATTTGCGTTAATTAACCTTTTTTCTCCGTTTCTCTTTACAGTCACGCAAATTTTCAGGAGGTTGCGCAGTGCCTCGGAACTTCTTTCGGCCTTCCATTCCTGATATGCACCTATGGCTGTGTTTATAAGTATTACTATAAAAATAAACACAGCGTCTTTGCTGTCTCCTATGGCAAATGAAATAACAGCAGCCACTATAAGAATATATATTAACGGGCTTAAAAGCTGGTCAAAAATTATTTTAAACAAAGACGGCGGCTTTTTTAGCGGGAGTATGTTTTCCCCTATAGAATCAATCCGTTTTTTGGCTTCTTCTTCGCTTAACCCTTTGCTGAATGTGTTCAGCCTGCTCAGGACTTCGTCTTCTGATAGCCTGTACCAGTCAGTAATGTCAGCTGTTTTTTTATTTTTCTTTTTCATTGTTTTATTTAATCTTTTAATCCTTATTTAAATTTAATCCTGTTAATTGCAATTTATTACCCGCAACTGGGGTAATCAGGGCTAAGATAAAAAAATTTTGAATTAAGATTTTTTGCGTTGTATCTTTAATATAGAGTTAGCTAACACAGAAAACACAGGTGGAAAAATGAGCATTAAAATTGCGGGAAAAACATTTAACTCACGTTTAATGGTGGGTACAGGCAAGTTTAAGGACTTTGAAACAATGCAGCAGGCGCATATTGCAAGTGGAGCTGAGATTGTAACTGTTGCCATAAGAAGGGTTGATACAGGAGCTCCCGGACATGTCGGGCTAATGGATTATATAGACATGGATAAATTCTGGATACTTCCTAATACAGCAGGATGCCAGACAGTTGAAGAAGCTGTAAGAGTTGCCCGGCTGGGAAAAGCTATGGGGATTAATAACTGGGTCAAGCTGGAAGTTATCCCTGATCCCAAGTATCTACTGCCTGATCCTATAGCAACACTTGAAGCCGCAAAAAGGCTCATTGAAGAAGATTTTGTAGTTTTACCTTATATTAATGCTGACCCCCTGCTTGCAAAAGCACTTGAAGAAGCAGGCTGCGCCACGGTAATGCCTCTGGCTTCACCCATTGGTTCAGGTAAGGGTATACAAAACAGGGATAATATAAAAATCATCATAGAACAGTCAAATGTACCGGTAGTAGTTGACGCAGGACTCGGTGTTCCGTCAGAAGCTTCTGATGCAATGGAATTGGGAGCTGACTGCGTGCTTGTAAATACAGCTATTGCCTGTGCTGAAGATCCGGTAAAAATGGCTGAAGCATTTAAGCTTGGTGTGAGTGCGGGAAGAAAAGCTTTCGAGGCGGGAAGAATTCCCATGAAAGCATATGCAAGCGCCTCCTCACCGCTTACTGGTGTTGTGGGCAAATAAACAACCTATTTTATTTAAACCATCTTATTAATTAAATCAATGGTATAAACCTCTTTATCGCTCTAAAGGGGAATTTAAAATACAACCCGAAAATTTATTATATTTATGGAATTTTTAATACATTTATTTAATAAAAAAAGGGGGATTTTAGAATGAGAACCGCACAAAAAAACGGCAGAAAATTCAGAAGTGTATACACTTTACTAAGAAGGACCGGGCAGGGTGTAAAATTTGCTACAGATACTGGTTATAAAACCGGCTATTTTATGGCAAAGCACCCCGGTATTCAATATACCAAAGAGCAAATCCAGAAAAATTATAAAGCAGGCCTTGTAGCGCTTTTAGGTGTTGGAATAACTTTATTTGGAATACTTCAGGTTATTGCAAAATTAAGGAAATAATCAGGGGATCATCTGATCTACTGTCATTATCAATATTCCTGTTGCACCGAGTTGCTTGAGGCGGTCTACATTTTCATAAATATTTTTCTTGCTCACAACCACATGTATGGCAACTTCATCATCATTATCAAGCAATCCAACAACTGTTGGGGATTTTAGGCCGGGAAGAATACGCTTAACTTCTCCCAGTACAGATTTTGGTATATTTGCCATGAGATATTTTTTTTCCTCAGCATCCAGCGCTGATTTGATTGCTCTTACAAATGATTCCAGTTTGCCGGGTTCTTCATTTTTGAAGTCGGGGCGTGCAATTATAGTGGCTTTAGATGTCATTATTTCGCTGATGATTTTAAGGTTATTGGTTTGTAAAGTTGACCCGCTGGAAGTTATGTCCACTATGACATCAGACAATCCGAGTTTCGGAGTTATTTCAGTTGCGCCGCAAACTTCTATTATTTGAACTTTTTTGTTTAGACTGTCAAAATAGTTCTTTGCTATTGTGGGAAAAGACGTAGCTATTTTTACACCGTCAGGAAGGTCTTCAGCCCTGTTTACCGAGGAATCTTCCCTGGCTGCGACAACCATCCGGCAGGAACCAAAATTAAGCTCCAGTATTTCATCAACACTAACGTTGCTTTCAGCTACAATATCCTGGCCTGTTACGCCCAAATCCATTACGCCATCACTTACAAAATTTGGAATATCCTGTGTCCTGACGAAAATCAGTGTATAATTCCCATCCTGCGTTGTAGCATACAATTTTCTGTCATTTTTGGTAATTGTAAGCCCTGCTCTGCGGAAAAGGTCCAGTGTATCCTCAGACAATCTGCCTTTATTTGGTATAGCTATCTTTAAACAGCATTCATTCATTTAAAAATTCCTCTTGCCCGTTTTTAATGTTTGACCACAATTATATGCATAAAATGTGGTGCTGTCATTAATTTTCCTATAAGTCCGGGATAGTGTATATTTAAACAATTTAGTATTTTATATGCTGCATTCCTTTGGCCGGGTATATTTTACCCAACTTGCATCAAACAGGTCATTTGATGGTCAGCAGTTAAAAATGCGTCGTTTCCAGCCTTATTCTCAGGAGGATTTCCTCAAAGGCGTTGGTATTGCCAAGTACTGCAAGAGATATTACGCCACCAATTCAACAGGAAAGAGCATTACAACCAAATATATTGTTAATCATTACAGGCTTAGATGGGGGATTGAGGTACTAAGGACTAAATAAAAAGTTTTTACGCCTTAAAATTTTCAAAAAATCTATATTTAACAGGTGGCGCAGGCGTAGCCTGCGCCACCTATAGGGCGGTTGTGGGTGGGGATTATTTTGAAAATTTATGTTTACAGGCGTTCATAACGCTTCAAAATCAAAATAAAAAAATCGCTCTATCAGCCCAAAAAATCGTTTCAACAAAAAAATTGAGGATAAAAGTCAATGGCAACAAGGCTTTACGTCAGATCGCCGCATAATCCCTGCAGGTAAAATCGGCTACAAAATAAGTACATATCAGACAAAAAAAAGAGAAAAATTTGATCAAATATCCCCTAAAAATTTTAAAACCTTTTAAAATAATAAAAAACATAATACTGAATAAAAACAAAAAGAGCTAAATTCCTTAATTTGCCTGATCATCATGTCTGTATATTAAGAACTATTAAGAAGAAATTTTATTTTTTCCAATTTACTTGACAAGTCAACTATTTATGTGTAAACTAATAATAGTTGACAGGTTAAGTAAATTCTACAGGAGATCGTGATGGATAATCAAATTATGGTTAAGTATTTAGCAGTTATGTTTTCTTCAGTATTTTTAGTATTTGCATTTATGTGCTGGTCATTAGTCCAAAACTTATCAGTTTACAGCGACAGCGGCATTAACTATGCACAGGGTAATGGGTCCTATATCCAAAACATATAATAAATTACAAAATTATTTATCAAACTTTTAATTTAAATTATGAGGATAAAAAATGCGTGAATTTAATGCAAAAAATGAAAAAAATACCAACATCAGCTTTATAGAGCTTTTCGGAACAAACAGCGTAGTTAATATTGCTCCGGGATGGTATAGGGGAAGGGAAACAAAGACCTGTTTTATACGTATTAACGTTTCAAAAAGAGCCGAAGATAATTCACTAAAAACCAAGACTTACTTACTTAGCATTTAAGATAAATTGAGCCGAAAAAAATTTGTGGGGTTAAGTGCAAATGCGTGAAGTTTTTGTAAAAACTGAAGATAATATAAATATCGCTATAAATCACTATGATTCCGGAAGAGATGAAGTTTTAATTATCGCTCACGGATGGTATATGTGCAAGGACACACATGCTTTCCTGAGGATGTCAGAGGATTTTTTCAAAAGTTATGATGTTATAACTATGGACTTCAGGGGACATGGAAAAAGTTCCGGGTGGTACACCTTTACGTCTAATGAACATAAAGATATTAAAGCTGTTGTTAAATATGCCAGAGAAAAATATTCTAAAATAGCCATATTAGGGTTCTCTCTAGGCGGAGCACTTGCAATAATTCACGCCGCAACTTATAAAGACATTAACTGCCTTATTACCGTCAGCACTCCTACTGATTTTGATAAGATAGAAAACCTATGCTGGCAACCTGAAGCATTTATTACAGCCTTTCAACAATTTGATAACAGAATAAACCGCAATATAAGGCTCGGAAGCCCATTTCTTTATAAAATACGGCCTATAGATATAGTTCAGGATATTTCTCCTACTCCTATCCTGTTTCTTGCAGGAGGAAAAGGCCCGACATTCCACCCATGGCACGCTGAAAAGCTTCACGAAAAAGTTAAGCAATGCAAATCAATTGAAATATTTGAAAATGATTTTCATGCAGAAGCACTTTACCTTAATTCAAGAAAAAAGTTCTTAGATGTTTGTAATGATTGGCTGACTTTAACAGCCTGAGTTTAAGAATATAAAAATGCCCTACCTACATACACTGAAATTCAATGGCGGCTATCCTGCCGCCTTTTTATTTTTAAGAAAATCCGGCTTGCCCGGCTCAAGCGGGAGCATAGTCTCATTCTTGCCTGGCTTAAGCGGGAGCATAGTCTCATTCTTGCCCGATTTTAAGAAAACTAAGTCATTTAGGTATAGATACAACAACCGCCACAAAAATAAAAACAAGGGTTTTGGCTGGAAACCTGAAACCCTTGTTATACTTGGTCGGAACGACTGGATTTGAACCAGCGACCCCCACCACCCCAAGGTGGTGCGCTACCAAGCTGCGCTACGTCCCGATTTTTGTAATAAAATTATTGTTATTAATCGTATTAATAATATTAAACGACAGAAAATTTGTTTTCAAGTAGTTTAAAAGATAATAAAATTAAAAAAGATTTTCCAAATATAAAATAATAAAAAAGATTTTTTCATTATTATCTAAAGCTGATATAATTTTTTTAGAGAGGATATAATGCTTACAGAAAAAGATTTTTATAAAGAAATTATAGATAATTTACCGGAAGGTGTCGCTGTTTGCGATTCCGGCAAAAATATAATTGAAGTAAACAGGAATCTGGAAAAAATTTCCGGATACACAAGAGAAGAACTTATAAATAAAGATGTATTTGATGTCATAAGACCATCCTCGAAAGATGCCTGCACTGTTTGCCAGGAGATGGAAGGAACAGATGATCCTACAAGTCCTGCTTATCAACTGGGTGAATTAAAAGACAAAAATGACAAACTGATCTGTGTCAGAATAAGTCAGTCTGTTACCAAAGCAGGAAATATCGTGTATCTTGTTATCCCGTTTTCTGACATTGCATTTCTAAACCAGGCACATATTGATTTTGTCAGCACAGTAAGTCACGAACTCAGAACCCCGCTTACAAGCATCAAGGGATTTGCTGATACTCTTCTGAGTGCAGGGGATAATTTAAGCAAAGACCAGCAGGTAAGGTTTATAAGTATTATCAAAAGCCAGATAGACAGGCTCACAAGACTTGTTGAAAACCTGCTTACAGTTTCCAAGATTGAGGCTAAAAGCTCCAAAACAATCTATAAAGCTGTTGATATAGATAAAATGGTGGAATCAGTCCTGTATAATCTTCAGCATAAATCCAAAGAGCATGAAATTGAAGTAAATATCCTTCCGAACCTCCCGCCTGTATGGGCAGACGCAGACAAACTGGAGCAGGTGATGATGAACCTTGTGGATAATGCAATTAAGTATTCAAAAGCCGGAACTATAGTTACTATAGAAGCAAAGTTCAAAAAAAATGACGCTGAAAAAATACAGATAGACGTTAAAGACCAGGGATTTGGCATTCCGGAAGAATTTTTAACCAAGATATTTAATAAGTTTTCCAGAATAGACAACCCTCTAACCAGAGAAGTACAGGGAACCGGGCTTGGGCTATACATTACAAAGTCCCTTGTTAAGAGCATGAAAGGTGATATCAAAGCAACCAGCGATGACGAAGGCTCTAACTTTACCATAACCCTGCCGGCAGTATCACCGGAAACGCATACTAAACAAAGATTTCGGGAGAAAAGCTAATGTTTTCAACCCAATATGTCTTAATAATGGATTCAAAAGGCGATGAATCTCATTTTATTGAAGGAATCCTTGAAAATGACTCTTATATTAAGCTTCTGGTGGCTAAAAATTTTGCAGAAGCTTCTGAAAATATAAAAAAGTATGAACCTGACCTGATACTTGTACATGATAATTTTAATCAGGATGTATCAAAAATATGCGAACAAATTCGTGCAGAATCAGGTTTTTATAGGCCTGTCATAATTGTATTGTCAGCAAACGAGGATATAGACAAAAAAGTTGAAATACTGAAAGCAGGAGCTGATGACTATCACAATGAATCTATAGACCATAAGGAGCTTTCTTTAAGGATTTTCGCAAACCTGAGAAGACATGTGGAAGAATTAACCGATCCGTTAACCAAATTGCCGTCCACAAACCTCAGCTATAGGGTTTTAAAAAGAGTTATCGAAAGTAAGTCTGAAAATAATTATTCTCTAATGTATCTGGATATTGATAATTTTAACCCGTATAGAGAAGCCTACGGTCATATAGCATCTGAAAAACTTTTGCAGACATTTGTGGCTATTATTAAAACAGCCCTGAATGAGGATGATTTTCTGGGAAGGATTGGGAATGACTCGTTTGTCCTCCTTACTTCCCCGGAAAAAGCGGAGAAAATTGCTGTTTTCCTTTGCTATTCGTTTGATATGGTCTCACAAAAATTTTATACAAATGAAGATGTAGAGAGAGGATACCTTATCCTTGATGGAGATGAAAAAATCGGAAGAAGAATCCCTTTTGTTGCTGTGAGTGTAGGAATTATATCCAACCGGTATAAGAACTTTGCCAGCTTTGAAGATCTGATGAACAGTGTTATGAATGTACACCGCCTTTCCAAGTCGAGGAGCGGATCTTACTGGATAAGCGACAGGCCCAAAATACAGAGAACGGATTTAGAAGTTGATGATCCTAAGAAAAAAATACTGATTGTTGAAAACGACGCTGCACTATCTTACCTGCTTATTACAACGTTGGAAATGCAGGGATATAATGCGGAATCTATAAATTCTTCAGAGCATACAATTGATATGATAGAAAAAATCAATCCGGCACTGGTTGTTTTTGATACAAGCAATGAAAATGCGGAAAAAGAGCTGGAAATTTGCAGGACCATCAAGCAAAATTATTCAAATATAAAAGTAATTGTTTCCACGGTTGACTGTAACAAAGAAAAAGTCCTGGATGCCGGTGTTGACCTGTATATTCCGAAACCATACGAACTTATGGTATTGTTTAGCTGGATTAGCCGGTTCTTAAACTACGAAGTTCTGCAATAGTTTAAAACTAGTCCAGAATTATCAAATCGCCATCACCGTCTGAATCTGAGGATGCATTTGCCTGGTTTGTTGTGTTGGTTTCTTCTTCAGCAGCACTACTTGCGGTAGTGTCCTGTGTTGAGGTCTGGTTTTGGTTTGTATTGGATGTTGTAGAATTATTATTTGTTGTATTTGTGTTATCAGAGTTATTTTGTTGGCTTTCTATGTTATTCCTGAGCTCCTGTATGCCGTTGCCCTTTAAATACTTGTCCAGCAAGTGCTGTCCTACCACATTAATGGTTTCTTTAACTACTTCTTTAACAATTTCCTCAGAAGAAAAACATAATTTCTCTTTATCCCCCTGGAATTGCTGATCATTATAAGCATAAACACTGCTGCTTACCGCTAAAACCGCTGTGAGTAATGTAACCTTAACTAGCTTATTCATAACAAACTCCTCAATATTTGTCGTTTAAAAAACAGTTCAGGTGCTTTTTTACACCCAAAGTTTTGTTTTTATATGTTAAGCAAAATTATAGAGGTTTGTTTATTTAAAAACAAGGTTATTTATAATTTTTAATACTAAAGGATTACATTGTTAAAGATTGGTTTTCATCTATGTAGTTATCAGCAGGTGAGTTTCTGTATTCTTCGTTACCAAAACTGGCAGAAATTATTGTCTTGCTGACGTGATCGAAATTTTTATCCTTTATAATCTCATAAGATTTTGCTCCGTATCTTTCCGGCTCAACAAGTATTTTGTTTATGAAATTTGCAAGCTTTTTAGGGTCGTTATACGGAAATACAAATCCGTTTTCGCCTTCCCGAACAAGATCGCCTCCGCAACCTACCCTGTCAGATACTATTACCGGAAGGTCAAAAAGCATTGCCTCGTTTACAACAAGCCCCCATGGCTCGATTCTGGAAGGCAGGACAAAAACATCAGCAATAGAATAAAAATATGTGAGTTTCTTAAATTGTTTAAAAGGGACAATGGTTAGTGTATTCTGTAGTTTTTTCTCTGAAATGTAATTTTTAAGCCGGGATTCAAGCAGTCCGTTTCCTATTAAAAGACACTGGAAGCTGCTGTTTTGTTTTTTAAGTTCATCAATAGCATCAATAAAGGTAAACAGGTTTTTATCGTTTATAAACCGTGCAATACAGAGAACAATTTTTTTATTTTTATCTATGTTAAGCATTTTTTTAGTTAATTTTTTCTTGTTTTTTAACTTAAGATGCCTCTGGCGGAATTTTTTGTTATTCACCGTATAATATGTGTAATAAATCCTGTTTGCTTCTTTAGGCACCATCATTTTCAGAAATTCCTTTACCTTTTTGCCCATGGCAATAAATTCTGAAAAGAAAAATTTGTTTATGTAAAGGGGTTTAATTATTCTTTTCAAAATAGTTGTTCCGGCAAGGTTGTCCTCTTCCCACAATATTGTCCTTTTACCAGTAAGTCTTGATATAAGGGCATAAAAAGGACCAAGGCTTCTGGTTCCGCCTTTAAAAATTACTGTGGAATAACCACCAAACAATATGTCCCGCAGGAGGCTCAATCCTCCAAGGTAAATAAACCTGTTCTGTGAAGGGATTTTTATTAATACAGTGTCTTTTAAAATTTCATAGTTGTATGAAGCATTATTTAGATAATCCAGATTCCACTGCCTGTCAGGCTCATTTTTTACACAGGCAGCTACTTTAAAGTCTATTTCCTCATATTGAGCAAGGTTCTCGAAAAACTCGTGCATATATGGAGAAATTATATTGGTTAAAAATAATACTTTTTGTTTGTTTTTCACTTTTTAAATCCTTTTTTCCAATTAAAAACTTTTATTCATCATTTTTGATAAATGGTTTAAATACTGGGTCAGGCTATCTTGTAGTATATTTTACTTATGGGCTGTCTGGGCATATTTGTTTTTTACTTATGACTAAAAGCTCTCCTGACAGATTCAAGAAAACCGAGGAGCGTAAAAATAAGTATTATTGCAATCATTGAAGGGCTTTCCGCCATATAATACATAAAGAAAAAAACAATTACCCCTATGCTTAAAATATTGAATATTTTAGCTCCATCCTGGTTTGTTCCGGAAAACGCAGCTTTTATATTACTAATAAGTATTAAAATCAAAGGTAAAAAGAAAAGAAATGCCATTAAACCATAGTTATAGAACATTTCCAGGTAAATATTATGGATATGCGGCTGTTGGTAAGTTCCCACAGGGTGCATTGCAGTTAAAAAGAAAGTCATTTCCCTTGATTTGTCAATCCCAAAACCAAACAGTACTTTATAAAAATCCAGGTTGTTCCACCATTGTGTCATGTACATATCCCAGTTAATCATTCTGATATCAAGGGTATCATTGCTTGTGAAACGTTCCTGAATATTATATACAAGGTTTTCAAATCCGCCAGACCCCGAAAGGAATACAGGTACGAATAATAAAACCGGGGCGAAAAACAGGGCGGGCAGGACTGATTTATTGTCTTTGGAAGATTCGCTTTTTTGTGCAAATAATCCGCCGGTCAAACCTTCATTTGAGCGTTTATTTACAACAGCTGCGGCAGCAATTCCAGCAAGAAGGGCAATTCCAAGAGAAATAATCGTTCCTTTCTTAATCCCTAACAGAATTATGAAAGACAGGATAAGGATGTTAATTAAAATTACTGACTTAATAGGTTTATAATACCTGAAATTATTGAAATTCCTTGTAACCACATAATAAAAAGCAATCATTACCATCAGGAACAGGGCTTCAAAATATCCGCCGGCAAACCCTCCGTCTATAAAAAGCCTGTTATCTATAAACATTACGGAAGACGTTCCTATCAGGACTGATACTGCAAGAAGAATATGATATCCGAGAATACCGGCAGAAAGTAAACCAATCAGCTTATATAGTTTATCTTTTAAATCAAGTCCCTCAGGGACATTCCATAAAGACATAAGCCCGGTAAGAAAGCCAACCAGTGGAGCAATACCTGTCATATAAACAAGAAACTTTGTTTCACTGCTGCCGAATTCTCTTGATATAACTTCAGCACCTGACATTAATGCGTTGAATCTGAGCCCCATGTTGTTTTGAATCCACAGGTCGATATAGCTTGAGGACCGAAAGTCTGTTTTATAAAAAAATGCGTAAATGGTACTTACTATAAAGAATCCGAATATATACCTGAAAGGAGTATATGCCCAGAGTTCCCTGAATTTTGTGAAAAGAAAATACCCTGCGGTCAGGATAGCAAGTAAAAATACTGCTACGTGGGGTTTAAAGTCCAGTCCTGCCGGGGAGAGCAATTTTTTTCCAAAAAACACCCAGAATATTATTAATTGAAGTAGAAGATAGGGAATAACAGGGTGTTTTATAGATTTTTTCACAAGGTACAGGAAAATAAAAAAAACTGTAGCAAGAATCCCTGTAAGGACAAATGGATTAATATCCAGTTTAATATCAAGGATTTTGAGCGCTAAATGAGGTAAAAACATTGCTGTCAGTATTAACACTATTTTTATTAACTGCGAGGTGGAAATTTTAGTTAACTTATTCTTATCCATAATTTTCTTGCTCATACTTAATCTTAACTACTGTATTGGTTTATCATTCCGTCTACTTTAGAGGCGTATGACGGACAAATATTTTATATAAATTGTCATCCCGGGTATTTTTGTATGCCCAGGATGACAATTGAAACAGCTTATGGTTTTTTGGAAGAAAGATTTTCTTCGTCTGTTAGCCGGGTTTTCTTAAAATGGCGCATAGGGTTTAGGCTGCCCATCATTAAATCCTCTGACGGATTATATTTCGAGGTGCTGTCCTTTACCCACGCAGCAAGTAATCCAACCATAAGCCCGAGATAAAGAATGCCCAGGAAGTTAAAGAAAATGCCGCTAAGTAAAAGTGTTGGCTCAGATGGCTGGTTCAGTACCATAATATTGTTAACGGTTTCGGTTTCTTTTATGTGAGCATCCAGCACTTTGCTTTTAATGTTGTTATATGCGGCTTTTAATGCATCTTCCTGTTTCCTGAGGACTTCAAGTTCCGCTATCTTTGCAGGAAGTGTATTTTCCCTTTTAATAAGGTTTTGTACACCTTTCTGCATTTCTTTAAGCTGGCTCACCAGAGAAAGCTTTTCTGCCCTGGCATTAGCCATTTCTGCCACTATATCCTGGGATGGCTGGTCATAAATGCCTCTGGTAACCGGAAGCTCTTCAAAGAATTCTTTTTTTCTTTCTTCTATGATTTCTGACAAAGTTTTGATTTCATGTTTTACGGCAACAACTTTCGGGTATTTATCAGTAAAAGTTCCGCTTAGAGTGGCATACTTCTGTTGCGTAAGTGCCAGGTTGCTGAACAGGTTTTCCATATAAGGGTCTGAACCTATGGATGTTGACCTAAGCGCTGTTGGAACATCAGCTATGCCAACCTGAGAAGCAAGCTCGCTATATTTCTGGTTGAAATAGCTTATTCTGCTTTTGAGCATTTCGATGTCTCTTTCCATTTCTACACGAGACCTGACAAGCGTTGTTTTTTCTTCGTCAACATCAACAATATTATTTAAGACAGTATAATTTCTTATCTGGCGCCTTATTTCTACAAGGTCATCACTGATTTGTTTGAGGTTCTTTTCAAGATGCTCTCTCTGCTTTACAGCTACGGATTTGCGCATCCGAATATTTTCCGCCTTAAACTGTTCGATTGCTTCATTTAATACATCGTCTGCAGTTTCCCTGTTTATCCACTTCAGGGAAATGTCGAGAGTATCTGTTGAAGGTATTATTTTTGTATTAATAAGTTGTTCAAAGTATTCATGCCATTTATCTTCGTTTTTAATGTTCAGTTTTTTCAGGTCTTCGCTTTTTTGCGCTTTAAGTGAGTTAAATACTCTGGTAGAAATATTTTTAGAAGTCAAAATTTCCACAAAATTGAATAAAGGGTTACTGTAGCCGCTTTCGGATTTTACCAGAGGTACTCCGGCAGCATCTGATATTATTCCGTATTGAGGAATGTTTTTTATAAAGATTTTTGCTGAAGAACTATAGATTGTCTTGGTGGGGTTCAGGAGATAAATCACGAAGATTAACATTGAAATCCCGATTGCGGTAAAGATTAGATTTTTTTCTCTGACTACAAGGTCTATTAAATATTTTTTCATAGCTCCATCCATTTATTATTAACTAACCAACTTTTTTCCTATTGTTATGCCGAATTCGTTTAGCATCCTATTAAAAGTAATGCAGGGATTCTAAATTTAAATAAATATCCTCTGTATTTAATCATTGAGTCTTGTTGGATCAAATATAAAAGCCCAGTTGTTATACCCGCCTGCAATTGCAGTAAACGGTGAAACAATCCTGGTCATGTAATCAAAGACTTTTCCAACAACGTGTCTTGTTTTTTCCGGAACATAAACAACGTCATTAGGCATTAAAGTCATGTCATTTTTTGTAGGGTTAACAGCAGTGGTAACCATGTTTCCGTCGTTGCTGACCCTGCTTACAAGAATTTGCTTGGGCGGGTACGGTGAGTTCCCCCTGTATCCGCCTGCTTGTGCGATTGCAGTGTTCAGGCTGGAAGACAGACTTGCATCAAGATTTACCATCCCCGGTGAATTAACGTCGCCCAGAACCCTTACCGGTACTTCTGTGTTTGCAAATGTTGCGTGAGCGAATTTTTTATATCTTTTTTCATTTACGGCAAGTGGCGTAACAAGTTGGGGAACGTGTACGGAATCACCTGCCATTAAATAAATATCCTGTGCAGATTTACCGTTTTCAAGAAACTCAAGTGCGTTTATTTCGTACTCAATACCTTCCATTTGGTTGGAAATCACAATATGCTCAAGGTCAGCGTCATAATTTACGCCGCCTGCTGCGATTAATACATTGGAAAGTATCGGTGTTTTTCTTTCTACAAATGTACGGTTATTGTCATAGAGCGCATTGCTCCTGTCTGTATCTGTGTTGATTTCATAACTGCCCGGCTGGTTAACTGCGCCTGTTACCTGAACAATAAACGGCCTGCTTCTTTCAAGCTTTACGGAAACATCAGGATTTCTTACATAATTAGCGTATTTTAGGGTTAATTCATTCCTGACTTCTTCCAGTGTTAAACCTGCGACTTTAATATTTCCCAGGCCTGCAAGGTCAATTTTTCCGTCAGGCTGAACCTTGATGGATTCCTGTGAAAGGTCGGGAACTCCGATTAAAGATACATTGATAACATCGTTAGGGCCAACAATATACTTTCTGGTGGTAAAACTTCCATAAAGTTTCAGTTTTTTGGTATTTGAGTCTGCTACCTTTTTAAGATTTGAATCATTTTCAATGTTTGAGCTTTTCTCAAGCTCAGAGTCTCTCTCAAGGTTTGAGTTCTTCTTCTCAGGCCTTTTCTCCTCAGGCTCAATCTTGTCCCTTATTAATATGTCATCATCAGGGTCCATGGATTGGAGTTTAACCTGCGGTTCCGGCATTTCCGGGGTTTCCTGCTGTTGAGGGTTTTTCTCAACTCCTGCAGCTTCTGTGCTTTGTGCAGTGTTGTCCTTTTTTAATGCTTCGGGTAAGTTTTCAGCATTTGCAGTTGAAATTACAAATACTGCAAAAACCAGCATTAAAGCAATTTTGCTAATAAATTTCATTTTTTCTCCTCCGAACTTACTTACTAAAAAATATATGGATTTATCTAAAGACAAGTTATGAAAAAAAGTCCTTTCAGGTAAATAGCATTATTTACCTAATGTACTTTTTGACCGGCTAAGATGTCCGGGTAATTTATTTCTTCCGCCTGCTGTGCATTTTTCAGCAAATTATCCAGCCTGCGGATAAATTTCTTCCGGTCAAACTGCTCTGCATAACCTGAAATCAGATTATGATCCCAATTTATATACTCTGCTCTGTTAACAGCATTGTTAAGGGATTTTAAACTCTGTTCCTCAAAGAGCACACCGGTTTCATCATTTCTGACTATATCCAATGCCCCACCGCCTTTATAGGCAATAACAGGCTTTCCTGCCGCCTGGGCTTCTGCCATAACAATTCCGAAATCCTCTTTTCCTGGGAAAATAAAACCTTTACACCTGTTCATATAATTCACCAGGGCTTCTGAGGAAACCTTGCCAAGCATATAAACATTTGGCCCGGCCATAGCTTTAAGTTTTTTATAATCACTGCCGTCGCCTATTATTATAAGTTTTTTGCCGGATTCATTAAATGCCTGTATTGCCAGGTCAAATCTTTTATATCCAACCAGCCTGCTTGCCATCAGGTAAAAATCCTCTGACTCCTGATAAGTAAATTTTTCAGTATCTACGGGCGGATAAAGGATTTCACTTTTCCTGTTATAAAATTTCTTTATTCTTGCTGCGGTATAACTGGAATTAGCTATATATCGGTCAACCCTGTTTGAACTGCTTACATCCCACATCCTCAGATAATTACAAATCAAAAAGGAAATCAGTCTTTTGTATCCGTAAGAATTATTCAGGTCCGCATAAGTCCAGAACATATCCCACATATAGCGGGCAGGTGAATGACAGTAACAAAGGTGTACAGCATCCGGCCTTGGGATTATCCCTTTTGCCACGCAGTGATGAGAAGAAAATATCACATCATATTCCTGAAGGTTCAGGTATTCTATAGCTGTCGGCATTAAGGGCAGATATGCTTTGTATAGTTTTTGGGCATAGGGTAGGTGCTGTATAAAAGAAGTTTTCACCCCTCTTTTTTTGATATTTTCCGGTAAGATTGAATAATCACACACAGTTGTAAAGATATCAGCGTATTTCATTAAATCTGCTGCTGCAAACGTAATACTTTCTGCTCCGCCTATGCCTCCTGCCAGCTGGTCAGTAATGATAGCGGCTTTTTTATTATAAAAACTCATAATAATCCCCTCCTGTTTAAATTTATTGGTTAGCTAAATTTTTTAATTAAATCTGTCAGGCTGAATTCTCAGCAAATAACACTACAGGCACGGTCTTGAACAGGATTTTAATATCCATAAGGACGTTCCAGCTGTTAATATAGCTGTAATCCATTTTAAGAACAGTATCAAAATCCTTTACACTAGACCTTCCGCTTACCTGCCATAAACCTGTTAACCCCGGCAGCGTACCAAATCTGAGAAAATGGCGTTTTTCATAATGCTGGACTTCATTCGGCAACGGCGGTCTTGGCCCTACAAGGCTCATCTCTCCCCGCAATACGTTTAATAACTGCGGAAGCTCATCAATGCTGTATTTTCTTATGAATTTTCCGATTTCAGTTACTCTCGGATCATCAAACATTTTAAACATCAGTTCATTTGTCTGGTTTTTGTCTTTAAGTTTTTCAAGTTCCTTATCTGCGCCTTTTCTCATACTGCGGAATTTATACATCTCAAATTCCCTGCCGTACAGGCCGATTCTTTTTTGTTTGTAAAAAACCGGTCCTTCGGAATCAAGCTTAATGAGTATTGCAAGCAGAACCAGAAGCGGTGATATTAATATCAGCCCGGTTAATGTAGCTGTATAGTCAAAACTTCTTTTTAAAAACCATTGCAGCGGTTTTTCAGATTCCAGGTCAAAATTCCTTAAAAGAAACTTGTAATTATTCCTGTTTTGATGTTCTTTTTTGCTGACTGCCTGAGACAGGACCTCAGAAAAGTCTTTCTCTGAATCAATAACCTCATGTCTTTCTTTTATCAATTTCATTTTTCTCCTTTTTTGGTTTTTCCAAATATTAATTTTTTATATAAAGTTCATACGTTTACAATGTGAAACTTACGTGAAAGATAATGAATTTTAATTACACAACAGGGTATTTTTGTTCCAGCTAAAACAGCTTTATTGTGGTAAAAAATAAGCATTACTCCGGGCATAGACCAACGGATTAAAAATATAATTGGTTCGGTAATTAAAAATAAAGGATTCTTTATATAAAACTTACTTATTATTTAAAGAGTTTATTTGCAGGGGAGAATTTTATTATGGCTTCATATTATTACAGGTTAACTACCGCAAAATGTTTTGATTACTTAAAAAAAGAGCTGGACTTTATTAATCAGAACTACGAATTTTGCGACTCGGTTTTTAGAAAATTATCATTTCTTTTACATATAGCTTTCTGGCAGGGAATTTTTAAACTCTACAGGGCAATAGATGTGAAGTTTAAAAAACATACAAACGGTTCTTTCTTTATACACAATAATAAAGTGGAAATTGAAATCACCACAGAATGCAATATGAAATGCTTTCACTGTGATAGGTCCTGCAGGCAGGCACCAAGCAAGGAATGTATGACAGTTGCCCAGATAAAACATTTTGTTAATGAAAGCATAGAAGAAAATAAAAAATGGCCTTTTATAGTAATAATTGGCGGCGAACCCACTATGCACCCGGATATTTACGAAATTTGCAATATCCTGATTGATTACAAGCGCAACCATTCCCCAAATACCAAGCTGACTATTTCCACAAACGGGGTCAGCCGGGAAACTAAAGAAGTCCTGGCAAACCTGCCCGATATAATCCATCAGGAAAACAGCAGCAAGACTTCCATAAAAAACACTCAGTTCTTTACTTTCAATGTTGCGCCGATTGACCTTGAGCAGTATAACCAGCCCGGAATCAACTTTAGTAATGCTTGTTCTACTGCATCTACAGCAGGCAGCGCACTTACAAGATATGGTTTTTATGGGTGCGGTGCTGCTGCCAGTATTGATAGGGTTTTGGGAATTGATATGGGGGTAAAAAGCCTTAAAGATGTAACAGATAAGAAATACAGGACACAGTTTAAGGTATTATGCGGATACTGCGGGTTCTTCAAATCAGCAGAAGATGATATTTATGAACTGGAAGACATGTCCCCAACTTGGCATAAGGTATATGAGGACTATAAGAATAAACGCCCTGAACTAAGTTTATACGGAAGTAATAAAATCAGACCAGCCGCACTTAAAACTTAAATAACAGGAATCTTGCAGTAAATTCCTAAAAACCTTAGCATTAAGGGTTTTTAGGGTTAAAAAAATAACAACTCATAAATATTGAGTCTGATAATATTTTTTATGTAATTTGTGCCCTTATTGCTGAGATTGTAGATAGCTGTCATTGCGAGGAGAGCTCTAAGACAGAGCCTGTCCCGCATTTGATCCGGGATGGCAATCTGTCCAGCG
>Ga0081527_100261_pt1 | contig 37739 bp, 41 predicted proteins | sample HotLakmasection5_FD_70992 | JGI IMG/M metagenome (GOLD analysis project Ga0081527, IMG submission 70992) | Hypersaline microbial mat communities from Hot Lake, Washington, USA - Section #5 (SPADES assembly) (version 2) | ecosystem: Environmental > Aquatic > Non-marine Saline and Alkaline >... | reverse complement strand
GACCCCATCATGCGGCGATCCAGCATCGACCGCGAAGAGAAGCGCGTGACCCGCAGGAACGGGTCGAGACGATGGTTGGCGAAAGAAGCGGAGCAGCTTGACACCAACGACCCCAATCAGAGAGGGCTCTAAGTCGAGACCAGCAACCACGGAGGAGAACTGATGCACTTGGCCGTTTGGCTCGCCGGGGCAGCCGCCGTGATCGGCGCCGGCCTCGGGCTGTTTTCGCTGTTGGCCCCTGGCAAGGCCGCCGAGATCGTGCGGCTCAGGCCCGATTGGGATGCGCCCGGCGGCTTTGCCGAGTTTCGGGCGACCTATGGCGGGCTCCTGCTGTTCGCCCATCTCGCCGTGCTGCTCGCCATCGCCATGCAGGCGCAGGCCGGCATGGCCTCGGTCATCGGCACGAGCTTCGCCGTGGGTGCGGGGTGGATCGGTGCGGCGATCGGCCGGACGGTGGCGATGGCCGTCGATCACGCCGAGCACAGAACACGGACCGGCTACAATCTTTTCTCGACCGGCTTCGAACTGGTCCTCGGCCTGGCGCTGCTGGCGCCCTGGCTCGCCCATATCCGCTGGTAGGGAGCCCGGCGCATGGCCATCGACATTCGCCGCGACGATCTCTCCGGCGCCGAGGTCCGCGCCCTGATCGACCTGCACAGCCGGACGATGCTGTCGCTCTCACCGGCCGAGAGCTGCCATTTCCTGCCGCTCGACGGGCTGAAGCACCCGTCGGTCACGACCTGGACGCTGTGGGAGAACGATGAGCTCGTCGGCTGTGGCGCACTGAAGGATCAGGGCGACGGGACGGGGGAGATCAAGTCGATGCACACGCTGGAACAGCGACGCGGGCGTGGGCTCGGTCGGTCGATGCTGGAGCATATCCTGGCAGAAGCGCGCGCCCGCAGCTATGCAGCACTCTATCTCGAGACCGGCTCGATGGCAGGCTTCCTGCCGGCGCGCCGGCTCTACGAAGCCTACGGTTTCGTTTATTGTGCGCCGTTCGGCGCCTATCGCCCCGACCCGAACAGCGTGTTCATGTGCCTGAGCCTGAGCACACCGCCGTCCTGAAGAAACCAGTGGCGCCGAAAGCGGCGACGCTCGGCGCCGGCCGGTTCAGGCATTCGGGTACAAGACGCTGAGCATCGAGCCGAGCAGCAGTGCCGACGAGCATGCACCGGGGTCGATGTGGCCGACCGAGCGGGGGCCGAGGAACGAGGCGCGGCCGCGCTTGGCTTCCAGCATGCTGGTGCGATGCAGGGAGTGGCCGACGACGGCCATCAGCCGCGCATCGATGTCGTCCACGTTGCCGCTCTCGACGAGGCTGCGAAAGGTGTCGGCGACCGGGCAGAGCACGTCGAGCATGGTCTTCATTCCGGGCTCGGCCTTGCCGCGCGCCTTGACGCCCGCGACCCCGGCATCGAACATCGCGGCGATCTCGCCGAGGCTGGGCGTGCCGGACGCCGGTGCGGCCTTCCCCATCTCGATCAACAGCGTGCCGTACAGCGGACCGGAGGCACCGCCGACCTTCGAGACCAGCGTCATGCCGAGCTGCTGCAGCGCCTCGGGCAGCGGCAGCGCCGCGATCTCCTCGCGTTTGGCTGCCACTTCCCTGAAGCCGCGCGTCATGTTGATGCCGTGATCACCATCCCCGATCGCCTGATCGAGCCGGGTGAGTTCTTCGGCGTGCATCTCGATCGTCTCGACCGCCCCGTCGATCAACCGCAACATGAGGTCGTTGTCCATGGTCTTCCCCTGGTCCAGCATCCGCGAGGAGCTTATCGAAGGTCGACCGGACGGCAAGGCCACAAACTGTAGCACCCGGTCGTCTACGGCGAAGGGGCACGCTCGGCTGTCGGATGTCAAGTACGCGATTGGCCGAAGAGCGGCCGCAGACGCACCCCGATCACACTACCGGCAAAGGCGGCGGCGAGCCAGACCCAGCCGTGCAGGCTGCCCGAGGCGATGCCGGAGAAAAAAGCACCGATATTGCAGCCGAAGGCGAGCCTGGCGCCGTAGCCGAGCAGCAGGCCGCCGATCACCGCACTCAGGATATCGCCTCGGGAGAGGGCCAGCTCGGGCTTGAACTTGCCGGCGAGGCCGGCGGCGGCCATGGCACCGAGGACGATGCCGAAATTCATGACGGAGGTGACATCGAAGAAGATCGAGCTCTCGATCGGTCCCATCAGACCGCCCCAGTTGGTCCAAGTCGCAAGCTCGACGCCCGTGGCATCGAGCCCCTTGCCGCCCCAGAGCACGAAGGCCGAGGTGATGCCCCAGGGCCGGCCGGCGAGCCAGAGCGTGGCGAAGTTCAGAAGTGCCAGGGCGACGGCACCGGCGAAGATCGGCCAAGGGCCCTTCAGCCAGTCGGCCGCCGTGGCCGGGGCGCGGCTGACGCCGCGGCGCCGCTCGATGCCGAACACGAGTGCCGCGATGCCCGCGAAGCAGGCCAAGTGCAGGAGGAGCGCCGGCCAGAGGCCCAGGGTGGCGATCGCCGAGACGCTGCCGATATTGGGCAGGCCGTACCAGAAGGGCAGATGGCCGACGGCCAGCACCGAGCCCACGATGAAGAAGAAGAGCGTGAGCAGCATCCGGGTGCTGCCGCCACCCACGGTGAAGAGCGTGCCGGAGCCGCAGCCGCCGCCGAGCTGCATGCCGAGGCCGAAGATGAATGCCCCGATGACCACACTGACGCCGACCGGCATGACGAAGCCGAAGACCGGTCGCCCGAAGAGCTCGCCCGCGGCCAGTGCTGGGAAGAACAGGCAGACGGCGAGGCCGAGCATCAGCATCTGGGCGCGGAGCCCCTGGCCGTCACCGGTGCTGGTGAAGCGACGCCAAGCCGCGGTGAAGCCGAAGCTCGCGTGATAGAGCGTCATGCCCATCAGCGCGCCGACGACGGCGAGTGCCGCCATGTTGCCGCCTGCGGTCGTCTGCGCCTGCCAGGCGAGCAGCGCCAGAAGCGCCATCGCGACCCCGACGACCTTGCCGTCGAACGGCACGAGGCCGCGTGCCCCGCCGATATTTACACGATCGAGCATGTGCATAACCTGCCAATCCACCGTTGCTGCGTCATATAGAGCAGGAGGCGCACAGCGAAAGGCGGGCGACGCGCTGGTGAGCGGACGCGCGGACGGAAGGGCACAACTCTTGGCCGCGGGTCACCCGAAATGCGATGCCGACACGTCCCGGACGAGCGCCGATGTCAGAAAACTATTGTAGGAGTTCGGTCCAGATTTGGGTGTAGATGTCTTGCACCTCGGCGGGACAGGTGACGCTGAAGCGGCCGGCGCCGGCGAGTTCCTCGGGAACGACGATCTCGGGTGCCGTCCGCATGATCTCGTCCATGAAGGGCTCGGCGCCTGCCACACCGTTGGCGTAGCGGGTGAAGTTGGAGATCATCGCCGCGTTCTCGGGCTCGAGGATGAAGTTGATGAACTGCATCGCGGCTTCGGGGTTCTGGGCGTCGGCGAGCACCCCGGCATTGTCCATCCAGACCGGAAAGCCGGTCTGCGGGTAGCCGTAGACCAGATCCTCGTTCTGCAGCCGGGCGCGCATCGAAGCACCGTTCCAGTAGACCCCGGCGGCGATATCGCCTGCCGCATACGCATCGATGGTGCCGTAGTCCATGGCGACCCAGTGCGGCTTGGCCGCGGTCAGCATGTCGCGGGCGCGTCGCAGGACCTCGCGGTCGCCGGTGCAGGGCTCGCCACCGGCGGCGCGCACGGTGATGTGCATGACATCCGACATTTCCGGAATGACGTTCACCTTGCCCTGCAGCTCCGGCGGCGGGTCGAGGAAGATGTCGGCGGTGTCGGGATCGCCGTCAAAGATGCTGGTGTTGACGATGACGCCGGTGGTCCCCCAGGCCCAGGGCACGGTGTACTGGCGGCCCGGGTCGAACGCGACGTCGACCCAGCGGGAATCGATGTTGTCGAGATTGCTGACGATTGCCTTGTCGAGCGGCTGGAAGAGGCCTTCCTCGATCCAGATCGGCACGTAGTTGTTGGAGGGAACGACGATATCGAAGCCGTGACCGCCCTGGCGGATGCGGGTGAGGGCGGTGTCGTTGCTGTCGAAATCGGTGAGCGTCACCTCGATGCCGGTCTCGGCGGTGAACTTTTCCAGCATCTCGGGCGGGGTGTAGTTGCCCCAGTTGTAGAGGTTGAGCGTGCCTTGCGCTGCAGCTGCGGTCGTCGAGGCCACGAGGCCTGCGATGCCGAGGGCGAGAATCCTGGAAGGGCGGTGCATGGGCGGTCTCCCGTTCTGATGCCCGAGCTTAGGCGCGTTTGCGCGAGAGGGCGAAGAAGATCGTGACGGCGATCACCGAGAGCAGCAGAAAGAGCGTCGCGATGGCGTTCATCTCGGGGGTGACGATGCGGCGCAGTTGGCCGAGCATGTAGGTGGGCAGCGTGTCCTGCCCCGCGGACTTGACGAACTCGGTGATGACGACGGTATCGAGCGAGATGACGAAGGCCAGCATGTAGCCCGCGACGATGCCGGGGAGCAGCAGCGGCAGGGTGACCCAGCGAAAGGTCTGCAGCGGGTCGGCGTAGAGGTCGGCCGCGGCGCGCTCCAGAGTGAGGTCCATCGTCTCGAGCCTGGCGCGGATCGGCAGATAGGCGAACGGGATGCAAAAAGCGGTGTGCGCGGCGACGAGGTAGCCCATCCCGGTATAGCCGCTCTGCACCTTGATCACCGCGAAGAAGATGAGCAGAGCCACCCCGGTCACGACCTCGGGCACCATGAGCGGCTGGTTGATCAGCGCATAGATCATGGTCTGCCCGGGAAAGCGGCTTGTCCGGGTGGTGCCGAGGGCCGCCATGGTGGCGACGACGGTGGCGATACCGGCGGCAGTGGCGGCGAGCCAGAGCGAGCGGATCGAGACCTCGCGGACCTGGCTGTTCTCGAAGGCGGCCTGGTACCAGCGCAGCGAGAAGCCTTCCCAGCGGGAGATCGAGGCGGCTTCGTTGAAGGAAAAGACGACGAGGGTGACGATCGGCAGATAGAGCAGCACGAAGGTCAGCAGCGCGATGCCGGCAAAGCCCGGCAGCTTCGCGATCGGGAAGCGCTGCCGGTCAGCCACGCTGGGCGACCTCCTGCCGATTGATGACCCGGATATAGGCGACGAGTGCCACCAGCACGATGATCAGCAACGTCAGCGCCAGGGCGGCGCCCAAGGGCCAGTTGCGGCCCTGGCCGAACTGCAGCTCGATCAGGTTGCCGAGCATCATGTTGCGGCCGCCGCCGAGGAGGCGGGGGGTGACGTAGGCGCCGATCGCCGGGATGAAGACGAGGATCGAGCCCGCGATGAAGCCCGGCTTGACCAAGGGAAAGACGATCTCCTTCAGGACCTGCCAGCGGCTGGCATAGAGGTCGTAGCCGGCCTCCAAGAGCCGCAGGTCGAGCTTGTCCATGGCGGCAAACAGCGGCAGCACCATCAGCGGCAGGAAGACGTAAGCCATGCCGAGCAGGATGGCGAAGTCGGTGTACATCATCTGCAGCGGTGCCTCGACCAGGCCGGCCTGGATCAGGATGGTGTTGATCAATCCCTGATTGCGGATGACCTCCTGGATGGCGAAGGTGCGGATCAAGAGGTTGGTCCAGAACGGGATGGTGATCAAGAAGAGCCAAATCTCACGGCTGCCGGCCGGCCGGGTGGCGATGAACCAGGCCGTCGGGAAGCCCAAAATCGCGCAGATGACGGTGGTCTGGAAGGCGAGGCTGATCGAGCGCCAGAAGATCGTGGCATGGGCGCGGTTGAGGCTCACGATCTCGGGATCGAAGATGTCCCGCGAAAAGAAGACGCGAAACCAGCCCTCGAGCGAGACTTCCCAGCTGACGCCGCCGAAGCTGCCCGGGGCGAGGAACGAATAGACGAGAACGATCAAGAGCGGGCCGGAGGCGGCGAGCACCAGGATCGTGAGCGCCGGAGCGCAGAGCAGCCAGTTCCAGCGATGGCTCGGTGGCCGGTCGGTGAGGGTTTCCCCGGGTGTGCTCGATCTCTCGCCCGCCCTGTTCACCAACGCCATCTCAGGCCCTCAGAACCTGGATGCCGCCCTCGGCGACGCGGATGCGGGCGGTGCGGCCCGGCTCGGGTGGCGAGGTGGCCGTGCCGGTGTTCTGGCGGCGCAGCGTAAAAGGCGTGTCACCCGGCAAGCGCAGGAGGATGTGGGTGTCGGTGCCGAAGAAGACGGTGTTCTCGACCGTGCCCTCGAGATCACCCTCGCCGTCGCGGTCGGGGGCCAGGCTCGCGTGCTCGGGGCGGATGACGATGGTGACGCGCTCACCGGCGGCAGGCGCCAGGCCTTCGGGCAGCGACGCTTTCCTGACCGCGCCGCCGGGCAGGCGGACCATGACGGTCCTGCCGTTGCGGGCGGTCACCTCGGCGTCGAGGAAGTTGGTGTCACCGATGAAGTCGGCGACGAAGCGCTCGGCCGGGTGGTTGTAGATCTCGGCCGGGCTGCCGAGTTGCAGGATGCGGCCCTCGGCCATGACGGCGATGCGGTCCGACATGGTCAGGGCCTCCTCCTGGTCGTGGGTGACGAAGACGAAGGTGATCCCGGTCTCGAGCTGCAGCCGCTTGAGCTCGCCCTGCATCTCCTTTCTGAGCTTGAGGTCGAGGGCGGAGAGCGGCTCGTCGAGCAGGAGAACCCGAGGCCGCGGTGCCAGGGCGCGGGCCAGGGCGACGCGCTGCTGCTGGCCGCCGGAGATCGCTGCCGGCTTGCGGTCGGCCATCGCCGTCATCTTGACCAGCCGCAGCATGGCGTCGGTGGTGGCCGCGATCTCGCTTTTCGGCTTCTTCAGCATCTTCAGGCCGAAGCCGATATTGTCGGCCACCGTCATGTGCGGGAAGAGTGCATAGTTCTGGAAGACCGTGTTGACCGGGCGCTGGTTGGGCCCTTGCCCCGCTACCGCCTTGCCGTCGATGAGGAGATCACCCGCGGTCGGTTGCTCGAACCCGGCGATCAGGCGCAGAAGTGTGGTCTTGCCGCAGCCCGAGGGTCCGAGCAGGGTGAAGAACTCGCCCTTCTCGATGGTCAGGGTGACGCGGTCGAGGGCGCGAAACGCCGCCTGCCCCTGGCCGAAGACCTTGGTGAGATCACGGGTCTCGATCGCGGCCTGCCCGCCGGCGGCCGCTCCGCTCCGATCGCCCAAGCCGCACCACCCTTTCGCTGCTCGATCACCCCGCTATGTGATCGCGTCGACTCGGCGATGGCAAGCGCTTATGGTCCCTGGTTCGTCACGCGCCGCGTCCGGTGCGCGGTTCTCGCTGGCCCCACTGCCGCGAAGCGGCACGGCGTTGCCGACTGTGCCGCGCCTGTCGACCGCCCCCTCTTCGCACGGGCCAACCTTGTTGAACCGACCCCCGGCCGCCGCCCCGCCGGGCCGCTCGATTGGCACCAGCGGTCATCCGCGTCTGCAGCATCGGGTTCGGCTGCGCACCCGCCCCGAGACCGGCGACGACCACTTCGAGGGCGCTCCGATCCCGCGCCCTGTCCTGGAGCACGATCGGAGCAGGGACCCCCCCCTCGAGACATGTTCGCTACCCCTTGCAAGCCATCTGCACCCTGTCTACCTACGGGCCGACGCGGAGGGATGCCGGAGTGGTTGAACGGGGCGGTCTCGAAAACCGTTGTGCGCGCAAGCGTACCCAGGGTTCGAATCCCTGTCCCTCCGCCAGCTGCCCTAACGAAAAGTGTCTCTTGGTCTAGCAGCAACCGGATTTTTCCGTTGTTTCCGTGGGGTATGCGGGGCGGGCTGTTCACCGACGCCGGCGCTGGCATGTCCGAAAGCGTTCTCTCCAGACCGACATTCTCCGGACCTGTTGACTGTGCCGATTTGGTGAATGGCCCTCAAGGCATTGAATCAAAAGAAAAATCTTCAGGAAGGGAGGTGGATCTCGACCCCAGTTCCTTCCGCTTCAATTCGCCCCTCACATCGAACTTGTGTGGTCGCGCCGCTACGATGCATCGGCGTATGTCGCCGCGAAGATCGTTTCGGACAGCCATTTCCTGAACGAAGGGTTGTCGGAGAACTGCTTGAACAGCTCGGTGTGATCGGAGAGCAGCTCGATCACGGCGCACTCAAGCGCCTTGTCGTGCTCGATCCGGGCATTCTGCTTGTCCGAGTTCCTCATCGCGTTCTGATAGGCCCTGTCGGCTGAGACCTTCGCGGGCAGTTCCTCCGCGATTACCTTCCCGATCTTGTCCTTATCCTTCCACTCGATGTTGCCGAACATCTCATTGAAAACTTTGAGGATGTTGCTAAGAAAATCGAATTGTGGATCGGGCTTACCGCCGCCACCCATAGTCGGCACCGGTGCAATCTCGGCGTCTGCGTCGGGCAGCACGATGGCCATCGTTGCCTGTGCTTCAACTCGGTAGCTGTCCATGTCGATCGCTTCGAGGATGCCCTTTGAAAGGTCCTGCTCCTCTGGGGCTGGCAGCTTAGGGGTCAGAAAGTTCAGGAAGATCGAGAGCTTCTCCCACTCCGCGTTGCTGTAGGGCAGGATTGCCGCGAGAAACCCATAGGTTCGGGTAAACGCCTTGGCCTTGCCCTTGAAATCGACCTGGCCGTCCTCGTCGAGATCAGACTTGTAGACCGCGACACCGGCATCGAGGATCGGGTCGAGCTTGTCCCTGTCTGCCCCGCCGAGGTAGAGCGCCACCAAATCCTCTACCTGCTCCCACGAATAGACCTGATAGCCGTCCAGCCTGGCCTTTAGGTCGTGCAGCTTGTTAGGGTCGGTCTCTTCGCTGAGAATTGTGGTACGGTAGTACGACTCGAACGACGCCTTGATCGCCTGGAAATCGTTCATGAAGTCGAGAACGAAGGTATCGTGCTTCTGCGGATGCGCCCGGTTCAACCGCGACAGGGTCTGCACAGCCTTCACCCCGGACAGCGTCTTGTCCACATACATCGTGTGCAGCAACGGCTCGTCGTAGCCGGTCTGGAATTTGTCCGCGACGATCAGGAAGCGATACGGATCCTTCTGGATCAGCTCCTCGATCTGGCTGCTCGGAAAACCGTTCAACGTCGCTTCGGTGACCTTCTGGCCGCCATACTCATGGTCGCCCGAAAAGGCGACGATAGCTTCGTATGGGCTCTTGCGCTCCCTTAGATACGCCTGAAAGGCGTAGAAGTACTGGATCGCCCGCTGAATCCCGTTGGTGATGACCATCGCACGGGCCGCCCCGCCGATCTTGCGGTGCGCCATCACCTGGTCGTGGAAGTGATCGACCATGATTTCGGCCTTCTTGCGGACCGCGTGGTCGTGGGATTCGATGTACTTTCGCAGCTTCTTTTGCGCTCGCTTAGTTTCGAACCTTGGGTCATCCTCAACCGTCTTCATCAAGCGATAGTAGCTGTCGACCGGCGTGTAGTGCTTCAGCACATCGAGGATGAAGCCTTCTTGGATCGCCTGCTTCATCGTGTAGCTATGGAAGGCAACGTGCTTTACCTTGTCCCCCTGCGGGATCGGTGCACCAAATACCTCCAGAGTCTTGTTCTTTGGCGTCGCGGTGAACGCGAAATAACTGGCATTCGGCAGCACTTTCCGCGATTCCATCAGCCGATTGATGCCGTCCTCGACCGTTTCTTCTTCCTCCTCGGCGCCGTTCGCCGCGAGCGCGATGTTCATCTTCGCGGCGGTGCGGCCGCCCTGGCTGGAATGGGCCTCATCAATGATGATGGCAAAGGTTCGCCCGCGGTGCTCGTCGCCGATCTCGTCGAGGATGAAGGGGAACTTTTGCACCGTCGTAATGATAATCTTCTTGCCGGATTTCAGGAACGCACGCAAATCGCCCGCTTTCTCGGCGTGGCCCACAATCGACGACAGCTGCGCAAACTGCTTGATCGTGTCGCGGATCTGCTTGTCCAGCACGCGCCGGTCGGTGACCACGATTACGGAGTCGAAAGTCGTCCTTCCAGCCTTCTCAAGCCCGATGAGCTGGTGGGCGAGCCAAGCAATCGAGTTACTCTTGCCGGAACCTGCCGAATGCTGGATCAGGTAACGTTTACCGGCCCCCTGGACTTGGGCGTCGGAGAGCAGCTTGCGCACAACGTCCAGCTGATGAAAGCGGGGGAAGACCTGCTTCGGCGGCTTTTTCTTGCCGCGCTCGTCCACCTCTTCGACAATTTGGGCATAGTTTTCCAGAATGTCGGTGAAGTTCCGCTTCGTCAGGTACTCTTTCCAGAGGTAGTCGGTCTTCAGCCCATGGGGGTTCGGCGGGTTGCCCGCGCCGTCGTTCCAGCCCTTGTTGAATGGCAGGAACCAGGACGCCTTGCCCTTCAGGTGCGTGCACATCCGCACCTCATGGTCGTCCACGGCGAAGTGGACGACGCAGCGGCCGAACTGGAACAGCAGCTCCTTGGGGTCACGATCCCGCTTGTACTGCTCGATCGCGTCCTTGGAATAGCGCAGCTGGCGGGTGACGCTGAAGATGTTGGCGGCGAACAGCGCTTCGGCTTTGGCGTTGCCCGGCGTGGGCGTGCCGTAGAACAGCTCCACCGAGCCGGGGCCGTGTTTCACGCCGTTGCGCAGCACGTCGATGACTCCGCGCTTCGCGATCTCCCCCTGCAGACGATGCAGGAACTGCAGCCGCTTTGGCCCGTCCTGGCCGATGCCGAGCGCCTCGACCGTCTCCGGCTGCGTCGCGTTCACGAAGTCGAACAGCTTCACGAGATCGACCGCGTGGTCAGCGTCGAAGTCTTTCGATTCCCCTGCGACGTACCCTGCCTCGTCGATCAAAGCCCGGACAATGAGCGCCTCAAGACCCTTCTCACTCGTATCCGTAGCGCTCACCATTAGAAGACCAGCGAGTCGGGGCCAATCCAGCCCTTGCTCCTCAACACATCGGTTGCGAGCGCGATCTGTCGGCGGGTGAAATGGCGTTTGCGGTCGTTCCATGCGTAGATGCACTCGACGACCTCGTCCATCGTCCGAGGCTGTTCAGTCGTGATGACCCAATGGACGGTCGACAGGAGCTCCAGCCCGAACGGCGTCTCGAATCCGGAGACGAGGTCCGCAACACGATCGAACCGGGCGTGTGTCTCCGGATGGGCCCGCAGGAACTCTTCGGCATCGTGAACGGCGCCCGGCACAAGTTCGAGCTGCTTGTCGGGGGCGTCGCCACCGTCCCGGTAGCCCGACACGAAGTACCCTTCGATTTCTCGCAAGACGTGCGAGAGGTTCTCCCCATAGGGGCCATAATGACCTTTGACCACCCGGAGGCGGTCCAGAGATTCTTCGCCGCTCGCCTTCATGAAATACATCAGCTTGTGCACCTCGAGCAGGGTGACGAACGGATCCAGCAAGCCACCGAGATAGCGATGCATCAGGCCCACCAACGCCGCTCGGCCTGGGGTCATGTTCGGAGCCGTCTGTCGCTTCGCGATCTGCTGCGGTGCGGGTCCGCCGTTGGGCTCGAAAATCACGACCCGGACATCGTTGAAGCCGCGCAGAGCCTCCTCGATCTGGGGGCGGACCTTCTTCCAGTCCAAGCCGCCAAGGCCGCTCCCGAGCGGTGGGATTGCGATGGAGCGGATGCCCTTCTCGCGGATCACCCGTTGGAGGTCGACCAGTCCGGCGTCGATGTCCTCCATCCGGCTCTTGCCGCGCCAGTGCCTCTTGGTCGGGAAATTGATGATGTATCGCGGGCTAGTGAGCTGATGCGTCTCGACCACAAACATGCGCCCCGGTCGCACCTCGTCACGCTTGCAGGCATCCGCATACTTCTCGAAATTCTCTGGGAAGGCGTTCTTGAATTGGAGTGCAATACCGCGGCCCATAATTCCAACGCAGTTAACCGTATTGACCAGGGCTTCGGCATCTTCGGCCAGTATATCGCCCGTCTTGTATTCGAACATATTTGCACTCCTCCCTCTAGTAATACCAGTCCGGCTTGATTGCGACATGGGGTTTGTGCGCAGCAGCTTGAAGCGCGGCTCTGACTTGCCCGTAAACCGTCTGAGACTTTACCCCAATCCGGCTGACCAGATCCCATGGAAAGGACTGTTCAACAAGGAACTCTGCCTGCTTGCCTTCCTTCTTGCCAACCCACTGAGTGGCCTGGACTGCGTCCCAGTCGATCTCGCCGAGCTGAGCGAGGTCCGCCCGGTCCTCGAAGTAGCAGGCGCCAGCGTTTGAGAGAGTGAAGGCCCAGCGACGCGCGTTGCCATCGGCCCATGCCACAGTGCCCGCCAGGTCCGCCTCGAGATGGACGATGGGGCCTTGTCCGCCGCGATATGTCAGCTCCTCATGGTTTGCGCGATAGATGAGGTAGAGCATGATCGAGCGCGGGCAAAAGTAGAACGGGACGCATTGACCCACGAACAGCCCTGGATGGCTGGTCAAGGTCAGTCTGGTCAGTCGCCGCTGCTTGATGCTGCTCATGCCGATTGTGGTACCCATGCCGTGGGCGGGGCTGGCCGCAACGCGCCCGACGATCTCGGCATCGCACAGGAGGCCGCCTTCGGCGATTATCGAAGGCAACCGGTCGACATGCACGATGTGATAGATCTTTGGGGTGGCGGGCGGCGGCATCGTCAGTCCTCGACCTCCGCCAGCTGGTCCGTATCCTCGGCTTCCTCGTCCTCGACCGGCGCGACCTCTTCTTCAGAGAGTGGCTCGTCCGCAGCCGCGGCGATCTCGTGGTGCCGCACGTCCAGCTTGCCGGTGACGACGTCGGCAATCAGGCGCTCGCGGTATTCGCCGATCAGTCGGATTTCAGCGGCGACCCTATCGATTGCCTGAGCCAAATCGGCGAGGTCGTTATCGATCGCCTCAACGATTGGTTGCTGCTCATCCAGTGGAGCTTTGGCAACGCGAATGTCGTGAAGATCCTTCCGATCAATGCCGGGCACTGCTGACTTGTCGGAGTGTTCTTCGTAGCGAAGCGTATGCAAAAGAAAAAAAACGTAGCGCGGCAGATTGCCATGAAATTCGGAGACATACAGAGCTGTGTTGTGCGGCCAGAAGTCATCTTCGATATAAAAAAGCTTTCCGGTTGATCCATACCGCCCAGTCACGACCCCTGGGCCACTCGCCATGGCTTTGTCGTGTGTTCCAATCACTCCCGCGGATGAGACGACTGGAAATGGTCCATCGATCCGCTTGTCGTCGGGGAGATCATAGCCCCTATGAAGAACGCAGACGCGCTTGAGTGCGACCACTTCCCAATGCGCCGGAATCTCGGGCATCCATTCGATGCCGGAGGGCTTCATCGGGGAGTCGGGGTTCACACCGCGCGTGACGGCCCGGTTGATGATCGCCTGCCTCTGCTCGTTCAACAGCCCGATCAGCCGCCGCCTGTTGCCAATTAGTCTGCGGATCTGAACGTCCTTGGCCCTTAGAAAGGCCACCATGCGCTCCTGTTCCTCGCGTGGTGGGCACGGAAACGCGATGTCGAGGAACTTGTCTGGATACAGGCGCAGCCGCGAAGACCGGATTCCCGTCGATCGGCAGATATACTCCCAGCGCAGCATCGGCGTGCGAAGGAGGTAGTCGAGATAGACCGGCAGGAAGTCAGCGTCGTTGCGCGGGCGATAGACGCCATAGGCAGGGCTGACGATCCCGACATCTTTCGAGACGCCGAGCGCCGACATCCAGGCCCACATGGTGTTGATGACGATGTCATTCGGGCGCGCGATCTTGTGGCCGACGTACGACTCAGCCTTGAACATGGTGACATTTTTGTGGCTGCGTGGGGTCACGCCGGTGGTATGGGAGACCGACAGCAACTCCTCTTCGCCGCTCGCGGAGCGCTCGTCCACTTCGCGGAAGAAGTACTTGCCCCGCTTCTCCGGCCAATGCGCTGGCACAAGCCCGAGCCAATGTACACGGGCAGATCGATAAGCAGGGTAAGGTCCCAACGCCTCTCGCCCTGCCGAACGTGGCATGTTTAGTGGGCTCGTCGTCATGTCCCTGGGCCTCGGACAAGGACTTCCTCAAGCAGGCCCTCTGTCTCTTCCTCCAGCGCGCGAATATCTGCCTCGATCTCGTCGAGCGAGCGCAGCGGCTGCGGCTTGTAGAAATGCCGCGCGAAGCTGATCTCGTAGCCGATCACCGTCTTGGATCCGTCGATCCAGGCGTCGGGCGCATGGGGTAGCACCTCTCTCCGGACGAAGGCTTCGACCCCGCCGTCCTCCAGAAATGGAACCTGTTCGGTATCCCGCAGGTCCGCATCTGGCTCGTATTCAACGACTACCGGCCTGCCACCGATGGTCGTGCGATAGCTGCCCTGAAGGGCGTCGAGGTCGACATCGGCGCCTGGCTTTGGCTTCGTAACCTTCCGGATGACCGGCGCAGCCTGGGCCGATTTCTCGCCCAACGCCCACATGAGCAGCTTTTGGCGCTTCGCGGTCATGCGAACGCCGAGCCCGACAGCTGCCTCCTCGACCTGCGCGGAGAACTGGTTGAAGTCGAGATGCGGTCCTACACCCGCACGCTCGGCGACGGCCTCGACAGCGCGCACCAGATCACTCTCACCTACCTCGGCACTAGCCTTTCTGAAGCGGAGCAGCACGGCGTCCGACAGCTCGACCTTCAGGCGCAACGGGCGCTCGATAGTGACCTTCCAGTACCCAAACGCCTCGTTGGGCAAGATCTTCGAAGTCTCGTCCTCGCGACTTTGAAGGAACGCGTCGCAGATCCGGCGTAGGTCGTCAGGACCGAGTTCGCAGTTCTTCTTCCCGAGGTTCTTGCGGAGCGGCTTGAACCAGGACGTGGCGTCAATGAGCTGAACCTTGCCGCGGCGGTGCTTTGCCTTCCGGTTGCTCAGCACCCAGATGTAGGTCGCGATCCCGGTGTTATAGAAGATGTTCAGCGGCAGGGCGACGATGGCCTCGAGCCAGTCATTCTCGATGATCCAGCGCCGGACGTTGCTCTCGCCCGACCCAGCGTCGCCGGTGAAGAGGGACGACCCGTTGTGGACTTCGGCAATGCGGCTGCCAAAGGGAGACGCCTTCTTCATCTTGCTGAGCATATTGGCCAGAAACAGCATCTGGCCGTCGCTTGAGCGGGTGATCAGGCTGAATTCCGCGTCGCCGCGGTATTCGATGAGGAAGCGAGGATCGCGAATCTCCTTCTTCCCTCCTATGCGCTCGAGGTCCGTCTTCCACGACTTGCCGTACGGCGGATTCGACAGCATGAAGTCGAACTCGCGAGACGGGAACGCATCCCCCGACAGGGTCGAGCCGAACTTCATGTTCTCGGCCTCGAGGCCTTCGCCCTTCAGGATGAGGTCGGCCTTGCTGATGGCGAACGTCTCCGGGTTGACCTCCTGGCCATACAGATGGACCGAGACCTCCTTGCCGTGTTTGGTCGCTAGCTTGACGAGCGTCTCTTCTGCCAAGGTCAGCATGCCGCCAGTCCCACATGCCCCGTCGTAGACGAGGTAGGTGCCCGACTGGATGTCGTCGGCAATCGGCATGAAGATCAGATAGGACATGAGCTCCACGACGTCGCGCGGAGTGAAGTGCTCGCCAGCTTCCTCATTGTTCTCTTCGTTGAAGCGCCTGATAAGCTCCTCGAAGATCGTGCCCATGGAGTGGTTGTCGAGGCCCGGCAGGCGAACGGTGCCATCGGCATGCAGCACGGGCTTCGGGCTGAGATTGACGGACGGATCGAGGAACTTCTCGAGCAAGAAGCGAAGCGCGTCGGCTTCGACCAAAGTCGGGATCTGATTCCGGAACTTGAACTTGTCCAGAACCTCTTGGACGTTGGCCGAGAAGCCATCGAGGTAAGCCTCGAAGTCCGCCTTTAATTGCTGTCGTCGGGCACGGGATGTGAGGTCTCGCAAACGGAACTGAGAGGTGTTGTAGAAGGCCTCTCCCGAGGCTTGGCAAAGTGCAGCGTGCTGGTTGGCTACGCCCGCGTTGTCGAGCCGCGTTTTCATCGCGAGGACCGCGTCCTTGGTCGGCTCCAGGACAGCGTCAAGACGCCGAATAACCGTCATCGGTAGAATGACGTCTCGATACTTGCCACGCACATAGACATCGCGAAGAACGTCATCGGCGATGTTCCAAATGAAATTGCTGATATTCAGTTCACTCAATGCCTGCCCCCGGAATTATGTTGTGCAGCCTGCTTCTGTTGATCAATCCATGCGTCTAGATCGGTCCTCTTGAAGCGCCAAGAGCCTGCAACCTTAAAGCCGGGCAGCTCACCCCGCTTCGCCAGGCGATAGACCGTCTTTTCATCGACGTTCAGATAACCAGCGACGTCGCGAACAGTCATCGCGGGTTCGGGCTGCATTACGGTGCCTGTCCTCTCTAAGATTTCGGAGACCCTAGCAGGGCAAGTGGGGGCAAGCCAGTCCATCGATGCCCATTCCAGTCATTCTCTGTGTTCAAGTGTCACTTGCGCTTCCCACTCCACCGGAAAGGGCTCCAGGAGCACCGACAACGTGACACCGGCGCTCTGCCTTCCGTCCAGGATCGCCTCGATGATGTGCGGCGCCAGCAATGTCAGGCCCAGGACACGAGCTAGGTAGGACGGCGCAATCCCCTCGCGCCGGGACAGCTCGGCCATGGTGGCGAACTCGCCCGAGTCGAGCATCCGCTTCCAACGAAACGCCCGGGCCAGCGCCTTGACGAGGGTGTTGTCGACCCGGGCTCGCTGCGTCGATGCGCCGGGCGGCAGAACCATCTCTTTCCGGCCGCCACGCTTCACGACGCGAAAGGGCACGTGCAGGGTGATGGTCTCAGGGATCGCCGTGGCGCGGGTCACGCTGCCTGCTCCAGGTCAGTGGTCATCTCGCGTACCAATGCCGCCAGCCCGTCGATGCGCAGGCGGACGTTCAACCCTGCGGTGCCGATGTCGACGCGCTCGACCAGGAGCTGGATGATCCGTGCCTGCTCGGCGGGAAAGAGCTCGTCCCAGAGCGGGTCGAGAGCGGCCAGCGCATCGCGCGCTTCGGCCTCGGTGATCTCCGGATCATGTTGCCGTGCAGCCTTCCAGGTGCCGACGATGATCTCGGGCTGGCGGAACACGGCGCGCAGTTGGTCGATTACCGCCGCCTCGATCTCGCCGGCGGGCAGGCGGCCCACCGGGCAGGCGCCGGCGCCGTGGCGCAGCACGGTCTGGCTGACGTAGTAGCGGTAGAGCCGGCCGCCCTTGCGCGTGTGGGTGGGCGAGAACGCGGCGCCGTCCGGGCCGTAGAGAAGGCCGCGCAGCAGCGACGGCGTCTCGGCCCGGGTGCGCGCTGCGCGCTTGCGCGGGCTCTCCTGCAGGATCGTGTGGACCCTTTCCCAGGTCCCGCGGTCGATGATCGCTGCGTGCTCGCCTGGGTAGCTCTCCCCCTTGTGCACGGCCTCGCCGATATAGGCCCGGTTGTTGAGGAGCCGGTAGAGGAAGCCCTTGGTGATCGCGGCTCCCTTCCTCGTCGTGATCCCGCGCGCCTTCAGCTCCCGCAGCATCGCGGTGCCCGAGCCGATCTCGACAAAGCGGTCGAAGATCCAGCGGACATGGGCGGCGTCCGCCTCGTCGACCACGAGCTTCCGATCCTGTACCCGGTAGCCGAGCGGAGGCACCCCGCCCATCCACATGCCCTTCATCCTGCTGGCCCGCACCTTGTCGCGGATCCGCTCTGCCGTGACCTCGCGCTCGAACTGGGCGAACGACAGCAGGATGTTGAGGGTCAGCCGGCCCATCGACGTCGTTGTGTTGAAGCTCTGCGTCACACTGACGAACGTGACGCCGTTGCGGTCGAACACCTCGACCAGCTTCGAGAAGTCCATCAGCGACCGGCTGAGCCTGTCGATCTTGTAGACGACGACCACGTCGACGAGGCCATCCTCGACATCCGAGAGCAGCCGCTTGAGCGCGGGCCGCTCCAGGGTGCCGCCCGAGATGCCGCCGTCGTCGTAGCGGTCGCGCACCAGCACCCAGCCCTCGGAGCGCTGGCTGACGATGTAGGCCTCGCAGGCCTCGCGCTGGGCGTGAAGGCTGTTGAACTCCTGCTCCAGCCCCTCCTCCGAGGATTTCCGGGTGTAGACGGCGCAGCGAAGCTTGCGGACGACCGGCTTCGTCATGCCCGCCTCCGGTGGTTCTTCAGCCCGAAGAAGACGAGGCCGTTCCAGCGCGTGCCGGTGATCGCGCGGGCGATGGCGGAGAGCGAACGGTAGGGCCGGCCCTGCCATTCGAAGCCATCGGCGGTCACGGTCACTATCTGCTCGACGCCCTGCCACTGGCGAAGCAGCCGTGTCCCGACAATCGGCGTCAGGTCGGCGCGGATCCGGCGCGCCGTGATGTTGCCACCATCGAGCTCCGCGCCCAGGGCCTCGAGCCGTTTCACCGTCTCCGGCTTCAGCCCACCATAGGCCAATTCCTGGATCCTGTAGGCCAGCCGGCTCTCGAGGTAGCGGCGATTGAAGGCCGGCGGCTCGGTCTCGAACAGCTCCCGCCACTGCCGCTTCAGGTCCGCCATCGGCGTCGTCTTCAGCGCGGCCAGGCGCGCGGGGATCGGATCGGGCTTGGTCATGCGTCTCTCCGCGGGGTTGCGGTCGCATGACGGCATTGGTCGGGGGAAGAGTGTAGCGGAATTTCTCCTGTTTCGTCAGGAATTCGGCCCTTTTCCGGCAGGCGCAGCCGGACGAGGCCGAGGGCCAGGATCGCGCCGAGTTCGGCGCGGCGCTCGGCGGCGGTCATACGGTCGGGCGGGAGCGGGTTCGGACGTTTCATGTCTAGGATAGCCGGTATCGGTGGTGTTACTACCGATCAAAAGCCACCCGGGTGCTCCCAACGGGACATCCGCACGGCACAAATTGCCGAACGCGAACATATGGAGAACAACGACACTTGCTGATCACGAAGTGGTTTACGATTATCGGAAGTTGATCCAATACAAAGCATCAGTCGCGTGAGGGAGCTTCATGTCGCGTGCAGCACGTTCGGAACGTCCAGCCTTCCAGGTCGGCGATCGTGAATGCTTTGGACCGTCTTGCCTTGGCCAGTCGTGCCCGGCCGGCGGTGTTTCGATTGCGCTTTCAGCGGTCACAACTGACATTGGGGCGCCAGAGCCCAAATGTGGCCCGCCGACAACGAGCAGCAGCATATTGTTGTGTTTTCGGAGACTTCGATGGCACGAGCCCCGGCGAAAACCTGCCCCAGCCTTTCTCGGCTTTTTGACGAGGCTGACCCGACGCTTCTGGCAGCTTTTTTCGGAAGCAAGATTTTCGAGAGGTTGAGTTGGCTCGAATCCTATCGGTTCGATCCTGACGACACGGACGGTCCGTCATCTGCCTGCGAAATGCTGCGCAAAGAGAAGAAGGATCGGCTTGGGCCGCTGGAATCTGAAGCGGCGCGGATCGTCAATATCGCGAGTGATCGCGGCGAGTATGTCCTCGACGGTCTCGCAAGGACCAAGCTCGAACCAGACCGTGCAAAGGAACTCTTTAACCAGAGGGACGAGCTCGCGCGAAGCCTATGGACCTTCGCCAACGAACACGGCTTGTTCGAGGCGGCAGAGAACAGCCTGCACCTGCGTCTGTACAGGCGCTATGACAAGCACTACCAGACATTCATGGCCGAGCCTTCGATCGACGGCGGTCCGGACAGCGGCAGCGCAGTACTCAATGCGCTACTCGCCGATCTCAACGCGCGCCTGGATCGCGGTGACGGCTACAGCATAGACCGGTTCGACATCCCCGGGGACGGAGACGAACCGGCTGCAGTGATGTACCTGTTGTTTCATCCCGATCCCCCCACGAGCGTTCGGGAGATCGACGATCACGGCAATCGATCGCGCATCTATTTCCGCCCGCCCGGAGAGGCGATGATCGTCTACACGCCGTCGACCGGGCGGGTCCATGTCCGTGCAGGCAACAGAAAGCTGAGGCACACCATCGCCGAACGCTTCATCGAGACGGCTCTCGATCAGACCTATTCCAGCCAGCCCGTCGACTTCCAGGCTTACGACATTTCGCAGTTCCTGCATGGGCTGGATCTGGAACCGCCGGAACTCGACGACGTGGTGATCGACTGCGCAAAAGTGATTCGCGCTGATATCAGTATCGTCAATCTCGCCAATCGCCTCTCGGTTTCCACCACGATTGATCAGGACATCACCGAGATCATCGACAGCCAACCTGGCCTCCCGAGGATCTTCGAACGCGCGGTCGCGATCCGCTTTGTCGAGATTGCGGTCCGGTATCTCCGCGCGGGACGGGATGAGGCGCAAACGCTCGACTTCACGCTCACCGACCGCAACACGAGCAGCCTGCTCAGCGTCGACGATCCCTTCGAACGCGTTTTGGGGCATCGCTTACTTCGACACTGGAGGATCTTGCGCGATGGTCGGCCGCCAAGCGACGCAGAGAGCATGGCGGTCATACCCGCCCTCTTGGCCATTTGGGACATCGGGGCAAACAGGGTCAGCGGCGCTTGGCTGCTGGATCGAGGTGTCGATCCCGGCCTTTTGACGGAGCTGGGATTTCTTGTGCCCGCCGGATGGGAAGGCGACGACCTGATCGACGATGAAGACGAGGTCGGCCCGGTCGCGGCCGAGGTGATTGTCCGGGTGGAAAAGGGAGATGTGGATTCAGGCGATCGTAAGGTGGCCGACCTCGAGGTCACCGAGGGACAGGTGACGCCTGTCGGCAACCCGGATCGCTACAGGATCTATCGGGTGCGGGACGGCTGGGTCGCGCAACACCTGCAGACACGTCTCGAACTAGCGCTCGATGCGGCCGCGATCGAGAAGCTGACCGACCACCTTCTCTATCTTGGGACGCTCGTGGTCGATGGCGGAGATGTTCCGATCTACCTTGCGCGTGGTCTCGACCGGGAGAAGGTCCGGTCGGCCGTCGATACGGAGCTTCGGGCGCGCCACAACCTCGGTATCGGACTGGTCCTGCAGGCCGGCAACGCTCCCGGGCCGTGTCTGGCGGCCAACGTTCTGAAGCCGCTTGCCGATCAGATCGACAACGACCAGTCCGAGATCGCGTTGGTTGCAGACAAGCTCAGGTCGGTGTTCCGAAGGCACAGGATACTGGCCCGCGGTGGCCAGGCGGTCGAACTCACCCGTGTCGGGGAAAACCTCGCGACCCTGTTCGTTCCGGGGAAAGGCAGCATCGACATCAAGGGGGAGAACCGCATCGACGTCATCCAGCGACTGGTCGATGCCCACAACGCAGGCCCGATGCCGATGGCGACCGAAGACCTCGTCAAGGGAATTGCCGAGGACCAGTCCCTGTCGAACATCTTCAAACAGCCGCTATGGGACAAGTTGAAGGCCGACTTCCTGCGAAGCCCCGGAAAAGGGAAATGGGAGATCGCCATCTGACGGCCGGCTCCGATCCGGCTCCGATTGGGGGGTCTGACTAGCTCCGATTCTTAAGGCCAATGGGAGTGCTCCATCGTTCAGAGGAGCACCCCGATGCCGACTCCCTTCCCCTCGCGCCCGGAAGCGCCGACGAGCTGGTCCCGCGCCGCGAAGATCAAGCCCACCACTCGAAACTCGGAATGGCGCTGCACGAGCTGTGACAAGCTGCTCGGCGTCTGCCGGGACGGCCGCATGCACCTGCGTTTTGCGCGGGGGCACGAGTATCTTGTGGGCTTCCCGGTTCAGGCCACCTGCCGCGGCTGCGGGACTCTGAACCACGCGGCCGCCCCCGCGCGCTGACGCGGGCATCTACCCCTCCCCTGAAATCGCAGAGACGCGCGACGTCCTGACCTGGCCACAAGAAGGCGCCGGACGCCTGGCCGCAAGGCAGGCGTCCGATGTCCTTCGCGTGGCACGAGATCCGCGATCACCTCATGCATTCTTCCTCCACCCTCAGCTTCCAGCGCAGTTTCAACACCCTCCGGCGCGCGAAGGATTTCCTCGCACCGTTCCGGGATCCGGCCGCTCTTCTCGACGGGTTGCATCGCGCCCCGGGCGATCCGGCCGAGAAGAACCTGATCCTCTCGGCATTGGTCGAGGCGGCGCAGAATGACGGGTCCGAGTCCGACTGCGCCCTGACGGTGCTGTTGCTGGCGCTCTGGCCCGGGCTGGACGCAATTCGGCGCCGTTCGATCTGGCGCGGGATCGGCTCAGCCGACGAGATCGCGTCCGACGTGCTCGCGCGCACCACCGAGGCGGTTCGCGGCCTCGAGCTAGGGCGCGTCAATCGTGTCGCGGCCACGGTCCTCCGGAACGTCGAGCGCGACATGGTCCGTGCGCGCCAGCGCGACGCGGTGCGCGACAGCTTAGCCAGCGACATCGAACCCGACGACGTGCCGGCCGATCAGGCTGGGCGACAGCCCGCGGCGGAAGAAGCGCACCTGCAGGACGACCTGCGAAAACTGATCGGCGCGGACGCGGTGCTGGTGATCCGCGTAGCGATAGAAGGCTTCTCGCAGGTCGAGGTCGCCGTGGAACTGGGCCTGTCGGAGGCCGCCGCCTGGAAGCGGTACCAGCGCGCCATGCGCAAGCTGCGCGACACCCTCCAGGAAATCCCCTGAGCCGATGTCCAGATCCGGCCCCGCCGGTGGCTTTTCCCATTCGAGTGCCCTGGTGCGCTCCACTTCAAAACTTAAGCGGGCACGCATGAACAGCAATGCCAATCTGTCGCTCGAGGATTTCAGGCGTCTCCCGGGGCTCTTTCGCCGCTGGGAGCTGATCGAAATCCTGCGTCCGGGCGTGCATTACCAGCTTGAGGACGCGGGCTCGATGCAGGACGGGACGCCGCTGATCGCGGTGTTCGTGAGCGATCCGGTGTCCGCAGATCACACCGCAGGGGTCCAGGCGTCTGCGTCGTCGCGGCACGATCCCGCGGCGCACGCCCGGTGAGAACCCGCCGAACCAAGGCCCGGATGGCGCAGCTCACGGAGCAGCTGCTCGAGGTGCTGGCCAGCGACCATCCGCAGAGCACGCGGCATCTGTTCTATCGGATGACCGATCCGCGATTGCCAGAGCCGGTGGACAAGTCGGACGCCGGCTACATCGTGGTCCAGCGTCTCCTGGTCAAGCTGCGGCGGGATGGCACCATTCCCTATGGCTGGATCAGCGACGCCACCCGTCGAGGCTACTTCGTCGAGACGTGGCGGTCGCCGGCCGATGCGCTGCAGCAGACGGCGCAGTTTTACCGGCGCAGCTATTGGGCGACGTCGGCGGCCTATGTCGAGGTCTGGGTGGAGAGCCGGTCGCTCGCGGGCGTGGTCCAGGGCGACTGCGCCTATTTCGGCGTGCCACTCTACCCCAGCGGCGGCTTCGCCAGCCTGTCGCTCGCCTACCAGGCGGCGGAGAACATCAACGACGCGGCCGCCGGCAGGCCGGTGAAGATTCTCTACATCGGCGATCTCGATCCGGCCGGTGTGCTGATCGATCGGAAGATCGAGGCCGAGCTCCGACGTCATCTTCCCGACGCTGACATCGAGTTTCGGCGTCTCGGCATCACCCGCGAGCAGGCCGTCCTAATGTGCCTGCCCACTAAACCCGCGAAGGACCGGCGCGGCGGCTTCCAAGGCGATACCGTGGAGGCCGAGGCGATGCCGGCCGGCGTGCTGCGTCGGATCCTGTGCGAGGCGATCGAAGGCTACATCGATCCGCACGAGGCGGCAGCCCTCGAGGCGGCCGAGGCGTCCGAGCGCGAGCTGCTGCTGTCCATGGCGGCGAGCTTGGGGGCGCGGCCGTGAGCGCGTCACCGATCACCCTGACCCGCGTGACGAAGGACCGGGGCGAGACGCTATCCAAGTGCATCAGCTTGGGCGAAGACGGCTTCCCCGTTTCCGACGGCAGCAAGTGCAGCATGACCAACGGCGTGGCCGAACGGATCACGCTGGACCCCGCCACCCCGGCCACGTCGCTCGCCAACGAGATCGACGGGCTCAAATCGAGCCAAGCCATCCTCCTGGGCGATCACGTCGCAGAAGAACCGGCAATCTCGATCGTCACCGCCAAGCGGGCCAACCCGGCGCATGGCCAGTACGCGCGGACACAACAGTTCATCAAGTTCGCGGCAGGCCAGCCGGCGCCGCTGCTCTTGGACCACGACCGGAAGGGCATGCCCAAGGACGTTGCCGACCGCATCGAGGCGGTAGGCGGCTTCCAGGGCGCCTTGGCGTCGATCCTGGCCGTCGACTACTCGACGCTTGCCCGTGTCACGAGGACCAGCACGAGCACCGGCATCTACAACACGGTGACCGACGAGCGGTTCAAGGCTGGCGGCGGCTTCCACGTCTACCTGTTCAGCGAGGACGGCAGCGACAACCAGCGCTTTCTCGACGACTTGGAAGATCGGGCGTGGCTGGCCGGGCTCGGCTGGATCATGCGCGGCAAGATCGGCCAAGCGTTGGTCCGGTCCATCATCGACACGGCGGTCGGCGGGCCAGAGCGGCTGATCTTCGAAGGCAAGCCGCTGATGTTGCCGCCGCTCGACCAGGATCAGGCCGAGCGCGTTCCCGTGGCGCACGAGGGCTTGTTGCTCGACACGCGAGCCGCCTGTCCTCCGCTCACCGACGAGGAGCGCAAAACTGTTGCCGAGCTGAAGCGGCAAGCCCGGATCGCGACAGAGCCCGAAGCCGAGAAGGCGGTAGAGGCTGCGGTTGCCGATCTGGTCAAGCGCAAGGGCATCAGCACGGAGCGGGCACGCGCCACCATCATCGCCAGCACCAAGGGCAACTTGACGTCGTGGGCGGAACTGCACTTCGACGACGACGAGCTAGGGCTGGTGACCGTTACCGATGTGATCGCCGATCCCGCGCGCTACCACGAGGAGACGCTGGCCGATCCGCTCGAAGGCCGCTGGTACGGCACGGGCAAAGCCAAGCTCTATTGGAACGGCGGCGCGAACGTCATCATAAACAGCTTCGGCCACGGCGGCGGCAAGTTCCCGCTGAAACACTCCATGGAGTTCGTCGAGGTCGAGGTCGAGGCGGCGGGCGGCGACGCGGCGAAGACTTTTGCCAAGCTGATGCCATGGCTGGGCGATCACGACCCTATCGACCGCGACCGCATTCGCAACCTTGCGGTGAAACTGAGCGGCGTGAGCAAGTCGGCGCTCAACGAGGCCGTCGACCGTGCAGAGAAAGCCGCGCGAGCCGACGAGCTGAGGGAACGGGCGCGCAAAAAAGAGCAGTACGAAGGCGCCAAGAGCTGGTCCGACGGGCCGTCTGGCGAGACCTTCGGCGGCGCCCCTGCCGGCGATCCCTATGCCGAGTTCCACACCGCTTGCGCCAAGATCAACGAGCAGTTTTTCGTGGTGCAAATAAGCGCGTCGGTGGTCATCGGCACCTACATCAAGTGCCAAGAGATGGGGCGCGAGCAGCTTAGCTTCATGAAGCCGCAAGACTTCCGGCTGCTGTACAACAATCAAAAGCATCTGACTGGCCACACACTAGAAGGCAAGCCGATATACACCCCGCTTGGCGACGCGTGGCTAACGTCGACGCTGCGGCGGGAATACAAGGGCGCGGGCTTCTATACCAAAGGCGAAGCACCGGCCGGGATGCTCAACTTGTGGCGTGGCTGGGGACACCCGCCGACACGGGGCGATTGGGAAACGCTCGCGAGCCATCTGCTACACGTCATCTGCGATGGCGACCCCGACACCTACGAATATACGGTCAAGCTCTTGGCCTATTGGGCGCAGCACCCGGAAAAGCTGGGCGAGGTCTCGCTGGTCATGCGGGGCTTGAAGGGCACCGGTAAAGGGACACTGGTCGACATTCTGAAACGCTGGTTCCTGCATCACTTCGTCCACATTTCGCAGGCGAAGCACCTCACCGGCAACTTCAACGCGCATCTGGCCGACTGCCTCTTGCTCTATGCCGACGAAGTGGTCTGGGGCGGCGACAAGCAAGCCGAGGGCACTCTAAAGGCGCTGGTCACAGAGCGGGTTGTCCAGATTGAACCAAAAGGCATCAACTCGTTCTCGATGCCGAACCGGCTCAAGATCGTTCAGGCCAGTAACGCGGAATGGTGCGTTCCGGTAACGGGCGACGAACGCCGCTACCTCGTGCACGATGTCAATGAAAGCAAGATTGGAAACCGCCCGTACTTCAATGCGCTGCACGCGGCGATCCAGGGCGGCGAGGCTGAGGCCATGTTGCACGACCTTCTCGAAATGGATCTGAGCGACTTCTCGCACCGGGACGTTCCGCACACCGATGGGCTGAACCGTCAGAAGATCGAGGGGCTCGATAGCGTGGGCAAATGGTGGATGAGCTGTCTTGAGGAAGGTCGCATCGTGGGCTTTGGGCATTTCAGCGAGGTTCTCGAAGCAAAAATGTGGCCGATGGAAGTCGTCAAGGCCAAGTTGCACGCGGCTTACTTGGAACACAGCAATAACCACGGCGAGCGGCACCCGAAGGCAGAACACGTCTTCCCTCACGCGTGGAAAAAAATCGCGCCTTCGATCGAATCTGGCAGGAAACGCGGAATGTCGCCTCATTGGGAACTGCAATCTCTCCGCGACCATCGGGCCGAGTTCCTGAAGGCCATGAAGATCGACCGATGGAAATGGCCGGAGATCGACGAGGCCGAAGAAAAGCAATTTGCCGAGAATGTCCACAACTTCAGGCGGGGGAAATGAGCATGGGCACGCTCCGCAAGCTGCCGGGCTTCAAAAACCCCGTTCTCGTGGATGGCCGCGCGGGGCTTGCCGCCGACGTACAAGGCGAACAGGCCGATGTACAGGGCTCGGAGGCCGAAAAAGCCAATTGGAACAAAACGTTCAATGCGAACAGGGCTTCTGATGAAAGTCACTCGCCCACACAGGACACACACACAGAGACAGGTAAGCATGGTGTGTGTGTGCCTCTTACAGACATGGATGATCATAATAGCCTTGAACGCCTTGAACGCCTTGTACGACCCAGCAAATCCGCGGGTCAGAATGCACAGGGCTTGGAAACGGGGGCTGAACGCCTTGTACATCAAGGCGACCCCGAGCCCGACCCTGCCGGCTGGCTGGGCGAGGTCGAATTGGCTGCTCCCCCCGCATCCGACAAGCCATCGTGGTGGCATCCCAAGCAATTGCCTGTGGGCTCTCTACCGGCGCGGCTCGTGGCAGTCGGTGCCACCATCAACACGGCCAAGGGCGGGTCGGTGCGAGCCCCCGCCGGCATCCCCGCCGACCTCCTGCGCGAGGTTGAGGCCCGCGGCTGGCGCATCATCCCCGGCGGCAAGCCGAACCCCGAGGCCGAGCACGACAGCTGGCTCGCCGGCGTCCCGATCGCGGACCTCGAGCCATGAGCGCGCTGCCGCCACCGACCGGCCCGCCCTCACGGACATCCCACCGCCCGAGCGGACGACGACGGCCAGCTCCGCCAAGAACACAGCCGCCGTCGCCCTGACCACGACGACCCCGATCAAGGACGCCATCATGGCTGAGATGATTTTGATCCCCATTGCCACCGATGCAAAGGCGGGCGACATCCGAGGCCACGCGCGATGACCGGCGAGGAGCTGTTGCAGCACGCCGTCGCCGTGGTGCGTGACCGGCGCCGGACCTATGGCGAGCCCCTGGACTTGTTCGAGCGCGTCGCCCTGCGCTGGTCGCAGCACCTGGGCACCAAGGTCACTGCCGCCCAGGTCGTGCTCTGCCTCTGCGATCTCAAGCTCGCCCGGCTGACCATCGATCCCGCCCATCTCGACAGCCTTGTCGACGTCGCCGGCTACGCGGCTGTCGTCCGGGAGGTGCAGCGATGAGCCCGGCAGGACCGCGCAGCCCGCTCGGCCGGCACGTGCGCAGCGAACCCAGCCCACTCCAGTTGGAGGACATGCGCAAGCGCGCCTGGCAGCAGCAGGGTGTGGTCGTGCTGCAGCCGGAGGAGGTTGTCGATCCATGGTTGCGGCAGGCGCTCGTCAACGAGGCGGAGCGCCGCTACGGGCCGCGGCGGGAGAGCAGACGATGAGCCGCAAAACCCGGCGCGCCAAGGCCAGGGCCAAGCCCGCGCTTTGGCAGAGCCCGTTGTTGCTGGAGGAGGTGCGCGAGACCGACCCCGACGGGCGGATCGTCGTGCATCATCGTGTCGTCGACACGCTCGGCCGAATGCTGAAGAGCGGGACGATCACCGAGCCCATGGCCGAGGCCGGCCGCAAGTTCGAGCGGCACTTCACCCTGTCCCAGCTCGATCCGCTTCGGGCACCTGACATGGCCAGGATCCCGGGCAACGGGAGCGAGCCAGATCCCGGCGACATCGGCGTCGCCGCCCGCGAGCAGGTGCATCGCGCGCTGCGTGCGCTGGGTGGCCACGATGGGGCCATGGGCTCCGTGGTCTGGCATGTCCTCGGGGCCGGCTGCTCGCTCCGGGAGTGGACGCTACGGCAGGGCTGGAACGGCCGGCAGCTGCGCCCGGAGCAGGCGACGGGGGTGCTGATCGCGGCGTTGGATCTGTTGGCTGGGCATTACGGCATGAAGGCGCGCGGCGTGACACCGGTGACGTCGCCACGCCAGCGCGGTGCCGCCGCATTAGCTGGATCTTAACGACACGCTGCTAGGCTGAGCTTCGATCAGTTCTGGCCGGAGACCTGCGATGTCCCTGACGCAGCCGATGAGCGCTCGACCTGCTGCCTTCGCTCCTGTCGATTCGCTCGCTTCCCTGGCAGGCCGCCTGAAGGATGCCGACAGCCTCGGCCCGGAGGACGTTCGAGCATTGCGCCGGCTCGTCTACGCCAATGACGTCATCTCGCGCGAGGAGGCGGCTATCCTCCTCGACATCGAGGCCTCGCTGGGACCCGGCTCCCCGAGGGAGTGGCGGCAGTTCCTTACCGAGGCGCTGACTGATCATCTCGTCAATCAGGTGCGCCCTGCCGGCTATATCACTGAGCCGGATGCGGCGTGGCTGATCGAGCGCCTCGACGATGGCCTCGCTCCCGGGCCCAACGCGTTCGCCATGCTGCTCACGGTGATGGAGCGCGCCCGTTCCGTTCCGGACCCACTCGCCGCCTTCGGCCTGCGCGTCGTCGAGAAGGTTGTGCTCACCGGACAAGGCGGCAACGTCACCGGCGAATGTCACGCATTGGGCCGGGTCACAAAGGCCGATGTGGAGGCGCTGCGCCATGTGCTCCATGTCGCCTCCAGCGAAGGCTTCGGCCAGATCACGCGCGCCGAGGCGGAAGTCCTCTTCGGCATCGCCGAGGCGACGATCGACGCCCCCAACGACCCCTCGTTCGCCGACCTTTTCGCGCCAGCCGTGGCCAACCACATCCTGTCGCCCGGTGGGCTGCTGCCGCCCTCGGCCGCAGCGGCGCTACGCCGCGAGACGTGGCTGGACGAGACCCGCCCGCTGCACGTCGGTGTGGGCTCCTTCTTCCGCAGTGCCGTGGCGTCCCTCGTGGGGCGCGAGGCTTCCCCGGAACCTGCCGTGGCAGCGCTCGTGACGGGCTCGCTGAGCCCCGAGCGCATCGACGGGACGGAAGCGCAATGGCTCGCGGAGCGGATCGGCCGCAACGGCCGCGTGAGCGAGGCAGAGCACCGCCTCCTCGTCTTTCTGCGGGAGGAGACCGGTGCCCTGCCCACTGCCTTGGCCGCCCTCGTTGCGAAAGGCTGACCTGTCGTTGGCGCGAGGTCCCGGCGGCTTGATCCGCATTTTGTGGTTGACGGCAATGTCCATCACAAGATATGGAATTGATTATGATCGCGAGAGCTGCGAGAGGCCCAGGCACCAACGCTGCCTAAGATGCTCGCCGGCGGCCGGCAACGAGGCGCAAGTCGTTCTTTTCGATGTATGCTTTGTGAAGCCATCCGGATCGGAATCTTGGCCAATCTAGGCTTACTAGAGGTGCAGAACAGGGTTAATAATGCTCACTAGAGAGGCTCTGGTTCGCAGCCAACGCTAAGTCTAATCCGAGGTCAATACTGTCGAATAGAGTGATGAATACATAAAACTTACGGGTCCTTCCTTGGTGAATACTATGCCGGGGGCAATGGCCCGATAGTCCGCTACAGACAGCCGTGGAATCCGGGTTCGCGGACTGTGGTGCCGGCTCGTGCCGGCCGCCCGAGAGCCGCCAGATTGGCGGCTTTCGCGCTTCCCAGCCCTGCGCACCATGGGTGCGCACCTCGGCCCAGGTTCGCACCCAGGTGCGCAGTTTGCAGTCGAGGTCGCCGATGAACGCCACGCCGTCCACGTTGACAGCCCTGGCCGAGCGGCTGGAGCTCTGGCCGATCGATCGGCTCCGGCCCTACGAGCGCAATCCGCGGACGCACAGCGCCGACCAGGTGGCGCAGATCGCAGCGTCCATGGTCGAGTTCGGCTTCACCAACCCGATCCTCGTCGACGAGACCGACGGCATCCTCGCCGGGCATGGGCGGCTGATGGCGGCACGGGAGCTGGGCCTCGCAGAGGTGCCGGTGGTGCGGCTCGGGCATCTGACGCCGGCGCAGAAGCGCGCCTATGTGATCGCGGACAACCAGCTGGCTCTGCGTGCGGGGTGGAACGAGGCGCTCCTCGCCGAGGAGCTGGCCTGGCTGCGGGACGAGACCTTCGACCTCGATCTCCTGGGCTTCGATGCCGGAGAGCTGGAGGCGCTGCTGTCGCCGACCGATGGCGAGAGCGACGCCGCCGAGGACGAGGCGCCGGAGCCGCCGGTGGAGCCGATCTCCAAGCCCGGCGACCTCTGGCTGCTCGGCGACCACCGTGTGCTATGCGGCGACGCCACGGTGCTCTCGGATGTCGAGCGGGTGCTCGGTGGTAGCCTCGCCGACATGGCCTGGACCGATCCGCCCTACAACGTCGACTACGGCAATTCGGTCAAGGACAAGCTCCGCGGCAAGGACCGGCGCATCCTCAACGACGCGCTCGGCGATGGCTTCGGGGCGTTCCTGCAGGACGCCTGCACCAACCTCGTCACGGTGACCAAGGGTGCCGTCTACATCGCCATGAGCAGCTCCGAGCTGCACACCCTGCAGGCGGCGTTCACGGCAGCCGGCGGCAAGTGGTCGACCTTCATCATCTGGGCCAAGAATACCTTCACCCTGGGCCGGGCCGACTACCAGCGGCAATACGAGCCCATCCTCTACGGCTGGCCCTCGGGCACCGAGCACTACTGGTGCGGGGCCCGCGATCAGGGCGATGTCTGGCACTTCGACAAGCCGACCAAGAACGACCTGCATCCGACGATGAAGCCCGTGGCGCTGATCGAGCGGGCGATCCGCAACTCGAGCAAGCGGCGCGACATCGTGCTGGATCCGTTCGGGGGATCTGGGTCGACCCTGATTGCCGCCGAGAAGACCGGGCGACAGGCGCGGCTGATCGAGCTCGATCCTCGGTATGTCGATGTGATCGTCAAGCGCTGGCAGGACTGGACCGGTGGCGCCGCTACGCTGGAGGGTGACGGGCGGACGTTCGAGGAGCTGGTGGCAGATTGCCAGGTCAGGACTCGGTAGGCTCGGCCTTTGTTCGCGCTCGGCGTCTCGGCTTCGGCTCGGGTTCGGCTTCCGGCTGCGGCTGGAGCGCGGGGTCGGTGGAAGGCGTCGTCGCGGCCTTCTTGCCCGCCCGCCGGCCGCGGACGGGCCTCAGCGCGGGCCGTGGCACCGCTGCGGCGGCCACAACGGTCTCGGGCTCGACCGGAACCTCGGGCTCGGCCGCAGTCTCCGGCTCTACCGGTCGGCGTTGGCCGAGGCCGCTGCGCCGGGCGATCGCGGTTCGTTGCTCGGTAGAGGCGGCGGCGACGATCGGATAGTCGCGGGCGAGTTCGAACATCTGGCGATAAGCCACGGGTGTCAGGCTGTGGGCGCTCTGCAGGTGGCGGCGCAGCGACTTGAAAGGTTTGCCGCAGACCAGGCAGACGAGGTGGTCGCGCTTTACCGACTGCCGCACCGGCACGGCAGGCTCGGGCTTGGCCGGCGGGTCGGGCACATGGCCGAGACCATTCAGTTCCTGGGCGACCGTGGTGATGAGCCGTCCGACGTCAGCGGTTGCGATCGTGTGGTGCCCGAGATAGGCGACGACGATATCGGTCGTCAGGCTGGGTATTGTCGCTGCATCGTCGTCGGTGCGCATGCTCATGGTCCCAGAAATCGCCTCCATTACTGCCACGGCATGCGGCAAGTACAAGATTACGACAAGTGTCTTTTTGCCGAGGCGGCAGCATTGGACGCCATGAGAATCCGCCGCGCAATGGTGCCGGCCGGCGACTGATGGTTCACGCCTCGTCGAGCGTCGCGTCGTCGACCTCGTCCACGCTCTCGACCACGGGCAGGAAAGGTTCGGCCGCATCGAAGTACGACGCGGCCTGCTCGACCCGGACGACCTCGGGGAACTCCCGCTCGTGGTTGGCCGGATAGTAGCCGAGATGCATCATGGCGACGAACTGTATGGCGATCGCCCCGGCTTGCTCCGGTGCCTCGGCGCGGATGACCAGGGTGGCGTAGTGCTCGTCGTCGTAGGCGTGGACACGGAAGAGCGGCATCGGGGTCTCCGGAGTGAGGCACCCCCGCCGGTCGGCGCCGGCGGGGCCGCCATCGATCAGTGCTTGGGGATGGAAACCTTCACCTCGAGTTTGGCGCGGACGTCGGGCAATTCGTCGGCGATGATCTTCCGCAGCCAAGTTTCGACGTCCGGTGCCAGCTGCTGGGCTGCACCGGCGGAGTCCAGCCCGCGCCAGGCGGTGAGCGCCTGGACCAGAAAGACCCGCGCGGTCGCCTGCACCGGGCCGAACACGCCGAGCTCGGTTTGCTTGCCATGCATCCAGCGGTGGCAGTTGTCGAGCAGGCGGCGCTCCAGTTCGTCGGTGTTCATGGTGGCATCTCCACATCGCGGCCCCGACCACCGGGGCCTGCTACCGGCCTGAGCCCCACCGGGCGAACCCGGCGGGGCGGCCGTGGCGAGATGCGGACCGGCGGCCGCCGGCTAGTTCTCCTCAGTCGACTTTGGGTTGGTGGGCGTCGTCATGGTCCCGTCCGGGTCGGGGGCCTGGAGATTCTCGAGTTCGGGATCGTCCTTGAAGGTGAGCCCCGCTGCGTAGTCGATGATCAGATCGCTGAGGAGCTGCGCCGGCTTCTTGCGTTCCGCCGCCGCCAATTGCTGCAGCAGCAGTTCCGCTCGGTCGCTGATCCGGTGGACGGCCATGTCGGTCACTCCCCGGTGATGTGGTAGGTCCGCCGTCCCTGACCGTCCTTGGTCGAGGTGACCTCGAGGCCGAGCTTCTTCTTCAGCGCCCCGGAGATGGCGCCGCGGATGGTGTGCTTCTGCCAGCCGGTGGCCTCGGCGATCTCGTCGAGGTCGGCGCCGTCGGGGCGGCGGAGCATGGCGATCAGCTGCGCCTGCTTGGTGCCTTCGCGGATCTGCGGCTTCGCCTCGGCGGCCGCGTTCTCGGCAGCAGGCGCCTCGGCGGCGAGGCTGCGGTAGGCGGCGAACCCCAGGGCCGTCAGGCCGACGCTCTCGCCGTTGGCGGTGGCGAGGCCCTTCTTGGTCAGGCTGGCGACTAGCCCCGGCAGGCTCGTGGGCTTGATGGTCTCCGGCCCCTGATCCAGGCAGTCGCGCCAGACGCTGCCGGCATCGTCGAGGGTCCTGGGCTCCGCCCCGTTGACCGGGGTCATCAGGTTTCTGGCGATGTTGACCAGCAGCTTGCGCTCGCCCGGGGTGAGCTTCGGCAGCGGCCGCGTCTCCTGCTCGGCTGCCCGTTCGGCAGCGCCGGCCTTGACCTCGGCCACCACCTCGGCGGTGATGGTCTCGACCTTTGAGCGGCCGGCGTCGGTGATCTCGGCCAGCCAGTCGGCGGGGCTGAGCCTGCCGTCGAGCAGGCCCGGGGCAGCTTCGAGGATCTCGTCGGTGGTGAGCCCCAGGGCCGCAGCCTTCCGCTCGAGCGAGGCCAGCGCCTTGTCGCGGTTGGCGGGGTTGCGGGTCTGGCCGTCGAGGGCCGAGAGGATGGTGGCGAGCTCGGTCTTGGAGAGGTTGGTCGGCATTGTCGAGGTCTCCGGATCATCGGGCCGCACCTTGCGGCTCCTACGAGCCCGAGCCCCGGCTGCGGCGCAGCGCGGGGCGGTGGCCGGGAGAGGGCCTTCGTCAGATCAGCGTCTCGAGCAGGTCGATCTCGACCTTGAGCAGCTCGCTCTTCCGCGCGTCGCGGCAGCGCAGGTAGGCCTCGGTCAGGGCGTCGATCTGCCCGGCGATCACCCGGTCGGTCGCGAAAGGGTTGCCTTCGTCCCGGTTGCGGCGGAGGCGGCGGGCGTCGTGGACCAGGGGCATCGGGTTGCTCGGCATGGGGACCATCCTTGTTCGCTTGGGCTCGGCCGGCTCAGCCGGCGTGCTCGCCTTCGTTGAAGGCCATGTCGGTGATCCGCTTCAGGAGGTCGGCGTGGTGGCCGAGGGTCGCGACCTCGCCCCAGCCGACCGTCTCGGGATCGGCGCCGAAGTGGTTGTCGCTCAGGCTCTGCAGGCGGGCGAGCATCCTGTCGATCTCGGCCTTCTTCGCGACGAAGGCGGCCAGGGCCTTCTCCTGGTTGCTGGTCCTCGGGGTCGGGCTGGTCATCGTCGGTCTCCGTCAGCTCGTTGGCGTGGGCGCATGAATCGCTTCAACCGGCACGCTTATCCAGTGGAATATCGCTCTACCGGTCGAGATTAAGTCGTTGACTTGGAACGCTGATCGCCATGCGGGCCACGAGTAATCGCAAGCTGGCCGAGGCGCTCGGGGTGAGCGAGACGGCTGTCCGCAAGGCGCTGGCGGCAGGCCGCATCAGCCGTGACGCTGACGGCGGCTTCGACATCGGCAAGGCGAAGCGGCAGTGGGCCGGCAACACCGACGCGGCGCAGCAGAGACCGGCGCGGCAGGCGGGCCCGACCCTGCGACCGGTGCCGGCGGCGGCGCTGGAGAGTGTGCGCGAGACGCTGCGCGATCAGGGCGAGGAGCCCGCATCCGGCGGGCCGAGCTTCCTCCAGGCGCGGACCGCCAACGAGGTCCTGAAGGCCCAGGAGCGCAAGCTTCGCCTGCAGCGGCTCAAGGGCGAGCTGATCGACCGGGCGCGGGCCACGGCCCAGGTGTTCACGCTGGCGCGGCAGGAGCGCGATGCCTGGGTGCAATGGCCGGCGCGGGTCGCAGCCGATCTTGCGGCATCGCTCGGGCTGGAGACCCACACCGTGCAGGTCGAGCTGGAGGCGGCCGTCAAGGCGCATCTGGCTGACCTCGCCGAGCTCAAGCCGCGGCTCGACTGATCACCAACAGCGATGGAAGGACGGGGAATGAGACGCTGGCTCGCCACGGCGCTGATCGGCACGCTGCGCGACGCCCTGGTCGGCGGCCTGCTGCTGTTCGTGCTCCTGCAATCCCTCTCCGGCCTGATCGGTTGACCGAAGCCCATGCGCCTCGACGACTACGACGGTGCGGCGGCGATCGCGGCGGCCTGGGCCGATGGACTGCGCCCCGATCCTTCGCTCACCGTCTCGGCCTGGGCGGACCGGCATCGCGTGCTGAGCCCACGGGGTGCCAACGAAGCCGGGCCCTGGCGTACGGCCAGGACCCCGTACCTGAAGGAGATCATGGACCACCTCTCGCCGTCGCATCCCTGCCAGCGGGTGGTGTTCATGAAGGGAGCGCAGACGGGCGGAACCGAGGCAGGCAACAACTTTTTGGGATACGTCATCCACCATGCCCCGGGCCCGATCCTGGCGGTGCAGCCGACGGTGGAGCTGGCCAAGCGGTTCAGCCAGCAGCGGGTCGAGCCGCTAATCGAGGCGAGCCCGATCCTCAGAGAGCGGGTGGCACCGGCGCGTTCCCGGGATTCGGGCAACACCGTGCTCTCGAAGACCTTCCCGGGCGGCATCCTGGTGCTCACTGGAGCGAACTCTGCCGTGGGCCTGCGCTCGATGCCGGCGCGCTATCTCTTCCTCGACGAGGTCGACGCCTACCCACCGTCGGCTGACGAGGAGGGCGACCCGGTGGCGCTCGCCGAGGCCAGGACCCGGACCTTCGCCTGGCGGCGCAAGGTCTTCCTGGTCTCGACCCCGACGATCAAGGGCCTGTCGCGGATCGAACGGGAGTACGAGGCCTCTGACCAGCGGCGCTACTTCGTCGGCTGCCCGCAGTGCGGCCACCGGCAGTGGCTGGCCTTCGAGCGGCTTCGCTGGACCAAGGGCAAGCCCGAGACCGCTGCCTATCACTGCGCGGGGTGCGACGAGCGGATCGAGGAGCGGCACAAGACGGCGATGCTCGCCCAAGGCGAATGGCGGGCGACAGCCACCTCGGCCGATCCGCTGACGGTCGGGTTCCACATCTCCAGCCTCTACTCGCCGCTCGGCTGGCTGTCCTGGGAGCGCATCGCCCGGGAGTGGCTGGCAGCGCAGGGCTCGGGCGAGGCCATCCGCTCGTTCAAGAACGGGGTGCTCGGCGAGACCTGGCAGGAGAGCGGCGAGGCGCCGGACTGGCAGCAGGTGCATGACCGCCGGGAGAGCTGGCCTGCTGGCCAGGTGCCTGAGCGAGCCTTGTTCCTAACCGCCGGCGCCGACGTCCAGAAGGACCGCATCGAGGTCGATGTCTGGGCCTGGGGGCGTGGGTTGGAAAGCTGGCTGGTGGATCATCTGGTGATCGAGGGCGGGCCGGGCTCGGCGCAGAGCTGGGCAGCGCTCGATGCGCTGCTCGGCCGGACCTGGGAGCACGAGTCGGGGGTGCTGCTGCCGCTGATGCGTCTCGCCATCGACAGTGGCTACGAAGCACCCGCCGTCTATGCCTGGGCCAGGCGCGCCGGCTTCGCGCAAGTTGCGCCGATCAAAGGCGTGGAAGGCTTCAACCGGGCGAGCCCGGTCTCGGGCCCGACCTATGTCGACGCCACCGAGGGCGGCAAGCGGCTCAAGCGTGGTGCCCGGCTCTGGACCATCGCGGTCTCCACCTTCAAGGCCGAGACCTACCGCTTCCTCCGGCTCGACAGGGTGCGCGACGAGGCCGTCGCCAACGGCAACGCGCCAACCGCGGGGACCATCCACCTGCCGGGCTGGGTCGACAGCGAGTGGGTCAAGCAGCTGGTGGCCGAGCAGCTGGTGACGGTGAAGACCAAGCGCGGCTTCCAGCGCCTCGAATGGCAGAAACTCCGGGATCGCAACGAGGCGCTCGACTGCCGGGTCTACGCCCGGGCGGCCGCCTGGATCGCCGGTGCCGATCGTTGGCCGGAGCGCAAGTGGGCCGAGATGGAGCGCGAGCTCGGTGTCACGGCGGCGCCCACGACCATCGTGACATCGTCCGACGGCGTACCACAGCGCGAGGCCGCCGAGCGACCCGTCCATAGTCCATCTGGCCGAACCGACTGGCTCGGCGGCCGGCAACGCAACTGGTTCTCACGATGACCACCTGGACCGAGACCGAGCTCAGCGCACTCCGCCGCGCCTATGCCTCGGGCACGCTCAAGGTCAGCTATGACGGGCGCAGTGTCGACTACGGCTCTGCCGAGGATCTGCTGCGACGCATCCGGCTGATCGAGGGGGAGATCGCGGCTGCGACCGGCAAGCCCAAGCCCAGGCGCAGCTTCGCCTCCTTCGCCAAGGGCTGAGCTTCATGAACTGGCTGGATCGGGCGATCGGTGCGGTGGCACCGGGGGCGGCGCTTCGCCGTGCCCGCCAGCGCCAGGCGCTGGGGCATCTCACCCGTGCCTACGAGGGCGCCAGGACCGGCCGGCGCACGGATGGCTGGGTGGCGTCCGGCACCAGCGCCAATGCCGAGATCGGTCCGGCGCTCTCCCGCCTCCGGGAGCGCTCCCGCGATCTGGTGCGCAACAACCCTTATGCCACCAAGGCCGTCGAGGCCATGGTCAGCAACCTGGTCGGCACCGGCATCATGCCGCGTGCCCGGGCCGGCCGGCAGCGCCTGGTCCAGGTGGCGGGCGGG
>Ga0081527_100259_pt1 | contig 37909 bp, 43 predicted proteins | sample HotLakmasection5_FD_70992 | JGI IMG/M metagenome (GOLD analysis project Ga0081527, IMG submission 70992) | Hypersaline microbial mat communities from Hot Lake, Washington, USA - Section #5 (SPADES assembly) (version 2) | ecosystem: Environmental > Aquatic > Non-marine Saline and Alkaline >... | reverse complement strand
TTTTGTTAGCTTTGCTACTGCAAAGCATATATTAAAATTTGCTTTCGGCTTATAAATTTGGAAAAAAACCGGAAAAAATAGTAAAATGAGTAAGACAGTTAATTGGGAGAAGATTTTTGAAAAAAAAGCAGGCAATAATAATAGGCGCAGGACCTGCCGGGTTGACAACCGCTCTTGAGCTGCTTGAAAAAACAGATATTATTCCGGTAATTTATGAAGAAAGCGGTTTAATAGGCGGTATCTCCAGAACAGTTGATTATAAAGGTAATAAAATAGATATTGGCGGACATAGATTTTTTTCCAGGTCGGAAAAAGTGGTTGACTGGTGGAAAAAAATTCTTCCTATTCAGACAGAACCGGCAAAAGATGATCTTATCCTGGACAGGAAGCCATTAACCCTTCGGGGTGAAAAGTCGGGCAAAGAAGTTGACCCGGAAAAAACCGATAAAGTAATGCTCCTGCGACAGAGAATTTCCAGAATATTTTTTTTGGGCAGGTTTTTTGATTACCCGGTTTCCCTGAATAAAAACACTATATCAAATCTCGGGATTCCCCGGATGTTTAAAATAGGCACGAGTTATCTGAAAACAAAATTTAACCCGCTTAAAAAAGAAAATAATCTTGAGGATTTTTTTATTAACAGGTTTGGAAAAGAACTTTATGAAACATTTTTCAAGGACTATACAGAAAAAGTTTGGGGAATTTCCTGCCGGGACATTAGCGCAGAATGGGGCGCTCAAAGGGTTAAGGGGCTTTCGGTATCCAAAGCGGTTATGCATTTTATTAAAAAATCCCTGATTAAAGAATCAGCTTTTGATAAAAATGCTACAGAAACCAGTCTTATTGAACAGTTTATGTATCCCAAGTATGGGCCGGGCCAGCTGTGGGAAGAAGCAGCAGGACGGATTCTGGAAAAGGGCGGGCAAATTTATTTAGGGCATAAAGTGTTGGGCCTGCAGTCTGACGGGGATAATATTTCTGAAATCACAGTAGAAAACAGGGATTCTAACACAAGATTTTCTGTTTCCGCTGATTATTACTTTTCTTCTATGCCGGTAAAAGATTTAATTAGATATCTGTCAGCGCATATACCCAATAATGTAAAAGAAGTTTCCGAAGGGCTGTTATACAGGGACTTTATAACTGTAGGGCTGTTATTAAACCGCATGAACTTTCAGAACGACACTCCAATAATAACAGTTAACAATATAATCCCGGACAACTGGATTTATGTGCAGGAAACCAGCGTTAAACTGGGAAGAATCCAGGTGTTTAACAACTGGAGCCCTTATATGGTTAATGATACAAATAAAATATGGCTGGGCCTGGAGTATTTTTGTAATGAAGGGGATGAACTCTGGAACAAAGGAGACGAGGAATTTAAGGATTTAGCCATAGACGAGCTGGTTAAAATTAATATGATAAACAGGAATGACGTGGACGACGCAATAGTGATCAGGTTTAAAAAAGCTTATCCCGCTTATTTTGGAGCATATAAACGATTTGACGAAGTGAAGGATTATCTGGACAGGTTTGAAAACCTGTATCTTATAGGCAGAAACGGAATGCATAGATATAATAATATGGACCATTCCATGCTTACTGCTATGACAGCGGTGGAAAATATTATAAACGGCAAAACCACTAAAGAAAATATATGGGGCGTAAATTCTGAAAAGACTTATCATGAAAAGAAATAGCTATATTTTTTTTATTTTAGTTGTTTTAGCAGGACTGCTTTTTCGTCTTATGGGAATTGATAAGGAAAATGGACTCTGGTATGACGAATTATTATCTTATTCTTTTGCAAAAGAAAGTTTCCCCGCAGGGATAATTGAATCCGTTACAAAAAGTGAATTTCAGGGAATTTTTCATTATCTTTATTTAGGTTTATGGATGATTTTATTCGGAGAAAGTGATATTTCTTTAAGGTTTTCCTCTCTGGTGTTTGGGGTTGCTCTTATTCCGGTGGTGTTTTTTTTGGGTAAAGAACTGTATTCAAAAGGGGCAGGCCTGTTTGCTGCCCTGATGGTTAGTTTAAACCCGCTTTTAATTTATTATTCCCAGGAAGTGAGGCCATATTCCCTGCTGGCGTTTTTGGGCGCCGCATCTTTTCTCTTTCTTTTCCGGGCAGAAAAAAAACAGGATTTTTTAAATTATCTGATACTGGCGCTTTGTAATGTGTTAATTCTCTATACGTATACTATAGGTTTTGTTTTTGTGTTTTTGCAGGCGGTGGTTTTCTTTATATACAGGAAATTTTTAGTAAAAGAACCGGTTAAGGGCTTTTTACCGGTGCAGGCAGTAATTTGGGGTCTGTATTCACCTTATATTTTTTCTGTGGCAAATAATTTTTCTTATTATTTCAGCTCTACCTTTATAGAACCGTTCTTTTATTCCGGATTTAATCAATTTAGTATATTAATTACCCTTCAGGACTGGTTTACTCCTATGCTGTTTGGGATATACCAGCATGATGAAGTTTTTTACAGGGAAATTTTCCTGAACGCAGGTTCTGTTGGTTTAGTTGTTTTTTCTTTTGTTCTGTTGATTATAGCTGTATTTTTATCAGGCCTTCTTAACAGCCTGAAAATCCCGGGAGGTAGGGCATATATAATTTTACTGCCCTGTTTGGGTTTTTTGTTTTTTGAAGTCCTTGCAGCAATAAACGGGAATTTTTGTCTGGTAACAAGACATACCCTGCTTGTTTTTCCGCTGGTTTTTTTCCTTTGCTGCCTGGGCTTATATATGATTCCGCACAGAAAATTGTTTTTTTCTGCTGCTTCAGTTATTTCGTTAATTTACCTGCTGAGTTTTGCCTCGGAAAACGCTGTGCCAAAATGGGAAAGAGCAGGGATAAAACCGGTCGTTAAGTTTTTAAAAGAATATAACCTGCAAAATACTGATATAGTGGTTACTCCAAGCCACAGTGAATTTGTTAAAAAATACCTGCCCGGTGTGAAGACCCTGGAATTTAATTATATGCAGGCGGTATTTCTTGATAAATCAAAGGAATTATTGAAAAAGTTTGTTTTGGACAGGGAATTAATTTATGAAACAACTAAAAACACTGCTCATGCCAGATTAAAACCATATCTGCAACAAAAGAAGCCCTCACAAGTATTAGAAAATTACTTATTAAACCATTTTTCCGGCTTAGAAAAGGGCAGATATTTTATAGTAATAAGGAAAACCGATTATGCTATGTATGATGAGGCAGAGTTGAGAAATCTTCTTCAGGATAGTGAAAAATACAAAGATGCGGCGATGTTCCGGATGTTTGTTTCAAAGATTGTTAATGATACGCTGAACATAAGTGAAAAGAACTTAAAGTTAATTAAAGAAAAGGAAATTGAACCTATATGGCGGGTTTACGTGTTTAAAAAAATCGGGGCTTAGTATTTTAGTCCTCCAGCAGAAAGGCTTTAACTGCTTTTTCGTCTGTCTGAAGTTTTTTTAACAGCATTAAGGTTAATTCTTTTTTATCTTTAAGACATTTGATAATCAGGTTAAATTCCAGGTCAGTAACTTTATTTGCCAGTCCTTCTGCTATTTTTTCCGCTTTTTTAAGGTATTTATAGGGAAATTCACTTGTATAGGGTTCACCTTCGCCGGTAGTTAGCCATTTAAAGTTGTAATTCATGTCAGGAAAGGTTTTAAGGATTTTTTCCGCAAGGTCATAAGGGAATTTTAATTGCTTTCCGGCTTCGATGCTGTTTATTCTACTTAGTTTTTCGTTTAGCAAAATAGCAAAATTCATCTGGCTTAAGCCTGTTTTTTGCCTTATAAACTTTAATCTGTCTGCTGTCTTCATAATCGTAAAAATTGGTAAATATTCTATACAAAAAGGGGATTTTCCTTGACATTAAGGATAAAATTCTTTACAATAATGTTTGTACATTAAATAAATATTATAAAGAACACAATAAAAATATCTAAACGCATAAAACTTTTTATTCTCTGTTTTAAAATTTGATCTAGTTTGTTTAGAATATATCAAATAATTATTTATAAGGTCAATTTGGGTTTTTTTTATTAATATCCACAGGCAATTAATAAAAATATAATATGCGTTTCAATTAATATACCATAGAAATAATTGTTTATAGCACTTTTATATAAAAACCTGGTTGTATGAACAATGTCTGAATGCTTATATGTTGCTAAATATGGGGGTTGTATTATGAATTGTAAAGAGATCTTTTTAGAAGACTTTATTTATGAGCTGGTAGAAGACGAAAAAAAAATTAACAGGTTTAATGTTTATTTTAAAAGGTGGATCAGTACATATACAACTTTAAAACAGCTTACTGAGAAAATAAATATATATGATAATGCGGAGATACTTATAAAAGATAAACATAAATTTTTAGATGAGCTATACAGGTTGTCTGATATAAAGTTAATAAAGTCATCCATCTTCAAGCGGAATGCTTAATCTAAGTTTACAAACTTTGAATAAAATATTTGATAATATTAAAATATCATCTAAATTTAATCTTTTGTTTATAGTCAGAGATTAAATGAGGCAGTAAAAACTGAGAGTTAAGGCTAATAATTTTATAATGAGCAGACTTTTGCCGGAGGCAGAGTTTTTAGCTGGAAATGGAATGGCTTGTTAGCTGTCTTTAAGATGATGCTTGTTCTGGTGCTTAGCGGAATGGCTCGGCGGAATCTTACGGGAAGCGGGAATAAATATGCGTGTTTGTTCCCCGGAAGATCAACAAGGGGGTTTTGTATTGTTTAAATGTTGTGGAAGGCCTATTAAGCCAAAAAGGTTTACTTTCACTGACGAAGACGGCCTGAAAGTTCTAAAAGTCGGTTATTGCAAAAATTTAAACTGTGCGATTTTAGTACTTGAGATGGAAAAGATCAGTGTTTTTGGCAGGTCAGAAAAAACTACACTGCGGGGAAAGCGGGCTCACAGGTTTCTGGAAGAAAACAAAGACAGGCTTCAGGAAACAAAAGTCCACAGGGAATATCGGAAAAACACTGCAAAAGGTTTCCATTATTCCAACACTTTCTGGGATTTAAAGAAAAATAAAATCCGCCAGGAAGTCAGGGAATTGGCAACAGACAGGCTTATCAGCAGGGAGGATACAGATTTAATTGCAGTATAACTTACTGTATTTAGTACTTAATACCTGGAATACAGTCTAATTTCCAGAAGTTACAGGGGTATTTGCCCCTGTCTTTATTTTTTACCCAAAATTTATGACCGGGGAAATTTCTGATTTTCAGAAATTATATTTCTGATAGGGTTTTATCTGATTTCACAAAATACAAAATTTTTGTTTTATTACAGCCCACAGAATTCGTTTTAAAGCCCGGTTATTTTCCGGACATAATTATAAGGTCGTAAAACAGGTAAAACGTTCAAAATTACATAATAAATGTTATCGGTTAAGTTTTTGTTCCAGTTATGGTAAATTCTCTTGCAACCTTTGCGATAAGTTTTTATGCGTTATAGCATATTCCCTTATTTTCACAAAAGTTTTCATTATCTGGATATTTACAGCTATTGTTCTTTTTGTATTTAAGGCGCTGGAAAGCATAGCAACTCTCTGTTCAGCAAAAACGTAAGGATTATAACGCTTTCTCCCCTTCCTTCTTTTAACATTCCAGTTTGGAATCTCAAAGACTTTCATTCTTTATCATTGAGTTGAAACATGAATTCTTCAGGGAATCTTTCTTATATTTCGCTTTACAGCCTTGTTTAAAAACTTAAAACAAATCGGCAAAGCGTTTTGCCGGTTGATTTTTATATAAACGACTAATATAACCAGAAATACAAATATCAACTATGGTAAAAAAACTCACTGAAAAGCAAAAAGACTTTTGCAAAAATTTTGTTAAAACAGGAAATTTAAAAGAATCAGCAAAAAAAGCAGGTTATAAAGACTCTACCATAAAGCACCGGATACCTTGTCTGCTGAAAGATCCTAGTATAAAAAACTATATGGAAGAACTGAAACAACAGGAATATTCCCGTGAAGAATACATAAATGAACTGGACCGGGTGATGGAGCTTGCCCTGAAAGCTGAGAATGCAAGTATTTTAATAAAAGCCATTGAAGCCAAGGGCAAAGCATTCGGGTTTGACAAACTAACCGCTGATGATCTGAAAGAAAACAGGAAAAACGTAGTTAAGGATGATTTATTTAAAAGGATACAGGAAAAGGTGGATGTTTTCGAAAAATTTAACCATCCCGGCGCTCAAAGCGATATACCAGGCGACAATTCTTGAAAATCCATACATTCCTTTCTTTCCTACAGACAAACAGTTTAAGTTCCTGCTTAATTTTGAAAAAGAAATACTTTACGGCGGCGCAGCTGGCGGGGGGAAGTCCGTTGCCTTATTAATGGCAGCGCTGATGTTTGCGGAAGTTCCGGGTTATAAAGCCCTGGTCTTAAGAAGGACTTATCCCCAGCTGTCTTTGCCCGGGGCATTAATTGACCTTGCGCATACGTGGTTGAGTGAAACTGATGCGAAGTGGAATGATAAGGATAAAAAATGGGTATTTCCTTCCGGGGCAAGCCTGCATTTTGGGTTTTTAAGGACAGAACAGGATAAATATCGCTATCAGGGTTCAGCATATCATTACGTGGCTTTTGACGAGCTGACCCAGTTTACTGAATCCCAGTATACATACTTGTTTTCCAGAAACAGGAAAATAAGGGGGGCTAAAGTCCCCCTGCGTTTCAGGAGCACATCCAACCCCGGAGGTATTGGTCATGAGTGGGTAAAAAACAGGTTTTTAACAGAAGCGAAACCCGGCAGGGTGTTTATTCCGGCAGGTATAAAGGATAACCCTCACTTGAACCGGGAAGAATACGAAAAAAACCTGGACGAATTAGACCCCATAACCAGAAGACAGCTTAAAGAAGGCGACTGGGAAATTGCGCCAAGCGGGGATTTCTTTAAGCGTGAAAAATTTGAGATTACAGGGAGTTACCCTGCAAAAGCGAGGTGTATAAGATACTGGGATTTAGCGGGAACAGAGTCCGCTGCCGGGAAAGACCCGGACTATACAGCAGGTGTGAAAATGTGTGAGTTTAACGGGGTTTACTGGATAGTCGATGTGGTAAGAAAAAGGCTTTCCCCTGTGGGGGTTGAGGAGTTAATCCGACAGACAGCAGAGCTGGACGGGGTTCGCACAGAAATCTTTATAGAGCAGGAACCGGGAAGTTCCGGAAAAAACACCATAAGCCACTACGCCAGGAATATTCTTAAAGGCTATTGCTTTAAAGGGGTAAAAAGCACAGGCAGCAAGATTACCCGGGCAAAACCGCTTGCCTCTGCCGTGGAGAACGGAAACGTAAAACTGGTTAATACAGGGTGGAACAGGGATTTTATAGAAGAATGCGCCGTCTTCCCGCAAAAAGGTTTCCATGATGACCAGGTTGATGCGGCAAGCGGTGCTTTTGAGCAATTAAGCAGCCCCGGCGCAGGCAGGATTATTAATCAAAAACTGGACAGATCATCGAGAATTACACGAGGGTATTGAAGTTAAATAACTCTATTTGATAATTAACTTAATAATCAGTTGATTGCATGATGTGTTTATATGAAAATTTGTTAACGTGAAAGATATAAATTTGTCAATTTTTTGCAAATTTGAACTTTATATGAATATATTCCATAATTTAATAGCGAAATAAATAAAGGTCAAAAAAATGCTTGTAGAATTCAGGGTCAAAAATTTTCTTTCGTTTAAAGATGAAGTTGTATTTTCTATGCTTACATCCGGCAAGAAAGAACATCCTGAAAACTTGATTCCTTTTGACGAAGCTAAGGACGAATATTTAACTAAAGCGGCTTTAATATACGGAGCAAATGCTTCAGGTAAGACTAATTTGCTAAAAGCAATGCACTTTTTATGTGTTAATGTTCTAAAATCAAAAGATCTTTCAACCTCTGAAAATATAGATTTAACTTCATTTTTATTTGATGAAAAAACACCTAAACAACCGGCATCATTTGAAATAAAATTTATAAGAGGTAGTGTTCTTTATATTTATGGGTTAGAGCTTGATTCTGAAAAGATTCATAAAGAATATCTTTATGAAACACCGAAAAAAAAGTTTAACGCAAGACCTATAAAGATTTTTGAAAGAGAGGATAATCAAGAATTCAATTTAAATAATAATGTAAGCAAGTTAAAAAAGAAATACTTAACCGAGTCTGCCCAAAACCGTTTATATCTATCTGTTTCTGGATTTTGGCAGGATAAGGATGTTCTAGAGGCATATAAGTGGTTTGAAGAGAATGTAATAACTTTCCTTTCAGGTTTTACTAATTTAAAAGAACCTATTTTTGGTTATACAAAAAGAAGGTTAATAAATGAAAGTAATAAACCAGAAAAAAAATATTGGGATAAAATTATTGAATTTTTTAGCAAGATAGATTCAGGGATAACAGGCTTAGCTTTATCAAAAGCAGATTTAACGGAAATGGAAAAAGAAATACCTAAAGACTTTTCCGAAAATGAAAGAAAAGAAATTTTAAACTATATTAAAAATAAATCATTGGTGCTAGAGAGTGTTCATAAAATTGAAAATAAAGAATATTTATTGCCTTTTGATGAATTTGCGTCTTTAGGTACTAAAAAATCTCTTGATTTAATTGGTATACTTGTTGATTTAATAGAAAAACAAGGGGTTTTAATAATGGATGAACTTGAAAATAGTTTACATCCAGAATTAATTAAAGTACTTTTAAAACAAATACAAAAATCAAACTGTAATGTTCAAATTATTTTTACCACTCATGACACAACATTAATGCAACTTGATATGTTTAGAAAGGATCAATTCTGGTTTGTAAATAAACACCCTAAAAAACAATACAGCGAACTTTTTTCCCTGGCAGATATACAAGGAGTAAGAAGTAATGAAAAAAATTTACAAAAAAAATATTTGCTGGGAAGATACGGAGCTTTTCCATATATTAGGGATTTGGAAAAGGTATTATGTAAATGAAACCAACATACAAAAGGACAGGGGAAACCAGAAAGCAAACACCTTTAATACTTGTGGTTTGTGAAGATAAAAATGTTGAGCCAGCATATTTCAACAAACTAAAAGAGGTTTACAGTAATATTCTTGAAAAAAAAGGTAATAAGAGAACAGACCCTGTTAACATAGTTAAAAGAGCAATTCGGGAAAGAAAAAACCTGCTGGAAAACGATAAAATTTCGCCTTATTCAAAAACCTGGTGCGTTTTTGATGTTGACAACAACAACCAACAGCAAATTTATGATGCTTTAAAATCAGCCAAAGATAATAAAATTAACATAGCACTGTCTAACCCTTGCATAGAATTCTGGTTTTTATGCCACTATAAGAACCCAAGTTCAAGAAAATATAGCAACTCAGACGAAACACTTGAAGCTTTAAAACAAAAATGCCCTGCTTATGATAAGACTAAAAAAACTATTACCCATTTAAAAGAATTTTTAAATTATGTTTCACAAAAGAAAATCATTAAAAACGCCATAAAAGAAGCGAAAAAGATAAATAAAATACATTCAAGCCCCGACAAATATCATCTAAGCAGAAATCCATCTACGAATATTGTTGAATTAATTGAAGAAATTATTAATGAAGAATAATTTTAGCCTACAGAATACATAAAGTATTTAACTGTTTTATAGTCACTTACAATCTTTTCAACAAAACGTCCTGAAAGCAATCAGGACGTTTTTTAACAAGGTTTTATGCTTATACCGATTTCAATAAGTAATCTTGAAATGAAATTAATAAACATAAATCGGTATGGCGAAGCGGGAGTGACGTTTTCAGAAAAATCCGGCTTTGCCGTGCGACAGCAGAGAGCCGAACTCATTTGCCGATTTTTCCGAAAACTAACTTATTCTAATATAAAAATAGCCATACATAAAGAGGTAACACATGAATTTACTCGATTTTTTCAAAAACAGATTAACAGGTAATTACGGGGAAAAAGCGCCGTCAAAACGCTATTACAAACAGGCGCCGCCTTTATTGGGAAAGGAAATCGCCAAGCGGGAAAGGGTTGACCTTAACCTGATACTCGATTATCTTCCTGACCCGGACGAAATTTTAAGCAACACCGGAAAAGACATCAGCGCATACAGGAAATTAATGGTGGACTCCCAGGTAAGGGCCTGCGTAAACAGCAGGAAAGCCGGGACTTTAAGTCTATTATGGGACATTGACCGGGGCAAGTCCAAATCAAGACAGACAAAGATTATCAGGGATTTATATTCTAATTTGGATATCAACGCCCTGAACCATGCGATACTTAACGCTCCGATGTTCGGATTTCAGCCTATAGAAGTCATCTGGGGCAAAGTGGGCAAATACATCCTGCCGGTGGATCTTATTCCCAAGAACCAGGAATGGTTTATATATGACAAGGACGCAAAACTCAGGTTATCCGGGCTTAACAGTTCCCTGAACGGTGAGATTTTACCGGATAAAAAGTTTTTAACCCCGACATACAACGATATAAACAACAAGTATTATAATCCGTATGGGGACAAGGTTTTATCCTCATGTTTCTGGCCGGTAACTTTTAAAAAGTCCGGGTTTAAATGGTGGGTAACGTTTGCGGAAAAATACGGTATGCCCTATATAGTAGGCAAACTTCCCCGCTCAACAATGGATTCTGACCGGGAAAACATGAAAAACCAGCTGGAAACCATGGTTATGGATGCGGTGGCTGTAGTCTCTGATGATGCCCAGCTTGATTTTATAGAACCAGGGGGCAGGAATTCCAGCTCTGAATTGTATGACAAGCTAATAGTTGCCTGTGACCATTCCATATCAAAAGCAATCCTGGGACAAACCCTGACCACCGACGGAAGCCACCGGGGCAGCGGCTCTTATGCGCTGGGCAAGGTTCACTCTGATGTCAGGCGGGATATAGTCACATCTGACAAGAAAATTGTGGAAAGGGCGCATAACCGGCTTATCAGATGGATATGGGAAATTAATTTTAATTACGGGGAAATTCCGGTATTCTCTATGTTTGAGGAAGAAGATGTTAACAAAACACTTGCGGAACGTGATGAAATCCTTGTTAAACAGGGCATTAAGTTTACTCGCTCTTATTACATTAACAATTATGGACTGGCAAATAAGGATTTTGAGATTAAAAGCACAGATTCAGAATAACCCTTAATGTCATTCCGGGGAAAGCGCTCTACACTTGACATAAAAGGCTTTAAGGGGCAGTTCATACTGGCTGGACAGATTGCCACAGGCTTCTTTAACAGCCTTCGCAATAACAATACGCACATTTTGTAAGTTTAGTAATAAGGGGATGGTGAATGAGTATAGATGTTGATTTTAAGGAGCTGTTAAGCCTGGTTAACCGGGCGGAAAAGAAGTTAATCAAGCTTCGTCCTGTATTAACCGGGTTGAGTGGCGGAATAAATGCCCCGTCTTACAGCGGGGAGCTTAACCGATATGCGGCTTTGAAACTATACAGCAGTTATGGGCAAAAAAAATCAAAATTCCGACACAGGCCGTTTCTTAACCTTACAAAAAAAATCTAAACTGGCACTTAATTAAAGACTTTTGGGAGAAATAATCTATGAATTTTTTTGAAAACCAGTGGGTCGAGGTTTTCCGAGCGGGGGTGCAAACTGATTCCTCCGGCAACACCAGAAAATGGACAACTTCTGACCTGAAAAAAATAGTAAACAACTACAACGCACAAAAACACGAAGCCCCGGTAGTGGTCGGGCATCCAAGAGATAACACCCCGGCATTCGGCTGGGTCGAAGCGCTTAAAACTGACGGCAAAATACTTTTTGCCCGGTTTAAAGAGCTGGTTCCGGAATTTATTGATGCGGTTAAACGGGGTATGTATAAAAAACGCTCTATATCTCTATACCCTGACCTTACCTTAAGGCATATAGGGTTTCTGGGGGCAGTCCCGCCAGCAGTAAAAGGGCTGGCAGACATAAAATTCAGTGAAAACAACGGCAGTATCACACTGGAAACTGACACAAAAAAAAAGGAGTCAAGATTTATGGCAGCAAATCCAAAAGGGGAGAAAAACAACTATATCCCTCAATCTGTAAAAGACAGGGAAATTAATGAGCTGAAAAACCAGCTTAAACAGGAACAGCGCAAAAACAGGCGCATAGAATTCAGGGAGTTTGTTAACGGCCTGCATTCTGAAGGAAAAATTGTTTCTGAACTTCAGGACACAGTTATTGACCTGATGGAAGCGCTTTACGAACTCGGGGAATACAATTTTTCTGAGGGTAAAAGCAAAGCTATCAGCAAATTTAAGGATTACCTGAGAAAACAGCCTAAAATGGTGGAGTTCGGGGAAAAGGTAAAAGAAGAGATGGTCAGCCAGTCCACAGCTTCCGAGCAGTTGAATATTCTGGCGATAGAACGGGCAAAAGAAGATAACCTGAGCTACAGCGACGCATTAAGCCTTGTCCAGGCGGAATATCCTGATCTTGCAGAAAAATCCGTACAGGAATTATAAATTAATTCCTTATACTGTTAAGATACTGGAACAAGTTCAGCATGACGCAGAGAAGCGGGGTCTTTTCGCTCCTTTGCGCAAAATAATGTTTATATAAAAAATTAAAGAAAAAGGAGATAAAAACTATGGCATTTCAAAGTTCACCGGTACTGGATTTCAGCTTTAAAGCAGCTGAAGATTTAAGTTCATACCAATATCACTTCGTAAAAATAAATACCTCAGGACAGGCAAGACTGCTTGATTCAGGCGATGAACTTCCTGACGGCGTATTACAAAACGCCCCGGAATCAGGGGAAGAAGCAACTGTGAGAATTTTAGGAATTTCTAAAGTTGTTGCCAATGCGGCATTAGACGAAGGAACCTTTATAAAAGCTGAATATATAAGCGCAAGCGATTGCGGCAAGGCGGCTGACGCTTCCAGCACAGCAAGTTTAACCATGGGCCGTGTCGTAGGCGCTTCCGATGCAGAGGATGACCTTTGCAGCGTAATTTTAACACCTTATGTAGGCTTATAATTTCTTACCACACACAATCACCGAAATCAATATTTAAATAAGGAGAAATAATATGGTATTAGGAAAAAATATTGTTACAGCAAGCGCATTAAGAAACGCTTCCATCTTTTATAATACGCCGGAATTTATTGCAAATCAGGTTTTTCCGGTTCTCCAGGCAAATTCACCTACCATGAAAATTACCAAATACCTTCCTGCTGACTACTTCAGAAATGATGCTGATGTCAGGGGCGAAGGCGGTGAAGCTAAAAGAGGCGGGTTTAAAACTACAGAAGTAACTTACAGCGCAATTGAAACCGCATACGCTGTTCCTATTACAGACGAATTAAGAAGAAACGCCAAAAAACAATCAGCCCAGCCCCTACAACCGGACATAGAAGCTGTAGAGCTGGCAAAAAGAAAAGTCCTTCTTAAAAGGGAATCTGAAGTTGCTTCCCTTATAACCGCAGCTACATGGGCAGACGGGGTTTCCGGCGGGGAAGACGCCGCAGGAGCCTGGGCATCAGATGCGGGCACCAACACGTTTTTAGCTGATATTAAAACCGCTTTACAGGCTTTAAGGGGCAAAGGTATTGCTTCCGGCTCCAATATGGAGATCAGGCTACTTCTTGACGATCTGACCTTTGATGAAGTAACCGAGATTTCAGGAGTTAAAGACCAGTTCAAGTATACTTCCGCTGAATCCATCACCCCGGATATGCTGGCAAGAATGCTGAAAATCGACAAAGTTATTGTGCCTTCGGTTATCGAAAATACCGCCAAGGAAACAAAAGCCGGAACAGAGTTTACCGCATCCAGAGTATGGAAAATCAATGCCAACAAAGGTATGGCTTTATTATACGCTTACCCAAAACGCCTTGGTTTAAGGGTAATGTCAGCCGGTTTAATCGTAAATGACAGGTTTGACGAAGAAGAAGGCGGCGGACATGAAAGAGTAATGAAGTGGAGAGAAGCCCCTAACCACCAGGATGTTTATGAAGTGGCGGAACTTCGTGACCAGCTCCAGGTGTGCGCTGATGCGGCTTATATGTTCAAAGACACCATTGCAACATAATATGAAACAACTTATTAAAGAGGCTAAATTATGAGCTATTGTTCAACAAGCGATATACAAGCAGTCATCGCAAACAATGACCTGATACAATTAACTAATGATTCCGGCGGGGATACTATAGATACAGCCACAATAACAGAAGCCATCAACTATGTTGATAACATAATTGACGGCTACTTAAGGGGAAGATACGATCTTCCCCTTACATCTGTGCCTGATGAGCTTAAATACCTGGCTGTTGATTTTGTGGTTTACAAGTTATACAGCCGCAGGCTGTATACAGAAATCCCGCAAAGTATTAAAGATAACCATATAAATGTTATAAAAACCCTGAAAGATATACAGACAGGAATTTTTAACCTTGGTATTGAAACAACCGAAGCTTATGACAACCCTGCTTTAAAAATCAACAAAACCAGTTCTTCAGGGTCAACCAACAAATTTTACAACTCAGATAAATGGGATGAGTATGATTCATGAGCATAAAAACCATTGAAAACAGCATAATAACCCAGTTACAGAACAATGTGTCCGACCTGAAAATAGAGGGATTTCCGGATAAGCCCGCTGATTACCAGCTCCTGCACTCAAAAGGGGCTGTGCTTGTCCATTTTCAGGGAGCAACATACAACGAGCCTGAAGAAACGGTCTTTACCCAACAGGATGTTACTCTGGAATTCGGGATAACTTTATTAATAAAAGGACTTCGGGATAAAAACGGAGCATATACATATATAGACACCATAATATCAACTTTAACAGGTTACAGCCCTACCGGGTGCAACAAAATGTATCCTGTGAAAGTTGATTTCCTTGCGGAAAAGGAAGGGATATGGCAGTATACCCTTTCTTTTTCCGTACCCACAGAGAATTTTTCATAATAATGGTATTGTCCCGGAACTCGTTTCGGAATCTTAAAATAAATGCTGATAAAGTATAATCTGATCCATAAAAACTTTCCTTAATAGTATGATGGAAAGATGCTGAAACAAGTTCAACATGACGAGAAAGTCTTTCAGGATGACACCTTAGTAAAAACAAAACATTACAATAAGTGCCCGGGCACTTTTGCCCGGGCAATAAAAATAACGGGGAGATAAAAATGGCAATAAGCAAAACAGCCGCTTTCCGCGGAATTTCTGACTGCAAAGTTGCGGCAGTTACCGCAGACACCACGGCTTCCTATACAAAAGGGACTCTTTATGATGTTCCTATACAAAATTTAAGCATCACAGAAAACCGGCAAAACTACGAATTAAAACATGACGACCAGGTACAGGCGCTGGAATCCGTCCTGCAATCAGCTGACATCAGCGGGACCATCGCCCGTGTTCCACTGGATATATTAAACATCTTCACCGGCGGAGAGGTTACAGCTTCCGGCTCAGATACAACTGAAGTGCAGACCTATGACCTGGATTATGACGACAGTCCAAGCTACTTCTTTTTGGAACTGGTTTCCGCTAAAGCCCACGCTGATGCGGGAGATGTAACCGATGTCCATATACAGTTTAAAAAATGCAAGATCCAGAGCCTTGATTTCAGCGTAGAAGACGGTTTTGCCACAATTAATTTTGGCGCAAAAGCCATAAGAAGTTTATACGACGGTCAGATCAAGTCTATTGTGTTCAATGAATCCTCAACTGCGATCAGTTAGGATATTTCCTCCTCCTCTTAATGAATACAATATTAATTTTCGGTTGTTCTGACCGTATTGCGGATTGGCGGCAGGGGCTGACCAGCTGGCAACACCAGCAGGAAAGAACTTTTAATACCGCCAGTCCATTTTCTAAACTCGAGGAGGCGGTTTTTGACCGGATAAAGGTATATCCTTCAATCGGTCTTAATCGTTTCCCCGAGTTTTTTCCTTTTGTGGACTACTGGCTGTGGATTGATAATAAAAATTTCGGCAACTGCATATATAAGCGCAATAACAATGGTGATTTAATCGCAAAGAGATATTATAAACCTTATTTCAAGTTTAAACCCAACATAGAGCTGTTTGGAGCATATACTGTAACTTCGTTTGCCCTTGATTTTGCCGTAAAACAAGGTTATGAACGGGCGGTTTTATACGGAATCCTTGACGGGGAATATAAATTAATCGAGAAAAAAGGCTTTCACGTGGGCCACTGGGATTTTAGCTACAAACATTTTTACGATGACAAATCCCGGCGGGTACCCATGCAGAAGTTGCAGCAGTTTAAAAGCATTATTAACAGCTATAAAGATAAAATAGAAGTAGAAATTCCTTATATGACAATTTGAAAATGAGGTATAATAACAGATTATGACAAATATAGATTGGTCAAAAGTAAATAAGGAAAAAGCTGAGTTTTTATACAGCCTTTCAGAAAAAGCTTTAAATTCAACCTTGTAAGCAAAAGCTATTCTTGAAGAAAAGGCTTTTCGGCTGATTGTTGCTTTAATAACTCTCTTTACTTTTGCTATTGGTATCTTTATAAAAAATTCTGTAACTACGCCAGATTATACTCTTTTAACTCCTTTATTTATATTTATTATTTCTATTGCTCTTGCTATTTTAAATTGTTTAAACATTTTAACCCCTAAAAATTATTATAAATCTGGCAATCATCCAGATAATCTCTGGGTAGAAGAACTTCTTAAACAAGATTATAAATTTATATTACATAATGAATCTTTATATCACAGAAAATATATAAATAATAATAACTATCAAAATACTAAATTATCAAAACTTTTTAATGACGCATTATTTTTAAGTTATTATTCAACAATTTTTTGCTTCCTTTTATGGCTTTTCTTATTATTTAGTTTGTAAATTATTTAAATTTTCTGAATGATTTATTGGCGAATTTGGTTTATTAACTGGAATAGGTCGCTCCTGAGGTTTTGGTTCTGTTCTATCTGAACTTGCATTGTTATTTGACATTATTTAATTTCCCTCCACCTTAATCAAGCTACATCCTGGTCTTTTTTAAACAACTCTTTATATAGACTATCTATTCGCATATTTACAACTCTCATTTCCTGCCTGAGATCCCTTATCTCTTGTTTAAGGTCTTTTATTTCTTCCTTTAAAACAAAAGATTCAGACCTGATTTCTTTTTTAAACTCACTCATCTGGCTTCTGACTTCAGTTCTAACCTGATTATGAAGCTGAAGCATCATTATCAGAAGGCCTAAAAAACCAACGATAACTGTTAATAAAGTAACTAGGGAGATTATCAATTCCATTATTACTGCTCCAAATTAGTTTTAACTTATTATACCAGAATTAAATTGAAAATATAAGGAGAAGTTATGAGCAATTTAGCGGACATCAGGGAAAAGAAAATCCCTGTAAAAATCGGCGAAGAAACAAAATACCTGCATTATGACCTTAACGCCTTTGCCGAGCTGGAAGAAATTTACGGCTCAATTGACGGGGCAATGAATGCCCTTTCACAGGGCAGTATAAAAGCAGTTATAAATATATTAAGAGCGGGGTTACTTCACGAAAATGAAAACCTTACCGCAAAAGAAGTTGGCAGGATGTTTGACCTGTCCTGTATGCAGGAAATAGGCGGACTTATAAACCGGGCAATTACACAGGCAATGCCCGAACAAAAAGAGGAAACAAAATCAAAAAACGCCTAGGGCCGGATCCGAAAAACGCTAAACCTGATAAATGGGACTGGGTCTGGCTGTATTACTGCGCAACCATAATTTTAAAAATGCCGGAACGTGATTTCTGGCGAATGACCCCGAAGAAATTATCAGTATTAATGGCAAAATATATGGAATCATGCGGATATGGCGAAAAAGCCCTTCAGGAGGAAAATGAAAAGGCTTTTAACCAGTTGATGCAATTATAAACTATTTACGCTTATTAAAAACGTTTTAAGGAACACATAAAATGAAAAGACCTGATGAAATATCTGAATTAAAAAAATCCCTGAAAATTTTAAAACAAAACCTTGATAAAGACTCAAAAGAATTATCCAAAATAGTTGGCAACACAACCAGTGCTATGTCAACCAATTTTAAAAAGTTAAATAGCCTGGATTTGTCTGTAAACACTAAGGGTTTACAAACTTCTCTTGATGAATTACAGACAAAATTCAAAAAAACTTCAACCGAAATGAGTAATGTCTTCTCTCAAACCCGCAATATTACCTCTGAGCTAAACGGAATCAACGGATTTATCCGAAATTCAACCAGTCCGGGCGGAGGAGCTTCTGCTGAAGAACTGCCGGAAGATTTTTTGAGCAGGATTATAAAAAATAAGTTTCCAAAAACCGCTCCCTGGGTTGATCTGATAAATGAAATTTTCAAGGTCCCGCAGTTTGCCTCCGGCGGAGTTGTCCCGGGCAGGTTTTCCCAGCCTGTGCCGGTTATGGCGCACGGATCAGAAATGGTCTTAAATCCCGGACAGCAGGCTAATCTGTTTAAAATGCTAAACGGGCAAGCAGGAAGCAAACAGGAACCCAATTATGTCTATGCCCCGCAAATCAGCACCGGAGCTTCTGCAGGTGAAGTGTTTGATATTCTTAACAGACACAGCAGGCAGTTTTTTTCTATGGTTGCAGAAGGGGTGCAAACCGATACAAATCTTAGAAACGCTGTAAGGAGTACGCAATAAATGACAGCTACATTTGATTATCAGTATAAAAAGGCTTATCAGGTGAGTTCCCTGTGGAAAACCCTTGTGGATGACGTGTATTCCGGAGGCGAGCAGCGCCGGAACATGTGGTCATCTTCCCGCAAAAAATGGGTGCTGGAGTTTTCCAAGAATGACACAGATACAAGCGCCATAATGGCGTTTTTTAATTTCAGGAAAGGACGTTATGAAGCGTTTTACTGGACATGGCAAGATACTCACCCCGCAACCGGGGAAAAAATGGGCGGGGACGGACAACAGTATACTGTCAGGTTTGACCAGGATGAGCTTAACATGGAGCATCTGGCTCTGGGATACAATAATTTTCAGTTAACACTCGTTGAGGTAACCGAATAATGAGCAAAGGTTTAAGCGGCAACCAGATAACAGGAATAGGAAAAAACCAGGTTAAAACCCGTATACTGCTAACTATTACGCTAAACAATACAGCACAGGATATAATCAGGATAATAGAAAATGATGTTTTAACCAGCTATGAATACAACGGGGAAACCTATCTTGCGGCCATGGTCAAACGTGGTTCCATTGAAAGCAGGATGGAAGGCGGGCCGCAAAAAGTCAATATACAGATCAGCAACATTAACCAGGCATACAGCACTATTATCGCCAATCAGGGAGATGTCCTCACCAATTCCCGCTGCGTGATAGAAGAAGTTATATTTTATCAGGATAAAGATCTGCTGGAACTGGAAGACGATTCTCAACTTCTTTTAGAAAACGGTAATTATCTGCTTTTAGAAGAATATGACCTTGTAATTGACAGCCCGATTAATATTTTTGAGGGATTTATAAATAACATTAGGCTCACAGAAACCGAGTTTTCTTTTGATGTGGAGAGGATCCTGGGCGGGTATTTCACGCAAAGCCCCAACACAACCTATGATGTGAACTGCCAGTGGGCGTTTAAAGACGAAAGATGCCAGTATTCCGGCGAGGAAACCACTTGCGACAAGACATTTTCTTCCTGTCAGACAAGGAGTAATGAGGCCCGATTCGGGGGATACCCGTCTATTCCATCAGAACTGGTTATTAGGGGATGAATTTAAACAACTTATACAGGCATACGGGCACATATAACCCGGAGTTAGACTGTTTATATCCGGTGTATTTGCTTTACCCGGGGATTCCCGAATATGAATTAATCCAGGATGAGGCCTATTTTAAGCCGTTAATTGAAAAGCATTTTCGGGGAATAAACCCGAATGAGCTTGAATCGGGGGATTTACTGGTTTTTAAAATGTTTAACGGGTTTCATTTCGGGATATATGCAGGTGAGAACAGATTTTTTCACTGCTGTAAGAATCATAATTTAAGAATATCAAGATTATCAGGTTACAAAAAATTTTTAAAGGATACATATAGATGGTACAGGCAATAATAGGCGCAGTTGCAAGCATAGGCGGAGCGGTTGCCGGGGCGGCCGCAACTGTCGGAACAGTTTTCGGGACTAATTTTGTAGGGACATTTGTTCAGGCGGTATTTACTGCAATTGATGCTCTTACCGCCAAGCAGGAAAGCTCTGTTAAAGGAGACACGAGCCCAACCTATACATTTGGCCAGCTGCAAACCCAGGTTTCCAACCTGCTGCCCCGGCCCTTAATTTACGGCCAGGTAAAAGTTGCGGGCAACAAAATCTGGCAGACCGGGGAAAACACCTCTACAATCAAGCAAATTGTGTGTTTATGCGAAGGGGAAGTTAATTCCATTTCCTCAATAAAACTTAATGACTACGATATAAACACACTTTCAGGCTGTTCTTACGATGCATATACCGGAACCGGCACTCAAAACATAGATTCCAGAGTCCCTGGCGCAACACAGGCGGACAAAGCAGCAAAAGTGGGCGGGCTAAAGTATGATGCTTACCTTGCCGTTACAGCCCGGGCCTCTAAAAAATTATCCAGCTCCGGGTTCAATACCACCTGTATTATAGAAGGGCGCAAAATAAGGGTTTATTCAGACACAGAAACTTATACCACAACATACAGCAACAACCCGGCCTGGTGTTTACTAGACTTTCTCACCTGCTACAGCGGTTGCGGGATTTCTCACGATGAAATAGATATCCAGAGCTTTTTAACTGCCGCTGCTTACTGTGATGAACTGGTTGACGGGCAAAACAGGTTTTCTTTAAACATAATCCTGGATGCTAAAAAATCCCGCCTTGACTGGCTTAATGCTATGCTGCTGGTTTGCAGGGGTTATATATTATATCAGGACGGCAAAATTTACCTTAAAATAGACCGCTCCGGCATCAGTTCCCAGAGTTTTAACAGCACTAACATTATAACAGGCTCGGAAAAATTCTGGAGCACACCACGGGAAAACAAGTATGACATCATAAAAGTCCAGTTTATTGACCCGAACAACGAATATGCCCGGGTTTTTGCCGTTGCGGAAAACACGACCTACAGCAATGAACAGCCTATAGTCAAGAACGTGGAAGCGTTCGGAATTACCAATTTTAAACAGGCATCAAGATTAGCCTGGTTTTATCTCAATGAGTCCTCCACAACCAACAAGTTTATATCATTTTCCACTACCAAAGAAGGATTGGACAGGACTGTTGGCGATATTATAGACGTTACCTCCACAGTAATGGGGTATGAAAGCAAGCTGTTCAGGATAATTTCAATGACTGAGCTTCAGGAAGGACAGATAGAAATTACCTGTAAAGAATATAATTCTAACCTGTACAACGATACGGTAGGAAGCGTTGCTCCAAGTATTGATGTAATAGATAATACCAATACTTTTAATACCGCAGTTACAGATGTAACAGTACAGGGGGATATTGATAACGATCAAACCAAGGTTTTACAGGATTTAATAGACAATTTAAGCGAAGAAACCGGCGGCACTCTTAATATAGATTCTTCAGAAACAGGAGTGTATCTTAATGCGGCATTAAATGTCAAATCCAACGTACATGTTAACTTTAAATGCCCGGTATTCCTTGGTACTTACGGGCAATTAAGAATATACGGCGGTTTTGATGAAACCCCTTCTGATAACCTGCCCCAGGTCCGCTCTGACCTTACCGCAGGCACAAAAACAATATATTGCGGAACCGGGGCAGAGTCCCTGGCCAGCAATTATTCTGTAGGCGACCGGGTAATTATCCGGGGAATGTCTGACGGTAACGGACAGGCCATAGAGATTCAGGAAGCCACAGTGGCTTCTGTGGACACCGAAAACAACAACATCACCATAGAAGAAGACCTGGAATATTCTTTCAGGGCAGAATATCCTTCCGGGGATTATGAAGCTAACTTCGGGGTGGTGGACAGGACGTATATCACTTTTATAACTTTTACCACTCTTTCCGCAAATGCAAACAGGGGAGAAACTTCTATTAGCATCAATGATGCTTCAGGGTTTTCTGCAGGGGATTATCTCTTTTTTGGGGATAACAAGACCCCCTCAACTCTTGCCGGGGAATCCACCAATACATACAGACACGAAGTTAATAAGGTTATTAGCATATCCGACACAACTATAAGCCTTGAAAATGCGCTTTGTCACGACTATTCCACCAGTTACAGCGCTTACATAACCAAAATGAATATAGTGGAAAACGCCAGTATTAAAGGAGCCAAAGTGAATTACAATGCTGAGCCGGATTCCTTTACCATTAATGCTTTCACCATCGCTTATGCTAAAGACTGCTATATCAGGGATTGCCAGGTGGAAAACGAAGGAACTTATACCAGCAAAGGGCACGGGTTCAGGGTTGACCGCAGTATTAACTGTTCTGTGGAAAACTGCACGGTATTTGCGCCTGAACATGTGGATTCAGCAGAAGGATACGGATTCACTATCTACCGGGCAAACCATAACACCATAAACAACTGCCGGGCTTACGGGTGCAGGCATTCTTACCTGCTGTTCCGGGGGGCAAGCAACAACCGGCTATCAAATATATTATCAATTAACGCCCGGGTTAGTGATCTGGATTTTCACGGCGGGGATGAATTTAATAACGTTATAGACGGATTTACCATTGTCGGCGGGGATCAGAAATACGGAAGCAACCTGAGCGCAATTAAATTCGGCAATGAATACCACGTTACCGGCTGTTATAACAATATAGTCAGAAACGGGACTGTTTCCGGATACAAAGGGTACGGGATAGACCTGGTCCCGGTTTCTCAAAACAACCTGGTCGAAAATGTAACCTTTAATAATATTGACCAGTTAATACGATGTGTGGATTTAAGCAGAGATGGAACTCTTGTTGCATCAGATAATATAATTAGAAACTGTGTTATAAATACAATAAATACTGATCTGGGAACCATTGACAGCACGGTTAACGGCGGAAATTCGCAAATAGTTGACAATTTGACCATTGAAAACTGTTTATTTAAGAAGATTGACACTTATTTCAAGACCTTTAAAAACACCACTAACTGCAAAATCCTGGGGAATACCTTTATTGACGGGATGGAAAACATAACTGACCCCTGGTTTATTGATGCAAATAACAGCGATAACCTTTTAATCTCCGGAAACAGCATTTATAAAGGGACTAAATTTGTTAAAATAAAGGATTGTACAGGGTTTATATGCAAAGACAACAGGTTATCCGACTTTTACGATACCGTTGTACTGGACGATGTTTCCGGTAATAACAGCTATATATTTGAAAATAATGATATAGAAGGCTTTTCTGAAACCTATGAAACATCCCAGGGCGGTTCTGACTGCGGGGTTTTAATCAAAAAATCCCATCTGCACTCTGAAACAATTACTTCAGAAAAGGTTACTATCTCCGGGATGAACATTACGGAAATGATTCCGTTTGATGGTTCCACTCCTGATATATCAGAAGGTAAGGAAATTCTTTCCTGTGTTTACCAGCCCAAAAACAGCAGGGCAATATTAAAACTGGAATGTGTGGTTCCTGCTGTGTATACAGATACTTCCACAAATGCGGTTTTATCTTTGTTTAAAAATACCGGCTGTATTGGAGCAACAGGAATTCGCCTGCCGAATACCGGATCATCTTCCGGGCATTTTATCCAGCTGACAAAGGTTATTGATATTACCTCCATCAGCCCGTTTGCTCTGTCAATGAGACTGGGCACAAAATACAGCGGACCGATTTTAACCGTGGGAGACAGGTTCAATGAACTGGGGCTGCCTTACCTGATAATAACTGAAACCGGATATTCAGAAATCACAGATAATTTGTATACCGAGGATTTAAGCGGGTTTATCATAACAGAAACCTATGAACATTTAATTAAGGAGTAAAAAATATGTCCAATCAAAAAATTACGCAGCTAACAGAACTTACCAGCGTGGATTACCAGGATGTCACTTATATTGTTGATGATCCTTCCGGCACACCTGCAAGTAAAAAGAGTACCGCCCAAAACCTGGTTAAAGGCGGAGCATCACAGGGGGCAGTTTCCGGGTTAATTGATACCAATTTAACCAGTTCAAAAGCTCTGGCATCAGACGCTTCCGGCAAAGTTACCGCCAGTTCGGTTTCTGATACGGAACTAAGTTTTTTATCCGGAGTAACTTCAGCCATACAAACCCAGCTCAATGAAAAACCCAAGTGGCACGGAGAACTTGCATCTGATCCCGGAAGTCCGGCATCGGGCGATATGTACTACAATACAGGGGATACCAAAGTTTATATTTACGTAAACAGCAGCTGGACAGCACTCAACTAATTTAAGGGGGTTAAATATGGATTGGTTAAACCTGATGCCGCTTCCTGTTGCCCTTGGAATGGTGCTTTATGTCAACCATATACTGGAAAAGCATGAAAAAAACTGCCCGGTGCATAAGGAATTAAGCGTTATAAACAAAAAAATTGACCTGATTTTAGACCACCTACTGAATAATAGAGGTTAAATTAATGACAATATGGGGAAAAGTAAAACATTTTCATCCTAAAGAAAACTGGGGAGAAAGCTCCAGAGTTAACGGCATGCTGATTTTATTACTGGACAAAATAACCGGGGAAGTAAAAAAATATTGCTGGCGGGAATATAAAAGGATTTCACCGTGTATTATTCATTGTGCTTATGAAACTTCCGGGCACTCCGTTAATTCACAGCATTATACGGGGAATGCAGCTGATTTTCATTTTGAGAACATCAGTGCAATAAAGGCTTTTGAATTAATTTTAAAAGTTTTAAAGGATTACCAGATGGATGAATTTGTAGGACTTGGGGTCTATCCGGACTGGTATAAACCGGGATTTCACCTGGATGTGCGAGGTTATAAAGCCAGATGGTCACAAGTTATAGGTAAATACAGGCATATAAACGAGGGGTTAGAAAAAATAAAATGAAAGGAATTAAAAGATGAATTTTTTCAAAAAAATAATAAATACTATCATTATGGTAGAAAATGAATTTAGTGATAAACCGGTTTCCGGGGATATTAAAAAACAAAAAGTGATTGAAATAATAAATAAACTAGTGGATATACCAGTTGTTCCGGAATTTTTAGAAGAAAAAATATTCAGTATAGTAATCGACTTAATTGTATATATTTTTAACGAATATAACTTGTTTGAAAAAGTGTAAAACCTTTTATTCTAGCTAAATAGCTGGCCTTAGGGCCAGCTTTTTTTGTTTACATTACTTTTATTTGCCACCACTTTTTATTTAATTTTTCTTTTAATTCTTCTTTTTCCCGCTTAACCTTTTCCAGTTCAAATTGAAGTTCAAAATATCTTTCCTGCCAGTATTTTGCATCTTTTTCCTTTGTTATTAAATTATCAGTTAACAATCTAACCTGTCCAACCTGTTCCGCATAGCTAATTAACTGATTTTTTGAATCTATAAGTTCATTTACCAGTTTTTGTATTACCTCTTGCGACCCGTTTTCATTTATTTGTTCAATTTCACCCTCTATTGGTTCATTTTCATAAATTTCACCAGATTTAATTTTTTCATCTGGCTTAGCATGCTCTTTTAATAACTTTTTATATAAATCTTCAGATATTACAACGGTTTTAACCCTTCTTCCATGCTCATTTAACTCTTCTGTTAACTTTATTTTATCTTTTAATTTTTTATCTTGAACCAGCTTTTTAACTTTTTTAACCGTGCCATTATAAGACATATTTAAATCATCGGCAAGTACTGTTATGGTAGCTTTTTTCACTTTTCTAACTCCTTTTAACTAGTTATATTTAATTAGTTATATGTGAAATTTAATTTATATTGACACAATTATACAACAACCTGTAGAATCATGATCGTTAAATGAAGAAAAATTAAATACAAAAAATCCCTCTTTTAGGGAGGGGAAATTAAAATTATTTTTAAATCAGCAATATTATTATCCTCCCTACAGGGGAATTTGTCAATGTTTATTTATTTCCAAAATAGAGGAGGAGTTTTAATGCAAAATTTAGCAAAAAATAGTTTTACCCAGTTTGAACTTTCTAAATTACTTATCACCAGTAAGTTTTTTTCAAAAATTAAAGTAAGCCCTTCCGCAAGACTTGTATTAATAGTTTTATGTTCGCATTACCCAAGGATGTACCCCAGTATTAAAACCATTCAGGAAGAATCAGGAATTGCTTCCAAAACAAGTGTTATATCTTCTTTAAAAGAGTTATCCGGATTAGGTTTTATTTTATATGAAACTAAAAATGTGAATCATTATTCGTTTACCTCATATTTTTTTGAAAGTTTAAAAGTTGAACCAGAACGGTACGAAAATTGGAACTGCGATAGTACAAAAAATGAACACAAACAAATAAATTATCAAAATAATAATAAAAATAATAATTTTAAAATTTTTTCTGAAGAAAAAAGAAAACAGCCTAAATACTATCATAATAATCATATAAAAGGAATAAATTATCCTAAATATAAGCCCCTGAATAATAAAAAAGAATCTCCTCTGGATATGGACAAAAAACAGGCAACTGAGTTTATTAAAAACTTGCCCCTTAATTTACAAAACAGTTTTTTTGCCAGAGAACTAAAAAAGAAATGGGAGTTATAATTTTAAATATCAAATTAATATTTAAGAAATTATTCTACAAAAATTTGATATAATCCTGAGTATTAAAAAAAATATTGAGTTGGATTGTGTTAAAGATGATACATTTTTTTCAAAAACTTCAAACTAAAATTTTAAATACAGAAAATAAGATTAATATAGCAAAAAATTCTTTCTGGTTGATTTTAGATTATTTTATAAAAATCGGATTAAGTGCATTTGTTGGTATCTGGTTAGCAAGATATTTAGGCCCGCTGGATTTTGGAAAGTTAAGTTATACATTGGCATTAATTGGTCTTTTTGCCCCTCTTTCCAGACTTGGTTTACATATTACCTTACCAAGAGAACTTATTCATAGAGAAAAAAGCAAGTATGAAATATTAAGCTCAGCTTTTTTATTAAAATTTATGGGTGGAGTTTTAATTTCTGTTTTGTCCGTAATTATGGCGTTTTTATTTCATTTTGAAGACAGGACCATTTTCTTTTTAACTATACTGGTAGGATTTAGTTATGTGTTTAGATCTTTTGATGTTTTTGAAATCTGGTTTTTAACCGATTTAAAGTCAAAATTTTCTGTAATTGCAAGAAATATAAGTTTAATTACTTCATCTTTATTAAAAATAATTTTTATTTTAGGCGGATTTTCTCTTCTTTATTTTGGTATGGTTATTCCTTTGGAGGCCTTTATTTTTGCAATAGTGTTAATAGTACTTTTTGTTAGGCTGGAGTATCAATTTAGTCCGACATTTTCTCTTTCTGAATCTTTTAGCTTATTAAAAATAAGCTGGGTTTTCTTATTTATTAATATTTTGCATGTAATTTTGTTCAGGATAGATAAGGTAATGATAGAAAATATGTTGGGTTCATATGAAGTTGGACTTTATAGTATTTCAACCATGATTATTTTGTCTTTTCTTGTTTTTGCCAATCAATTTGTTAAATCTGCGTTTCCGGTTCTGATTAGATTAGAAAAAACAATGGACTTTAAGCGCTTTTCCGGGGATTTACAAAAATTTTTTAATTATCTTGCTTTATCTTCATACGGCATCATTATCGCAGTATTTATAAGTGCTGACCAGGTGGTCAATCTTTTATGGGGACAGGATTATGTTTTTTCTGCAAAAATTTTAAGTGTTCAGGTTGTTGCTATTTTATTTATTTTTTCCGGTATTTTAAGAAATCATTGGGCTATAGTTAAAAATTTTAAAAGCTTTTTACTTTTATCTTTTTTTCTAGGTGCCGGTCTAAATATAGTTTTAAATTATTACTTTATAAATATCTGGGGAGCCATAGGAGCTGCTTATTCCACATTAATTTCTTATTTTTTCATTTATATATTTTCAGGCTTTTTCTTTACAGAAATAAGGCCGATTTTAAAAATGCAGCTGAAGGCTTTATTTTTGGTTGATTATTTAAAAATTGTTTATTTTAGGTTGGTTTGTAGAAGTTAAAATTCATAATTAAAAAGTTCTATATCTTCTTTGAAGTGTTCCTCTACCAGTTTGCGAGTATAGTCATTATAATATTCTCTATAATTCTTGTGTTTTGTTCTATTTTTATGAGGCAAAGACGTATTTTTTAATCCTAAATGCTGCACTATATAATTAAAATCTTCGTTTAAGTTTTCGAATTTGCCGATATAATCAACGATTATATTTCCTTCTTCATCTGTGAAAAAATGTTTTTGGGGAATAAATAAATTAGTTTCAAAATCTTTGTGCTTGTAAGCGACCCATTTAATGAATTCCTCAAAAGAGCTTATTTTTTTAACTTCTTCGATAATATTTAAAACTTTTATTTGTCTGTGCGTTAACTTATACGGACTATTTTCGGGTTTAAAAGATTTCATATATAAATAATAGGATAAAAGCCAATCCCAGGGATTTCTGATAAATCCAAATTTATAATAATTATTATAAATTTGTTTTGACAATTCCTTTTGAATATTATTTGCTGTGGGGTGGGGAAATAAAGGTATTAATCTATTTTGTATAGGGAATAAACTTTTTTTAATTAAGTCAGGCAAAAACTTTATAAGAAACCTTTCTTTATGCCTTAACAGAAAGCCATTATTTTTTTTCAGGCGATTTTTAATACTGGACCCTCCTGTTTTTGGTATATGAATAAAAATAAATTTTTTTTCAAATGATATAAGCATATTGCTCCTATAACTTATTAAAATTCATAATTAAATAGCTCTATATCTTCTTTGAATTGTTCTTCTACCAGTTTGCGAGTATAGTCATTATAATATTCTCTATAATTTTTATGTTTTGTTTTATTTTTATGAGGCAAAGAAGTATTTTTTAATCCCAAATGCTGCACTATATAATCAAAATCTTCGTTTAAGTTTTCGAATTTGCCGATATAATCAACGATTATATTTCCTTCTTCATCTGTGAAAAAATCTTTTTGTAAATAAATAAACTGGGACTTGTACTCTTCAGAACACCGCCATTCAACGAACTCATCAAAGTTTTTAAAATTCTTGACGGTTTTATGTGTCTTATGTCGCTTGTATGAAAGGATATAAAAATAAAGAGAAACCGTCCAATCCCATGGGTTTCTTACAAAACCAAATTTATAATAGTTATTAAATAGAGAATATGAAAGTTTATCTTTTACTTCAAGAGCTGTTGCGTGGTTAGTAAATTGCAAGCATTTAATAAAATCATTTTTAAAATGATCAGGAAGAGTTTTTATAACAGGTACAATAACGTGCTTATATGTCCGTGGATGAGCGGTAACTATTTTTCTATACAGAGGTTGATATTTGGCAAGTATTTTGCGGATGCTGGATCCTGCAACTTTGTAATTATGTATAAAAATAAATTTTTTTGAAAAAGATATCAGCATAGTTCAATCTCTTTTTTAATAGCTATGATATTTTGATAAGAGAATATTTCATAAACAGCCGGGTTGATAGCATTTATAGAGAGTTCTTTATTATAATCTATTTTTAAAAATTCATCCGGTAACAGCCTGTAGAAACAGTAATTCTTAAGAATTTCAATAAAATCTTTGAGAAAGGATCTACTGATAATGTTCATTTCATTGAATTCAAACTGTATTACATCAATTTTGCCATTATCAATGAGGTTTTTTGCACCTTTTAATACTTCCAGGTTATGTCCTTCAGTGTCAATTTTCATTAAATTAACATGATCTATGCCTTTCTCTTTTATGAAATCTTCTACTTTAATTGCTTGAACCTTGTATTCAAGAGGTTTTTCTTTATAAATATCATTTAAAACTTCACTATGAAAAGAAGAGAAAACCCCTTCATCATCTTTTTCACTGCCGTATAGTATAAATTCTTTGTTTTCGCTGCTTACCCCCAGGTTTACAGGAATAAACTTATGTTTATTTGCCTGTTTTTTAAGTATATTAAAATTTTCCGGATGTGGTTCAAAAGAATATATTTTACAATTGGGGTTTATTTTAAGGCATTCCAGGGTATATGTCCCTCGATTTGCTCCAATATCAAATACTACAGGGTTTGAAAACTGTTTAAATACTAGTTTTAATAAATGTTTCTCTCCTGAAATTTTGTAATCCGCAGCATTATTAATACCCATTCCCTTTAAGCTTAATTTGAACATTAACTGGTGAAAATTATAAAAACACTTTCTTGCAAAGAGTTTTGCGTATAAAATATAAAAAACAGAAATGAAATTTTGTATTTTTTTCTTCATAACGTTATTTTAGCCCGGAAAGCGATTTTATGCAAAAAAGTTTACCTTTAATAACCGTTGTAACAGTAGTTTTAAATGCAAAAGACTGTATTGAGAAAACTATAAAAAGTGTAATAAACCAGACTTATGAAAATGTGGAATACATAGTTATAGATGGAGGTTCCACGGACGGAACGCAGGAAACAATAAAGCAATATGGAGATAAAATTTCAAAAACCCTGAGCGAGCCGGATAAAGGTATATATGACGCAATGAATAAGGGCATTGATCTTGCTAACGGCGAGTGGATAAATTTTATGAATTCCGGAGACTATTTTTATACAAATGATATATTAGAGGGGATTTTTAAAGATAAAAACATACAAGAAGACTTTATTTATGGAGATACAATTTCTAAATTTTATATAGGCCATTATATCAGTACTAAATTTTCAAAAGCTCCGGAGCCGGAAGTACCTTTTTGGAAGGTTTTTCCTTGCCATCAAAGTTCTTTTGTAAGGACAGAGATATTAAAAGCCAATAAATTTAATACAAAAGATACTATTCAAAGGGAATTTGCCGATTACGCACTTTTATTAGATTTTAGATACAAAAAGAAATTAAAATTTAAAAGAGAAAATATTATTGTTGCCAGTTATCTGGGCGGTGGGTTTTCTTCGATAAATATATTTGAAAATCCTTATTTTTCTACTATTAAAAAACGCATAAACAAATGGCGGCTGACATCTAAATATGTAAATTCTTATAAAATGCATATATACAACCTTATGCTGGTTATAAGGTCTTTTATCCTGGTTACCATTTTAAAATTTATGCCGGACCGTTTAAAATTCAGGATATTTAATAAATTTTTCCTTTAAACAAAAGAAATAAACAGGTTAATAATTTTTCTAACCCCTTTTTTTATCAGTATAATAAAATAATTGGGGTTTTTATCGGGGGCATTATTATTTTTATTGCCTGCAAAAAGATAATAAAAGCCAATATTGAAATGAATAAAAGCAAAAGCAGCATTTTTGTATTTTAGGAAATGTTTTTCTTTATCAGTTTCATCAAAAAATTTATTCAAGATATATTGATGGTTTTCAATTATTTTTGAAGGTTTCATGCTCCTGGTAATTCCGGAAACAGGTCTTACAGCTGTTGTCAAAGGTTTTTTAACACAATAAAAGTTGGTATTCATAGCAATTCTTAGCCATAAATCCAGGTCTTCGCCGTTTTTTATTTTCGGGTCAAAAAGCCCTGATTTTAACAGGCTTTCTCTTTTAGCAATAACTGTACTCGGAGACGGGGCATTAAACGGGGTTATAATAAGGCTTTTGATAAGTCTTTCTTTTGTTTTGAAATTATCAAAAGTTTTAGTAAATTTTGCGCCGGTTACCTCTTCCTGCATTATAATATTTGAGTAAACCAGGCAAATATCCGGTTTTTTATTCAGTACATCAAGCTGGATTTCCAGTTTTTTCGGGTGCCAGAAGTCATCCGCATCCAGAAAAGCCACATATTCAGAGCCGGAAAGCTCAACCCCTTTGTTTCTTGCTGCTGAAGGACCTCTGTTTTCCTGGTAAATATACCTTATTCTTTCATCAGGAATTGAGTTTACGGCTTCTTTTGTATTGTCAGTGGAGCCGTCATCTATGACCAGAATTTCAAAATCCTGGTAAGTTTGAGCCAGCACCGAATTTATTGCTTTGTTTATGTATTTTTCAGCATTATAGGTAGGTATGATAACTGAAATCATTGGTGAAAATTCTCTTTAGTTTTGGGAAATAATAATAAATAGTCCTGAATAGCAAAAGGGCTCCTGCTTAGCAGTTTTGCTACAAATGCTGTGGGGGGTGAAAACCTTTGTTTAACATAATCACTGTCTAAAAAATCCGGGGTTATGTCTTTATAGTTAAAATATTTTTTTACAATATTTCTTACAGTATTTTTTGCCGGAATATCCTCGTAAACCGGGTTTTTCAGGGATAAAACCTTCTGAACCCAGTGATGAAAAGGCATTTTATAATGATTTTCATAAGGAAACCAGAAATTTGGATAAGAAATATATCCTACCCCATCATCCTTTAAAACCCGGGCAAATTCTTTAAAATAAAGCTCTCTTTGATTTACAGGTATGTGTTCAACCACTTCTGAGCTGAATATAAAATCAAAACTTTTATCCGGAAAAGGCAGAGTCCCTTCAATTTGTATATATTCCAGGCCGGGTTTTTGGGGGTTATTTTTTTTTGCAAATTCAATAAACCCGGCATCAACATCAGCTCCGGTACATCGGTTATTGTTTTCACAAAGTTTAGAAATAGCGCTTCCCGTGTGGCACCCGTATTCTAAAATATTTATATTTTTAAACTTTATCCGGGATTTTTTTTCCACAATATCCTTGATTGAGAAAATTCTTTCTTTATTAATTTTTTCCCGGTTTTGTTTTAAGCCTTCTGAGAGTTTTACTTTCATTTTTACCCTAATCCAGGTTATTAATCAGTTGTTTATATTTTTCTGAAATTATTTTCCAGTCGAAGTTTTCAATTATATATTTTCTTCCGTTTTTATTCATTTCTTTTATTTTATCAGGTTTTTCCAGAAGCTGTATAATTTTTTCCGCTAGCATTTTGGAGTTTTTCTGCTCTACAACGCAGCCGTTAAAATTATTTTTGATTATATCCCGGATGGCAGGTAAATTTGTTGTAATTACAGGGGTCCCACAACTCAATGATTCAGCAAACACCAGCCCAAATCCTTCTGAATCCCCCCCGGCCGCCTGTATAGACGGGCCTATAAATATATCAGCTGTAGCAAAGTATTTGGGCAGGTGTTTATGTTCCACAGGGCCGATAAAAATTACATTTTTATCGACGTTTATCTTTTTACACAAGTTTATCAGGCTGTTTTGTTCCGGGCCATCTCCTGCAATAATTAGTTTTGTCTCCGGATATTTTTTTATTACCTCCGGCATTGCATTAATCAGATAATACAATCCTTTTTTTTCCACCAGTCGTCCTACAAACAGCAGAAAATTTCCTTTTATTTGCCATTTATTTATGATATCCGGACTATATTTTTCAGGAGAAAATTGCCCTGTATTGATTCCCATAGGTATAACTTCTATATCATCCCTTTTATAAAGCTTTAAGACTTCTTTTTTTAATGCATTGCTAACACAGGTAACTTTATCAGCATTTTTAATTACAATTTTTTTCAAATAACGTACTAAATGGTTGTTTAAACTGTAAATATCACCACCATGCCCGGTTGTTAGTATTTTTATTTTTTTATTGAAAACAAGTTTATAAAAAACTGCTACAATTCCCTGAGGGATTATCCAGTGAGCGTGGATTTTTTTTATATTATACTTTTTTACCAGTTTTATAATGTTTACCAGCTGAAAAAACAGAAAAAAAGGAATTTGAAAAACAGTTAAAGGGTTTTGTCTTAGCCTGGGCCCGATTCCGCCCCGGTAAGCCAGGCTGTTAAGATTAAACGGTAAATATTTATACCTGTACACCTTAATGCCGTCCATAATTTCAAAAGGGACAGTTTCTTTTGAAAAAGGACACAATACAATAATATCAAAATATTCGGACAGCTCTTTTGCGTACTGGTAAATAAAAGACGGGATTGTATCCCCTTTATACCTTGGAAAGGTGGAGGCTGTGATTAAAATTTTCTCTTTCATAATAAATTAAATACCAGAGTTTACCGGGAGGGTCAATTTTGTGACGTAAGGACAAGTTAATTAACGCTGCCCGGCTCTTTTTTGAAAATATAAACGTCCCACATATCTGTGGTTTCCTTTTTAATGAGAGAGAGCTCTTTTTTAGAGTATTCAATCAGGTCATGAGCTATTCTGGACTGAAGCATATACATTAAAAATTCTTTTCTGTAGGCTTCATAATCGTTTTGGGCATATTCCCTTATTTCTGTAATGTCCGGGTAAATAACCAGGCCCTTAAAGGTTATTATTACCAGGTTATTAGTATTATTTATATGGGAAAAAATTTCTTTATCAATGTTTGTGTGGGTAAATATATTACTTTTACTTGCTATAATTTCCCTGAAGTAGTCATAATACTGGCTTTTTTTGAATCTGCCGTTTGTTCGGGTGTAAAAATGTTTGGATTTCCACAACTGTTCAAAGAATTGATCCCTTTTGCGCTTTACTTCCCGGTCATAATCGCCGTGTTTGTTAAAAAAGCCAAAGTCAGTAAGGTCTTTCAGGGTGTAGCCGCCTTTTAGGTATGAAGGAAAGAAAATAGAATTCCAGTTATGGAGTGCAAAAAAGGTTTCTGATTTACCTGGCTCAAAGTATTTACTTAAAAGAACCTTTCTTGTGCCTACTAAAATGAAGTAATCTTTTTTAGTAAAGTTATATTTATTAAGGATCTCGGTTCCGGGTTTTATTCCCAGCGGTCTTCCTTTTTTAGGAGCGCTAACAGGCATTAAGAAAAGGACAAGAAGGCTGATAGCAGCCAGGTAGCTTATTAACAGTCTGGAAATAAGCTTGTTTTCAATGTTTATAAGCCCATAAATGGCCAGAAAAGTAAAAATTGGGGCGATTTCAATAATATATCTGCTTACATATACTACTTTCCCCTGTATAGAAGCCGCTGTAAATACGCTTATAAAGCCAAGGCAGATTAAAAGGAGTAAAAAGTTAACCGGTTTTTTCTTTACAGCAAGTATAATTCCGCTTAGTCCTATAATCAGGGGCAGAAAAACAAGGATCAGGTAAATTATACTGAACACCTGGCTTTGGAAAACAAATTCCGTAAAACTGTCCGGCGGATCGCCCCATGCTAATATAAACGGAGAGAAAAAATCCCCTAAAACAAACCAAACTTTTGAGAAAGTAAATTTTGACCACCATTGAGCAACAATACCCGGATTTTTAAGGTTAACAAACCAGAACATTTTATAAAACAGGGGAAGGTACAAAAATAAAGTCCCTATTCCTGACAAAATCAGAGGTTTAAGGTGTTTTTTTCTTTTAAAAAGGTAGTACAGACCAAAAAACAGGAATACAAAAAACACGAAAATAAAGGAAATAGAATGTGTGTATAAAAGTCCGGCATTTGCCAGAGCAAGCCCTGCAATATTAGTTTTTGAAGGGTTATTATTCAGGCGCAGCAGAAACAGCATAATCAGGGCGGAAAAAAGCGCTGTTAGTGAGTACATCCTTACTTCCTGTGAGTAGTAGATCAACAGGGAATTTATTGCGGTGAAAAATGCTGCTGTCAGGGCAGTTTTATTGGAATTTAGCTCTTTTCCGCATAAATAAACCACAGGAATGGTTAAAACTCCGAAAAGAACAGGCAGCAGCCTTATGGCTAAATCAGATTCTCCGAAAATGTTTATCCAAAAATGTAGGGCAATATAAAATAGCGGGGTGTGAATATGTTTTGTGAAAAAAGTTTTGATTATATCCGGAAAGCTCATTTTGGCTTCCAGATAGGTGGTCATCTCATCAAACCACATTCCCTCCGGCTTATCCAGGTGCCACAGCCTGAGAAGCAGGCCAAAAAGGATAATAATAGCCAGTAATATTATGTTTCTGCTGTTTTTAAATTTTTCCGGAAAATTCATTATTCTCCAACCTTTCGGGCAATGAATTCTGCGTGCCAGTTTAAAAAGTCCGTCCTGCCAAAGATTTGGGAAAACCATTCCGGCATAAACCTTGAAGTTATTGTTTTAATTTGAAATTTATTATCTTTAAGAAGCTTTTCTACTTCGTTTATGGATGTTTTGTACAGGCCCCAATCCCCCCACATGGTTTCATAAGATTTTATTCGTGTGCTTTTTAACAGGTTTGCAAGGAAAAAGGCGAGCTTGTCCGGGAAATAATGGAAAGGATAGGCTGCATGTCCTCCCTGTATTGAATAAAAAGGTGGGAAACTCAGATATAAATAACCGTTATCTTTTAGGTTATTTCTTAAATTTTTAATGAATAAAGCCTGTCTGTCTTTAGGAATATGTTCAATAACAGAAGCGCAGAAAATGAAATCCGCAGGTTCCATAAGGTAACTTGTCAGGTCTGCATTAATAAATTCAACATCAGGAGTTTTTAATGTTGAGGCGGGATTGCAATAATAATCCACAGCCCGGACTTTTTGGAAATGGTTGGCTAAAACCGAAGAATAGCCTCCCTTTCCGCAGCCGTAATCAACTACATATGAATTGTCTTTTAATTTTAGCTTTTTTTTCAGATGCTTTATTATGTTTTCAGCCTGGAACCGCTGAAATTCAATATAATCATTTTTTCTGTTTAAATATAGTTTAATTAATTTTATCCAGAATTTAATCATTTATAATCTTTCACCAGATAATATTTTAGATTTTTCTTCCTGCTTTCTGAGTTTATACTGGATATCTTCGAGCATTTTTCTGTTTACAGCTAAAAGATCTGCCATGAAAGCAACAAGTATGGTCTGAAAACCCATTCCCAGTAGAATTGCAGATAAGATCAGGGATTGAATATGTCCGCTGCTCTGGTCTACAATCAGGAAGTAAATATATCTTAACCCGATGATAAAGCCCAGCCAGAATAGGGCGAAACCTATGTAAAAGAAGTATTTAAACGGGTTATAAACCACAAAAAACCTTAACATGGTTAATATAGATATTTTTATATAATCAGATACGCTTTTTACAAGTTTGGATCTTCTTAAATCCCTGTTAACCCTTACAGGTACCGAAAGTATGGACATATTTTTTTCACCGGCCTGGATAATAGTTTCAAGTGTATAGGTATACTTGCTGAATACATTTAAGCGCATAGCGGCGTCTTTGCTAAAAGCCCGGAACCCGCTGGGCGCATCCTGAACTTTTGTATTGCTTACCAGCCTTACTGTATAGCTTCCAAGCTTTTGGAGCAGTTTTTTAAATGGCGAAAAATGTTTGATCTCTTCGATTGGCCGGGCTCCTATAACAATATCTGCTTTGCCTTCAATTACCGGCCGGGTCAGGTTTGGGATATCTGCTGCATTATACTGGTTATCAGCATCAGTATTAACTATTACATCAGCACCAAGCTTGATGCAGGCATCAATTCCCGCCATAAATGCTGAGGCCAGCCCTTTATTTTTATTAAAACATATTATATGGTCTACGCCGTGCTTTCGGGCGACTTCAGAAGTGTTGTCTGTGCAGCCGTCATTTACTATAAGCCATTCTACTTTTGTAAAACCCTCAACTTCTCTGGGAAGTTGGGACAAAGTTTCCGGCAGAGTCTGTTCTTCGTTATAACAGGGAATTTGAATTATTAACTTCAAAAAGAATCTCCTGTATTACAGCTATAATTAGATTTTACTTTTGATTGGCATTTATGGCAAGAAATCTGTATAAGGACTATTGCATCGGCTTGTTTCAAAAGGTCGGACATTCTTCGTTTTTGCCTATTTATATTTTTGTTAGCTTTGCTACTGCAAAGCATATATTAAAATTTGCTTTCGGCTTATAAATTTGGAAAAAAACCGGAAAAAATAGTAAAATGAGTAAGACAGTTAATTGGGAGAAGATTTTTGAAAA
>Ga0081527_100258_pt1 | contig 37954 bp, 39 predicted proteins | sample HotLakmasection5_FD_70992 | JGI IMG/M metagenome (GOLD analysis project Ga0081527, IMG submission 70992) | Hypersaline microbial mat communities from Hot Lake, Washington, USA - Section #5 (SPADES assembly) (version 2) | ecosystem: Environmental > Aquatic > Non-marine Saline and Alkaline >... | reverse complement strand
AAATTTTATACCGATTTCAATAAGTAATCTTGAAATAAAATTAATGAACATAAATCGGTATGGCGAAGCGGGAGTGACGTTTTCAGAAAAATCCGGCTTTGCCGTGCGATAGCAGGGGTGAGGCTCTGGAGTGGCGGGCTTTGCCCGACAGCAGAGGGCCGAACTCATTTGCCGGTTTTTCCGAAAACTAACTCATTCTAGTATAAGGAAAACGAATGAAGCTTGCGGCTCTTTCTGTTTGCAACCTTGGGTTATTATAGTTGAGATAATTTTTAATACCTGTCCATCGATTAAATTTATTAACTAAAAAACCGGGCGGAAAACAGAAACCCCAAAATAAACCACGAACAGAAACAGTATAAGGGAAATTCCACTAAACACCGGGGTCAGCTCAATTTTTTGCTTCTCAAGAGAAAATGCGCTGGTTCTTAATTCTTTGTAGATATTGCGGAAATCATTTTTTGTTTTTGCCCGGAAATACTTACCACCGGTTATATTTGCTATTTCCATAAGAGTCCCTTCATCCAGCGCTGCAAGGTATCCGCCCCTTACCATCGCCCCTTCCTGGCTGCCTATACCGATGGTGAATATCTTAACCTTCTCACTTTTAGCAATTTTTGCCGCACTAATAGGATGTATTCCCTGATTGCTTTCCCCGTCAGTAAGAAGGATTATAACCAGTCTGTTATTCTTAGATTCATAAGCGGTAAGAGTATTAATAGCCGCATCAATTGCCGAGCCTATAGCAGTTCCAGGGTAAAGATCTTTTATGGTAAGATTAGACAGGGAAGCAACCACTTTACCGTGATCTTCGGTTGGACTGATAGCTATATAAGAACTTCCGTAAAAATATTCCAGCCCGATTCTTATGCTGTTTGGCGCTTTTTTTATAAACTCCACCGCAGTATCCCGGGCAGCCATCAGTCTGTTGGGCTGCATATCCCCAGCTTCCATGCTTATGGATGAATCAAATACCAGCATTAACTTAACGGGATTAACCGGAATTTCCATTGATACATAAGGTTTTGATGTTGCCATAATCCCGGTAATCACAGCCAATATAAATAAAACTACAAAACGTTTTCTTTTATAATCAACTGTTTCTTCTACAGCCTGTTCCAAAAGTTCAATCCTGCTGAATTTGGCGCCTTTTACCCGTTTTTGTATTGTAAAATACCTTTCCAAATAATAAAACAGCGGTAATATTAAAAATAAAACCAAAGCCCAGGGCCATTCAAAGCCGAATCCGTACAAGTTTACCTCCTGTTCTTGTTTGTGTAATTAATCAACACATTTGCAATATCCGAGTTAGTATAAATTTTAACAGGATCAAGCCTTAAAACCGAAAAAATTTCATTTAATTTTTTGTTCTCTTCATCAAGCAGTTCCTGGTATCTACCTGTTATCTGGGGATTTGAGGTGTCAAAATTCAAAGTTTTCCCTGTTTCCGGGTCAAACAGGTTGATGTATCCCACAGAAGGAAGCTTTTCTTCTACCGGGTCAAGGACATGGACCACCCTTAACTCATTTTTTACGCCCAACTCTCCAAAATAATTTTTCCACTCCGTATCAGAGAAAATAAAATCAGAGATAAAAAACACGGATTTTTTTCTGCCGATAATGCTGGTGAATCTGGAAAAATCGTTTTCAGAGGACATTTTTTCTTCAGGTTGGTAATCAAGAAGTTTTTTGACAATTTTATAAACCTGTTTAATTCCCTTTTCCGGAGGAATGGTTTCTTTTATATTGCCGTCAAAAAGTATTGCCCCGGTCCTGTCCCCCCGTTTATTGGACAAATAGCCTATCACCGCAACGAATTTCACCATTATATCCTTTTTGGTAATAAATTTAGAGCCAAAATCCATGGAAGAACTGACATCTAAAAGCAGCCATACAGTATGGTCTCTTTCTTCCTCATAAACCCTGACATGCGGCCTTCCCATCCGGGCAGTAACGTTCCAGTCCAGGTTTTTTACATCATCGTTTATGGAATATTCACGAATTTCCTTAAAATCCAGCCCATGTCCCTGAAAAAGCGAGCGGTAATCGCCATGAAGATGGCTTTCCACTTTTTTTACCGTGGACAGCGTAATCTTTTGCAGAATTTTTTCTGCAAGGATAAAAGAGTCTTCTACATTTAACTTTCTGTTCATCAGGTTTATTATAGCAAATGACTCTGTATAAGTATTTTAAAATTATACAAAATTTTTGAAGCTGTCTGTTAAGCGTTATAAATCGCTTCTAACCTTCTTTTTATAGCTTCGTTTCTGATTTCTCTGACAGAAGCATGTGAATACCCAAAAAGCTCACGGGAATGCTTTTCTACAATTTTCGCCACTCTTTGTTTTCTTGCTTCGATAAAACTTGCTTCTTTAGTAATTAATGTGCTCATGATTCTTTCTCTTCTTTGTTTGTCTAACTTTTAGGGTTAAAAACTCAATATAACCTAAACAAAATTTAATTCAATATATAAAACACTTATTAGAAAATCGTTAGGTTTTAACTGTTTTAACCCGCTTTTATATTTAAAACCATAAGCTATTAAATATTGCTTAAGTTTTATTTAAACTTTTTTTGCATCCTCAGGGTAGGGGGATTTCACAGCGGAAACGATCCGGTCTATTATGAAATTCTGGTCCACACCCTGCGCTAACCCTTCATAGCTCAGGATTATCCTGTGGCGCAGGCATTCCCTGACTACGGATTTTACGTCTTCAACAGTTACATAAGACCTGCCGTTAATAAAGGCCAGGGCTTTTGAGGCCTGAGTAATGGACAGCGAGCCTCTGGGGCTGGAACCGTACTGAATATAGGGTTTTAATCCGCTTAAATCCTGATTTTTAGCAGGCATTCTGGTCAGGGATACCATTTCTACAATATAATGGATAAGTTTTGGGTCTACATATATACTGTTTACAATGTTTCTGTAACTTAAAATATCTTCACACCCGAGCATTGGATTAACTTCCGGAATTTTACTCCCGAGCATTCTCTCCACTACTGCAATTTCTTCCTTTTCATCAGGATAATCCACAATTACCTTGAACATAAAGCGGTCAAGCTGTGCTTCCGGCAGGTTGTATGTGCCTTCGGTTTCAATCGGGTTCTGAGTGGCCATTACCATAAAAGGCTCTTTTAGCGGGAAACTTTCCCTGCCTATAGTAACCTGTTTTTCCTGCATAGCCTCAAGAAGCGCACTCTGCACCTTGGCCGGTGCACGGTTGATCTCGTCTGCCAGAATTAAATTTGCGAAAATCGGTCCAAAAGAAGTGGAAAAATCACACTGGTTCTGGTTAAAAATCCTTGTTCCGGTAAGATCAGCCGGAAGTAAGTCCGGAGTAAACTGTATCCTGCTGAAATCCGCATTGATTATTCGGGAAATTGTCTTTAAAGTAAGGGTCTTGGCTAAACCGGGCGCACCTTCTAAAAGCACATGCCCGTCCGCCAGTATAGCAATAAGGGTTTTTTCCACCATATTGTGCTGGCCGACAATTACTTTTCTTATTTCGTAAAATATATCCTTAAACTTTTCAGAAGCCTGTTTTATTTCTGTTTCGTTTGCTGTGTTTTCCGGCAAAAAATTAATCCTCCTCTATATTTATTAATATTGTATATGATAAAAACAGGTATGCGAATAGTTGTAACAGTTTACTTTTTAACATATTGTGCTCTTAAAAAGAAATCAAGACTATTGCATAAACAGAGGGCGTTTTTTAGGAAAACCGGCATGAATGAGACCATGCTCCCGCTTGGGCCAGGCATGAATGAGCCTATGCTCCCGCTTGTAGCCAAGCCTGATTTTCCTAAAAATAAACTCATTTCACTATAGCAACAAATTTTAGCCTGCTGTATAATAAATTTTTTTTATCGGAGTGTTAGTATTTGGCAAATATGAAAGGATTAAAAATGATTTTTATCTGGATTTTAGTTTTATGTTTAATGACAGGAGATATAGCCATGGCTGATTTAAAAGAAAAAATGTCTATGAAAATACCAACAATGGAAACAAAAGATTTTAGCAATTTATTCGATAAACTTGAAGGTATAAGCCAGGAGCAATTAAAACAGCATAACCAGCTGTATGAAAAGTATGTGGGCAAGGTTAATGAAATAAACGGGAAGCTAACCAATGCCGACTTAATGAGCGCAAACCAGAACTATTCTGAATTCAGAAGCCTGAAAGTTGAGCTTGCCCATAACCTTAACGGCGCTATTCTGCATGAATTCTACTTTTCCAACCTTACCCCTGATTATAAAGAACCGCCGCAGGAATTAAAAGATATGATTGAACAGGATTTTGCCAGCTGGAATGATTATATCGAAGATTTAAAGGCAACAGGAGTCGCCTCAAGAGCAGGCTGGGCAATCACCGGCTATAATTACAGGGACGGCAAGGTCTATAACTTTGCCATAGACCAGCATGACATTCATGTACCCGCATATGTAAGGCCTCTTCTGGTAATAGATACCTGGGAGCATGCCTTTATGATAGATTACGGTATAGATAAAAAAGCCTATATAAAAGCGTTTTTCGCAAATGTGGACTGGCAGGTAATGCTGGACAGGTATAAATCCACCCTGCAAACAGAAGACTTACTGGAAAAATCAACAAAATAAAATATTTTATAGACAAAGCCAACAACCGCCCTTAATATGGGCGGTTGTTGGCTTTGCCGGAAATATTAAGATGTTTTATCTGATTTGAAAAATTTCTGTAAACTTTATACTATATATACAAGAATGAGTTTATAATTTCGGAAACGGTGAGTTTTCGAAATTAACACTCCCGCTTCACCCTACTGTTACTTGTCAGTAGTATAAATTTTGAATTATTTAAACAAAGCAGTATATAAGGTCAAACGCATTTTAATATAGGAGATAGACTTGAAAGAACCGAGCAGCCGTGAATTAGCCTGTGTAATTGCCAGAATAATGGATGATAAAAAGGCGAAAGAAATCGACATTTTAAACATTGCAAACATATCAATAGTTTCTGATTACTTTGTAATATGCAGCGCAACCTCAAATGTGCAGGTCAGGACTCTTTCAGGAAATATCTCCGGTATTTTAAAGAAACTTTATAACAGACTTCCCCAAAAAGAAGAAACTGATTCAAAAAACAGGTGGCATTTGCTTGATTACGGTGATGTTGTGGTGCATATAATGCATGAAGAAGAAAGACAGTACTATGCGCTGGAAAAATTCTGGAGCCATGCCTGCAAAATCAGCACTGAAGAATGGATGGAAGAAACAAAAGATATAAATCCGGGGGAAATCTAAAAATTACTTTCCTATACAGAAATTGGAGAAGATATTGTCTATAATCTCCTCACTGGCAACTTCGCCGGTAATTTCTCCAAGACAAATCATGGCTGATTTGAGGTCTATGGAGATTAAATCCTGCGGAATTCCGGATTCACAGGCTTCTATTGTTTTTAAAAGAAAATTTTTGCTGTTTATAAGACATTCCTGTTGTCTTAAATTCGTACAGAATTCGCTGTCAGATTCGGTTTGAGCCAGACAGGTGTTTTTTATGGCCTGCTTAAGTGTATCCAGCCCGATTTTTTCTTTAGAGGAAACTTTTATGTATGAATTATCAACGGAAATATCCCTTACAAGGTCAAGCTTGGAGACTACTTTTAGGATATTATTTTTATGTTTTACCTTATCCGGAATTTCAAAATCCTCCCGGCTCATATCCTGTGTTAAATCCTGTACATAAACGATTACATCAGCGGTTTCCAGAGCTTCTCTGGTTAAATTAATCCCCAGGGTTTCTATATAGGTTTCCGGAGAAGCGTTTTCAAGCTCTCTCAGACCGGCAGTATCTATAAAAGTTATCGGAATACCTTCAATATCAATTGATTCCTGAATAATGTCACGGGTAGTGCCGGGGATTTCCGTTACAATTGCTCTTTGCATACCCAGAAGTGCGTTAAAAAGAGAAGATTTGCCTGCATTGGGCCTGCCCACAATCACTGCTTTAATTCCATGCCTCATAAGATTGGAAGCGGCTGAGCCGTTTAATATTCTATCTATTTCTTCTATCAGCTCTTTTGCTTTTTCCTGAATATACCCGTATTCCGGTTCATCAACTTCTTCCGGGAAATCCACGGCTGCTGTAACCTGTGAAAGCAGGTTCAAAAGTTCTGTCCTTAATTCGTTAATTTTCCGGGCGAGTCTGCCGGACAAATTCATTGCGGATGCCTGAGAAAATTTATCGGTTCTGGCATGAATTAGATCCAGCACAGATTCTGCCTTGCTCAAGTCCAGTTTTCCGTTCATAAATGCCCGTCTGGAAAATTCCCCGTTTTCTGCCAATCGTGCCCCGTTTTTTAAACAGAGTTTGAGGATTTTCCGGACTATATTAACCCCGCCGTGGCACTGGATTTCAAACACGTCTTCGCCGGTAAAGCTGTTCGGTGCTCGAAAACAGAGCAGTACAGCCTCGTCAACCGGGGTTAAATTCTCTTCATAAATCCAGCCATAGTATACTCTGTTAGCTTCAAATTTCGGTAGTTTCTTTTCTTTAAGGGTTAAAGAAAAAATTTTCTCTATAATCTTTTGTGATTTAAGCCCGCTGATCCTGATAACCCCTATTCCTCCTGTACTTACAGGAGTGGCTATTGCGGCTATAGTGTCATTTTGTGTATAAGTATTCATCTACCATTTAGATTTTTTGTTTTTCTGCCTGGAAAAACTGCCTTTTTGTTTTTTCTCGCCGGAATCTTCTTCGGAAGTTTCTTTTTTTATTTCTTTTTGTTTGGCTTCCACGTCTATAACCTGGTTTTTCTTCTCCTCTGCCTCTTCTTTGTCCAGCATTTTATTAACGCTTACAGATTGTATTACCTGTATGACGTTACTTACAATCATATAAAGCAATACCCCGGCAGGGATCGGGAAGAATATAAACATTCCGGTAATCATTATGGGCATAATCTTGGCCATGCTCTCCTGCATTGCTTTTTGCTGAGCGTCAACCATAGAAGTTTTACTTGACATGGTCATTACTTTCTGGGCAAAGAACATTGTTGCACCAAAGAAAAGTATCAAAACAAGGACATCCGGGTGGAAGACGGTTTCTGACTCGTTAGTTTCGGCCTGTGCAAAGAGTAATGTACCTTTCTTTTCAAAGGTCAGTTTTTCAATTTCCTTGGTGGAATTATTTATAACAGCAATTTCAGCCTTTTGGAGCTCATTCTCAAGCTTATTTACTGACATATCCAGATCATATAACTCCATTTTTAAATCAATGGGTTCTCCCGGAATAATACTGCCCTGAATCTCCACAGCATTCTTAGGATCTTCAATTTTTACCTGTTCAATTTTTCCGTTTTTTAAATAAACTCTGGCTGTTTTTTCAACTGAAAAATTATCTTTTTTTGAAACCCCAAATGTTTTATCCCCGGATTGCCCGGCATGGCTTCTTAAAGGAGTATCAAGCCTGTGTATGAATAAAAAGGATGAATCCCCTGCCAGCTGTGCAAACTGCGGACTCATTAACGCTGTATAGAGCAGAATGAAAATCGGCATCTGGATTAACAGCGGGAAACAGCCGCCAAACGGGTTAAAGCTGTGTTCTTTATAGAATTCCGCCATTTTCTGCTGCATCATCTGGGGATTGTTTTTGTAGCGGTTCTGGATTTCCTTCATTTTAGGGGATAGCTGCTGCATCTTTCTCATTGATCTTTGCTGCGAAACCCCTAACGGCCACATCACAACCTTTACTATTACAGTAAGAAGGACTATGGCAAGCCCCCAACTGCCTGCTATATTTGCTAATGAGTTTAATATGCTAACTGTAATACTTGTGAAGTCCACTGTTTATAACCTTTCCTATTATTTGTTTTTTACCTCACACAAAATAAATTTACAGGCATGTTTATACAAATGCCGATAATTATAATCACACAAACAATCAATTATTTAAAACATTTCTGACAATATTTTAAATAAATCTGATAATTTTCTCACTGGCTGTGTAAAAAGATTTTCCAGAAGGCAATTTCATTTTTTCAGCGAATTTATATTTTTGTAAGGACAAAATATACCTAAATGACTTATTCTTCCCTTAAAGCCTGTTGGCTGGCAGGGATAACTTTAATCCTTGTGTTATCCGTAAGTTTTTTATCCAGCAGGGTTTCTCCGTTATCCAGTTTATGGTCATAGAGTGTTTTAATATAATCTATAACCGCATCCGCCCTGCCCCATTCGCAAATTTCAATTTTTTTGTAACCCTCAGGCTTTTCCCCGTTTTTTTCTATCCTTCTTAAATTTTTCCTGAAAACGTTATTACCTTTGTTTTTTGGCTCCAGGTCAATATTTCCGCCGATATTATTTAAAAACAAATCGTCAAGTAAAACTGTATATTTACTATCCGGATTCAGCTTTTGATAAATATTTTCTTCATGTGAGTTTGAATTTATGACTTTATTTGGATCTATAATTTTAATTTGACTGGTGTTTAGTTTATAAGGACCGTTTTTCTCTGACTGGCTAACTGAGTATTGAATATTTGAAGAATGTACCAGCCCCGACTTCTTTTCGTTTATGGAAGTGTTAATGCCATAATTCAATACCTGAATAATTTGCTGGCCTGTTAGACGGGTTTTGTATATTCTATCCCCCCATTCATCAAAGTTTAATATATTTCGATCAGTGATTTTTTGTTTTAATTCTTTTTTCCTTAATTTGCCGATATTCATCATAAATGCAATTTCTGCAGGGTTCTTGTCTTTGCATGTTTTATGGTCCATTGCCAGCAGAGCTTCAGCAAAAAGGTTTGCGAGAGGATTTTCCTTTGTTTTTTCAAGGAAAGGCTCAAATGGTTGTTTTAATTCAGCAATTTCCTGTGCATCTTTAAGGTATTTTTTACAAATTTCAGATATGGTTACATCTTCAAAAACCCTTTCTTTTGCTTTATAAATATCATTTTTGTAATCTTTAACCTCACCCTGTGAATCAAAAACTACATCAAGAATACCTGCAAAATTTCCGTCCTGGCCTGCCTGTACCAGCAAAACAGGTTTGTTTGACCTGGAGAATAGCCTTTTTGGTTGGGTTGTAACTTTATGATCGTGTCCCTCTATTACAATATCCACACCAGAAAGCTCCGGTATCAGCTTTTCATCATCATTAGTTCCAAGGTGGGAAAGGAGCACTATTTTATTGACTCCTCTATCTCTTAGTTCGTTAATTTCCTGCTGGACCTTATTTTTTTGATTCAATTCGTACAAAGATCTGTTTAGGTCTATCAGTTTTTCTATTTCTTCATCTGAAGGGGGTTCAGCTTTTTTCAGGAGATGAGTTCTTTCTTTTTGTTTTTCCCGCAGTTTGAGAAGAGAAGAAGTTTTGCCATTCCTGAGCAGAGAGGGATAATCTCTGTAAATTTCTTTTTGAATTTTTCTTTGTTCCTGTAAGTTATCAATTAAGCGGTCCAGCAGTTCTTTATGTTCTTCATCGGATATAGGGGACAATTTCTTTTCAAGTTGATTTATATTACCCTTGGTTTCTTTAATATTGTCGATTAGCTCTATAGAGTTAAACATTTTTATTCCTTCCAGCCCAACCCTGTACTGTTGGTCAAAAGGTGTCATAACTCCAATAAACCCGAATTTTTCGCCGTTTTTTTCCACAATACAGGAATTAAGTATCTTTTTATGCTCAGCCTGTTTTGTGCCTATTAGTATATCCTTTGTTTGTTTCAGGGCTTTATCCCCACCTTCTGTTTTTAATTCCTGTTTAAGTTTTTTTATGACCTGATATGTTTTTTGCTTGCCTAATTTATCCCGTGCCGCATTAACCCCTTCTATATTATTTTTTACTCCAATATAATGCTCAAAAGGAGCAAAATAATCATCTAAAGCGGACCCTCGCTCTATATCTACATTTGAAGCAATAAATTTTGTGTCCAGCCTGTCCAGTTGCTGCGCAAATTTATCAAGGCCACAGTCAGTTTCATGGTTGCCCCAGGCTGATAGTTCAAGCCCGATTGAGTTCATAAAATCTATGGTAATATCATTAAAAGCTTCTCCCATTCCTGCTTTCATATCCCCGCCGGAAACCTTAAAAGTGGTTATATCTTTATATTTTTCATTAAACTGGTCTGAAAAAACCTTGAGAAACGACATTTTATCTGTAGTACAGTGCAGGTCATTCAGATAAAAAAATGACGCCCTTGTATCACCTTTTTCAAGCCTTGGAGGTTCCCAGCGTGAAGTTATGACCTCGGGAGCAGGTTCTTTTGATGATATATAGTTTCCTGTAAAGGGAATTGCTCTGTTAATTAACATTTTTAAGTTGCCTGGTAGATATACTTTTCAAATTTTTCCTTATTTAATTAAAACTTGTGAAAAAAAAATTTTTCTTAAAAAATTTAAATTTTTTCTGTTGTATCATAGAAACTGGATAAACAATAAGGTAAATTCAAGTGTTTATATATGTTGCAGGCTTAATAGCATTAATACTCAGTCTCCTTGCCGGGGTACCCTATCTGGATTACCTGAAAAGAAAACTATACGGCCAGTACATAAGGGAAGATGGGCCGCAGTCCCATTCCGCAAAGACCGGGACCCCTACCACCGGTGGAATTATTATAGTAATCCCGGCAATTATCGCCGCAATATTAGCTTTAACTATGGACCGAGGCATGGGTTTAAGCCCCCTGCTGCTTCTTTTAACTTTTGTCCTGTATATGGGCTTGGGGTTTAATGATGATTATTTAAAAATCGTCAAAAAACATAACAAAGGCATAAGCGCACGCAGGAAGCTTCTGTTTCAAGCGGCAATTGCGCTGATACCCGCTCTTTATGTTACCTTTTACAGCAACACAGCTATATCTTTTTTTGGGCTGGCGGAATTTGATTTTGGCTATATTTACCCGTTGATAGCGATTTTTATAGTGGTGGGGACTTCCAATGCGGTAAACCTCACTGACGGACTGGACGGGCTGGCTGCGGGGACTTCGTTCTTTGCGTTTATCGCCTGTGCGGTGATAAGTTATTTTCAGGGTATGACAGGGCTTGCCATAGTTTGTGCAGCGATTGCAGGCAGTTGTCTTGGATTTTTGCGGTATAACAAAAACCCGGCCCGGATGTTTATGGGCGATACCGGAAGCATTGCTCTGGGAGGTGCACTGGGCGCTGTTGCTGTTATGGGGAAATTTGAGCTCTGGCTGGTTATAATCGGTATGGTATTTGTAATTGAGACATTATCTGTAATAATACAGGTAATCAGCTTTAAATCCACAGGAAAACGGGTTTTTAAAATGAGCCCTATCCATCATCATTTCGAACTTTCCGGCTGGTCAGAACCAAAAGTTGTTTATATGTTCTGGCTCGCAGGGTTTGTTTTTGCCCTGTTAAGCGTTATTTTGTTTTATATGATCCCCATGTCATTCTGAGGAGCGGAGCAATGTTGAGAATTTATTCAGTAAACATTGACAACGATAAATCAAATTAAATTAATACAAAAAACTAAAAAAAGCTTGATAAAATAATAATTAACTATGCCTAAAACAATCATATATAATCAACAAAATAAACTTTGTCACCCTGAATATTTATATAAAATTCAGGGGCTTTCAAATTATCACTGGAAAGCTTACAATTGAAAAATGGTAAGATGCTGAAACAAATTCAGCATGACGGTAATGTTGTGTCCCTGCTCTCAAAGAGCATCGGACAGACTCCCACGTCGGCGCAAAGCGCCTCCTCGGTATGACAGAAGTCGGAGGAAATTAGAATAATCTTATGAAAAGAAAATGGATGAATTTTGATGTAACAATACTCGGTCTCTCAAAGAGCGGGATTTCTGCGGCAAAATACCTTGCGCATAAAGGTGCTAATTGTACCATTAGCGAAAAACGAGAAGCCGTCCCGCAGGACGAGGAAACCCTGAAAGAACTGGAAAAACTGGAAATAAAAGTAGAAATGGGCGGGCATAAGGACGAAACTATCCTTAACGCTGATGTGATAATTGCCAGCCCGGGAATCCCCCCTCATTCTGATGTTATGAAAATGGTAAGGGAAAATAATATCGAGTGTTTCGGTGAATTAGAATTAGCATACAGAGAAGCTATAAAGCCGTTTATCGCAATCACAGGTACCAACGGTAAAACCACCACTACAAAACTGGTATCGGAAATCCTGACCAGAGCAGGATACAAAGCTCCTGCCTGCGGAAATATCGGGATTCCGGCTACGGACTTTATCGAGGAAGATGTGGACTTTTTCGTGGCAGAGGTGAGTTCCTACCAGATTGCTACCAGCAGGACTTTTAAGCCGCATATAGCGGTGTTTTTAAACTATACCCCGGATCATATAGACTGGCATGGTGATGAAGAAGAATATTTCCGGGTTAAAGCCTCCCTGTTCAGGGACAGGAAACCGGCATGGGCGGTGTTGAACGCCAGGGATCTTAAGATTGCTTATCTTAAACTGGATATTCCTTCTGAAACCTATTTCTTTAACCGGGAAGCTGATGATAAATGCGTATACCAGCAGAACGGGCAGATTCTTTTAAAAGACAGGAAAAAACAGGTTCATGAAGTTATAAAAATTGATGAAATACCTATCAAGGGCAGGCATAACCTGGAAAATATCATGGCAGCCATTGCTGTATGCTATATTACCGGGGTTGATTTACAGGTAATCCGGGAAGCAATAATGGATTTTGCTCCTCCGGAACATCGGCTGGAATTTGTTGCCACAATAGACGGAATCAATTATTATAATGACTCAAAAGCTACTAATTGCAGCTCATCCATTTGTGCGCTAAAAGCCTTTGATGACAAGAAAGTAGTGCTTATAGCAGGTGGAAGAGATAAGGGAACCGACCTTCTGGAGTTTTCCCGGGAAATCAAAAAACGGGCAGCGGCTGTGGTATTGATTGGTGAAGCGGCTGACAGGTTTGAGGAAGAAATGAGAAAAGAAGGATTTGAAAATATATATAGGGAAGATTCACTGGAAAGAGCGATTGACCGGGCTGGTCAGTTGAAACTAGGTCCTGTGGTACTGTCTCCGGCCTGTGCAAGTTTTGATATGTACAAGAATTTTGAAGAAAGAGGAAGAGCGTTTAAAGAGTATGTCCTCAAGAAAAAAACGGCTGGCTCGTGCTGAAAGACGGGTAAAAAGAGCCTTTAATACAAAATCGATAATACTGGGTCCGCCTGACAGGGTTCTGATAGTGATTATCTTTGCCCTGCTGATTTTCGGGGTAATGGCAGTATTCAGCGCCGGTGCTCCGGAAGGTGCAGAGCTGTATGGAAATGTGGCTTATTTCCTGATAAAGCATCTTATGGCTATAAGTGTAGGATTTGGATTTTTTATTTTTGCATATATTGTGGATTATAAATACTGGAGAGCATTTGTAATCCCTATTACCTGGGCAATAACAGCCCTGCTAATCGCCACATTAATTCCCGGGGTCGGAAAAACCATATATGGTTCATCCAGATGGCTTGCAGGGATTCCCCTTCAGCCTTCCGAATTCTGTAAATTCGCAACCATACTGCTGGTATCCTCTGCACTTGTGGAATCCAGAAATATACTTGAATCTAAAATGTTAAAACACCTTGGACTGGTTGTTTTAATGATGGTTATACTTCTTATGCAGCCTAATTTAAGTAATGCGGCGATTCTTGCGGTAATAACCTTTGCATTGCTCCTGGTAGGCGGGGCTTCGTTCAGGCTTTTAATATTTTCATCCTTGGGAGCAACAGTTCTTGGATTGCTGATGTTTTTAAGACCATACCAGCTTAGCCGGGTACAGGGCTGGATTGACCCATGGGCTGACCCGCAGGGTACAGGGTATAACCTGATTCAGTCCCTCTATGCTATAGGTTCCGGCGGAATTTTCGGGGTAGGTTACGGAAATTCAAGACAAAAGCTTTTCTGGCTTCCATTCAGCCATACTGACTTTATTTTTGCGGTAATTGCCGAAGAGTTGGGGCTGGTAGGATGTATCGTACTTATGGGGCTTTTCCTTGCGTTGTTGCAAAGAGGATTTTATATTGCAAACAGGTGCACAGACCAGTTTGGAAGACTACTTGCCTTTGGTATCACTTTTTCCATAATAACCCAGGCGCTGGTTAATATTGGTGTAGCGGTGGGCGTAGTGCCTGTTACCGGTGTTACTCTTCCTCTCATAAGTCATGGCGGAACTTCCGTGGTGCTTACGCTGTTTATGCTGGGAATTCTATTAAATATATCCAGAAAAAGGATAAGAAACCTTAATTTCCACAGGAGGAGCAGGTGAGACGGGAAGGAATTTCTGTTGTTCTGACAGGCGGAGGAACCGGCGGACATATTTATCCGGCAGTTGCTGTAGCGGAAATGCTTAAAAAAGACCCGGAAATCACCAACCTCTATTATATTGGCTGTGCCAGAAACCCGGAAAAAGATATAGCCAGCAGGGAAAGGATTGACTTTTATTCCCTTAATGTATCGGGTATGCCCAGGAAACCGGGATTAAAACTCTTGTTTTGGCTGATAGAATTGTTTATTGCTATTTTCGGTGCTGCCGGGTATTTGTTAAAACTAAAGCCGGATGTGGTTTTTGGGACCGGCGGTTATGTTACAGGCCCGGTATTAATGGCGGCATGGGTTTTGGGGGTTCCCTATGTAATTCATGACCCGGACGCTCATCCGGGTATAGTTAATAAGTTTATGTCCAGAGGAGCAAAAAGTGTTTCCCTGGCCTTTGAAGAGGCAAAAAAATATATTAAAAACAATAATATCAATGTATGGGGCAATCCGATAAGGGGAAGTTTAAGCAGTATTGATAAAAACACCGCCCTTCAGGAGCTGGGGTTAAGTCCTGACAGGAAAACAATTCTTGCTATAGGAGGTTCACAGGGAGCAAAGACCATAAATGATGCCCTGGGCGGAGCTGTTTCGGTTTTGGTAAAGGAAATGGACTATCAGATAATTCACCAGACCGGGAAGAAAAATTTTGATGAATACATAAGGGATTTTTATGAAAAGCACCCTGAAATGCGTGATAATTCCGCTTATATAGCAAGGCCCTATTTTGATGATATGTCTCTGCCTTTAAAAGCTGCGGATATGGCTGTTTCCAGAGCAGGATCGCTGAGTATTTCTGAGTTAAGCCTGTGCGAGCTTCCTTCTGTATTAATCCCATATCCTTACGCAGCAGCTGATCATCAGCGGTTTAATGCCCGAGCCATGGAGAATTCCGGGGCCGCACTTTACCTGGAAGATGCGGAATGTACTTCTGAAAGGTTAATAGAATTAATATGCTTCATACTTTCTGATCCTGAAAAGCTGAAAAGGATGCAGGAAGTTAATAAAACCCTTGCCAGGCCGGATTCTGCGGAAAATATTGCGAGGGAACTTAAACGGGTTGCGCACTGATAAAATAGATAGAGGGCCATCATTTTGAGCTTGCCGAGGAATCGCAAACCCTTGTTGCCGGAATGCAAAAAAAAGAAAATTGTAAAGTATTAAGGAACAAATAAAAAGTTTTTACGCCTTAAAATTTTCAAAAAATCTATATTTAATAAGTGCGCAGGCATAGCCTACGCCACCTATAGGGTGGGTTGTGGGTGGGGATTATTTTGAAAATTTTAAATAAGAATTTTTTGTTGTTCCCTTAAATATTGGAGTTATTGAGCAATATTGAGTAAAATGGTGGTATTGAAAATCAAGTCATTATATAAAAATGAAAAAATTAAAAATGAAATTTAACAGGAATAAATTAAAAAACTATACGGTATTAGCTATTTTCAGCGTAATACTTTTCTGGTCTGTTTATGCTTTCTGCGATAATTTTTTTGTAAAACCAGTATATGACTTTATGGTGAGGATAACTTCCCCGGCTACAACTTCTGAAGAGATAGTTGTAGTGTCAATTGATGATGCTTCCATAAATAAAATAGGGAGATGGCCCTGGAAAAGGACTTATTACACCGATATTTTTGAGTATCTGGAAAAGATTGCTGATGTAAAATCCATTGCGTTTGATTCAGTGCTGGTTTCATACGACGATGAAGAGAGTGACCAGAATTTTTTCCGGCGGTTCTCCAGGCTGGATAAAGTGATTCCCGGTGTATTTTTTAGCAAGAATAAGCACCATTTTTCCAACAAGAATGAAGATGAGCTAAGACAGCTTTTCAGTAATAAATTTTCTGTTGAAGTTGATGACAAAAGGACAGAATTTCTAAAAAAAGAGTCTGAATACGCCAGTGCATCGTTTTCTCTTAAAGAAGTTATGGGTTCTGCTGAAACAGTGGGTTCTGTGCTGTCATACCCTGATAATGACGGGATTATAAGACAGGCGGAGCATTTGTTTTATTATGATGGCAGTTATTATCCCTCGCTTGCGCTGACAGTATTTAAACAAATTCATCCTGATGCAAGATTTGTTCTGGAAAAAGATTATCTTAAGATAATTTCCGGGGAAAAAGAGATTGCAATACCTATTTTTACTGATAGAAACGGGAGTTATAGCTATATAAGATGGTACCAGCCTGAAGAAGGAAATTACCCATACCCAACAATCAGCGCCTGGAAGGTCATACAGTCTTATAAAAATATAAAAAAAGGTATGCCATCATTGATAGATAAATCGATTTTTAAGGACAAAATAGTTATACTGGGAGCAACTTCCACGGCTATAAAGGATATAAAGTCTACCCCACTTAAGTTTGATTATCCTGGAGTATATATACAGGCTACTATTATTGATAATGTACTGAATAATGAATTTATAAATAAGCCCTCTAAAACAGAAGAGGTTTTAATATTACTGGCTGCAGTTATAATCGGATTTTCCGTTATATTTTATCTTCCTCCCATTTACAGCTCTATTTTGTTAACTTTTCTGGCGGTGGGATATTTTTATGTATGCCTGTTTTTCCTGTATCCCAACAACTTTGCACCCGATCCTGTAACGCCTATAGTGTTTATTGCCTGTACAATGCTTGTTGGGTACGGGTATAAGTATTTTATAGAAGATGTAAGAAGGTCCAAGACCAGGAAACTGGTGGCAAAATATGTTTCCAAAGATATTATGGAGGAGATTCTGCAGGATCCGGACAGGATAAAACTTGACGGGAAACGGGCTGATATAAGTGTATTGTTCGTTGATATCAGAAATTTTACTCATATGTCGGAAATTATGGACCCGGAAGAAGTGGGAGCTTTGTTGAACGAATATTTTAGCGAATTAATACCGGTAATTTTCAAATATAATGGAACAGTAAACAAATTTATAGGCGATGCCATTATGGTAATTTTCGGGGCTCCGGTTGAAAATCCTGACCATCCTAAAAATGCGGTTAAATGCGCTGTTGAAATTCTTAAAAAGATTAAGGATTTAAAGGTTAAATGGGTTCTGGAAGAGGATAAGCCTGATATAAGCATAGGTATAGGTATTAGCTCCGGCGAGGCCTTTGTGGGAAATGTGGGTTCCGAGGACAGGTTTGAATACAGCGCTATTGGCAACACTGTAAATATTGCCAACCGCCTGGAGTCCTTTAATAAACTGTATAAAACATCAATTTTAATAAGCGAGAATACTTATCAAAGAGTTAAAGACATAGTAATTGCTCAGGAGATGGATTCCGTAAACGTAACCCAGGGTTCCGAGCCTATCAAAATATTTGAACTCAGGGATATAAAATAAGCTGAATCAATAAATATCTTAAAATCGAAACTTTTTAGATCAAGAATCATAGGGATAAATTAATTTTTATATTAAAATTTTTATAGAACTCATCATAAAAGAGGAATTTGCCATGGAAATTGAAAGAATTAAATCAAATGATAATGAGGTTGCACAGTTAATCCTCAAGGAGCTTGATAGGCAGAGAAACACGATTGAGCTTATAGCAAGCGAAAATTTCACCAGCCTGGCGGTTATGGCCACCTGTGGAACTGTAGCTACAAATAAATATGCGGAAGGAAAACCCGGGAAGCGTTTTTATAACGGCTGTGAAATTATTGATGAGATTGAAACCCTTGCGCAGGAAAGGATTAAAAAACTTTTTGGCGTAGAGCATGCGAACGTTCAGCCTCACAGCGGTGCACAGGCTAATATGGCAGTGTTTCTTTATGCCCTGAAACCGGGCGATAAAATCCTTGGCATGGATCTTTCCAATGGCGGGCACCTTACCCATGGCTCTTCGGCAAATTTCTCTGGTATGTATTTTGACGTGGCATCCTATGGAGTTGATGACCAGGGATATATAGATTATGAAAACGTGGAAAAGATTGCGCTCGAGCATAAGTCAAAACTTATTATCTGCGGAGCCAGCGCATACGCAAGAACTATAGATTTTAAAAAGTTCAGGGAAATTGCAGACAAGGTCGGCGCTTGTGTAATGGCTGATATTGCTCATATTGCAGGACTTGTGGCAACAGGACACCATCCTTCCCCGGTTGGTTATGCTGATTTTATTACTACAACCACTCATAAAACCCTTAGAGGCCCCAGAGGCGGAGTCATAATGTGCTCACAGGAACATGCAGCAGGTATAGACAAAGCTGTGTTCCCGGGAATCCAGGGTGGACCGTTGGAGCATATTATTGCAGCCAAGGCAGTTGCTTTTAAAGAAGCGCTTGAGCCGGAGTTTAAGAAGTATTCAGAAAATATTGTCAAAAACGCTAAAGCCCTTGCAGGAACACTTGTTGAGAATGGAATTGACCTGGTAAGCGGAGGTACTGATAATCACCTGATGATTATTGACCTGAGAAAGTTTGACAAAACAGGTAAAGACATAAGTAATATGCTGGAAAAAGTTAATATCACCGCAAATAAAAACACAGTTCCCAATGATCCCAGGAGCCCGTTCGTAACAAGCGGGGTAAGACTCGGTACTCCGGCAGTTACCACAAGGGGCTTCAGGGAAGAAGATATGAAAATTGTTGGTGAAATCATAGCAGAAGCTATAAAAAATTCTGAAAACGAGCAGAAATTAAGGGAATTAAGGGAAAAATCACTGCAACTATGCGGTAAATACCCATTATATCCTGATATAGCATAATAAAATTTCTTATTTATCGTTTATTTTTTAGAGCACTAATAATTATTTTTAACAGGCGGTTTGAAAGCAAAAAGCCGGCATTTGCCGACTTTTCAGGTTTTTGTGTATTTTCTTTAAAACAATTTCTCTGCATTAATTCCTTTTAGAATCCCGGTGAATGTACAGGAAGTCCTCTGTATCCCGGATTGGAGTATACAACGTTTCTAATTTTGTCAGTAGTATAGTTTGCGGATTTAAACAGTCTTGCCAGTGTATTAAGCCTGTCAACAAGCGGATACCTGTTGTGTGCTATATTGTTCAGCCTTGGATTTCTTTTTTTCATCTGGATCCATACATCAGCCTCATATCCCCAGGCATAAGTCTCCTCCTCAAGAGAACATTTTGTGTCCTGATGAACGGCTTCATGGCTTAATAAACTTGCAATTGCCTCAGGAGGAGCTGTACTGTGTTTCTGGTTAATATAAATATACAGCTGGTTTCCTTCTTTCCATCCCAGAGCATCGAAATTAGCATAATTTCTGGATAATTCGGCAAGATTCCTGAACATGACCTTGATTGGCTTTCCTGAAACATTGTTTCCCAGAATTGCATTTTTGGCCCACTCTGCGGTTGTTCCATCCATAAGGTTCATAGCCTGAGCAATTTTAGAACTGCTCGAAACTTGTGAATAATTTGCTGAATAAGAATTGTTTGCTTTAGAAACGTTTGCAGCAGAGAAAAAACATACACAAAAAACCATAAAAATACTTAAAAAACGCATAATCTACCCTTCTATGTTGTCCAACTAATCTAAAATAGGCTATTCAGCCCATAAACACGATTAATAAACATTCTGACACATGTAAATTATAATTATCCAGTCAAAAAAGAAAACCATATATTTACAGGAGTTGTTTTTTTTATTCAGTATTTAAAAACATGGATATTTTTTAATTTTAATTAATCTGGCTATAGTTTAAAAAATTAGATAAAATCCTATAACCACAGTTGGTAAGTATAGATTCCGGATGAAATTGTATGCCCGTCAGGTTTTTATATTCCCGATGCCTAAGTGCCATAACTATATTATCAGAAGTCTCAGCAATGATTTTCAGGGAAGTTCCCTCGACAGAATCTTTGTCTACAATTAGTGAATGATATCTGGTTGCAGTAAAAGGATTTTCTATGCCCTGAAAAAGGGGTTCCCCGGTTGCGTATGTTATTTTTGAAGTCTTTCCGTGCATAAGATAGGGGGCTTTAGTTACCTTTGCGCCAAAGACTTCTCCTATAGACTGGTGTCCAAGACATACACCCAGGATGGGAAGTTTACCGGCAAATTCCGAAATTACTGTCTTTGATACCCCTGCATCATCAGGAGTCCCCGGCCCTGGAGAAATTATTATATGAGAAAAATTATGTTTTTTTATTTCATCTAGAGTTATCTGATCATTTCTGTAAACCGCACATTCTTTACCCAGCTCGCCCAGGTACTGGACGAGGTTGTATGTAAAGGAATCATAATTATCTATTACCAGAATCATTTTTACTCAGCTTTATTTAATAAAGTCTATTATAACACCCGGGATTTTATTTTATTAATAACATTCTTCACTTTCATCCTGAATTCCTCAACAGAACCGTTGTTTTCTATTATAAAATCCGCTTTTTCCAGCTTTTTCCAGCCAAACTCCTGGGATTTTATCCTGTTAAGCGCCTGATCTTCAGTAAGGTTTCTGGTCTTCATCAGCCTTTCCTGCCTTAATTCTTCATTAGCGGTTATGGCAACTATATAATCAAACATGTTTTCCATACCTGCCTCAAAAAGAAGAGGTGCTGAAACAACTGCCAGATCCTTATCCTGATTACTGAGGAAAAACTTTTTCGTGATTTTTTTAACCTCGGGATGAATAATTTTTTCCAGCTTTTTTAACTTTTGTTTATCAGAAAAAACAATATCCCCGACTTTTTTTCTGTCAATGGATCCTGATTTATCCCTGACATCAACCCCCATCGGCATAAAAAGTTCATAAACCTTTTTGATGACAGTATTATCTTCTGTAAGAAGCTCGTGAACAACTTGATCCGTATCTAAAGCAGCTGCCCCTTCCTGCTGAAAAACCTTTTCCGCAAGGGATTTTCCTGAAGCTATGCTACCTGTAACTGCTACTTTTATCATTGTATAATTTCATTAATAACCAATAATTTATATTCTTATGATACAACACGAAAAATACATGAAAAGATGCATAGAGCTGGCAAAACTGGGGGAAGGTAAAGTTTCCCCGAACCCGCTTGTGGGCGCTGTTGTGCTTGATAAAAACGGTAATCCGGCAGCAGAAGGTTATCATGAAAAATACGGCGAACCCCACGCTGAGGTAAATGCACTTAATATAGCCGGAGACAAGGCAAAAGACGGGACTTTATACATAAACCTCGAGCCCTGCTGCCATTATGGCAAAACTCCGCCCTGTGTAGACAGGGTAATAGAATCCGGCATAAAAAAACTTGTCCTTGGAATGACTGACCCTAACCCGGAAGTGGCAGGCAAAGGAATCCAAAAAGCAAAAGAAGCGGGCATTGAGGTAATTGAAAATGTGCTGAACAAAGAATGCTTGAAATTAAATGAGATATTTATAAAAAATATAATTGATAAAAAACCTTTTACTGCCTTGAAAACAGCTTCTACTATAGATGGAAAAATTGCGACTTATTCGGGAAAAAGCAAATGGATAACATCTGATGCCGCAAGAGAAGAAGTTCATAGGTTAAGAAACAGGTATGATGCTATAATTACAGGTTCAGGAACTGTTATTGCTGATAATCCCAGTCTTAACTGCAGAATGCCCGGAGGAAGAAACCCGGTACGTGTAGTAATTGATTCCGGGCTTGTTACCCCCAAAGATTCCAAAATATACCAGGATGACGGGACCAAAGTTATAATAGCAACTTCCCGGGATTCTACCGGTAAGGAAAAGTATCCTTCAAACGTTGAAATTCTTGAATGCCCTCTATTGCATAAAAAAATCGACCCGGAATTTTTAATTAATAACCTGCATGAAAGAGGAATATACAGTATAATTATTGAAGGCGGTGCAAAATTAAACGGAGCTTTTTTACATCAAAAACTTGTGGATAAAATTTATTTTTTCCTTGCACCAAAGATTATGGGTGATAAAAAAGGAATATCCTCTTTTGAAGGTATTAAAATTGATAACCTTGAACAATGCATAAAGCTAAATTTTGAAGAAATTTGTTTTTTCCCTCCTGATTTAATGATAGAAGGCTACGTGAATGAGTAAATTTACTGAATACAAGGAAAAACTGCGAAAAATTGAAGCTGAAAAAGCAAAAGCCCGGCTGGACTATTGCATTAAAGGCCAGAATCCTTCTTTTTCTATTATTCTCATACACAGTATTCTTGTTGTTGTTTTGGCGGAATCTGTTAACTGGATTTTCGGTTTGCCGGAAATTCATGCTTTCTGGGCAAAGCTGGCAAAATTCCTTGAGCTGGAAGCAGCAATGAACAGCCTCATTATAAAAATCCAACCTTATATTATACGATATTTTGATATAAGAACTATTATGGAAGCAATGCCCCTTGCTTTGGATTGGGCCTGGCTTTTGCCATACGCAGTATTTTCTTACCTTTCCGGGGTAGTGTATACAAGCATAAGACAGATTTATTCATGGTTTAAAATCTTTTTTATAACAAGTATTCTGGTTGCTGTTATAAAAGCCCTGAGTATTTTAATCAGCTTTATTATTCCTTACGGATTTATTTCTGTTTTTCTTTATTTACCGGATTTTATCAGAAAATTTTATTTAATAATTTTATCAACAATCCCTGTTAGCTATATTTTTCTGTACATAGGCTCAGAAATGACGATATTCTGGAAAAATAACTTTGGTAAAGACAGCAAGCACTTCTGGGAAAAATAAAATTACTGTTCTTCAGCAAACCTGACAACCCTGAATTTTTTTATATCAAATTCCTCGTCAGGTTCGATACCGGCTTTGGCTTTGGCGAAAGTTACCTGTTCCTCAATAGAGTCAATTCCGACAAGTTCCGGCAAAAGCACTGATCTTTTTCCGGAGGCTGTGGAAAGGATTATCCCATATTTTTCGTGGTTCAATTCCTTGACCGAGGAAACTTGTATAGGTTCTGACAGTATATCTACCGAGTAATAAAGTTTATCCAGTTCTGATTTCTGTATTTTTTCAAACCTTGGGTCATTAATAGCTGCGGAAACAGCATTATGAACTATTTCTGCCTTAATATTCTTTTTTGCAGGCATATAAGTACCTATACATCCTCTCAGTTTTTTATCATTTCCGATGACTTTATAAATAGAAACAAATACACCAGCTTTTTCAGCATCTACGTTTTTCAGCTCTCCTTTTAACCTTACTATTTTATTAGCTTTTATATAATTTTCAACGCTTATTCTTGCCAGCTCCTGCGGAAGCACGGATTCTTCAATAAATTTAATCCTTGACTGTTCATAAGAGGCTGAAACTCCAAATAAAATAAAAATAATTAAAACAAAAACTATGAATACCACCATTCTTTTTATCAAGATTTTTCTCCTATGTTAAAGGGAAGCTGCCATATACCCGACTCCAAAAGGGGATTCGTAAGAAAATACTTTATTCTGACCAGGTTGCATATTCATTATACCAATCCCTATAAGTATTGAATTATAGCCACACTGAGGGGTTTCTGACACAAGGGTTTCGCCCATATTTATAATTGCTTTGTAGTTACCGGCCTTGATTGAATTAACTATCTTCCTGTCAAAAGCAGCACTTTCAGGTTTATAACCGTTTGGAGCTGTTTTTGACAGACTATGGCTAAGGTCTGCGCTGGCTGTAAAAACAAATTTTTTATCTGAAACTTCTATGGTTTTTCTTATGATTTTCCCTAGTTGAATATGCTTTTCCCTGCTTAGTCCTGAATAATTAATAACCACATATTTGCCGGTATAACCGGCTTCATTGAAAAAATACATCGGCACAAAACTTCCATGGTCAAGTTTTTTCTCAGAATTTATTCCTTTTAAACCAAGCCCCGTATTCTTTAAGTTATTTTCCAACTCTGATATAAACTCTGTATCATTATCAATTGAAAGTTCAACATCCGATTTTCCATATTCAGACAGATTTCCGGTTATTGATTCCTGTTTAAATACACTGAATTTTTCTGGTGCAGTAACCAGATGAGGGGTGATAATAATTATAGTGTCAGGCTCAGCTTTTTTTACCTGCTTTGCTATATAAGATAATGCATTAATCGTTTTTCTTGCTTTTAATCGATAAGTTCCGCCAATTTCCGGGACAATAAGAGGCGGATGGGGCGTTACAAATGCAAACAGCAGATGGCTGTCCATAGGTTCCAGCTCACCGTATTTCTTTTTATGATCTGGCGAATTCACAGGTAAATAAGGCAAAACCAGCAAAATTACCGCTGTAATTAAAATTAGTGATAAAAAAATGAATTTTTTATCAGGCCTCATTACACGCAAACCGCACCCTTACTTGCTGAACTTACAGTTTTAGCGTATCTGTTCAGATAGCTATTTTTTACTTTTGGCGGCTCCGGTTGGAATTCCCGCTGTCTTTTTTCCAGTTCCTCCGGGGAAATTTCTACATCCATTGACTTATCAGGAATATTAATTTTAATCTTGTCCCCGTCCTGCAAGATACCAATAATTCCGCCTGCTGCTGCTTCCGGCGCAATATGTCCTATACACAACCCTCTTGTTCCGCCTGAAAACCTTCCGTCAGTAATCAGGGCAACTTCCTTGCCAAGACCTTTTCCTATTATAGAGGCGGTTACTGCAAGCATTTCACGCATCCCCGGCCCGCCTTTAGGGCCTTCGTTCTTTATAACAACAACATCCCCGGCTTTTACCTCGTCATTGTTGACCGCATTCATTGCTTCTTCCTCACCGCTGAATATCCTGGCTGTACCCTCAAATTTATAGCAGTCTGAGTCAATGCCTGATGTTTTTATTACAGCGCCTTCCGGGGCAATATTACCGTAAAGAACAGCAAGCCCTGCTCTTTCTGCGATTGGTTTATCAGGTGTTTTAATTACTTCTGTATCTACCCAGGCATTCCCGGCGATTTCTGTATTGGTAAGCCCTGAAACCCCTCTGGTCTCAGAAATCCCTACATTGCCCGCAATAAGGTTTTTAAGTGCGGCGGAAATTCCTCCGGCATTTTCCAGGTCTGTCATAGTAAGTGTGCTGGAAGGGTCAAGCTTCATTATTTGCGGAATCTTCGCTGCTAATTCGTCGAAATCCTGTAATGAAATATCAACTTCCGCCTCGTTTGCTATAGCGAGCAGGTGAAGTACGGAATTTGTTGAACCGCCAAGAGCCAGGTCAGCTATAATAGCATTTCTAATGGATTCTTTGGTCACAATTGAGCGTGGAAGAATATTTTTTCTTACCAATTCTACTGACTGCACACCGCTTTCAAAAGCAATACGTCTTTTCTTTGCGGAAACCGCTGATGCGGTAGCGCAACCCGGAAGGCTCATCCCCATAACCTCCGTTAAGCAGGCCATGGTATTTGCTGTATAAAGTCCCTGACAGGAACCTATTCCCGGACAGGCGTTCATTTCCATTTTTTCCAGCTGTCCTTCGGAAATCTTACCTGATCTGTACTGGCCTAATGCTTCAAAAGTTCCCCTGATGAGTGTAAGCTGCTGGTTTTCGCATTTTCCGTCCTGCATTGGCCCGGCTGTTAAAACAATACAGGGAATATTCATCCTCACAGCAGCCATAAGCATACCCGGAGTGATTTTATCGCAGTTGGTAAGCAGCACCAGCCCGTCAAGTGAATGTGCACAGGCTACGGATTCCACGCAGTCGGCTATGAGTTCCCGGGAAGGAAGGGAGTATCTCATTCCCTCGTGACCCATTGCGATTCCGTCACATATTGCGGGAACTCCGAATATAAAGGATTGCCCACCGCCTGAGTGTATACCTTTTTCTATATATCTTTCCAGATCCCTCATACCGGAATGCCCGGGGACGAGATCGGTAAATGCGCTTGCTATTCCGATAAAAGGAGTATCAAGCTGTTTTTTTGTAATTCCTGTTGAATATAAAAGACCTCTCTGGGCTACTCTTTCCACACCTTTTTTTATTTTATCGCTTCTCATTTTGCCTTCCTTAACGGTTCTATATCTAGCTTTCTGAATAAAAAAATTATATCATGTTTTAATATTGCTTTAATTTTATTGCGAATACGTGTCTAATGGGAAACTTTTTCGATAAATTCCTGAACCTTGTTATACTGGCTTTTGCCTGTATAATTATTCATTATACGTTTTTTACCCAGCCGGGTGAACCATCCGATGTTGTACCTGATCTTTCTTCTGAAAATATATCTTTTCAGGAACTAAATGACCCTATACAGAAAAAATATCGGGGAAATGACTATATTCCATATGTAAACCAAAAAGTTAACCTGAAAATCTTCCCAAAGGCGGAATATAAAGTTTATGCGACTGTTATGGGTAAAAAAAGATACAGGTGGGGCTGGGAAAGCAAACTTGCACCTTATGACCTTGCCCTTGTCTGGAACAAGCTTATGCTGCCAGAAAACCAGAAAGGAATTAAATACAGCCAGGGAAACAGGTGGTATTATTACCGCTATAATAACGACTATCCCCTCTCAGGATCTTATATTGCCGAACATTCGGCAAACAACCATATAATTCCTGCCAATGACAATCTCAGAAAGGCTATTGACCGTATAAGAGTAATGGATAATATTTACCTTGAAGGTTATCTTGTATACATAGACGGAAAAGTCAACAACAGGAAAGTATGGTGGAAATCAAGCCTTTCCCGTAATGACAGTGGTGATGGGGCATGTGAGGTTTTTTACATCACAAAAGCCATACTCGGCGATGAAGTTTATCAGTAGAGGCTTAGTGACAGAAATCATGCAATTTTTAAAAACAACTGCTATATGAGACAAAAAACATGCGAAAAACTTTACACTCTGATAATCAGGGGACTACAATATTATTGAAAACAAACCAGCCGGAAAAAATGAAAAGACTGAAAGATTATTCGGAAGATATTTATAAATGCACTAAATGCGGGTTTTGCCAGGCGATATGTCCTATATACAAAGAAACCGGACTGGAAACTGCGGTTTCCCGCGGAAAATTTACTCTCCTACACGGTATCCTGAACGGCAGGGTGGATTTCACCCCAAAAATAGCAAAATACCTTGATATGTGCCTGGGCTGCAGGGCCTGCTATGATTTTTGCCCGGCTGGGATTTCCGCTGAAGAAATCATAACAGCTGCAAGAAACGAAAATTTCAGGATTAACAGTATCAGCCTACTGAAAAAGTTTATTATATGGTGTTTTAAGTCAAATATCCGGCTAAAATTACTAAAATTTGCACTGGATATATATAAAAAGTCCGGCCTAATCCCGGTTGTGGATAAAATATCCGGCTTTTCCGGCAGGCCCGGAAAACTGGTGCAGGTCTTTAACCAGCAGCTAAAAGAAAATATTCAGTATAAAAAACTCACACCGGTGAGAGAAAATTCGGGCATTAAAGTGGCTTATTTTCCGGGCTGTATCGGCAGTTACGTAAATCCTTCCGCCAAAAACGCAGTCATAATGGTTTTGGAAAAGCATGGTGTTGAAGTTATAATGCCGAAAAATCTTTCATGCTGTGGAATTTCATCAAGAAGCGCCGGGGACTACGAAACTTTTCGGGCACTTGCAGAAAAAAATCTCCGTGCAATACCTTCTGATATAAACTACCTTATTACAGACTGCGCTTCGTGCGGCTCAGCGTGGGAATTTTATCCTGAATTTTTTGAAGGGGAGTTAAAACAAAAAGCAGAGGAGATAAGCAGAAAAGCTGTTAATATCAATAAATTTCTGGATGAAACAAACCTGTATATCCCGGAAGGTACGCAGCTGAAAGAAAGTGTAACCTACCATGATCCATGTCATCTGGCTAGGTTCCAGAGAGTAACCGAAGAGCCCAGAAATATTCTGAAAAAAATTCCTGGTATAGATTACAGGGAAATGGAAGAAGCAGACATTTGCTGTGGCGCAGCCGGGACATTCTGCGTGTCAAAGCCGGGAATTTCTCTTGCTATATCAAAAAGAAAAGCACAGAATGTTATCAATACAGAAGCAGGTGTTGTTTCCACAAGCTGTTCTGCCTGTAAAATTGGACTTGCTAACGGTTTAGTTGATTCAAATACCAGAAAAAAACTAATCAGTCCGGTTGAGCTTCTGGCAAAGTTGTACATTCAGGAAGAAAAAGGGACTTGACCTCTAGCCTCCTCCAAAAAAGCCTACTACTTCGAAGGAATCATTCTCCTGTATCCTGCAGGATTCATAATCTTTTTTATCTACAATTTCCTTGTTTTTTTCCACAACCAACAGTTTGCTTTTTATTTGCATAGAATCCAATAATTCTTGTATATTAAGCCCTTTCTGAACCTCTTTTGTCTCGCCGTTTAAGATGATCTGTATTTTTTTCATTGCCTCTCTCCGGTTTTTGACGTTAATTCTAATTTAACCCAAGATATTTATGTACCTGCGGTATTATTCTCACATCATTCAACTCTTTTATCAATTCATCCTGAATATATAACAATTTTTCTTCAAACCCTCTCCTGCTCTCTGGCTGAAGAATCAGTGGAATTGCCCGTTTTGAAGTTTTTACAAGGTTCTTAACCAGCTCAATTTCTTTTTTCTTAATATCCGGGGTTACCACAATTTTAATAAAAAATTCTATATTATAAAAATCCAGGATTTTAATGAATTCTACATGCTCTATAAAAGGCATGGTTTCAGTTGTTGAGGATTCCAGCTTAATATCCATAGATACTATGTCTATATACGGAGATATTAATTTAAACTTTTCCGGCAGGGTTCCGTTGGTTTCCAGATAAATTTTTAGATAGGGAAAATTTGACCTTGTATTGTTAAGGAACTCCTCAAGAAATTCAGCGTGCAACAATGGCTCTCCTCCGGTAAGACTTATGCTGTGGTGAAGTTCAGGATTAATCTTTTTTATTTCTCCGCTTAATTCTTTAGAATGAACAGGATTTTTTATTTCCCGAAAAATTTTCGTTTTTTCATAAATTTTACAGCTATCCCCGGCAATAATTTCAGTATCGCAGTACTTACAGGAAAGGTTGCACCCTGAAAACCGTACAAATATATGCTTTTGGCCAATATAAGGCCCCTCTCCCTGAATTGACGAGAATATTTCGACTATGTCAGCTGATAAATTTTTCATTTAAGTTAAAACTACTGTATTCTGTGAAGGTTGGTGATCAACTCCGAGATTATACCGGCCTTATGCCCGTTAGACAGTTCCTGATATATCTTTAAAGCCTTTTCATAATTCTCCTGTGCCTCATTGAGAGCTGCTGTTTTAAGGTAGTAATCCCCGATGTTTTTGCAGGTGTCCGCTATAATTTCTTTATAGCCGATTTCGTCGTTTATTTCAAATGACTGCTCGTTGTATTTTCTTGCTTTATCAAGATCTTCTGTAATCACATACAGCTCACCGAGTTTGGAGAAAACCTTTGCCACCCGGAATTTGTCCTGTATCCTCTCTGCAATATCAAGAGCTGTCTTATAACACTCCTCAGCTTCCTTATAATTTTCTTTTGCAATATGGAAATTACCGTATTCATAATAATTTTCTGCTACGCCGCTAAAATTATCCAATGCCTCATTAATTTCCAGGGCTTCTTTAATATATTTTTCCGCTTCATCAAGCCGGTTTTCTTTAATAGAAACACTTGCCAGCCCGCATAAATCATCAGAAAGCCCGATTTTTCTTTCCAGTACCCTGTCTATTTCTATAGCTTTTGTAAACAGCTCTTTTGCTGAAACATAATCCCCTTCTGATTTAAGGACTTCACCCATTACTGCATGTGCGTTGGCTTCTCCTTCTTTCATTTTGAAATTATTGCAAAGGGCAATAGTCATATCATATAGCTGTTTTGCCCAGCTGAGCTTACCCAGTTTCTGGTATAAAGAGGCCAGATTTGCGTATGTAGTTCCCAGAGCTTCGTTATTACCCAGTAATTTACTAATTTCAATAGTTTCCTTAAATATGGATTCTGCAACCGCCACATTGCCAAGAAAATAGTTAATATTTCCAAGATTTGAAAAGATAATGGGCAGGTTTTCTTTATTACTGAGGTGTTTGGTTATTATCAAAGCTCTTCTGAACATACCCTCGGCTTCTTCAAGATTTCCCTGAATATAATAGAAGTTACCCAGGTTAATACAAATTCCTGCGACCCCGTCCATGTTACCCAGTGCTTCATCGATTTCCAGGGAATTTTTATACATCTCCTCCGCCCTGCCAAGCTCGCCCCAGCCGGTATAAATTACTCCAAGATTGCAGTATATGTTGGATAATCCTTCCTGCCTGTCCAGTTTTCGATTTAATTCAAGAGCTTTAAGATACTGTTCTTCCGCCTGCTTTAATTCTCCCTGGATTGAGTAGATTATACCCATATTGCAATGTGCCCTGGCTTTTAATTCCTCGGTTATGCCTGCGGAATTCAGGGCTTTTTCATAAAACCCTATTGCTTTGGTATGCTGTCCGTTTATAAAATATCTGTCTGCTTTTTCTATCAATTTATTGTGCATATTCTTTATGATCTATTTTTAAATTGTGGATAGTAAAAATTATACTGAACTTTTCGGTTTATGTTAATTAAAATTATTAAAATACCTCCCGAAGAGGAATTTTTCCGTCGGGAGGTACTTAATTTAATAATTTTTTCAGTCACACAAGCCCTTCTTTAATAGCTTTCACTGCTGCCTGGGTCCTGTCATCCACAACAAGTTTCTGAATTATATTGCACACGTGAGCTTTAGCTGTATGTTCGCTGATTTTAAGCAAATCCGCAATATCACTGTTGGACCTTCCGTCCACTACAAGTTTGAGGACTTCATATTCCCGTTCTGTAAGGTTAGCGTGGTCAGCCTTAAAGGAAGCTCTTGTATAAGGTTTGTTATTCCCCGGTAAAACGGTTTTTTTTTGAGTGATTACTCGTGAAACTGCAGGATCAAGCCAGAAAGCGCCTTGATGCACAGTCTGAATAATACTTACAAGATGCTCCGTTTTAATATCCTTAACTGCATAAGCATTGGCCCCGGCGGCTAAAGCTTCCATAACTTCCTTTTCGTCTGTATGAGAAGTAAGCACGATAATTTTTATATCAGGATTTGATTCCTTAATACGTCTAGTTGCTTCGATTCCGGAAAATACAGGGATTCCTATATCCATTAAAACAACATCCGGCTTAAGCTCACGTGCAAGTTTAACTGCCTGCTGGCCGTCTTCCGCTTCCCCGACAACCTCAAGGTTTGAATGTTCCTCAAAAATTGCCCTTAAGCCTACTCTCAATAACTTATGGTCTTCCACCATCAGTAATTTTATTTTATTTGTCATCTACCTTTATCCCCCCTGAAAAGTTAATAAAATCAGTTTATTTATTATAAATTTAGGGCAAAACTGCTCTATAAAATTAAACTGTTTTATATATTTTTCATAATTTGATTATTGTATAATAACCTTTTATAAAACTTTCATTCATCACCCATATTTCTAATAACTATAGTAATTTTTGCTTTTTAAAGATTTAAATAATGCTCTATAAAAGCTTATTCAAATTTTCAAGTTGTTAAGAATAAAAATTTGAACTTAAAGTTCTATTAAATATTGTGTCCAAAAAAAAGAAATAAAGACTTTGCATAACAAGAAAAAAACTCATTTTACTATAGCAGGAATTATGCAATTTAAAAAATTCCTGTTATTTAATCATGTAACTAAACTATAAAATGATTATAGCGCTGTTATAGAGATTGAAACGGTTCAACCCTTTTGAAAATTAAACCTCCACCTCTTTGTTTTAATGATTGTAATCCCTGTTTTGTTGTGATATTTTCATAACTTGTCAAATATCATGTTCTGTGTAGAATCAAATTAAGGGTGTTGATTTAACATGCTCAGTTGAGGTATTTATGTCTAAGGAAACAATTGAATTTGAAGGCACAATAGTGGAATCGCTTCCAAACGCCATGTTCAAGGTCAAGCTTGAAAATGAGCATATGGTGCTTGCACATATTTCCGGAAAAATAAGAAAAAATTTCATAAAAATCCTTCCCGGAGATAAAGTGAAAGTGGAATTAACCCCTTACGACCTTACCAGGGGTAGGATAGTCTACAGGTTAAAATAATTTTTAAATTATTATAAAAACTGACAAAGAGAGGATAAACCCGTGAAAGTACGAGCATCAGTCAAGAAAATTTGCGATAAATGCAAAGTAATAAGAAGAAGAGGAAGAGTCGCTGTAATATGCGATAATCCAAAACATAAACAAAGACAAGGATAATTATACGTAATTTTACAATTTTTTTGGAATAAGCTTGAATTATTTCCATGTTTTAAGTAATTTATGCCTTACTAGGGTATTTAATTTATAAAATAAAGAGCACTTCAACAAATAAATTAATTAAGAGACACACGAACAGTAAAAAGGAGAATTAAATTAATGGCCAGAATAGCCGGAGTTGATCTTCCAAGAAATAAAAGAATGGTTATTGCATTAACATATATATATGGAATCGGTGATACCTTATCAGAAGAAATCCTTAAAAAATGCAATATATCTGAAGATACAAGAACTGATAATCTTACAGAGGACGAAATCAACCGTCTGAGAATGGCTATAGGCGAATATCAGGTTGAAGGTGACCTCAGAAGATTCGAAGCAATGAATATAAAGCGGCTAAGCGAGATAAATTCTTACAGAGGGATGAGACACCGCAGAGGGCTTCCTGTAAGGGGGCAAAGAAGCAAAACAAACGCAAGAACAAGACGAGGCAAGAAATCCGGTCCGATTGCAGGTAAGAAAAAAGCTACAAAATAACAAAATATAATAATTTAAGGAGCATATAGTCTAATTATGGCGAAACCCAAGACAAAAACAAAGAAAAAAGAAAAAAAGAACATATATCAGGGCAGAGTTCACATACAATCAACATTTAACAACACAATAGTAACTTCAACTGATATGCTTGGCAATGTCATTGCGTGGGCAAGTGCCGGCAGTAACGGTTTTAAGGGAGCAAGAAAAGGCACACCGTTTGCATCTCAATCAGCTGCAGAATCCGTAGCTAAAAAATCAATAGAAAACGGAATGAAAACTATTGAAGTATATGTAAAAGGCCCGGGATCAGGCAGAGAAACCGCTATAAGGTCTCTCCAGTCAGCAGGGTTGGAAATTACACTTATTAAGGATGTTACTCCAATACCGCACAACGGTTGCAGAGCACCCAAGAAAAGAAGAGTATAACGAACAGATATAAACCTGAAAATTCAGGGTATATCAAATTAATAATAAAGCTAAAGTAAATTAACAAGATGCTGAAACAAATTCAGCACGACAGGAAAAAAAGGAGTCAAAAAAATTGGCACGATATAGAGAATCAGTTTGTAAAGTTTGCAGGAACGAAGGCAAAAAACTGTTTTTAAAAGGTAGCAGATGCTATACTGCCAAGTGTTCCGTTGCAAAAAGACCATATGGAGCAGGACAGCACGGACAAAATAGAAAAAAGTTGTCAGAGTTTGCAGTGCATTTAAGAGAAAAACAAAAAGTCCGCCACTCATATCTCGTCTCAGAAAAACAATTTGTCAGATATTTTAAGTATGCGATGAGAAAAAAAGGAGTTACCGGTACAATATTACTGCAGAACCTGGAATCAAGATTTGACAGTGTTATAGCAACAGCAGGTCTTACAGCAGGCCGCAAGCAGTCCAGGCAGCTTATCAGGCACAGGCACTTTGTTGTAAATGGCAGAGTTGTAGATATTCCTTCCTATAAGCTTAAACCGGGTGATGAAATAGCTGTTAAGACAAAAAGTTCCGAGTTAATCAAGAATATGATGGAAACAATGCCGGAAACCCCGGATGTAAACTGGTTAACAGTTGATAAAAATAAATTAAAAATTCAGGTAAATGCACTTCCTGAGAGGGAAGAGCTGGATCCAACCATAAAAGAACAGTTAATAGTTGAGTATTATTCTAAGTAATGTCGATTTAGGAGGTTGTAACAACCCTATGGATTTAACAATAAAATGCGTAAATACAACAACAGACTCTGACGGGTCAATATACGGAAAGTTCATCATTGAGCCGTTAGAAAGAGGATATGGAACCACATTAGGTAATTCTCTCAGAAGAGTTATGCTGTCCAGTATAGAAGGAGCAGCAGTAACTGGGGTGAGAATAGAAGGCGTAACCCACGAATATACAACAATACCCGGTATTGTTGAGGATGTAACTGACATTCTTCTCAATATTAAAGGACTTGTTGTAAAGAGTGAAGGCCCGGAAGCACAAAACCTGAGAGTTGACGTTGACAAGCCAGGCCCGGTTTATGCAGGGGATATTCAGCTGCCGACCGGAGTTAAAGTAATTAATCCTGATTGGGTAATCTGCAATATCGCTGAAGGCGGAAGTCTTCACGCTGATATTATCGTAGAAACCGGTAAGGGCTACATTACAACAGACAACGCTCAATCTTCAGAAGTAGGAAGATCAATAGACATTCTCCCGATAGACGCTGTGTTTATGCCTATTAAAAAAGTCAGCTACACAGTAGAAAACACTCGTGTCGGCGAAGTTACAGACTACGATAAATTAATCATTGAAGTATGGTCAAACGGCAACATCGATGTAAGCACTGCATTAAGCAAGGCTTCTAACCTGTTGATCGAGCATTTCCTGCCGATAGCAAACCTGACAGGCCAGACAAACATCGTAGGAACACAGCCGGTTGAGGAAGAAGAACCTGAACAACAGGCACCTACAATTGGGATTGAAGAACTTGATCTCTCAGTAAGAGCTTACAACTGCCTTAAGAGAGCAAGTATAAACTCTTTAGAAGAGCTTCTTCAAAAATCAGAGCATGACCTGTTAAACATCAAAAACTTCGGTAAAAAATCATCAGACGAAGTTATCGAAAGACTCAGCGCATTCGGATTAAAACTTAAACCAAATCCGGAAGGCGTGGAAATCGAAGAATAGAGTTGAAACCCAACCAAACATTGAAGGTAAGATAAAATGAGACACCAGAAAAAAGTCAAAAAATTAGGAAGACCTCAGGACCAGAGAAAAGCTATGTTAAGAGCACTGGCGACTTCATTGTTCATGCACGGTGAAATCAAAACCACCATGCCAAAAGCAAAAGTTTTAAAAGCTTATGCTGATAAGCTTATCACTTTTGCTAAAAAAGGCGATGTAGCAGCAAGAAGAGAAGCCAAAGCACTTATATATGACCAGGAAATACCCGGAGTCGAAGAAACTGCCACAGAAGGTGAAGAAAAAACTCCCAGGTCAACTGTTCTCAGAAAACTTTTCTCAGAAATCGGTCCTAAGTATAAAGACAGAAACGGCGGATACACCAGAGTTTACAGAATAGAAAACAGACGCGGTGACAACGCTGAGATGGCTTTAATCCAATTGACATAAAGATATTTTTTAAAAATAATTTTAATAAATTAACGGTAATTTTACCGTTAATTTATTTTTACTTAAATTCAGGTATAAATGATGAATATGAACTATATAGAAATAATAGGCTTTACAGCAGCGATACTCACCACAGTTTCCTTTGTCCCGCAGATGATAAAGGTGATCCAGACCAGGTCAACCGGGGATATTTCCCTGGGAATGTTCGCCTGCCTTACCACAGGTATTTTTATGTGGCTTATTTACGGGATATTTATAATTTCCATCCCAATAATTGCCGCAAACCTACTGTCCTTTATGTTTAATATAGTAATCCTCTTCTATAAACTAAAGTACAAATAAAATTTTTTATGAATATAATTAAATTATGAATAACAAAAAATACAGATACGCACTTATTATAGAATACCTCGGCAACAGCTTTTCAGGAAGCCAGTTACAGCCCGGACAAAATACCGTTCAGTCAGAAATTGAACGGGCGCTGGCTATTTTAACCAAACAGGAAACAAAAACTGTATTCTCGGGCAGGACAGACAGCGGAGTCAACGCAAAAGGCCAGTTTGTGCATTTTGATACCGACAAAGAAGTTGATATAAGAAGATTTACGCACTCGTTAAACGCAATAATCCTTGATAATATAAGTGTCAGGCATATGAGAGAAGTGGATAAATCCTTTCACAGCCAGAAAAGTGCAAGATACAGATGGTATCGTTATATGATAAACAACAGAAAAAGCCGTTCTGTATTGTTAAAAAATATAACTACCCATATTCCTGAAGATTTAGATACGGAGGAAATGCAGAAGGCCCTGGATTGTATCGCCGGAAAGCAGGATTTTACCAGCTTTAAAAATACAAATTCCGATAATCCGGCAAAGGAATGTAACTTAATGTTTGCAAAATGCAGAAAAATTTCAGATATTATTTACATAGATTTGATTGCAAATCGTTTTTTATATAATATGGTTAGAATAATAGTGGGCACATTGATAGAAATCGGGCTAGGCAAATATCGAGCAGAAGAAATAGTCCGTATACTGGAAGAAAAAGACCGGACTAACGCCGGTCCTACAGCAGCCCCACAAGGTTTAACCCTAATGGGCGTTGGTTATGACGAAAAATATAATCTAAATGAATTAATGCATATGGAGGCAACAAATGAACAAAACTTACTCTGCAAAGCCTCATGAAGTTGAGCGAAAGTGGTATCTTATTGATGCCGAGAACAAAGAGCTTGGAAGGCTTGCATCCCTTACGGCAAATATCCTGAGGGGAAAACATAAACCAGAATACACACCACATATTGACACAGGTGACTTTGTAATTATTATCAATGCTGATAAAGTAAGAGTTACCGGAAAAAAAGAAACAGATAAAATCTACTATTCACACTCCGGATATCAGGGCGGCTTAAAAACCATGAGTTTCAGGGAAATGATGCAAAAATTCCCGACAAGAGCAATGGAAAAAGCTGTAAAAGGCATGCTCCCTCATAATACTCTTGGAGCACAGCAGTTTAAAAAGCTAAAAATTTATGCAGGGTCCGAGCATCCGCATGAAGCACAAACACCTGTTGAATGGAAAGATCTGGAGGTAGCTAAATAATGACAAAAAAAGAATATAACGGAACAGGCCGCAGAAAGTGCTCTATAGCAAGAGTAAGACTTGTACCGGGTAAAGGAAAATTAATCATAAACAACAAAACTGCCAAACAGTATTTTGGCAACCTGCCTGCTCTTGAAATGAGAGCATTCCAGCCGTTAGTGCTTACAGGCAAGGAAAATGATTTTGATGTAAGAGTTAAAGTGGTAGGCGGCGGAATCAGTGGCCAGGCCGGAGCTATTAGGCACGGTATAGCAAGAGCTTTACTTTCTGTCAACGAGGAAAATAAGTCTATACTACGTTCAGAAGGCCTTTTAACTAGAGACCCACGGATTAAAGAACGTAAAAAATACGGTCAGAAAAGAGCAAGGAAAAGATTCCAGTTCTCAAAACGTTAATTTTATTTATACTTATAATTCGCAAAAACCGGCTGATTTCAGCCGGTTTTTTATACTTTATTCGGGTTATTGTGCCCTTATACCGCTTCAAAAAAGTAATCTTATACCTAATGAGTTAGTTTTCTTAAAATCGGGCATGAATGAGACTGCGCTCCCGTTTAAGTCGGGCATGAATGAGGTTACACTCCCGCTTAAGCCGGGCAAAGCTCTGCTTTAAGAAAACGTCGCTCATTTCACTATAATTTTTTTCATTTTAAGATTACTTATTGAAATCGGTATTTTATTGGTCTAAAGAAATAAACTATAAATAAGAAATTTTATTCAGAAATGAACAAAACGGATAAATTTTAAAAAACCTGTATAAAAAAGCGGTGGCAAAGCCACCGCCACCTCCAGGGAAGGGTGG